>Ga0335081_10001074_pt1 | contig 43878 bp, 25 predicted proteins | sample Lox_Sample_35_FD_206713 | JGI IMG/M metagenome (GOLD analysis project Ga0335081, IMG submission 206713) | Soil microbial communities from Loxahatchee National Wildlife Refuge, Florida, United States - Lox_Sample_3.5 | ecosystem: Environmental > Terrestrial > Soil > Wetlands | place: USA... | reverse complement strand
CGGTTAAAGTAACCGTTAACTTAAACGTTCACTTTTAACCCGGTTTGATTAAGGAAAGGCTTCGAGTTGGATAATTGCTACATCGTCTGCAGTGTCAGGTTCTGTTCCACTATGGTAGTTCTCGCCGCCGTATCGTCTAATGTATCTTGCAGTTGTTGAAAGGTGGAATGTCCTCGTCCGCATGAAGGTGAACAAATACCCGTGTACCATGACGTTCAAAAACATTTAGGAGCTAATTATGAGATTGAGAATGTTGCATAGAATCTTGAAGCTGGGATTGCCATTCGCGATCATAGTTTTTGCTTTCGCTTCGATTTCTTATTCACAATCGAGAAGCAAAATTCAGGGGACGGTGAAAGACGCTAAGACCGGAGAAACGTTGCCGGGCGTAAACGTTTTTGTCGTCGGAACGAGTTTGGGAGCAACTTCGGACATCAACGGCAAATACTTCATTGTGAATGTGCCTGCTGGTACCTACGATCTCAGGGCGTCTATGATCGGCTACACCCCCGTGGTTGTGAAGGGGGTAGTTGTCGCTATTGAGAGAGTTGCCACGGAAGATTTCGCGCTGGAATCTGCAGAAATCAAAACTGGGGAAGTTGTGATCACTGCAGAGAGAAACGAGCTGCACAAAGAGGTCTCGGGGACGCAAATGGTTGTCACGAACGCGGAAATTCTTAATACTTCCGGTATAAGAGAGATCAACCAATTCCTTGAAAAGCTTCCCGGTATTTCTGTCGACGTGAACGGTTACTTGACTATCCGGGGAGGCACGGCCGACGAAGTCGGTACCATGGTGAATGGGCTTGCCTACGACAACCCCGCGGTGGGAAATTCCGAGACGAACCTTCCGCTAAGCTCGATTGACCAGGTGTCCGTATTGTCCGGCGGCTACAATGCGGAGTATGGAAATTTCAGATCGGGTTTGGTCAACTTTACCACGAAAACCGGAACTGCCAGCGCATATCATGGTACACTGACTGTCTCAAGAGATCAATCCCACATGCGGAGATTCGGAAATTCGCTGTATGATCCTCATAATTCCATACTCGGCCCTTACTTGGATCCGAGTGTGGCATTTCATCCAGATACCACCAGCCAGTTGCTTTTCGTTCCCGGTTGGGACTCGGCAGCCTCCGCCTATAACAAGGGAAAACCGCTGAGTCAACAGGTGACTCCGCTTGAAATGTATATGCTGATGGCCTGGATGACCACAACCGTCCCGGATTATAACGGGTTGAATAAACAAATGCAGTCGGATCCGACCATACTTGGAAACATGACAATCACTCAGGCCGAAACGCTGCTGACCAGCACTCGCAGCGCATTTCTCAACCATGCAAACAAAGAAGGTGGCAGCGATTACAATCTTGACGGAGGTTTCGGTGGACCGGTCCCCCTTATCGGGAAGGCACTAGGTGATGCTACTTTCTACATCTCTAACAATACGAAGAACACGAACTACATGGAACCTGTTACTCTCGATAACGATTTCACCTCGGTAACCATGCTGTCAGTCAAGGCAATGCCGTCTGCCGCTATGTCGCTGACCCTCAACGGACTCTGGAAGAGAGAAATCGGCGTGAGTCCGATTCGGCCTCCTAATGGAGATCTCCCTGATGTTTCCAACAGAGGAGGTTTCATGCAACAGGATAACCTCCAGTGGATCTACAGCAACACAAGCATAATTGGAGACGGTTACAATTATCTGTATGACCAGGCATATTTCCCGATTCTCGATCAAACAACTCTCGTAACCGGTTTGACGTTCAATCATCTGTTGAGTCCGACGACTTTTTATGAGATTACTCTGAACAGGTCGGAGATATCGGATAATTCTCCGACAGGAGACAATAGGAACACCTCTCTGATCACGGAAATTGGCCCATTTAATCTCGATGAGTCGCCCTACGGGAAATTGCAGTTTGCTCCAAATCATAGGGTCTATTCTCCGACAGACACATTCACTTTTGCATCCTATGACGATCCGCCCAGCACACCATGGGTTTCATTATTTAGATTCAGAAGCAAGGAAGGCGATCTGCACGACAACTCAAAATCGTACTCATATACGGCGAAGGGAGACTTTTCTTCTCAGATAGGTGAACATAATTTCGTGAAGGGAGGTATCGAATATAATGAATTCGATTTGAATCACAATTTTTATGAGACATGGAACAACAATGCCTACAATACTTACGAGTTCAACTATCATGAAAAGCCGAGTCAGACCGGTCTTTATTTGCAGGACCAGATAAACTATGAAGGAATAGTCGCGAATCTTGGCATTCGTTTCGACTACTACTACGGAGGAGGCGGACTCTGGCCGAGCTCCGACAGTGCCTTCGCATACTCCACAATATTTTTACCGCAAGACACTACAGGGCTCTATCAATATTTGGCAACTGGCCAATCGCAGATATGGCATAAGTGGGATAGTCTGAATGCTGTGGAACCTGGGTTTTTGCAGCCTATACAAAACTTTTATGCCATCAGCCCTCGTGTCGGTCTTTCGTTTCCGATAACGGAGAACTCCAAGTTCTATTTTAATTACGGTCACTTTCGATCCAGCCCGCCATATTATTCGATGTATGATTTCCAATATAGATACACGAAACAAGGCTTGTATATGATGTCCAACCCTAACATGGAGCCTCCGCGGACAATCCAATATGAAACTGGCGTGGAATACAACCCCATCGGAGGTGTGATGCTTCGCGTGTCCGGTTACTATAAGGATGTCACAGGAAAGCCGGGAAGGGTGACATATAATGCAGCCAGTAATGGAGTCACATACAATAGCTACCTCGGCAATGAGTATCAGAATATACAGGGTGTCGAAGTGGAATTATCCAAACGCGATAACTCATGGATAAACGGATGGATAAATTTCAATTATGAATTTAGAAAGACGGGACTCACCGGGTACCAGAAAATAAACGAGATCCCGGATACCACCGGAGCTAGCCTGTATATCGGCAATGAACAACCCACTTTTGCTGCCCCACAACTGAACGGGGACTTGATTCTGAGGTCTCCGCAGAATTGGGGACCGCAGCCCGCGGGGCTTGACCTGCTTGGCAATTGGGCGTTGACCATTTTCGGCACATGGAAGAACGGGGAATACTTTCCATTATTTACGGGAACTGTCTCCGATCCTCAGCTCAGGAACATATATCTGCAATGGCCAGGATTTTTCAGGATCGATGCGCGACTCGAGAAACAATTCAAGATCGCCGGGCTGGCGGCATCGTTCTTTGTGGATGTAACAAATGTATTTAATACGAAAATAAGTCTGTTGGGTGAAGAGACCGCATTATACAATCAACAGGCTTATGGCGGAACCGGAGCAATATCAAACTCAACTCCGCCTTACGCATTCTTGAGCGCCACTGATGAAACAGAGTATCTGGCTACACTGCGTTTGCCCATATACAATTCTTCTCTCTTTGATAACCTACGTCTTGAAAATCCCGGTTGGTATATTCCCGGCAATGACAAAGTCGGCGACTTGAATTCCCCCAGCAAGCCTTACATACATAATCCCGCGTTCGCCGACCTGTTCATGTACGGTCAACCGAGAGACATATGGTTCGGAGTGAAAATAGACTTCTAAGACCATGGAACATAGAAAAAAACCTCAAGAAGGGAATAGGTCATGATAAGTAAAGGATTTAATTTTCTCATATCGCTGATATTGATGAGTTCTTGCGGCATTGTTTGGGCTCAGTCTCCGACAACAACTATCAGGCTAGGCCATCTTTGGTTCGGGATGCCCGGTAATGGTGGTCCGATGAACGTGAACATTGATCCCTCGACCAGTTTTTTCCCAAACGATTACGGCATCATGGCCGACAGGGGACAGTATCCTCAGGCTTTTACAGGAGCGGGAATTGTTTTGGCCGTCCCGCACTGGCACCATACTTTTGTGCGCAATAAAGTCACGATAGACACTGTCGAAATTCCCGCGGTCTACAGCTACATAAATACTTACCTGCAAAACGGCCGGATTATTGGTTCCCTAACGAATTATTTGAGGTACAATTATCCATCACAAACTATAAACGGTGGAAGTGTCCCTGTAGCCGGTTTCGGCACTTATAATCCATCGTACTCCGGATTTACAAATACCACAGCGGATGAAATCGCGGATGTCGTAGACTCAAGCGTGTTTGGCGTTACAGTCGATCGCAAAGTGCTTGTATGGTCGCAGAGCTATAATAATGACTACGCAGTAGGTGATTTCATTTTTACAAACGTGTTGCAGGATACGCTGGACAGCCTGTACATAAACTTGCAGGAGACAGCCGCGAATGCAATTTTCTCAAACGGGAATGATCCGGCGCCGTTAACAAACGAGACGTATGATCCCACGATCAGCTGGCAGCACTATTACGGAGGAAGGCCCGGAGATTCACTTCGAGTTTTCTTTGAATACAGCGCTGATGATCCCGCTAAACCTGGCGACAATATGGGCGCACCCGTAGGTTCGTCGAATGGAAGATTGATTGCGCCGAACATGACATACTATGCAATCCTCCACGCGTCTCAACCTTACGACAGCACTAATCCGTCCGGTGACCAGGACGATGCTTCGGAGCCGGCAGTAACTTATTCGGGAGTCTCAAACGTGCTGCCATACGTCTCTTCGGACGATCAATATGGGAACAAGAATTTCTTCGCTGTCAGGGGAGCGTTTTCGGATATGGATCCAATGACCGGCGAAATTGCCGGTAGTCACCATTGTGAAAATCCGGACGAAATTGGAATCTCTAGTCCTTTCTTCTTTCCATCGGCCGAGCGTGGAGGTGTTTCCTACAGGACTTGCAGTTTCGGTCCGTATACATTTTACCCCGGGCAGAAAATCCATATCGTCATAGCAAGCGGCTTCACAGGAATCGGATTTGACAAAGGAAAGGAAGTCGGCGATGAATGGCTTCATCGGACACTTCAGGATCCGCCGAATATGCCCGATCCGAATACCGGATGGCTTCCTCCGACGTTCCAGTTTCCTACCGGTGCGACCGAGTTTGATAAAAGCAAGGATAGATGGATAAGCATGGGAATAGACTCCGTAATGTTAAGCGCATCTAGAGCAAAATGGAATTATGATCATGGCTACCAGATTCCGCAAGCTCCTCCTCCTCCGCAGGCTGTCAGCATCAGTTATACAAGTCACGCTGATTCGATAATGTGGTCCGATCCCCAGGCGGAGAGTATGCCAAATTTCGCGGGCTACAGAATCATGCGTAGAATATCAGCCTTCGACACGGTTGCGTATGTTCAGGTCTATGATTCTGACTCCACCGACGTTGGAGTGTCTCATTTCTTTATAGATTCGACTGCGATGTATTTAGCAAATGCATACTATTATGTACAGTCGAAAGCTAGAATAGGAATTACCGATCCGAATGCAGATCCCACGACAAGAGGAAAAATTATCTACAGCGGCAGGACTCTCTATCCGAACACTCGTTCCATACCTCGACCCGGCCCGGCACAAAATGATCTTTCGAAAATTAGAATTGTGCCGAATCCTTACAACGTCAAAGATCCGTTGCAGGTGGTGACTGGTAGGTTAGATCCCGTTTTGGCCCCTTTTGGAACGATTGCTTTTTTCAATCTGCCATCTGTCTGCACGATCAAGATTTATACGGAAAATGGCGATCTGGTGTACACCATAAATCATAATCAGAAAATTGCTGATGCAGGCACAGAGCAATGGAACCTGCTGACATCAAGCCAGCAAGTAGCTTATAGCGGTGTTTATATCGCCGTGTTTCAAAAGCCCGATGGTGAGACGTCTTTCCAGAAATTTATCATAGTCAGGTAGGCAGAAGGGAGTTTATTAGATGAGATCGAAAAGAGTTTTTGAGATAGTGCTTGCATTGCTGGTGACAACTTCAGTGGGTACGCGCGCGCAGGTTAACTTGAACAAGCTTGGGCAGAGCACGATGGATTTCCTCCTTGTGAGTGTCTCTCCGGAAGCCAGCGGGATGGGAGAAGCTTATTCCGCATTCGGGACCGGCGCCGATGCAATGTTTTACAACCCCGCGGGATTGGCGGAGATGAACACCACATACAACGCGTCCGTAAATTTTACACAGTGGATCGCTGACATCAATTACTATGCTGGCGCGATCTCCTGGAAGATCGGAAACTACGGCGTCGTCGGTGTAAATCTCCTTTCCGTCGACTATGGAACGCTTATCGGAACCACTATCGATGTGCAGAAAGGGTACCTCGATACAGGCCCGATACCGAACGTAGGAGCATATTCTTTCGGCATAAGTTATGCGAAAGCGATCAGCAGCCAGTTCATGGTTGGGGGCACCGTGAAATACGCCGGACAGAATCTCGGCGTTAACAATTTTGTAGACGGGACTTCCGTCAAGAACGACGCTGCAAAACTGGCCTTTGACATCGGCGTGAAATACTATACATCCTTCAACGATTTTAGGTTCGGAATGGCGATACGGAATTTTGCGTCCGACGTGACACGCGAAGTATATGCCGAACAACTCCCGTTATTGTTCACGGTCGGCGGAGCAATCGATTTGATGGATTTCGTGGATCAGAACCACGACAAGGGAACTGCACTCACGCTCGCTGCCGACTTCCTTCATCCGAATAATTATTCCGAAAGATTCAACCTCGGTATGGAATACAAAGTTCTCGGCATGCTTGCGCTCAGAGGAGGTTACCAAACGAATCGTGATATCCAGTCATGGTCCGCTGGCGCCGGATTTAATGTGCAAGTCGGCGGGACAGCTTGGGAAGTTAATTATTCTTTTTCTAAGATGGATGTATTTACTAATGTGAACAGGTTTTCTCTAGTGGCGTCTTTCTAGGATTATCAGCGTCGTGCAAGCAAGATGAGAAATGCATACATGAAGAGAACGCTTCAGATATTTCTTCTAATGTTGACGGCGGGATTTTCCGGCAACGTGTACCGCGACGCCGAAGTGAGAGTTTTTCTGATCGGAGACTCGACGATGGCCGATAAACCCCTCGCCGACAATCCGGAGAGAGGCTGGGGACAAATGATCCCGATGTTCTTTGACGACAGGGTCGCTGTCTTGAATTATGCGAAGAACGGGAGGAGCACAAAAAGCTTCATAGACCAGGGACTCTGGCAATCGGTGCTGGACCAGATAAAGAACGGCGATTACGTTTTCATTCAGTTTGGTCATAATGACGAGAAGAAAGAGGACACATCCCGGTACGCTGAGCCCCATACGGCATACAAACAGAATCTGCTGAAATTTGTCCGGGAGTCAAGGGAGAAAGGCGCCGTTCCGATTTTGGTCACTCCGGTTGATCGCCGTAAGTTCGATGACAATGGGAAATGCATCAACACTCACGGGGACTATCCGGCAGTGGTCAAAGAGATCGCGAGAGACGAGAACGTTCCGCTGATCGATCTTCAAGCCAGAGATGAGACGCTGTTCGACGGGCTCGGGCCCGATGGATCGGAGAAAATTTTTCTCTGGATACCGCCCGGAAAATATCGGCTTTTGCCGGAGGGGAAACAAGACGACACGCATTTTACACAATACGGCGCAATCCAGATTGCCGCTCTCGTTGTTAGCGGAATCAGAGAATTGGAGGTTCCGCTGAAAAACTTTTTGAAGCAGGACACTTCGATGGTAAATGTCGGTGAGGGCAAAAAGATAGGTCTCGATTATTATTTCAACAACGAATGGAAAAAGGATAAGGATGGGAAAGAGCGCCGCTTCCATTACGTCTGGGAAGATACGGAGAACACGGGTTACTCTCAACTTGGGGATATTCTGACGCAGCTCGATGCAGAGTTGACGGAACTCGATTCTGCCCCCACGGAAAATGACTTGAGCAAGTTAGGTCTTTACATTATAGTCGATCCCGATACGCCTCTTGAAAGTCCGCACCCGAATTACATCGACGATAAATCTGTCGAAGCGATCGTGAATTGGGTGAGCCGCGGCGGGGTTCTTGTCCTCTTTGCGAACGATAGCGGCAACTGCGAGTTTGCCAATCTTAACAGACTCGCCGAACATTTCGGAATTCATTTTAATCAAGATAGCCGGAATCATGTAGGGGGAAAGAATTACGACGACGGCGCATTTGTCGATTTCCCGGGAAGCCCAATATTCAAAGGCGTTAAAAAGATCTTTCTGAAAGAGATCAGCACTTTGAGTATTTCAGGGCAGGCAAAGGCGGAGCTTGTCGATAAGAGTGATGTCATCATGGCGTCGGCAAAATTCGGAAAAGGATTTGTCTTTGCGGTGGGCGACCCGTGGTTCTATAATGAATACATGGACAATAGAAAACTCCCTGATGATTTTGAAAACAGAATTGCGGCGCGAAATTTATTCGCGTGGCTTCTTCAGAAAGCGCCGGTGTCCAATTGACCCTGCATGAAGAATTGGAAGATGCCATCCGGGCTAACTGTAAGGAATTACTTGCCAATTTTTACGAAAAGGAGTTACAATGTTTATGAGACATATTCTCTTGACTATCTTTTTTTCTTTCTTGAGTGTGAGCATAGGGTTCTCGCAAGGTACGTTCCTCAAGAACGGAGAAAGCGGTTTTGAAGTTGGCGCCGCCTACGCGTCAAGTAAAGTTGGCACGGCCATCGGGGGCGGGATAGGGTATTCGATTGAAAGCTTAGCTGATTTCAGCGTATCTGTCTCTCGAGCGGCTCTGGCTCAAAAGATGAACGGCAACAAAGTCCTTGAATACGCGATTTCACCGAGTCTTGAGGTGAATTTCAAGCGAGACTCCGCTACCATTCCGATCTTCGCCTCTCTGATCTTCGGATATGAGAAAGATATGTATAGGTCATCGCCCTTAAATCGCTTGAATGAGTCGATGAACGGTGATTTTTTCTCCGCAGGCTTTCTCCTGTATGGCAACATCTATGTTTCGCGAAGAATATATATACAACCATCGGCTGAGATCGATTATGTAATAGGGACCGGTGACCTGAGAGATAAGTATCAAATGTATATCCAAAGCAGTGACTATAGCACAGGCGTGGCCACCGTGAGTGCCGCTCTTGTTTTCAATGCGTCATCCAGGAGAATGTTTGTGATCGAACCGGCCGTCTCGAGAGACAAAGATTACACGACTTATTCAGTTGAAGTAGATTTCGTAATGGCGACTTTTCGCTGATTGCCGGATTCCGTGAATGGGCTTAATTGTGAAACAGCAAAAAGGGTACGTCAAACAAAGAATCGTTCTTAACTATGAAAGACCCTAAACCGATGAAAACTTCAAAGCTCAACAGCTATCGTTTTTTTGATCCCGATCCGAAAGTCAGGCAGATCGCCTTCGAATTATACAAGGGCGTGAAGGATCTACCCATCATCAGTCCCCACGGTCATGTCGATGCGAAGCTCCTGGCCGACAACGAGCCTTTCCCCGATCCGACGGAATTGATACTCATACCCGACCACTATCTTTTCCGGATGCTTTATTCGCAGGGAATTGACCTGGAGTCGCTCGGAATCCCGACCATTGACGGTACGGAGGTGGAGAAGGATCACAGAAAAATCTGGCAGGTCTTTGCCGACAATTATCATTTATTTGACGCGTCGCCGAGTAGCGCATGGCTGGATTATACTTTTGAAAAAGTTTTCGGCATGGAAGGAAAGTTGAATTCCAAGAATGCGATGAAGTTTTACGATGCCATCCGGAAGAAACTGCAGACCAAGAGCTTTCTGCCTCGGTCTTTGTTCGAGAAATTTAATATCGAAGTCCTCACGACGACTGACGCGGCATCCAGCAGTCTGGAATATCACAAGAAATTAAGAGAGTCTGGATGGAATCGAAGAGTTATCCCATGTTTTCGTCCCGACGCGGCCGTAAATATTCTCTCGCCGGGCTGGAAAAAAGAGATCGACTCACTTGGTGAGATTTCCGCCACACAAATTTTCGATTACAAAACCTTTATCAAAGTTCTGGAAAATCGCCGCGAATTCTTTAAGTCGACGGGATGCGTGTCGACAGACCAGGGCATTGAAAGCCCGCATGCTCATAGACTGTCGGAAAGCGAAGCTGAAGCAATCTTTAATCGTGCCCTTAAAGGAACCGCGAGTGAGAAAGATTCCTCCGCATTTACCGCGCATATGTTGATGGAGATGGCCCGGATGAGCGCCGATGACGGGCTTGTCATGCAGATCCATGCCGGCGCGATGCGGAATCACGACAAGAGAATTTTCAGCAGATTCGGAGCTGACAAGGGAGGAGACATCCCGGTTCGGACAGAGTATGTACGCAGCATGCACGAATTTCTGAACGAATTCGGTGACAATCCGAAGCTTACGGTCGTCCTTTTTACTCTTGATGAGACCACTTATTCGAGGGAGCTTGCACCGCTGGCAGGAGTCTACCCTGCAGTTAAGCTGGGTGCACCATGGTGGTTCCATGACAGCCTTCAAGGAATGATAAGATACCGCGAGAGTGTAACAGAGACCGCCGGAATTTATAACACTGTTGGTTTTACCGACGACACACGCGCGTTTATGTCTATCCCTGCAAGACACGACTTAGCCCGCAGGATGGATGCAAATTTCCTTGCCGGTATGGTGGCACGCCATATTGTGACGAAGGAAGACGCGAAGGTGATGGCGAGGGCCATGGCATATGAACTTGCAAAGAAAGCTTATAAGCTTTAGAGATGCCTGATTTTCATTGAAATATGGTTTTATTTGCTTGAAACAGCTAATTTAAAGTAAACGGGAAAGTTATTGGTTAACTACAAGGATCACGGAAGAAGTTGAAAAAGAAAACACACATCACGCTCTACGACATAGCCAAAAGGCTGAACGTTTCAAAGGTCACCGTCTCAAAAGCGCTTAGAGGACATCCGGATATTTCGAGAGAGACGACAAAAGAGGTGAAGAAAATCGCGGAGGAGCTGGGATACACTCCGAATTTTGCTGCGAGGAATCTCTCTTCCCAGAAATCAAATACGATAGGTGTCGTGGTGCCCAAAATCGCGCACTTTTTTTTCAGCTCCGTAATCGAGGCAATTTATGATGCGGCCTTTAATAATAATTACGATATTGCATTGATGGTCTCTCAAGAAGACTCTTCAAGAGAAAAGAAGCATATCGACACTCTGCTGGCTATGAGAGTCGATGGGATCATAGTTTCCATAACCCAACAAACTAAAGACAAGGCTATATTTGAAAAAGTCCTGAGTCGGAATGTTCCGTTAGTCTTTATGGATAGAGTTGTTGAGATGAAAGGTACGAGCCAGGTTACGGTGGATGATCGGGGGGGGGCGTTTAATGCGGTGGAGCAGGCGATAAGAAAAGGCTACAAAAAGATCGCACATCTTGGCGGCTACAGAGAAATAAACATTGGTAAAGACAGGTATGCTGGTTTTGTCGATGCGATGAAGCAATACGACTTGCCGGTCAATCCGGGCTGGGTTGTCTTCGGCGGTTTTGGAGAAGACAACGGCTACAACGGCTTTATGGAATTCTACCGGACCGGGAACATGCCTGAGTTTATTTTCGCCGTTACTTATCCCGTCGCGCTCGGCGTGTACACTGCCGCTGCTGAAGTAGGAATGAAAATTCCCGATGACATAGATCTAATCTGTTTTGGCAACAGCAGCGTGAGCCGGTTCATCAAACCGGAGATTTCTTATGTAAATCAACCGACCGATGTACTTGGCAAAACGGCTGTCGATCTCGTGTTAGAGCACATTCGTGACTATGAAAACTACAGGCCAAAGCGCATTCAAATCCCAACCAATCTGGTTTTACGGGAGACATGCGTGAAGAAAAAGGGTGTTGGCTTGGCCGTTATCTCTTAGCTAAAAAATTGAAGCTTGCGGAAATATTTTTCGATGTCGCGGGGATTTCGTTTGTTTACCGATGCAAGTGATTGACAATCGAGATTATATTCGTTGTAATATCTTTCCTTAATTTATAATTTCATAATCATGAGAAAATTCTCTAAATATGCAATTTGTGGGAAGGCATGAATAAAGACCAAATAGTAAAGTCCATAATAGATGCGGGAGCAGTTGCGGTCATAAGATTATCTGACTCTAAGAAACTCCTCAGAGTAGCTGAGGCGATTTACAGAGGAGGAGTCTCTGGGATTGAAATTACCATGACGGTCCCCAACGCGATCCAGGTGATCGAAAATGCGAGCAGGGAAATAGGAAGTTATATGATCCTCGGAGTTGGAACCGTACTGGATCCGGAGACCGCGAAGAGAGCGATAGATGCTGGAGCAACGTATGTCGTCAGCCCGATATTCAAGAAGGAAATAATCGACGTGGCACACAGGAACGGTGTTCCCGCGATGCCGGGTGCTTTCACTCCGACTGAAATCCAGACGGCATATGAATGCGGAGCAGACATTGTGAAGGTCTTTCCTGCGGATGTTGTAGGAATGCCGTTCTTCAAAGGAATACTAGCGCCGATGCCGCATCTCAGGCTTATGCCGACAGGAGGGGTAACTCTGACCAACGCGGGCGACTGGCTCAAGGCCGGCGCATGCGCGGTCGGCGTCGGAACGGCTCTTCTAGATAAGAACGCAATTGCATCCGAGAATTATCAAGTTCTCACCGACAACGCAAAAGTTTTGATGGAAAGCATCTCGAACGCGAGAGGAGAAAGGAGATCGTAAATGTCGAATTTTAAGAAAGGATTTTCCAAAGCTCCGGCTCGAATTGACATTCGCGATTTAAAATTCTTACCTAAGAAGGATTGTCATGTCTGAAAAAGTCGTTACGATAGGCGAAATAATGCTTCGGCTATCTACTCCGGGTTATTCACGATTTGTGCAATCGCAGCAGTTCGACATAAATTTCGGCGGCGGCGAAGCAAACGTTGCCGTGGCTCTGTCGAATTACGGATTCGACAGCTATTTCATTTCCCGACTTCCCAAGCATGAGATCGGGCAATCTGCCGTTAACAGCCTGCGGAGGTACGGTGTGAAGACGGACTACATCGTACGTGGCGGCGATAGAATTGGAATTTATTTTCTGGAAACAGGTGCCAGCCAAAGAGGATCGAAGGTCATCTATGATAGGGCTAACTCTGCGGTCAACGAACTTGCCGAAGACGAGCTCGATTGGGAAAAAGTTTTCAAAGATGCCAGGTGGTTTCACTGGACAGGTATCACTCCTGCACTTGGAGAGAAAGCGCAGAAGACATTGAAAACGGCTTGCGCAGCGGCCAAGAAGAACGGAGTCATGGTCAGTGCGGACTTAAATTATCGGGCGAAATTATGGACGACACAGAAGGCGCAATCGGTGATGACTCCACTCATGGAGTATGTCGATGTCTGCATTGCAAACGAAGAAGATGCCGAGAAGAGTCTCGGCATGAAGGCAGGGATTACAAATGTTGACGAAGGCACGCTCGATCAAGAGGGGTACTTTGAACTTGCGATGAAGTTGAAGGAAAAATTTCATTTCAAGACGGTAGCAATTACACTCCGAGAGAGTTATTCGGCTTCACAAAACGGGTGGAGCGCCATCATGCACGACGACAAAGACTGCAAGGAGCCACGTCGGTCAAAGAAATACGATGTTTTCATAGTAGACCGAGTCGGCGGCGGGGACTCTTTTGCCAGCGGGTTGATCTACGGTCTGCTCAGAAAAAGCAGCACAAGGGAAGCGCTCGAGTTTGCCGTCGCTGCTTCTTGCCTGAAGCAGACAATTCCCGGAGATTTCAATTTGGTTTCGGTCGATGAGGTTGAAAAACTCGCAGGCGGGAGCGCTTCAGGAAGAGTTGAAAGGTGATCAGGACCCTCCCTCCTGATTGACGGATCGTGTGCCTTCATCGTCCGCAGAGCAAGGTAGTAATCACAGGTTTAAGGTTTTGCGGATCATGAGCGCATTCCTTGATATTGGAAACTAGTTGGATTAGATTCTTGACGGTGTTAGCGCTAACAACTAGACCTGGAATCAAGAGAATACTCACCTGTCATTCAGGAATAAATGAAGAACGCTTATCGACGAATTGATATAAAGCAGTTTACCGCCATATCTTTAAGTTTATCTTCGAGTTTTTTAACCATTCATTTTTCAAACGATTAGGATCAAAAAGCAGAAGGGAGATTCATGACTAGCGAAATCGTGCCGTTCATCGCGTGGATATTTGCGGCCGGGTCAAGCATCGTCTCACTCGATTGGGTTGACTCGCTCATAATTGGAATATATTTCATTTTCGTCCTAGTAATAGGTTACTATCTGTTGAGATTTACGAAGACCGGTGAAGATTTTTTCATGGCGGGCCGAAGAATGACGATGTGGATCGCCGGTCTTTCATTCGTTGCCGCAAATTTGGGTTCGCTTGAATTAATGGGCTGGGCGGCATCGGCTTATCAATATGGAATTCTGGCAACGCATTGGTACTGGGTCGGCGCGATTCCCGCAATGCTTTTTCTTGCAATCGTCATGATGCCTTTCTATCACATCAGCAAGACACACTCTGTACCAGGATACCTGAAACTAAGATACGGCGAAAGCGCAAGCATGCTTTCCGCGGTTTCTTTCGGTTTTATGACAGTACTCATGAGCGGCATCAACATGTTTGCGATGGCTTTGGTTATGAAAGTCGTGCTTGGCTGGGATATTCATTTTAGCATTTGGGTTTCATCCATTACCGTCATGGTCTACGTCGTTCTTGGAGGTTTGCTTTCGGCGATATTCAACGAAGTGTTGCAGTTCATGCTTATCTGGCTCGGGGCTCTCGTAATACCGATACTGGGTCTGGTGGAGGCCGGTGGTTGGAACGGAATGGTCGCAAAAATTCACCAGAATTTTCCCGTGGGTGACTACACGCATCTCTGGAGTACCCTTGGTTCCTTCAAAGACAACCCGATGGGGATCAACTGGGTCGGCATAGTGTTTGGGCTGGGAGCGTGCATCTCGATGGCATACTGGACGACCGATTTTCTTGTGGTTCAGAGGGTCCTGGCCGCGAAAGATTTGCGAGCGGCGAAGATGGCTCCGATCATTGGCGCCGGATTCAAGATGATGGTTCCGTTCATTGTGATATTGCCCGGGTTGCTCGGCCTCGCAGTGATGCCGGGACTCTTGCCCGAGGATATAGCTGCGAAGACAGCCGGTGCGCACAGTTTCAACGAAGTCCTTCCGCTTATGCTCGCAAGATACGCCGGTCCCGGATTGTTGGGGCTCGGAATTACGGCCCTGATTGCCGGGTTCATGTCAGGCATGGCGGGAAATGTCAGTGCATTTGCGACCGTATGGACCTATGATATATACAGACCCGCGCATGTTTTTTTCACGAATAAAGAAGAAGCGGATGCGTATTACGTTAAGATAGGAAGATGGTGTACCATCATAGGTGTCTTCATAAGTATTGGAACAGCTTATCTCGTGCAGCAGTTTGCGAGCATCATGGATTATGTGCAGGCATTGTTCAGCTTCTTCGTCGCACCTACGTTCGGTATCGTTCTTCTCGGAATGCTTTGGAAAAAGGCCACTCCGAAGGCCGGCTTCTGGGGATTGTTTGCCGGGATCGGTTCTTCCATCGGAATGTGGGCGTGGGTGAAAATTGATCCGAGCGCATTAAAATACATCGCGCTATCCTCGTATGCGCAGCCGATGGCGGAAAACATGTTCCGTGCTTTGTGGTGTTTCTTAATTGGCGTGATTATTACAGTCGTTGTAAGTCTGCTTTCAAAACCAAAGCCTGAGTCCGAGCTAGTCGGGCTTGTCCGTGGCTGCACCGAAATACCGTCCGAAGGAAACTACCCGTTGTACAAGCGGCCAATATTCTGGGCAGGCATTGTGTTCGCTGTATTTATCGCACTACAAATAATTTTCTGGTAAGGAGCTGACAATGGTAGACAACAAAGGCGTTTCAATATGGTTCTTCATAGGAAGTCTATTGCTGCTTTATGGAATCATTATTACTCTTTCGAATATTGCGGAAGCGATGTTTTCGGCATTCGGGAGGAATGTCGTTTTCGGAAATCTCCATTTCGGAATTTGGTGGGGATTTTTGTTGATCATCATCGGTCTGATTTATTTTATTTCGTTCAGGCCCTGGAAGAAGAATAACTCTAAACAAGAAGCTGTCCAAAAATGAAAATTCACGGAGCTTTGTGATGAAAAAAATCTTTTTTGTCTTTGCCGGTCTCGTAATGATGTCGGCAATTGCGTTGTGTCAATCAAATGAGAAAGCTGGATTAATGATCAGGAAAGAATTATTCGGAAAACTTTCGGATGGCAGGGAAGCTTATCTGTTTACTCTCAAGAATGAAGCTGGTATGACTGTAACGCTAACTGATTACGGGGCTTCGATCGTGTCCGTCAAGGTCCCGGACCGCGACGGCAAGCTTGCCGATGTTGCACTGGGTTACGACAGTCTGGCAGGTTATGTTAATGGTACCGTGTACTTCGGCGGAATTGTCGGAAGGTATGCCAACAGAATCGCCGGAGGGAAATTCACACTGGATGGGAAAACATATCAGGTGACCGTTAATGACGGACAAAATTGCCTGCATGGCGGCAAGATTGGTTTCAACAAGGTGCTGTGGACTGCCGAGCCAGCAGAATCGCCAGAGGGTTCTTCCGTGAGATTTACTTACGCGAGCAAGGACGGCGAGGAAGGGTTCCCCGGCACAGTTACTGTCACTGCCACATACACTCTGACAAAAGATAACGCGATCCGGATTGATTTCACCGGCACGACCGACAAGACTACAATATTGAATATGTGCAACCATTCTTACTTCAATTTGACCGGCGATCCCACCAAGACAATCCTTGACCATGAGCTGATGATAAACGCCGATAAGTTCACTCCGGTCGATAGCAACTTGATCCCGACCGGTGAACTTGCCAGTGTTGTAAACACTCCTTTTGATTTTCTGAAGCCCACAAGAATTGGCGCTCGCATAAATGATAACAACGATCAATTGAAAAAATGCAGAGGCTACGATCTGAACTGGGTTCTTAATGACTACACGAAAAAAATCCGTTTGGCTGCGGAGCTGTATGATCCGTCGAGCGGCAGGGTCATGGATGTTCTGACTGATCAGCCGGGCATTCAGTTTTACACCGGGAATTTCCTCAACGGCTCGGAGGTGGGGAAGAACGGAGTTAGATATCAATACAGGACCGGGCTTGCATTGGAGACTCAGCTCTATCCAGATTCTCCGAATAAACCAGGGTTCCCCTCGCCAACCCTTAAGCCGGGGGAGACTTACAGGACCACGACGATTTATAAATTTTCTGTAAAGAAGTAAAGTTTTTTTTGTAACCGCCACCTTCTCCGCATTTGCGCTTTAAGGTGGCGATCGCATACCGATCCTTGTACGAGTTCGCCATGAGTAAATTTGCTATCGGATTAGATTTTGGCACAAATTCCTGTCGATCATTAATTGTGGATCTCGCCGATGGAAAAGAATTGGCGAGCCATGTTTTCGATTATCCATCGGGTGATGCGGGAGTAATCGTTGACCCCGCCAATCCAAATCAAGCAAGGCAAAATCCAGCCGATTATCTTCTCGGGATTGAAATAACGGTGAAAGAGGCAATCAACAAGGCAAAAACGGCATCTCCGGATTTTTCGGCTGAGAATATTGTGGGAATCGGGGTCGACACGACGGGAAGCAGTCCGCTGCCTGTTGACCCGAAGGGTGTGCCACTATGCTTCCACGATGAATTTGAAGATCAGCCTGCAGCCATGGTATGGCTGTGGAAAGATCATACGAGTTATGCCGAAGCGGAGAAGATTACTGAATCGGCGGCAAAGATCCGTCCGGAATATCTTGCTAAAATCGGTGGGACTTATTCTTCCGAATGGTTCTGGAGCAAGATATGGCATTGTCAAAATGAAAATCCCGGAGTATTCAACGCTGCGTACAGTTTTGTAGAAATATGCGATTGGATCCCTGCCGTTCTCGTAGGCGATACGAATCCCGACCATATCAAGCGGGGTATCTGTGCCGCCGGACATAAGGCGATGTATAATGAAGGATGGGGTGGCTATCCTGATCCGGAATTTTTGAATGAACTTTCGACGGGATTAGGAAGAATACGCAGCAGCCTCACGATGCCTGCCTTTCCTACTGAAGAACGGGCGGGATATCTTTCCGGAGAATGGGCGACCAGGTTGGGTTTATCGACGAAAGTTTCCGTTGCCGTCGGTGCTTTTGATGCGCACATGGGGGCTGTCGGAGCGGGAGTGAAAGTCGGAACATTAGTGAAAATCTTGGGGACGAGCACATGCGACATCATGGTCTGGCCGAATAGCAAAAAACTGGGAGATATACCCGGCGTGTGTGGGGTCGTGAACGGCTCTGTTATGGATGGCTATTATGGAATCGAAGCAGGCCAATCTGGTGTAGGAGATATTTTCCTGTGGTTTGTTAACAATCTGGTTCCGGATGCATACGGCAGAACTCTTGAGGAGAAATTCTCGAATCTGGAAGATGCCGCCGAACGGCTAAAGCCGGGAGAGACCGGTTTGATGGCGCTTGACTGGAACAACGGAAACCGCACAATCCTTGTCGATGTGCGTTTGACGGGACTCCTTCTCGGACAAACGCTCCATACGCAGCCTCATGAAATTTACCGCACCTTACTGGAATCTACTGCGTACGGCGCCCTTGCAATCATCGATCGGATCGAGGAGAATGGAGTCTCAATCGACGAAGTCGTAAATTGCGGTGGACTTGCTGCTAAGAATTCTGTGCTTATGCAAATATATGCCGACGTTACCGGAAGGCCGATGGAGATTTCTCGAAGTGAACAAACGCCTGCACTCGGGGCGGCGATCTTCGCGGCGATCTCTGCCGGGAAAAAAGCAAGCGGTTTTGACAATATTACTCAAGCCCAAACGGTTATGACCGGAATAAATAAAACGTATCAACCCATCAAAGAAAATCACGAAGTGTACAAAAAGCTCTACGCAATTTACAGACAGATCCATGACGGATTCGGCACAACGGGCTGGCAGGGCAGCATGTTCAACGTGATGAAAGATTTGTTAGACATCAGAGATAAAGTGCACAAGGAAAATCAGTGTTAGAGAAACTGAAAGAGAAAGTACTCGAGGCAAATCTTTCGCTTTCGAAATATGGATTGATCGCCCTGACCTGGGGCAACGTCAGCGGGATTGATCGGGAAGAAGGATTGATTGTCATCAAGCCGAGCGGTGTCGAGTATGATGAGATGAGTGATCATGATATGGTGGTCGTCGATTTTAAGTGCAGAGTCGTCGAGGGGAAATTACGTCCGTCGTCCGACACACCGACTCACATCGAGTTGTACAAAGCCTTTCCGCAAATCGGAGGCATTACGCACACGCACAGCATCAATGCGACTGCATTCGCTCAGGCGGGCAAAGAAATTCCTTGTCTCGGTACAACTCATGCGGACCTTTTTTCCGGCGCTGTTCCCGTAACGCGACTTATGACAGAGGACGAGGTCGCATCGGCTTACGAGGAAAATACGGGAAAAATAATTGTGGAACGATTTAAAGAACTGGATCCAATGGCAATTCCGGCGGTACTGGTCGCGGGCCATGGCCCATTTTGCTGGGGAAAAGATCCGGAAGATTCGGTGGAGAATAGTCTTGCACTGGAACGCATCTCGGAGATTGCGCTGAAGACGCTGCAGATTAATCCGGACGCGGGTGAACTGCCGGAGTACATCTTGAAGAAGCATCATGAAAGAAAGCACGGGAAGAATGCCTATTATGGACAGAAGAAATGATCATATCTGTCTGTTAGGGGAAATGCCCAGTTCTCGAAATGTGAATAGAAAGAAGAGATTATGATCGATCTAAGAAAATATGAAGTTTGGTTCGCCACGGGGAGCCAGGATCTTTACGGTGAGGAGACTTTAAAAGAGGTCGCCGGGCACTCGAGAGAGATCGCAAGTTATTTGTCTAAGTTTCCTGAACTCCCTGTGAAAGTTGAATTCAAGCCCGTTTTGACTTCGCCGGATTCTGTTTACAAACTATGTTTGGATGTGAATAGTTCTCCCGATTGCATAGGAGTAATTTTTTGGATGCACACATTTTCACCTGCGAAGATGTGGATCGCGGGGTTGAAAGTCTTGCAGAAACCTTTCGTACACCTTCATACACAATTTAACCGTGACTTGCCGTGGGGTGAAATAGATATGGACTTCATGAATCTGAATCAGTCCGCTCATGGCGACCGAGAGTTTGGATTTATCTGTACCAGGATGGGCAAGAGCAGAAAAGTGATCGTGGGCCATTGGCAGGATGAATCGGTTCGTAAGAAGCTCGCGGTGTGGATGAGAGCCGCCGCCGCGAAATGTGATATGCAAGGCGGGACCATCGCGCGCTTCGGAGACAACATGCGCGAAGTCGCAGTTACCGAAGGTGACAAGGTCGAGGCCCAGATGAAGTTTGGTTATTCGGTCGCCGGATACGGCGTCGGTGACCTCGTCGATCTTGTGGATCAAGCATCTGATTCTGAGGTCGATAAGCTGATTGCGGAATACGAAAATAGGTACAAGGTATCCAAAGTGCTGCGAAAAGGCGGCGAGAAGCATCAATCGTTGAGAGAAGCAGCGAAGATCGAGATCGGGCTGAGGGCCTTTCTTGAGAGCGGAAACTTCACGGGATTTACAGATACTTTTGAAGATCTTCATGGATTGAGACAATTGCCGGGACTGGCAGCACAGCGGTTGATGGCAGACGGTTACGGCTTCGGGGCCGAGGGCGACTGGAAAACGGCAGCGTTGGTCCGTGCCGCGAAAGTAATGTCTGCCGGACTTAAAGGCGGCACATCATTCATGGAGGATTATACTTATCATTTTAATCCTGGACAAGATGGCATGGAGGTTCTCGGCGCTCACATGCTCGAGATTTGTGAATCGATCGCTGAGGGCAAACCATCTCTCGAGATTGCGCCGTTGTCTATCGGCGGTAAGGCTGATCCGCCTCGACTTGTTTTTGATACCCCTGTGGGGCCGGCGATAAATGCCACCATCATCGATGTCGGTGATCGGTTTCGGTTGATAGTGAATGAGGTGGTCGTAGTCCCGCCGAACGAGCCGCTGGCAAAATTACCCGTTGCACGCGCGGTCTGGATTCCTAAACCGAATTTGACGGTCGCTGCACACTCATGGATACTTGCTGGAGGTGCCCATCATACGGCCTTCAGCCAGAGCATTAGCGCGGAGTATCTGGAAGATTTCGCCGAGATGTTCGGAATGGAATATCTGTTAATCAACGATTCGACGAATATTTCCGAGTTCAAGAAAGAACTGAAATGGAACGATCTTTATTATTCATCCGGGCAATGACGGCTTCCGAGTAAAATTTCTGATCTAACAAGATTTTATTTAGTCTCTTCTTTATTCTATAATTCCCAATAAGCACGCAAATCTCAACAGCCAGAGTGAATGGCATGCTGATGTCGAGATGAGACTCGCAAGTGTTGAGCCTGATTCCCGAGCTAAAGTCTCTGATTTTTCTTACGATCTATCCTCATGGGGAGATTCGACAGGTATCCTGTGCTTGATGCTTTTGTGCATGTTGTTCATTAACTTAGAGCCGACAGAATTCATAGAGACTGATTTGTCGGCAGCGAGAAGTGTCCGATTTACAGGAATCTAGTGACATCTCATTTCACGGAGTAATATATGTTAAAGAACGCATCTTTCAACCTGATGTTGCGATCTGTTAGGGAGACCGTTTATTTAAGGAAGATTGGCAGTGATCCATCCCGTAGCAAGATAAGTTTTATCAGCGACAACGTAAAAAAACTTCTTGGCTACAAAGCAACAGATTTTGCAGAGAATCCCGGGCTCTGGATTTCTATCATTCACCCAGATGATGCAAGGCTTGTGGAGAGAGAAATCCAAAATGTTCTCACCAAAAAAGTTTCAAGCAAATCTAAAAAATCGATCCGGCTTACTTACAGGATTCGTCACAAGAAAACAAAAAGATATACTTGGGTTGAAGATGTTGTAACTCCGCAGTTCGATAAGAGCGGTCGAGGGGTTGGAATTGCAGGCTCGTTAACGGACATAAATGGGCAGAAGGAATCGGAATCATCCCCGGGAAAGGAAGTGTCCTCGACGTACATGTTTGAGAACGCGGCCTTCGGAATCTACCGCACCACTCCGGACGGGCGAATACTCTACGCTAATCGAGCACTGGTAAAAATGCTGGGGTTCGGAAGTTTAAGAGAATTAAAGGAACGCAATCTGAGTGAAGAAGGATTCGAGCCTCCCAGCACGCGCGAAGATTTTCTGCACCGCATAAGCAGTGAAGGGGTGGTCAGCGGATTTGAAGCAGTGTGGAAGAGGAAAGATGGGAACCTCCTTTTCGTTCGCGAGAGTGCACATGTCGTCCATGGCGAGGGCGGAATTTACTATGAGGGTACAGCCGAAGATATAACGGAAGTGAAATTAGCTCAAGAACGGATAGTCCGGCTGAATCAGATCTTGCGGACATTGTCCAATATTAATCAGCTTATCATAAGGAACTCGACTCCCGAGATCCTGTTCAACGAAGCTTGCCGCATTCTCGTGGAGGACGGAAAGTACCGCATGGCGTGGATCGGAGTTGTTGACGAAGGTCGTAAAGTGGTACACCCTATCGCGTGGAACGGGATAGACAGCGGGGCATTGAAAGAAATAATGATTGCTGCTGATGGAAAACCGGAGAAACACGGCTTGATTGTTGAGGCCATCCGAACGGGATTGGCCTCGGTCTCTAATGATTTAGAGAACGAATCGTTATACAAACTACGGCATGATGAAGAAAGAAGGCATGGCGTCCGTTCGGCGGGTGCTTTCCCGATACGAATCAGCGGCAATGTGGTCGGCGTCGTCAACGTTTTTGCCGGTTCGCCAAATAGCTTTTCTCAGGAAGAAGTTCACCTTTTGTCGGAACTCGCCGATGACATAGGATTTGCCCTATGGACGATCGAAGTGCGGGCAAGAGAGAAATCGACGTATGAGGCCATAAAGGACAGGGAGTTCTGGTTAAGCGAATCGCAGCGTGTTGCCAGGATCGGTTCTTACGTCTTCGATATCAAATCGGGAACGTATTCAACTTCACCGATGATCGATGAGATTTTAGGCGTCGATTCAGGATTCAAGCTTGACATAGATAATCTCATGAGCCTGGTCCATCCTGAGGAACGCGTGCAGCTTGCGGAATATTTCAAAGAGGTAATTTCCGAAAAAAAATCTTTCAATTTAGAATATCGGATCGTGAGACCCAGTGACAGGGTTGAGCGCTGGATGTGGTGTAGAGGAGAATTGATGCTTGATTCTGCCGGAGAGCCTGCAAGTTACTTCGGAACAATCCAAGATATCACAGACCGTAAGCGCGCGGAAGAGGCACAGGAGCGTGAGAGAATCTTGCTAAGGACCTTGATCGACCATTTGCCAAGCGCTGTATTCGTGAAGGACAAAGAATATCGAAAAACGATAGTCAATGATCAGCATGTGAAAAGTGTTGCCGCCCATCTCGGTCGCCTGGGACTGAACCCTGAACAGGACATTCTGGGTAAAACCGATTTCGATATCTATCCGAAGGAACTTGCAGAGAAATATCTTGAGGACGATCAAAAGATCATCCGTGACGGTGAGTCGATCCTGAACAAAGTGGAAACCGGCATCAAAGCAGATGGACGGCAGAGCTGGGTGTTAGTCTCAAAGGTCCCGCTTCGCGACAGGAATGGACAGATCGAAGGACTTGTCGGAATTACGACCGAGATAACTGCACAGAAGGAGGCGGAGGAGTTGCAGAAACGCGAGCGCATTCTCCTTAGAACCTTGATCGACAATTTGCCGCACTCGGTTTATGTGAAGGATAAAAACTACCATAAGATAATTGCGAATCCGGCTAATCTTGCTCACACAGGGTTAAAGTCCGAGGCAGAAATAATTGGTAAGACCGACTTTGACCTATTTCCAAAAGAAGAGGCGGAAAAATTCTTTATCGACGACCAGAGAGTCATCCGTGACGGGCGGCCAATCCTCAACAGAGAAGAATATGTCATTGATCCTGAGGGCAAAAAAATCTGGTTGCTCACAACAAAAGTACCTTTGAGGGACGAGGGTGGAACAATAGTTGGACTAATCGGCATCGGCATCGACATTACCGAGAGGAGAAGAGTGGAAGATATGCTGCGTGAGAGTGAAGAGCGCTTTCGCGCGATATTTGAAAACACCGCGATCGGTTTCTATCGTACCACACCGGATGGCCGAGTGCTTTTCGCCAATCCGGCCATGGTAAAAATTCTAGGCTTCCGAAATCTGGACGAATTGGTAAAATTCAATGTGGAAGAAGAAGGACATTATCAGGCCGCATATCCTCGCGCTAAGTTTCGTGAACTCATTGAACAGAAAGGATTTATAACGGGCCTCGAATCGAAGAAGATCAGACCTGATGGAAGCGTGTTCTGGGTGAGAGAAAATGCACGTGTTGTTTATGACACGGATGGCAAAGTAGCTTACTACGAAGGGACGCTTGAAGATATATCCGAACACAAGCAAGCTGAAGAAGCGCTGGAACGTGAGCGTGCACTTCTCAAGACTTTGATCGATAACTTGCCTTCCTCGGTATTTGTGAAAGATGGGGAATACAGGAAGACAGTCGTCAACAGAGCGCATGTGAGTCGCCTGTCGGAAGACACAAATCGTCCTGAGTTAGCCGAGTCAGAAATTCTGGGGAAGACCGATTTTGATCTTTATCCGAGAGAAGAGGCGGAAATTTACTTCCTTGACGATCAAAAGGTGCTCCAAGATGGACAGATTGTTTTAGACAGAGAAGAGCCGCGAACCTATTCAGATGGTAAGAAGCGCTGGATATCGGTTTCAAAAATTCCGATCAGAGCTAAGGCAGGCGAGATTGTCGGGCTCCTCGGGATCGTTTCGGATATCACCGAGCGCAAGCTTGCGGAAGAAGAGCGAGAGCGCGAGCGTATTCTCCTCAGGACTTTGATTGACAATATTCCGAACGCGATCTTTGTAAAGGACAAAGAATACCGAGAGGTTCTGGTGAACCGCGCTCATGTGCTGGCAGTGGGAAGCGTCCTCAAAAATATCGGCTCGACCTTTGACGACGATATCCTCGGTCGGACGGATTTTGAAGTGTATCCAAAAGAGATGGCCGAAAAGTTTTTCCTGGAGGATCGTAAAGTCATCGAGGATGGCATAGCTGTGATGGACAGGGAAGAATTCCGTGTCGACAAAAGTGGCAGCAAACACTGGGCGTTGGTAACAAAAATACCGCTGCGGGATGAAAAAGATAATATCAACGGTTTCGTGGGGATCACCACTGACATAACGAGCCAGAAAACAACCGAAGAGGCGCTCCGCGCATCCGAAGCCGAACTTCGTACTTTATTCGCTTCAATGAAAGATGTTGTGCTTGTTCTCGATAGCGATGGGAGATACGTAAAGGTAGCACCGACCGATCCTAAGTTGTTATACAAACCGGCTGCAGAACTGATTGGAAAGACTTTGCATGAAATTTTCAGTAAAGAGCAAGCCGACGAATTCTTGTCTATTACTCGAAAGGCGTTGGAAGCTGGCGAACTGCAGAACACGGAATACAAATTAGAAATCGACGGAAGGGAAACCTGGTTCAATGCAAGTCTCTCGAAGATGGATGAAGAAAGAGTTCTGCTGGTTGCGAGAGACATCACGGCTCACAAACAGGCAGAGGAAGCCCTGCGCAAATCGGAAGAGGTTCTGGCACAAATTACGACCTCTATCGATGACACAATTTATAGCATTGACGGACGGACGGCTGAATTCACTTATCTGAGTCCTGTCTTTGAACGAAAACTCGGATATTCTATTTCCGACATAGAGAAGATGGGTGGCAGATGGGCGTTCTTGAAGCAGGTGGTTCGATCCGAGAGTCCTGCTGGGGATGATCCCGTCGTTGCCGATTTACAAAAACACGTCGTTCAGGAAATACCCCTTTCGGAAAATTGGTGGAGGTGCAAAGACGGGACACTTCTCTATATCGAAGACAAGTCCGTTCCTATCTACGACGGGGAGCGATTGGTCAGAATAGACGGCGTTCTTCGAGATATTACCGAGTGGAAAACCGCGGAAGATGAAAAACAGCGCGAGCGCATCCTCCTCAGAACGCTGATAGACAATACTCCCTATGCGGTCTATATCAAGGATAAAGAATGCCGGAAGGTCACGTCCAACCCAACGGATGTTCACCTCGTGGGGCGCAACTCTGAGGAGGAAGTCCTTGGAAAAACCGATTTCGAATTTTTCCCCAGGGAGATTGCAGAGAAATTCTTTGCTGATGATCAGGCGGTCATTCGAGACGGCAAACCTGTCTTGAACAGGGAAGAATACTTGTACGACCATGAAGGGAAAAAGCATTGGCTGCTGACTTACAAGATTCCGTGGGTTGATGCAAAGGGAAACATCGTTGGACTTGTCGGAATGGGGGTTGATATCACTGAACGGAAGGCTGTCGAAGAGGCGTTACGTCGGTCGGAATCGGAATTGCGCACGCTCTTTGAGTCGATGAAAGATATAATCCTTGTACTCGACAAAGATGGCCGCTTCTTGAGGGTGGCCCCGACAGAAGATTCGCTATTATATAAGCCAAGTTCGGAACTCATGGGTAAGAAAAGCAATGAGATTTTCCCCAGAGAACAGGCAGACTATTTCGTCGATGTGATCCGTAAAACGCTCGAGAGCGGGGAACCTCAGAATGCGGAGTATTCCATAAACATTAGAGGAGAGGAAAAATGGCGAACGGCGACGGTGTCTCCATTGACGAATGATTCTGTGCTCTGGGTCGCGCGTGATATCACTGAAAGAAAATTGATGGAGAAAGAGCTTAGAGATTCGGAAAAGAAATACAGGGAGCTTGTGGAGAATGCGCTCGTGGCTGTTTACAGAACCACGTTGAGCGGAAGAATTATATACGCCAATAAAGCTATGGCGGATATGCTTGAATATAGTTCTCCAATGGAATTGATCTCAATTAGAGCTTATGATTTGTACAGAAATATCCGTGAAAGAGAATCCTTCGTCCAGGAACTGCGGACCCTTGGGGAAACTGGAAAAACAAATGAAGTCGAATGGGTTACAAAGACCGGGAAGATAAGAAACGTTCTTCTCAGTGCATCTTTGGATGGTGAAATAATATCGGGAATGGCAAAAGATATAACCGACATCAGAATGCTGGAGCAGCAGTTCCTGCAAACTCAAAAGTTGGAAGGCCTCGGCAACATAGCGGCGGGAATCGCGCATGACTTTAATAATATACTCGGCGTCATTCTCGGATATGCCGACCTGTTAACCCAGTCGGCATTTGATCAGAAAAAGTTCCAGCGCGGGACTCAGGCGATAATGAAATCTGCGGAGCGCGGCAAGTCGCTGGTGAAACAACTTCTGACATTCGCCCGAAAAACCGAGACAACTTTTGAGTCTGTTCAGGTGAATGAAATAGTTTCGGAATTAGAAAAACTTGTGGAAGAAACATTTCCCAAGACAGTAGTGATAACCACGGAGCTCCGGAATGACCTGCCGGTTTTCTCCGGTGATGCGACTCAAATTCATCAGGTGCTTTTGAATATTTGTGTGAATGCAAGAGACGCTATGCCAAGAGGGGGTAAGCTGACCATATCCACAAATGTGGTCTCGTGTGATACGCTGCTTCCCGTGTTTCCGGAAGCCTCTGCCGGCAAATACGTTGAAATACGTATCGAAGACAACGGAACGGGAATGGACGAAGAGACACGACGCAGGATCTTCGAACCATTTTTTACAACCAAAGAAGTAGGCAAGGGGACCGGACTCGGACTCTCCGTCGCTTATGGAATAATGCAGAGTCACAGAGGGTTTATCAGTGTCACGAGTGAGCCCAAGAAAGGATCGACGTTCTCCATTTATTTCCCGGTTTTCGAAGAACCCATTGAGAACGGTGTAACGATTCAACAGTCGCCGGAAGAAATATCTGGAGGGACAGATACCGTATTGATTATCGAGGATGAAGAGATGCTGAGAGACTTGCTTAAAGCGATACTCGAGCCCAAAGGATATAAAGTTTTAGCTGCGAGCGACGGACAGGAAGCCATGCAGACATTTCAAAAGAACAAGGATCAAATAGCCGTCGTTTTATCCGACCTCGGACTTCCGAAGTTGAGCGGTGAAGAAATAGTGTCGCATATCAAGCGTGTAAACCCTGAAGTCAAAGTCATAATGGCGAGCGGTTTTATTGATCCGGAGATCAGGTCAGTACTCGAAGCGGCAGGCGTCAAAGACTTTATTCAAAAACCTTATATGGCTAACGAAGTGCTGAAGGTGGTACGCGAGGCAATCGATAGAGGAAAAGTCTGAGCCCCGAACGATCGTCGACTTAAGATTTCTCAAAGAATCAATTTCCTGGACCGCAATTTTATGTAAGGCATGAATAACAAACGCCTATCATAATCCCTTTATTTTCTTGATTGCTTCAAGGTTCCTCTCGATAAGCTTGTTTCGTATTTTAACATTTGCGGCGCTGGTAGATTTGTCGGGAGGGGTATTTAACACATAATCTAAAAGTCTGTTGATTGAGGTTGTGACAACGTGCATCCTCGTGTCTGAGGATCCATAGTAAATGAAGACCTCTCCGTTCCTCTTCGCGACCCATCCATTGCTGAAGACAACGTTCGAAACGTCTCCGATTCTTTCTTCGCTTTGTGGAGCGAGAAAGTATCCTCCGGGCGACGCGATCTCCATGTTGGGTTCTTTCAAATCCGTGAGAAACAAGTACAGCACATACCGGAGTCCCGCAGCGGTGTTTCTTACGCCGTGCGCTAGTTGGAGCCAGCCTTTCTCCGTCCTGATCGGAGCGGGACCGAGTCCGTTCTTCACCTCCTTGATCGTGTGGTACTGTCTGTCGTCTATGATGGTTTCTTTCACAATTTTCGGATCTTCCACCGACTCACACAATCCCCATCCGATTCCCCCGCCCGTTCCTGCGTCAATGAAACCATCTTGCGGCCGGGTGTAAAATGCATACTTTCCATCTACAAATTCCGGATGCAGCACCACATTTCTCTGTTGCGGCGACGCTGTTTTTAAGTCCGGGAGCCGCTCCCATTTTTTCAAATCTTTCGTCCGCGCAATGCCGCATTGTGCGACTGCGGAGGAAGTATCGCTGACCGGAGCGTCAGGGTCTTTTCTCTCCGTACAAAACAATCCGTAAATCCAGCCGTCCTCATGCTTAACCAGACGCATGTCGTAGACGTTCGTATCGGGGTTATCGGGTACTTCGGGCATCGTCACGGGATAATCCCAGAACTTGAAATTGTCGATTCCGGTTTTTGATTCTGCAATGGCGAAGAAAGATTTCCGGTCCACTCCTTCGACTCTGACAGCTAATAAGATTTTTCCCCCAAGTTCAATCGCCCCCGAATTGAAAGTGGCATTTACTCCCATGCGCTCAAGCAAGTTCGGATTTGATTCATAGTTCAGGTCGTATCTCCAAAAAATCGGCGTGTGTTCCGCAGTCAGTACGGGATACTTATGGCGGACGAAAATTCCGTTGCCTTCCTTGAGCGGCATATTCTTTCGAGTGATGAGCTTCTCGTGTACGACAAATAGTCTCTTTATTCGCTGATTGAATTGCGTTTTTTTCATTTATTTTTCCTGTACTGAATCGTCGGATGAAAAACTCTGCACTCTGCTCAAACGACACACCGTCGCCGTTGGACCATGGTTCTTATATTCATTCATTTATCCGGCGCCAATTCTATGCTGGATGTGCCGACACTTGTGACTTTCTTTTTTTCCCCGAATGTCGCTTCCAATTTATCCCACCAGTTGACCTTCAGTATCAATGTTGTTATGACCATGACCACCATCGCTGCAATAAACGATTGCCATTCGCGAATTACCAGGAAGACCGGTGCAGCGACAAGCGTAGCCTGCCAGACTATCCCAACCACGACATTAGACATGTCACGCTTAAAATCTTTGTTCGGGACAAAATTCGGGTTCGCCGCCGAAACTTTTTCGCGGATCGGCTTCCAGAATCCCCACGGGTTAACCGTGCTGTAGAAGTGCATAAGCACTTCGTCACTTTCGGGCGGGGTCAGGAATGTTGCAGCTAAGCAGCCGATGATAGACACCAAAAAAATGATCGGAAAGGAATTCATGCTTGAGTTGTTAGACAATGGCCAGTTACGAACGAAAGGAATTAAGTTCAAATTGTCCAGAACGAGAAGGACGAGCATGGTCCCGATTCCCGAAACCATTCCCCAGAAATATCCATAACCGTTGAACCGCCACCAATACCATTTGAGCACATTTGCCGCCGTATATCCTCCCCATAATGCCGACACGATCCAGAGGACGACCTGATTGATCGAGCTTACCATAAAACCAATCCCGACGCCGACAACTATTACAAGAACGGAAGTCACATAACTCCAGTTTACGTAAATCTTCGGAGGTGCGTTCGGGTTTATGTATCGTTTATATATGTCGTTGACAATGTATGCCGGAGCTGCATTTACCGTAGCCGCAAAGTTGCTCATGAACGCCGCGATCAGCCCCGCCATCAAGAAGCCCAACAATCCGATAGGTATATAGTGCGCGAGCACTTCCGGAAGAATTGTCTCAAAATCCGGGGTGGAAATGGAGCCGCTGTAGAGCGCATTGAAATTTGTCAAGGCGAGTATCGTAAGGCCGGCGACCATGAAATACCGGGCCGGATTTAGAACGACGTTGACGAGTGAACTCATCTTCGCTGCTTCCTTCGGATTGCGAGTCGAGAGGATACGCTGCATGTCGTAATTCGGAGCCGGTCCTGCGGCAGCCACGAATATGCCTTTGAAAAGCATCATGGTGAAAAACAATCCGAACAGGGAATATCCGTCGGTTGTGATCCATTGATTGAACGAGTTGAGATTAGATGAAGCCGCTGAATGGATCGTCGACCAATCGAGGTTCAGATGCCATCCGAAGAAGAGACTTTTCCATCCATCCGGTAAAACGGCGTTGATAGTTCCCGGAGATACATACGCCATGGCGATGATTCCAATTGCGATCGAGCACAGAGTGAGCGTCAAATACTGGATCACCTCCGTCATAACGACGCTTATCATTCCGCCCTTTACGACGTAAATCGCGGTTATCCCCATCAGGATCAATGCGTAAAGGTCGGTATTGATCTCAGGATATTTTGCCAGGGTTGCCGGGCTTGTAATAAGAGGAGGCAGGAATGCGACCGCAAATTTCCCGATTCCTTTGAATCCATACGAAAGGAATCCGATCACTCCGATGAGAGCGAATATGACCACGATGATATGAGACAACGTCGCCCCTTTCCCGGTCCCGAAACGCGTCTTTATCCATTCTGCGCCGGTCATGACATTCGATCTCCTCAGCCACGCTGATAAATAAACCATCAAAAATATCTGATTGAATACCGGCCACAACCACGGCAGCCAAACGCTCTTTAGTCCGTAGACGGCCAGCCAGTAAACTAAGAGCATGGTGCCCGCAACATCAAACATCCCCGACGCGTTCGACACGCCCAGCATCCACCATGGCATCTCGTTTCCGCCGAGGAAATAGTTGTGGATATTTTTTGATGCGCGCTTGGTAACGAGTATCCCGAGCAGCACGACTCCGATCAGATAAACCACAATAATGCTTAGATCAATTACGCTCAGATGCATCTGTTTTGTTCTCCTAATTTTGATTTTGACTTCACATAATAAAATAACGCAACTCAAAAGTCAAAGGTCAAAAGTCAAGGATTGTCCCGGTGCGTCCTTTATTTGTACGGGAATGATTCCTCCGGCAAATTTTTGAATTTTGGCATCGAGATTCATTGACAGGATTTAGGCGCCGTGACCACCAATGATGCTTTAATTGAAAAAAAGAATTATCTTCCTTGGAGTTAATATTGGGAGGTTAATTTGCCTAAAATTTTCAAAACGATAAAAGAGTCTCCGATTTGGCTCATTACTATCCTCGTTTCTATTACGGCAGTGATTTTTCTTATTTATTCACCTTTTCAGATATCTCTTTTTCCAGATCTCGGCGCAAAAAAAATATATTATGTCGACAATATTTCCGACGCACATTTGGAGATAATAAAAAAATTTAACGCTCTTTACAAAGGGAAAATAGAAGTTGTGCCGGTGAATCTTCCATTTTACCACTTCACCACGAATGATCGAAAGGAGATATTAACCCGGTCTCTCAGAAGCCGCAACGATGGGATAGATATTTTTGCAGTCGATCTGATATGGATTCCTCGATTTGCGAAATGGGGATACCTATTGGATGACCATTTTGACGATTCAACTCTTAGTCATGTCAACGCGTCTGCGCTCGAAACCTGCCGGCGCAACGATAAGCTGGTTGCATTTCCTCTCTTCCTGGACATGGGAGTTCTGTATTACCGAAAGGATCTGATTCGCGAGCTCCCTCACGGAGATTCGATCGAAAGCAGGATTCGAAATGGAATGACATGGAATGAATTCATAAATCTCGGAAGGAGCATAAAAACATCGAATCACTTCCCAGGCAAATACGACAGTGGGCTGTTCTATGTATTTCCCGGCGGCAATTATGAAGGGATGTTGTGCTGCTTTCAAGAAATGCTTTCGGAGCATGAAAGCGACGATATTTTCTACAACGATCCGATCAATCTGAATACATCACCTGCAAGAAAAGCTCTGCAGATGATGGTTGATCTTGTTTACAATTATAAATTTTCCCCAAGCGAGGTGGTACAATTTGACGAGTACAACAGCTATCTCTATGCCACCAACAATAATGCACTTTTTTTGCGGGGATGGATCGGTTTCCGCAGACAATATAGCGGTTTTTTAGAGGACACCTCTGCGGTCTCTTCATGGGATATCGCTCCTTTGCCGCATTTCGACGGGAATAAAACCTCCAGCGTCTTCGGCGGATGGAGTCTGATGATATCTGAATTTTCTAATAGAAAGGAAGAGGCACTTGAATTCATCAAGTTCATGTTTCGAAAGGAAAATCAAGAACTTCTTTACGAAGAGGGTGGATACCTGCCTATCAACATGGAGGTCTACAGCGACAGCTCTTTTTTGCAGAAACACAGGGAGCTCGCGCAGATTGAGAAGCTGCTGAGCTGGGGAAGGTACCGCCCGTCCCTCGATAATTATACGCGTTTATCGGAAATCATGTCGTCGTACTTTCATAAGGCATTGAAAAAGGAAATTCCGGTAGGTGAAGCTTTGATGTCCGCTTCTAAGCAGATCAATGATGAAAGGCTCAGGTAAAAACCAGGAGAACTTGATCAAATGAAGAATACTTCCAAAGAGATCGACTTGGAAAGCAAGCCGAAATATGTGAGGTTGGGATGGAAACACATCGGCGTCATATTCGTGGCACTGATGGTCTTCCTGGTATTTGTCTCTCACCTGCAGCAAAACACACTCAGGGATCTTCTTTCTGATACCATGGCCTGGTACAAAAAGAATTCCGCAGAGCAGATAGGAAATTTGACGACAGCCTCATTGGAGCTGCTCCTTGAATCTAATACGCTTACCAAAGGCGAAGACGCGGCGGACCGAGAAAGAAACCTGGTTCACGCGTTGAACAGCATATTGAAACAACCTTTGATGAATCGGAATGTCGAACAGATGTGCGTGATCTTTCCTTACAAGAATAAATATCTTGCGATGGATCTTGGACAAAACATATATTCGTATTTTTTCGATCACAAGCCGCCGGATACTCTTGTCGATCCGATGTACCAGTATGCTGTTGCGCGGTACGCGGGACTTCACAGTGAAATCATGAAATCGGGGCTGATCAACAGCTTCCAGGAGAAGGAGAACATTTTCCATGTTTACGTTCCCCTGGAACCGTACGGTGAATATGCCGGTGCGGTTTACTTGAGGATACATCCGGATGTTTCGGTTATCAGCCAGCAGATAGTAACCAATTTTAACGAAACCGTGCTGCTATTTTCCTCATTAATAGTCTTGGGTCTCTTGGCCATTTTCTATGTCTCAACGTATTCGCTGATAGAGAGAGATCAGGCATGGGAGATGTTGTACAAGGAAAGAGAAGAACATTTACGCGAGCACATTGCTCAGAAGAAAGAGCATCTCTTCACCAAGCGGATTTACCATACCTATCATAAGGCCGAGAAGGTGATGGGATTTATAAACGAGGACGTTGAAAATGCGGATGAGAAGAACATAAAGGAAATCAAGTACCGCATTTCGAAGTACGCGAATTTTATCTCGAGAGTCATCTACGACATGAAATGGTACAACCCGCCGATACAGACCATAAGGAATCTGATTTTCAAAACCGACCTGAACGAGGTATTGAAATTTATCGTCAATAATATTTTCCTGCGGATATCCAATCCTGTAAAAACCATAAATTTCGAATTCAATCTCGACAGAAATTTGCCGAAGGTTTCCGTGAATGAATTTGTTATCTGGGAAATTATCGAGCCGCTGATTCAAAACTCGATCGATCATTCGAATCAAACGTGCATCGTAATAAATCTAAAGACCGTTTATTACTCAGGAGAAAAGAAATCCGTTTTGACAATCGAGGATAATGGCAGCGGCGTACGTTCGGATTTGCTGGAAAAAAACGAATACGGTATCAAGAAAATTTTCCTTGAGAATATTTCTACGAAGGAAGAAGGGAAGAATGCCGGCTACGGTTGTTATCTTGCATACGAAATCGCAAAGCGATGCGGATGGGATCTCGATGCCGACAACAGGGAGCAAGGCGGGTGCAGATTCACGCTGCTGATAAGACATTGATGCTCTTGCGGCTAAATAATAGTAATGAAGGTCTCCCGTTTGCGACGGGGAATTCGGGTAAATCCGGTTGCGGTATTTTTTCCGTAACCAACAATAGGAAACACAGAAATGCAATTTGACAGACCAATAAATCTTTTACTGATTGAAGATGAAACTTACGACGTCAATCGTATAAAACGCACTCTCGCACCGTTCCAGGACAGACTGTTTATAAAGAAAATAGTAGCGGACGGTCAGTCTGCTCTCGACCTTATATCGAAACATGAAGAGGATTACGATGTGGTGATCATGGATTATCAGATTGTGGGACCACTTTACGGCGAGAAGTTGATACGCAAAATAAAGCTGGTCGATCCATTTATTGAAATCATCGTCATTACAAAGATGACCATAAACCTCACTGACTTTGGGTTTGCGAACAAATTGATCGAAGCGGGTGCTATGTGGTTCTGTACCAAATATCCGGCGGACATAAAAGAGTACATCTATCAGCCGACCGATCTTCTCCTTTCGATCTTGAACGCATACGAAAAGAAAAGACTCGCTCTTGAAAAATCGAAATCTAATCTGCAGTTGAATCAATCTATTAACCGCACGCTTGATGAGAAAAAAATTATCGGCGATTCACCCGAAGTGAAGAAGTTGATTAAGCATGTTGAGAAGGCTGCTCAGCAGGATGTGACGGTTTTGATTTCAGGAGCTTCAGGGACGGGAAAAGAATTGGTGGCGACTCATATCCATTATTTGAGCAAAAGGAGATATGAGAATCTCGTCGCAATTAATGCGGGAAGCATTCCGCATGAATTGATAGAGAGTGAATTGTTTGGTTATGAGAAAGGATCCTTTACGGGTGCAGTGAATTCCAAGAAGGGGCTTTTTGAAGTGGCAGACAACGGGACAATTTTCTTAGATGAGGTCGGCGAGCTGCCGATTTCGTCGCAGGTTAAGTTGCTGAGAGTCTTACAGGACGGAGAGATAGACAAGATCGGGAGAACCGACAAGATGAAGGTCGATGTCCGCGTGATAACGGCCACTAATATCGACCTTGAAAAAGCTGTCGAGGAAAAAAAATTCAGGGAGGATTTGTTTTATCGATTGAACGTGGTTTATATCTATGTGCCATCACTCCGGGAAAGGGTCGAAGACATTCCGGCCTTGACAGAGTATTTCATAGCCAAGTACAGCGAGCAAATGGGCGTAGGAGTCCCGTCGGTTGACCATGATGCAATTGAAGTATTGCAGACACACGAGTGGCCGGGAAATGTCCGCCAGCTCCAAAATGTTATTCAACGGGCGCTGATTTCCTGTGAAGGAAGGATATCTCGAAACGACGTCGTGAATATTTTAGACTCCAAGAATCTCGGGACGATATCGGGCCCTGAATTTTGGTTTGGAAACGAAATCCTGACATGGAAGGACATGGAGAATATTTTCCGAAGGAGATACGTAAGTCATGTCAAGGACAAAACCAAATCGGATTCTGAAGCTGCCAGGAAATTGGGCATGGCACCATCGAATTTCCATCGAATGTGTGACCAACTGGGAATAAAGCAACGTAAGGCGGAAGAAAAGTAGTTTGCTTTGATTATTCGATGTAATTTACTCAAAAGGGCTGTTCTTACTTTATCATAATGATAAGGGATTCTTTCCCGGCTTTTTATCAAAATGATAATGGTTGACTTGCAATTCACTCCATTTTGTCCACAATTGGAATATTTTTGCGGTTTTTCAACGGCGGCATATTCATTGAGGCTAGTTCAGAGTCAATTTATGCCATTTAGGGAGAATTTCGCTTGCGTCAGATTGATAAGGCCTTGGCGAAGGAAAATGAAAAGGAGTTGTGATTGTTTGGCTTTGCTACCCTAGCCGTTCTGTTGTACTTCTTGTATCCTGTTTTGCTTATCTCGCTCAGCATTTATGCTTCTCGTGGTAAGGAAGCGAATGTTGAGAATTATTTCTTTGCAAATCGAAACACCCATTGGTCGATGCTCGGCGTTTCCTTGCTGGCGGCTTCTCTCTTTAGTCCCTACATTTTTGGGCTGACAACGTCGGGGTTGTCATCCCAGGTGCCTGTTGCTTACGCAGTCATTTCCGCGGTTATGCTCATCGTGGTCGGCAGAGTACTCGTTCCACGATACTTGGAGATGAAGATAAACACAGTTCCTGAGTTCTTTGAGAAAAGATTTGACAAAAACTGCCGCCGGTTTTTGTCGGTGATTTACATCCTCTCCAACGTCGGAATTAGGTTGGTGGTGATTCTTGCAATGGGGAAAATCTTGTTGGACAGCATTGCAGGGATCGATTCTTTTTCATCTCTACTTTTCTTTCTTGTGGTTACAGGGCTGTATGTTATAATCGGAGGTCTGCAAGCAGAGATCCATGCAAACTTAGTTCAGGTAGCATTCATCGTCCTTGCTGTGGTGGGGTTTATGTCGTGGCTTCTCAGTCAGGAGAACGGTTTCAACATGATGGCACACAAGATTGCCTCATCAGCCCATCTTGACAGCGGGAGCGCTTCGGAGTACAGTCGAACGGGGTTATTCATCGGCCTTCCGATAATTGGCTTTTGGTTTTGGTGTGCGGACCAGCTTATGGTTCAAAAGATGTTGAGCGTTAGAGAGGTGCAATCTGCCAGAAGAGGCTCGCTGGCAGGCGCGGTCCTGCAAGTTGTCCCGCTTTTGATTTTTTTACTGGCAGGAATTGTTGCGCCGACAGCGTGGAGAACTGACCCGGAGGGGCCGCTGCACTGGTTCTTTTCCAATGGGTCTATGCCCGATAGCCTTCGTGCCGGGCTAATAATTGGAGCAGTGGCAGCGTTCATGATACCCGTGGCAAATGTTTTTAACAGCACGTCTGCGCTCATTACATTCGACTTCTTTTATAGCGGTAAACCCGAAGCTTCGGACAGACAAGTTGTACTTGTAGGCAGAATCACGGCGATGATTTTGGTCCTTATCTCAATTTTATTGATCCCGATATCGCAGACAATGGATATGAACTCATGTATTCAATTGTTCAAGATCTTTTTGTACTTCTCGGCGATGATCGCGGGAGTATTTATCGTGGGGTTGTTTAATCGCAAGGTGACCGGAGCGAGTGTCCTTTTCTCTTTATCGTCGGGAACGTTTGTTATTCTGCTGCGAGTCGTCCTGCAAATGATCGTCAATAACCATCAGTTGGAGAGCGGCCTTTTAAGTTGGTTTGTGCAATCCACTTTCCTTGAATTTTCAGTTTTTATCTTTCTGGTTTCGCTGATTCTTTTGGTCATATTCAATTTTCTCAAATTAAAATACGAGTCGAGCATTCATAGGAATCTAATAGAGGAGAAATTCAATGTTGTCAGTTAAGTGTCGGATTTCTATTATTTCATTTTCGATTTTCATGCTATTTGCCAATCTGCTTTATGCCGGTACGACTGGAAAGATCACGGGCAAAGTGGTTGACAAAGAAACGCATGACCCGCTTCCTGGCGTGAATGTGATGGTACAAGGGACTACACTCGGAGCGTCAACTGGTCTTGATGGCTATTACGTCATCCTGAATGTCCCACCTGGCAACCAAACGATTGTTGCGAGCATGGTCGGTTATGCCACAGTTACCGTGACCGATGTTTCGGTTCGCATCGATCAAACCTCAAATCTTGATATCGAATTGACCCCGCAGGCGATTCAAGCCACCGGTGTCGAGGTGATCGCTGAGCGCAAAATTATCAGAAGAGACGTGTCGGCAAGCGAGTCTGCAGTGCAACCGGAAGAGATAACTGCTTTGCCGGTCACCACTCTCAATGACGTCGTCGGTTTGCAGGCGGGCGTAGAAAATGGAATGATAGTCCGCGGCGGCAGCATAGATCAATTGCTTTTACAGGTTGATGGCGTGACGCGGCGTGACCCGAGAAATAATCAGCCTATTTCTAATATTGCGCTGAGTTCCATACAGGAAGTCTCCATAGAAAGAGGCGGTTTCAATGCCGAATATGGTCAAGTGCGGTCGGGCCTCATAAATATAGTAGAGAAGGAAGGAAACGCTGCTCATTACTTTGGTTCTATCAACACAAAGTATAGTCCTCCGCAGCAAAAATATTTCGGAATATCAGAATTCGACCCCAATTCAATGTGGAATAGGCCATACATGGATCCTGCCGTTTGCTGGACAGGCACCGGCAATGGGAACTGGAGCCAGTACATGCAAAATCAATATCCCCAATTTGAGGGATGGGACGCTGTCTCGCAGTCCCTTTTGCAGCAGGGCGTTAATCTTTCCCCGGCAGCATGTCAGCGTATTTATGAATATCAGCACAGGCGTGAAGCGGAAACCAATCAGCCTGATTATAATATCGATGCCAGTTTTGGCGGGCCCATCCCGATTATCAGCCACGAGCTCGGAGATCTGCGGTTCTTTACTAGTTTTGTTTCGAACAGGGAGATGCTGTTGATCCCGCTTAGCAGGCCGGATTATCGGGATTATAACTGGTCAATCAAAATAAACTCGGACATAAGCTCGAAGATGAAGTTGATGTTAAGTGCGTCAACCGGTAAATCTTATAACGTCGCAATCAACGCAACCGACGCAGGCTATTATAATCAAGCCTGGCTTTCGCAAGTGCCGGGTACAAGTCCATTTTGGAACCCCGCGGATTTTCTCCGAACACCCGACCAAATTGCCGGGATGACCTATGAGCAGAGATCAAGCAGGGTGTATACCGATTCTTGGTACTCAACATCCGACGTCAGTGATTACACTTTTTCGGGGAAGCTAACCAACTTTGTAACCGCATCCACGTTTTATGAGATAAGTGCAGAGGGCGTGCATAGAAGTTATCTGACAGGTCCCATAGCCCTCAGGGATACTGCCCAATTGGAAATAGTGCCGGGCTACTGGATCAATGCTGAGGCCCCCTCTGGTTACAGCCCGCAGCTTCTGTCGGGGCTTGGCGATCCCGGCTTGTTCTTCGGCGGGCATAGTTCAACCGCTCATGACTCAAGCGAAGTGGCATCATATACCCTTAAAGGAGACATAACCAGTCAGGTGAACGAAGAGAACTTGGTTAAAGCCGGATTAGAGTTTTCTTACTATGACCTTCGGATGAATTATGGGACGATAAATCCGGTCTTTAGTGATGTGAATTGGGTCAAACAGAGTTGGAGTCCTTACAGGCTGTCGGCTTTCGTGCAGGACAAAATAGAGGTGTACGGTTTCATTGCAAATCTTGGATTGAGATTGGATCTCAGCAATCCCAATACAGACTGGGTGCAAGTCAATCCGTTTGATGTGCAATACTTCTCCAGTGCTTTCAGCGACACGGTGAACTATGCGGCAAGCAAGGTGAAACCCGATGTGTCTCTTAGTCCTCGTCTCGGCATCTCGCATCCAATCACCGAAAGTTCAAAGCTTTATTTCAACTATGGTCACTTCAAGGAGTTTCCTGCTTATGAGGAGACCTTCAGGATGGGGCGTGCAGCATCAGGGGGTATGGTAAATTACGGAGATCCAAATCTTTCACAAGCGAAAACTATTTCGTACCAGCTGGGATTCGATCAATCCATCGCTGATGCCTACCTCCTGCAGCTTGCGGCTTTTTACAACGATATTACTGACCAACAAGCGTTCACCTTTTATGAAAGTGATCAAAAAGGTATCAACTACTACGCAGCAAATAACAACAGTTACTCGGACGTTCGAGGACTGGAAGTAACTTTGAGAAAGAATACTGGCGACTGGATACAGGGCTTTGTAAACTATACTTATCAGGTCGTCAGGCTGGGCCAATTCGGCCAGGTAGTAGTTGCAGATAATCCAGCATTGCAGAGAGAATCCGATGAATCTCAGTCAAATGCACTTTACCAACAAATTTCGCAAAGGCCTGTTCCGCAGCCGCGTGCAAATGCAAGCATTATGTTTCTAACGCCGAAAGACTTCGGACCAAAGGTAGCAGGCATAACGCCGCTTGGTGACTGGATTATCAACGTGGTTGGAATGTGGAAAGCAGGAGAATGGCTTACATACAATCCGCAGAACGTTCTTGGCGTAGCAAACAATGTCCAGGTCACAGACTACACTAATATAAACCTTCGAATCAACAAGACTTTCGATTTCAAGGTTGTCTCGTTGACGTTCTTCTTGGAGACCACGAACCTGCTGAATGAGAAACTATTATCTGGGGAGAGCTTCTACGACAACAATGATTTTCTCGCATACATGGGATCATTGCATTTGCCGTCAAACCCTGCCTACAACAACACCAATATCCCCGGAAATGATCGCATCGGCGATTATCGAATGAACGGTGCTAATTATCAGCCGGTTCTCTTCAGCGGCAACGTTTACGGGATGAACCTGAGCAGTGTTGATCCGACCGCAATCTATTGGGACAAGCCGACCGGGAAATATATGCAATATGCCAACGGCAATTGGCAGGAAGTAGATCAGGGTCATATGCAGAGAATCCTGGATGACAAAGCGTATATCGATATGCCTAATAACAGCTCGTTCGATTTTCTAAATCCGCGACAGTTTTATTATGGCATCAACTTGTCTTTTAACTTCTAAATTATGAATTCTGATAAAAGAAGGTAGCAGATACATGACTACAAAATATCTGACAAAACTGGTAACAATACTTTGTCTTTTTGCCGCCGTTGGAGTGATCGTTCCAAATAGATCGGCGGCGCAGGTAACAGGCGGGAATCAAGAGATCAAATGGTTGTCTGTGGGCCCCCTCGCGCAGTATTTTTCTAACTGCGCATCTGAAATTGAATATGGCAGAAGAGGAAGGGGTCCGTACCTTAATACCGATCAAGATGACGGACTGCGATGGGATAATCAGTACCAATTTCAGGACCACAGTGTCGGCAAGTCGCTGTGGATCGGCTGTACCAACTTTAAAGATCCGTCGACTGGGCTGACATACCCCTACAAGGTAATTTGCCTTGGGCGGTCGATCATGTTCATGAATTCCGTAGTGTTTCCGGTGAAATTCCAGCTCATAGGTAAATTCGACCATCCGAGTGTACTTGTTGACGGACAGCCGGCGACCAATCTTGACGCAAACGATCTCAACCTTACTGGAGGCGAAGACCAGGTAGATCCTGCTCTTCCTTCAGACAGGATGATTTATAATCAAGCGAATACGCCGGTAGGAATAACGATTTACAGGAAAGTTTATAATTGGACACAGCAGTACAACAACAACTACTTCATTTACGAATACGTGTTCAAGAATACCGGTCTCACCGATAACGCCGGTGGAACGATGCCGCCGGCTACACTCACAGGCGTGATGTTCTATTTCACTTATAGATTTGCGGCCGCGAACGATGCTTACAGACTCGGCGTAGGATATTCAGGAGACCAGTGGGGAAGGAACACTATAGATGACGCTATCGGGCAAGATGCGAACCATACACTTGCGGCCCCGAACGATTTCCGCGCAATCTTCGAGTATTACGGACCAAATGCGACTGCTACCTCGGTGTCCGATTGTATCGGTAGACCGGATTTCAACGATGGTCATATTCTATACGGCACAGGATTTACGGGTGAGATGGTTTTGCATGCGGACAAGTCGTCACACGATCAGTCGGACGATCCAACCCAACCGACCACCACATGGTACACAGGTTCAGATGGATTACTACAGACTATAAGTCCATCATCGCCATTCAATCCTGATTTCATGACGCAGCAGTATGGTCTGATGACCCTGGGACATCCCGCGCAAACTCAGGCTGAGGCTCTAGGAGAAGACGCCGACGGCTGGCCAAATAATTATGCCAGCACTTGGACTGGAAGTCCGGCGATAGGGCTAACCACGGGTGGTTATCAAAGCGAGCAGGGTTTTGGTCCTTATACGCTTGCGCCGGGTGATAGTGTGAGGATAGTGATTTGCGAAGCTGTAGCCGGCATAAGCCACGATTTCAGCCAGGAGGTGGCACGCAATTGGTGGAATTGGTACCACAATCATGGAAATACCCCGCTTCAACTTCCTTCGAAAGCACCCGCATGGAAAACTCCGACATGGACAGTCGGCGGCACGACTACAGATGGGGACATTTATAAGAACGCATGGGTATTCACGGGAAAAGATTCACTCCTTCAAACCTTCAGGAGAGCGAGAGACAACTATAACAGCAGCTATGGCATTCCTCAGCCTCCTCCTCCACCGGATGGATTTCGAGTTACGTCCGGCGGCAACATGATAACTCTTCAGTGGTCGACCAGCGCTGAATCGGCTCCTCATTTCAACGGCTATTTGATTTACAGGGCCGATACCAAGACTGATACTATATTTACAGCCATCGACTCATGCGATGCATCGACCCTGAGCAAATTCCCCGCTGCGAATGGATTCCGCACCTATCTGGATAAGTCTCCCAAACGAGGGTTCAACTATTTTTACTATGTCCAAACGAAAGACGATGGTTCAACAAACACCGTTGAGCCGGGTGTGCCCCTGGTAAGCAGCAAGTTTTACACTATGACCAATACCCCGGCATTTTTGATGCGTCCTGAAGGCGGTAAACCTGGGAGCCCCGATCAATACAGCCTCTCGGCAATACGTGTAGTCCCAAATCCATACAACATATCCGCAAGAGCAATTCAATTCGGGACGGATATTTCGGTGTGGAATCGTATAGCCTTTTTTAATTTACCGTCGTACTGCATCATCAGAATATTTACTGAGAACGGCGATTTGGTTCAGACGATCAACCATACGAACGGCAGCGGTGACGAAACATGGGATCTGTTGACTTCTTCCGCTCAGGTTGTGGCGAGCGGTTTATACATAGCATATTTTGAGGTCACGTCGGGACCAGTTGCTGATCCGCACTATAAAATCGGTCAAAGTATTTATAAAAAATTCATCGTCATCAGATGAAGTAACTCATTTGGAGAATGACATGTATCAGAATCGAAAGAAAATTTGTATGTCTGTTTTAGGGCTGTTTTTTGTGGGCATCCTGTCGCTTACAGTTATCGGATGCAGCAAAATATTGCCGGCAAAATTCAAGTCTCAGAATTTTTCTGCATCCGAGGTCGATGCACGCGCCGGCCGCTTGATGACACAAGACACGATCAATGATGCGCAGGGGAACACCGTTGCTTATGAATATGCCCCTATTGATACCGGCG
>Ga0335081_10001073_pt1 | contig 43893 bp, 45 predicted proteins | sample Lox_Sample_35_FD_206713 | JGI IMG/M metagenome (GOLD analysis project Ga0335081, IMG submission 206713) | Soil microbial communities from Loxahatchee National Wildlife Refuge, Florida, United States - Lox_Sample_3.5 | ecosystem: Environmental > Terrestrial > Soil > Wetlands | place: USA... | reverse complement strand
TCGAGGAACAGGACGCGCCGGTGATCGAGGCGCAGCAGCGCATCATCGAGACGGCGACGGAGCCGCTCGATCCGGTGATCCTCGCCGTCGACGTCGGCTGCGTGCGTTACAAGCGCGTGCTGGGCAAGATGATCGAGGCGGAGCAGAGGTGATTTGGTTGTGCTCCTGCTCCCCTCCGTCACCCTGAGGTGCGAGCGGAGCGAGCCTCGAAGGGCGACGGCCTCGGCGGCTAGCATCCTTCGAGGCCCGGGCTACGCGCGGGCACCTCAGGATGACGGGGTCAGCGTCACTTGATGGCCAGCGGATTGATCGGCGAGCCGACGGCGCCGGTAATCGGAATGGCCGGCGCGACGAACAGGAATTCGTAAGTCTTGTCGGCGGCGCAGTCGTCGGCGAGCTCCTTGAGCTGGAAGATTTCGCCCATGGTCATGCCCATGATCGGAATGGTGATCCAGTGCCAGGGCTGGTTGATGCCGTCTTCGCTCTGGTTCGGCCGCACCTCGCAGCCCCAGGTGTCGGAGGCGAGCGCGGCGAGCTCGGTGTCTTTGACGAAGTCGAGCGTCTCGAAGCCGAAGCCGGGCGCGTCGCCGCCCGGATAGCCGTCCCAGCTGCCGGCCTTCTGGCAGCGCTCCATCATGCCGGTGCGCACGATGATGTAATCGCCGCGCTTGAGCGCGACATTCTGCTTTTTCGCCGTGGCGTAGAGATCGTCGTTGCTGATGGCGTAACCGTCGTCGAGCGAGTCGACGCCCTTGTGGCGGGCCACGTCGAGCAGCACGCCGCGGCCGACCATCTTGTTCTTGGTTTTCTCGATGCCGCATTTCTGCGCGCCGGCCGACGTCACTTCGCGGCAATCGTAGCCGTTCCACATATTGTCTTCGTAGAACACGTGGCCGAGACCGTCCCATTGCGTACCGCATTGCAGCGGGATCACCACCATGTCGTCGGCGGCGCGAATGCCGCGCTTGTCGAGCACGCCGGAATAGGCGTCGGTCCCGGTGCGCAGCATGGTGTGGATCGGATTGGTGCGGCCCATCGCCGGGTATTTGCTCTTGGCGCCCTGCGGGCCGGTGTGATCGAAATTCAGCGCGAGCGAGATCACCTTGCCCTTTTTGACCAGCCGCGTGGCGGCGACGATGTCCTCGGCCGACGTGTAATTGAGCGTGCCGATTTCGTCGTTCGGCCCCCACTTGCCCCAGTTCTTGTACTTCTCCGCCGCCGCGCGGAGATCGTCTCGCGTGATTTTGCGCCCTGTCATCGGCTCGTTCCTGCCCTGCTGTTGACTGTCATCGAAGAATGATAGCATCGCCAAAACGCCTGGGGAGGACTTTATGTCTGCAGTGAGTATCGCGTCGCGTGCGCTGGTATTGTGCGTGGGTCTGGCCTGGGCCGGGGCGGGCTTGGCCGCGGACTATCCCACGCACCCGGTGAAGATCGTCGCGCCGTTCGCAGCCGGCGGGCCGAGCGACTTTGTGGCGCGGCTCTTGGCCGACAAGCTGTCGCAGAATCTCGGCCAGCAGTTCTACGTCGAAGACCACGCCGGCGCCGGCGGCAATATCGGCATGACGCAGGTCGCGCGCTCCGCGCCCGACGGCTATACCATGCTGGTGGCCAGTTCGAGCTTTGTCGTCAATCCAAGCCTCTATGCCAAGGCGCCCTACGATCCATTCAAGGATTTCGCGCCGGTCACGCTGGCCGGCGCATCGGCGAATATCCTGATCGCGCATCCTTCCGTTCCGGCCAAGACGGTCAAAGAATTGATCGCCCTGATGCAGGCCAATCCCGGCAAATATGCCATTGCCAATGCCGGCCTGGGCACCACGCCGGAGCTTGCCTCCGAACTGTTCAAGCTCGACTTCAAGCTTGATCAGCCCAGCGTGCCTTATGGCGGCGGCGCCCCCGCCGTCCAGGCGGTGATCGCCAACCAGACGCCGCTCGGTTTTGTGAATCTCACTCCGGCCACGCCGCACATCCTCGCCGGGACGCTGCACGGCATCGCCGTGACCGCGCTCAAGCGCTCGGCGGCGCTGCCCAACGTGCCGACCATGATCGAGCAAGGCGTCGAGGGTCAGGAATCCGAGACCATGCAAGGTGTCTTTGTTCCCGCCGGCACGCCGCAGCCCATTATCGATCTTCTCAACCGCGAGATCGTCAAGGCGCTGCATCAGCCCGACGTGCAGGAGAAATGCAAGCAGGTCGGCCTCGACATCGTCGCCGACACGCCCGCGGAGTTCGCCGTCTATATCAAGAAAGAGATCGATCGCTGGCACAAGGTCATCGTCGACGCCAAGATCCCGCAGATTAAGTAAGGGTCGGCAAAGGCGCGGAACGCACCGTGCCCACGTGGTAACCGAGTAACAACGGTGGGCGCGCTTCGCTTCGCCCACCCTACAAGATCATTTCATGCGCATCGTCGATATCCGCGAGACGGCAGTCCCGCTCAATTCAACGCTCGCCAATTCGGGATTCAATTTTTCCGAGATGACGACTTCGGTGGTCGCGGTGATCACCGACGTAGCGCGTAACGGCAAGCCGGTCACCGGCTTCGCCTTCAACTCCACCGGCCGGTACGCCTGCGGCGCGCAGATGCGGGCGCGCTTCATTCCGCGGATTCTTAAAGCGCCGCCCGCCGCGCTGCTCGACGAGACCGGGGACAATTTCGCGCCGGAGAAAATCCTCGCCGTCATGATGGCGAACGAGAAATCCGGCGGCCACAGCGAGCGCTCGGTCGGCATCGGCACCATCGAGACCGCGGTGTGGGACGCGGTGGCCAAGATCGCCGACAAGCCGCTGCATGTCGTGCTGGCCGAGCGTAACAACGGCGGCAAGATCGCGGACAAAGTCTTCTGCTATGTCGGCGCCGGGTGGTACGCGCCGGGCAAGACCACGCAAGACCTGCTCGACGAGATGAAGGGCCATCTCGATGCCGGCTACACCATGTTGAAGATGAAAGTCGGCGGATTGCCGCTTCCGGACGATCTCGCCCGCGTCGCGGCGGTGAAGAGGATTCTGCCACAAGGCGGCACGCTGGCGGTCGACGCTAATTCGAAATTTTTCCGCGACGACGCGCTGGCTTATGCGCGGGCGTTGCGGCCGTTCGATCTGCGCTGGTTCGAGGAGCCGTGCGATCCGCTCGATTACGCGCTCCTTGCCGAGCTCGCCGGCGCCTACGATGCGCCGCTGTCGACCGGCGAGAACCTTTATTCCACGCAAGACGTGGAGAACCTGGTGCGCTTCGGCGGGCTCGCGCCGGCCCGCCGCGATGTCATTCAGGTCGATCCGCCGCAGGCCTACGGCATCGTGCAATATGCCCGCACGCTCGACATGCTGGCGCGGCACGGCTGGCCGCGGTCGCTCCTCTTTCCGCATGGCGGCAACCAGATGTCGCTTTCGATCGCCGCCGGCTTCGGGCTGGGCGGCGCCGAATCCTATCCCGGCGTGTTCGGCGATTTCGGCGGCTTTGCCGACGATGCCAAGCTGGAGAACGGCTATCTGAAACTCTCCGACCGGCCCGGCATCGGCTTCGAGGGTCAGGCGAAGCTTTATCGGATCATGAAGGACTTGGCGGCGTAACCGGCGGAGACGCCACGCCCGCGGCAGCGGCCGGCGCCAGACTGGCCACCGTGATTTCGCCGTCGGTGACGTAATGGTTGACGTGCGCGGGCAACGGTTGACCGGATTGGTAAGTGTTCACGTCGCCGATCGTGCGGTGACCTTGCAACTCGGCGATGATGAAGTCACGTTCGCTGTTGGTATCCGCATCGGTGGCGTGGGTGATCTGAAAGGTGAGCCGGGTCAGCGACAGGCCGGTATCCTTGGTGGCGGCGCCGACCCAAAACACATGCGCATCGTGCGGCGGCCGGTCGGTGTTAAGCCAGAAGCTGGCCGTTCCGACCGTCGCCTCGGCGCGCGCCGCGCTCAAAGCCCAGAATCGAACATGGTGCCGCCGGCGCGGGCTGTCGTCGATTGCTTTCTGCAGGCCGATGTCCTGGCCGCGGCCATAGAGAAAGAGCGTGCTGAAGGGTGCGGTCGGATAAGGTTTGTTGAGAACGAAGGCGCGAACCATGCGCCAGGAGCTCGCCGGACCTAAGCGATCGGCCTCGGACCAGCCCGCGGCGGCAAAGGCGGCGCGCAACTGCTGCAGCGTTCCGATCAAGACGAGATTGACAGGATCGCCGGGCAGACCATCACCGGTGATGGTGTAGCGCGGCACGCGCTTGCGTTGCTGGATCTTAAGGCCCATGCGCACGGCGCGCGGCAGAATCACATAGGCGGCGATGCCGTAGGTGCACGCCAGGGCCACAATGGTCGGCAGCCTGCTGTCGGTCAGCCGAAACACATAAACGATCAGCCAGACGCACAGGATGCCCAGTGCGAAAATCAGCACGCGGCGCAGAAAGCGTTTGAGTAATCTCAACGGCTCACCCGCAGCAACGAGCGGATCGCAAATCCTACCCCGACAGCCGCTCGATCTCGGCGCCGCAGCGGCCGAGCTTGTCTTCCAGCCGCTCGAAGCCGCGGTCGAGATGATAGACGCGGTTGACGATGGTCTCGCCCTCCGCGGCGAGCGCGGCGATGACGAGCGACACCGAGGCGCGCAGATCGGTCGCCATCACCGGGGCTCCCTTGAGCTGTTCGACGCCTTCGATCGTGGCGCGCTCGCCGTCGAGCTGGATCCGCGCGCCGAGGCGGGCGAGCTCGCCGACATGCATGAAGCGGTTTTCGAAGATCGTCTCGGTGATGTGCGAGGTGCCGCGCGCGCGCGTCATCAGCGCCATCAGCTGCGCCTGCAGGTCGGTGGGGAAGCCGGGAAACGGCGCGGTGGATACCTCGACCGGCACCAATCCGGCGCCGTTGCGGGCGACGCGGACGCCCTGATTGGTCGGCGTGATCGTGGCGCCGGCCGCCGCCAGCACGTCGAAGGCGGCCTGCAGCAATTCCGGCCGCGCGTTCTGTAAGAGCACGTCGCCGCCCGCCATCGCAGCCGCCATGGCATAGGTGCCGGTTTCGATGCGGTCGGGCAGCACCGCGTGGCGCGCGCCGCCAAGCCTGGCGACGCCGTCGACGACGATGCGCCTGGTGCCGGCGCCGGAAATCCGCGCGCCCATCTTGTTGAGACAATCGGCGAGGTCGGCGATTTCCGGCTCCTGCGCGGCATTGTCGATCACGGTGGTGCCGTTAGCGAGCGATGCCGCCATCATCGCGGTATGGGTGCCGCCGACGGTGACCTTGGGGAAAACGATCTCGCCGCCTTTCAAGCCGTGCGGCGCGCGCGCCACCACATAGCCGCCGTCGATCTCGATATCGGCGCCGAGCTGCGCCATCGCCATGATGAGAAGATCGACCGGGCGCGTGCCAATGGCGCAGCCGCCCGGCATCGAAACCCGCGCTTCGCCCATGCGGGCGACGAGCGGCGCCAGCACCCAAAAACTCGCGCGCATCTTGGAGACGAGCTCATAGGGCGCCGTGGTGTCGACGATGCGGGCCGCGGAAATGTGCAGCGTCTGGCCGTGGTCGGCGGTCTCGCCGGCGCGCTTGCCGCTGGTCATGATGTCGACGCCGTGATTGCCGAGGATGCGCTCGAGGAGCGCCACATCGGCGAGCCGCGGCACGTTGTCGAGAATAAGCGTCTCCTCGCTGAGGAGACTGGCGATCATCAAAGGCAGCGTCGCGTTCTTCGCTCCCGAGATCGGGATGGTGCCGTTCAGGCGCCGGCCGCCGACAATACGAATACGGTCCATGCTCACCCCCAAAATGCGATCCGCCTATCTTATGGTGGACCGCATCAATCCTGACTCTAATCCTAGACGCCTTAATCGACTTTATTCGACCCGCGCCAATTTCGGGCAAGGAAAATGCCGGATCCGACCGGGCCCGGCCTTCCTAGTTCCCACCCCGATTGCGGCGGAAGTCGGGATTTTGCACCTCTAACCCGGTACCCGGCTCCGGGGTCTCCTCGGCGCTATGGCGGTCCAGCTCGCGGGCTCTCGCCTGTTTTTTGCGCCGCTTGAGATTTTCGCGCAAAGCCGCAGACAATCGCGCGCTGCGGGCCGCCGATTTCTTTGCGCTGCCATTGCTCATCGCAAGCGCATTCAAAACACAAGCCTTACCGCCCGGCAACCGCGGCAGCCTGCAATTTGATTGGGTCGAAGGTGCTCGCGGCGAGACGGGCCGCCTATGCGGCCACCTTTTCAGCCCGGCGCCGGACGTCCTCCTTGACGTGCTCAAGCTCCGCCTCGGAGGCCTCTTCGATGCAGGCCGCCTCGTTCGGCGCGCCCTTCGTCGCCAGGATCAATTCGTCAAGCTTGAGCTGCAAGGCCGCCGTATCGCGGTTCTGCGTGGCCTGGATGAGAAACACCATCAGGAAGGTGACGATGGTGGTCCCGGTGTTGATGACCAATTGCCAGGTATCGCTGTATTTGAAGATCGGGCCGGTGATCCCCCAGATCACGACAATGGCGGTCGCCAGAAGGAACGTCGCCGGCTTACCGGCCAATTGCGCCGTCTTGCCGGCGAGTCTGCCGAACCAAGTCGACGCCGAAGCGCGGGATTCACCGTAGGCGCCAGCCGGAAGTCCTGCTCGCATTGCCAATCCTCCCATCTGCAGCGAGGAAAGAATTCCCGTAGCGCGCGTTGGTTCCATTCCCGACCGGAGCGCCGGCGTGGCCGGCCCGCCCCGCCCGCCAGGCTCGACGGCAGGCGCGCTTGCGCCGCTATGGCCGCTATGGCAAGGAATCGCCGCGTATTTCATGCCTGATTTGCGGCCAAAAGCCGAAGCGTCCGCTGCCGTAGCTCAGTGGTAGAGCACTCCCTTGGTAAGGGAGAGGTCGTAAGTTCAATCCTTACCGGCAGCACCACTCGACACCAATAAAGTCTAGCCTTCACCGCCTTTGACTGCCTGTCATCGCGCTCCTCAAGTCCAGGATTTGCGATGCCGCGCCATATAGAGGCCGGCGTTCCAGGCAACGGAGACGCTCAGCGCGGCAATGAGGGCCAGCGCCGAGCCGAGCGGCACTGCCGCGAGATGCAGCGTCAGCAATGCTGCGGCAAAACCGGCAAGGCCGGAAACGGCATTCGCCAGCACCGCGGCCGTGGCGGGACCGCCGACGCGGCGATGCAAGATCAGCATCATGCTCAGGTAAATGACCGGGAACACGGCAAGCACGCCGCTTCCCGTCGGGCCGATGCGAAAACTTAAAGTAACGACCGCGCCGACCAGCAGCGCGACCATGCCTGCCCGCATCACGAAGTCGTACCAGGGCCGTGTCGTCGGCGGCATGGCGACCCGGCCATACGGCTCGACGATCCAGCCGCACAGAGCGAAAACAACCAGGTTGAGAGCCAATGCCGAGGGCGCGGTCCAGCGAACGGCAACGAGCCCCAAAGTGACCGCGAGCCAAACCGCGGTTGCCAGGGAGATGCTGATCCACAGCGAGCGGCGTTGGGCGGTGAGCACATAGACCGTTATGAAAATTGCGGTCGCGGTGTTCAGCGCGAGACTGGCGACCGCGCTCGCAGAAATGAAAGCCGCATCGTGATCGAGCGCCAAAAATACGTAAACAGGTCCGGCAGAGACCGGCAGCGTCGCCACGAGCGCGCCCGCCACAGCGCCCAGTCTTTCGGCGATGATGGTCGCGACGCTCACGAACAGGGCGGTCACCGCCATCTTGATCGTAAGTGCGAGCCAGAACACGAGTTCGGCAGACATGGTGCGCCACTCCGCGCAATAAACCAGGAAATTGGGCCCTGCAAAATCGATTCAACGGCAATCTCGCGCAGCCGCGATTTTGCGGCAGTCGTGTCTCGCTGCGGTCATTCGCTGCCGGGGGCGCCTAAAAGAAAGCTATTCGATCACCTCGTCGGCAGTCATCTGCAGCGTCAACGGCACGTTGATGCCGAGTGTCTTGGCGGTCTTGAGGTTGATGACGAGCTCAAATTTTGTGGGCTGTATGACGGGCAGGTCGGCGACCTTTTCTCCCTTGAGGATGCGGCCGACGTAGATGCCCGCTTGTCTATAGGCTTCCGGAACGCTGGTGCCGTAACTGATGAGAGTGCCGGACGCGGCATATTCTTGCGTCGTCCCCATCACCGGCAGCGAATATCGCATGGCGAGGGCGGCGATCTGGTCGCGCCGAGCGCCGAGAAAAGGATCGGCCGCGATTAAGACTGCCTGGGCCTGCAGCTCGTGTGCCTTTGCAAAGACACTGTCGATTTCAGGCGCATTGGTGGCCTCAAGGACTTGGAGTTTCAGCCCGAGCGCCTGCGCCGCTTGTTGCGCGTCGTGCGTTTCCTGCGCCGCCTGAAGGCTATGCGGGTCGGCGAGGAACACGATGAGATTGGCGCTGGGAAGCAGCTCGCGCAGCAACGCCAGCCGCTTTCCCACAAGCACACTGTTAAAAAATGCGACGCCGGTTACGCTGCCGCCTGGATGATTGAGGCTTCGAACCAGCCCCGCCCGGACGGGATCGTCACCGCTCACAAAGACTATTGGAGTCGTCGCGGTCGCGGTCTTGGCCGCCTTGGCGGGCGCATTGCCGCCACCCGCCAAAATAACCGTCGCATGACGGCCTGCCAAATCCGCCGCAAGCGGAAGCAAACGATTGTACTGACCTTCAGCCCAACGATATTCGACCGCGATATTTTGGCCTTCGGTATAGCCAAGCTCTTTCAGACCTTGCCGAAATGCCGCAACGACATAGGCGTCCTGCGCCGGCGCCGCAACGTGCAAGAATCCGATCACCGGCACGCCCGGCTGCTGTGCGACCGCCGCAAACGGCTGCGCCGCCGCCACGCCGATAAGTGTGATGAACTCGCGTCGCCTCATCAGTCGGCCTCGGCCGGAGATCGCGGATCATGTATTGTAGCGTGACGCTGCGTTGTGCATCACACCATATTTCAAGCGCCGATGTCGCAGTAGGAGCCAATCCTTGCCGGCAGCACCAGGCTTCACGCGGCGACCGTCACTTCATCCGCTTCCATACGACTTCCGAGCTGCCGCCGCCGGCCGAGGCCGCGGCGACGAAGAACGACAGGTCGTCGCCGGAGAGCTTGAAAGGCCGCGCCTGCGTACCGCCGTCCCAGTTCGGGAAGGTGGCGTGCTCGACGTGAAAGACGATCTTGCCGCCGTCGACGCTGTAGGTGCCGAAATGGCTGATGCTGCCCTGCACGATGGCCTGGTTCTCGGCCGGCGTGCCGTTCATGCGGCCGCCGCCGGAAAATTTCGGCAGGCCGTCGCGCACGATCGAAAGGACATAGCGGCCGTTGCCGGTGAAGAACAAAACGCCGTGCGGATTGGCGCCGAATTGATCGGTCTTCTTGCCGTCCTTGGTGATGACGTTGGAAACGAGCTGCCAGGTGCCGACCAGATCTTTCGCCCCTTGCGCCGACGCCGGACCGGCGAGCAGCCAGCCCAGGAGCAACGCGGCAACAGCCGGTGCGAATTGTCTTAATCGCGTCATCTCAGCCACCCTTTTGATTTTCGTGCGCGGATCGCGAACAGGACGGCAGCGTAGCATTGCGTCGGAATGCCGCCCACGGCGGTTGTCCCACGCGGTGAGACGAGCGGATATGCCGCAATCGCCTTGCCGGCCGGCGCCATCCCGGCGATGATTAAAGCAACCGCCGGAGGAACACTGTGCTCGCCCCCCAAGCATCCATGAAGAACCGTCTCGCCATGTATAATGGCAATGCGCTCAAGATCGGCCTGTTCGGCGCCAACTGCTCGTCGGGCCGCTGCGCCACGACGGTGCCGGAGCGCTGGTCGGCATCTTGGCCGGACTGTCTTGCGCTGGCGAAGCTCGCCGACGAGGCCGGGCTCGACTTCATGCTGCCGATCGCGCGCTGGAAGGGCTATGGCGGCGAAACCGATTTGCACGGCCGCTCGCTCGAGACCATCACCTGGGCGGTGGGCTTGCTGTGCGCCACCAAGCGCCTGACCGTATTCGGCACCGTGCACGCGCCGCTGTTTCATCCCTTGATCGCCGCCAAGGAATTCGTCACCGCCGACCACATCGGCGAAGGCCGCATGGGCATGAACATCGTCTGCGGCTGGAACGAAGGCGAGTTCGACATGTTCGGCGTCGATTTGCGCGAGCACGACGCGCGCTATGACTACGCGCAGGAATGGGTCGAGGTGGTCAAGCAGGCCTGGGAGCGCGACGGCACCTTCGATTATCGCGGCCGGTTCCTGCAGCTGGAGAAGGTGCGCGCCTATCCGAAGCCCTACGGCGACACGCGGCCGATGATGATGAACGCCGGCTCGTCGGAGGCCGGGCAGGCTTTCGCGCTGCGCAACTGCGACGCCTTCTTCGTCGCCACCGCCGGCTCGCGCACCTCGCTCGCCGCCAACAAGGAGAAGGTGTCCGAGATCAAGGCGCAGGCGCAAGCGCTCGGCCGCGAGATCGAAGTGTTCACCGTCGGCCAGGTGATCTGCCGGCCGACGCAGAAGGAAGCCCAGGATTATTATCAGCACGTCACTATCGACAATGCCGACTGGGGCGCGCTCGACGGCATGCTGGCGAACAAGAGCATGACGCCGCAGACGATGCCGGCGGAGGAATATTACGCCAAGCGCCGCTACTTCGCCGCCAATGCGGTGGGCGGCTATGCGTTTGTCGGCACCCCGGACAAGGTCGCCGAGGAACTTGCCGCGATCAGCGAGGCCGGCATGCGCGGCATCGGCATTTCCTTCGTCAATTATCTCGATGAAGCGCCGTATTTCTGCGACGAAGTGCTGCCGCGGCTGGAGCGCGTAGGGGTGCGGGCAAAACGGTAGAAGCTGCCATATCGCGAGAAAGCGAAATGCGATACATTTCCCTTATCGGAGAGTTACCGTGACCAAACTTGTCCAGCAGGCGGTCGCCGCCATCAGCCAGTTGCCGCCCGAAACGCAGGACGATCTTGCGCGGCTAATGCTTGCGCTCGCTGAAGGTGCGCCGATGCCGTTGACGGCCGACGAAGCCGAGGCAATCGCCGAAGCCGAGGCTGAAATTGCACGTGGCGAACGCATGCCTGCGGAGACGATCCAAGCCTTTTGGCGAACGCACGGTCAATGAATGTCGTCTATGCGCCGCGCGCGTTGCGTGACCTGAACGGCATTGCCGCTTATTTGAGCGAGCGCGAGCCGGTCGCCGCCCGAAGGGCACTCGGCGCCATCAAGTCTTCAATCGATACTCTAAGCTTCTTCCCGCAGATCGGCCGTCTCGTCGACGATGCCGGGCATCGCCGCGTGCCGGTGGTCCGCTATCCATACGTCATCTTCTACCGTATAGCGGGGGACGATCTATTGATCCTTCACGTTCGCCACACCTCCCGTCGCCCCATCGATCCTGCAACCGACTTGTGAGTCTCATCCATGAACACGCAAATCCGCCCGCCGCGCATCGGGCCGCAGCCGTGGGACGTCGTCCGCGGCAAGCTCGATCAGTCGCTGCCGTTCGCCAATATGCGCGACACGCCGTATTATCGCGATTGCGTCTGGGAGCAGTTCTCGGCGGCCGAATATGCGCGCCGCTACGCCGCGCTGCGGGCCAAGATGCGCGAGCACAAGCTCGACGCCGTGATCGTGCCGGGCGGGCCGAGCCACTGGAGCTTCGGCGGCGGCATGCTGTGGCTGACCGGCCATTGGGAATGGCATGCACTGTCAAGCTACGTGCTGGTGCCGCTCGATGGCGAGCCGACCATGATCTATTCGATGGGCGGCACGCATGCGGAAGCCGTGCGCCGCCAGGTCGAAGTCGCGGTCAAGGACGTGCGCCACAGCCGCAGCGGACGTTATGCCGACATCATGGTCGAGCGGTTGCGCGAATTGAAGCTCGAGCGCGGCCGCATCGGCCTGATGGAGATCGATCCGCGCCACGGCGATTACCTGCCGGTCAACCAGTACAATGTGCTGCGCGACAACCTGCCCGGCGCCGAGCTCATCTTCACCCAGGGTTTTCTGCATGAACTGCTCTCGATCCACTCCGCCGAAGAGCTCGACTGCGTGCGCAAGGCCGGCGTGTTGTGCCAGCGCGCCATGGAAGCGATGGTGGCGCGGGCCAAGCCCGGCGTGAAGGAATACGAGCTGCGCGCTGCGGCCGGCGCGGCCATCCTCGACGGCGGCGGCGACATCGATTTCCTGATCATCGGCTCGACGCCGATGGCAAACCCGGCGCAAATCTTCGGCAATCCGCGGCCGTCGTCGCGCGTGCTGCAAAAGGGCGACATTATCAATATGGAGTTGGCGGCCGGCTATCGCGGCTACACCGCGCAGATCGGTTCACCCATTTGTCTAGGCCAACCGACCGAGATGGTGCGCAAGTTCTGGGACGAGGTCACCCTGCCCGGCTACCAGAAAATCATTGCCGAGATCGCGCCGGGCAGGCCGGCGGAAGCGATGCGCCAGGCCAGCAGATTCTTCCGCGACAACGGCTATCAGTCGCGGCCGACACAATGCCACGGCATCGACCTCGTCACCGACAAGCCGCATGTGGTCGCCGAGCATGTCTCGGCGGAGAAGTTCGAAGAAGTGCTCAAGCCCGGCATGGTGATCATGGCGGAGCCGAATCCGATCACGGCGGACGGGCTATTCGGGATTTTCCTCGGCCACACGTTCATCGTGACCGGGAGCGGCCACGAAGTGGTCGACGCGTTTCCGCTGGAGATCGCCGTGGCCGCAGCGTAGCGCGCTCAACTTTCGGCCTTGTACTTTTCCTCGCGCTGCCAATAGTCCGGGAAACCAACCACACTTTGCAGTTCGGCGAACGAGACGGCTGGCGGCATCGGCGCGCCGGCGGCCGGCTTGAGCGCACTGAGCGTTGATTGCATGGCGGCCACCGCGGCCGACAGCAGCATGACCGGATAAAGCGCGAGCTTGTAGCCGATCGTTTGCAGCCGGTCCGGCGGCAGGATCGGCGTCTTGCCGCCGGGCACCATGTTGGCCATGCACGGCCTGCTCATGGCCTGGCAAAACCGCGCCATTTCGTCTTGCGTCTCCGGCGCCTCCAGAAAGATGATGTCGGCGCCGGCCTCCTCGAAATCGCGGCAGCGATCAAGCGCAGCGTCGAAACCGTCGACGGCGCGGGCGTCGGTGCGCGCCATGATGAGAATGTCGGCATCCGCCTTCACGTCGGCGGCGGCGCGGATCTTCATGCGCGCTTCCTCGCGCGAAATCACCTGCTTGCCGCGGGTATGGCCGCATTTCTTCGGGCTGACCTGGTCCTCGATCATCACCGCGGCGGCGCCGGCGCGGGCGTATTCGACGACCGTGCGCTGCACGTTGAGCGCATTGCCGTAGCCGGTGTCGCCGTCGCCGATCAGCGGTACGGCGCCGGCGGCGGCGCAGCAATTGCGCAGGCTGTCGAGCATCTCGCCGAACGAAATCAGCCCGGTATCCGGCATCCCGAGCCGGGCCGCGGCCACGGCAAAACCGCTCATGAAAGTCACTTTGAATCCCGCCGCTGCGACGAGCTTCGCCGAAAGCGCGTCGAAGCATCCGGGCATCACAGCGATTTGCGGCTCGGCGAGGAGCGCGCGCAATCTTTGAGCTGCCGACACGGTTTAATTCTCCTAAGCCTCTAGCGGGCCATCAGGAAAGCGAAATCGCAACCCAGGTCCGCGCCGGTGATCTGCTCGGCAAACAGCTTGGCGTAACCGCGCTCCGGTATTCTAATCTGCCGCTTTGCCGACGCCGCGCGCTTTTTCAATTCGGCCTCGTCGACCAGCAGCGTGATACTGCGCTGTTTCACCGACAGCCTGATGCGGTCGCCGTTCTTCACGAGGCCGAGCGGGCCGCCGGACGCCGCATCCGGCGTCACATGCAGCACGATGGTGCCGAATGCGGTCCCGCTCATGCGCGCATCGGAGATGCGCACCATGTCTTTCACGCCCTTCTGCGCCAATTTTTTCGGGATCGGCAGATAGCCGGCCTCCGGCATGCAGGCTTCCGCATGGGGGCCTGCGTTCTGCAGCACCAGAATATCGTTGGCCTCGACCTCGAGCTTGGGATCGTCGATGCGCGCGGCGAGATCTTCCAGGGAAGAAAACACCACCGCCTTGCCTTCGTGTTCGAACAGCCGGGCGTCGGCCGCCGAGCGCTTGAGGATCGCGCCCTGCGGCGCGAGGTTACCGAACAGCGCGACGAGACCGCCTTCCGGCTCGAGCGGCTTTTTGGTCTCGGCGATGATGGCGCGATCGACGTAATCGCCGTCGCCGGCGGCAAGCCGTTCGCCGAGCGTCTCGCCGGTCACGGTCATGCAGTTGAGATGAAGAAGCGGCTTCAATTCGCGCAGCAGCGCGCCCATGCCGCCAGCGGCGCAGAAATCTTCCATGTAGCCGTTACCGACCGGCTTGAGATTGACCAGCACCGGCGTGGTGTTGGAGAGCTTGTTGAGCTGTTCGAGCGAGACCTTCACGCCGGCGCGGCCGGCGATCGCGGTGAGATGAATCACCGCATTGGTCGAGCCGCCGAGCGCGAGCAGCACCCGCAGCGCATTCTCGACCGAATTTTTGTTGATGAGCTGCGACGGCGTGAGCGTGGTGCCGATCAGCTTCACCGCGGCGGCGCCGGTCGCCTCGGCGGCGCGCAGACGGTCGGCGTGCACGGCGGGGATCGCCGCGGTGCCGGGCAGGCATAGGCCGAGCGCCTCGGTGAGGCAGGCCATGGTCGAAGCGGTGCCCATCACCGCGCAGGTGCCGGCGGTCACCGCGAGATTGCCTTCGACGTCGGAGATTTGCTCGGCGTCGATATCGCCGGCGCGAAAGCGCGCCCAGAAGCGGCGGCAATCGGTGCAGGCGCCGAGCCGCTCGCCGCGATAGCGTCCCGTCATCATCGGCCCGGCGACGAGCGCGATGGCCGGACGGTCGGCGGAGACTGCGCCCATCAGCTGCGCCGGCACCGTCTTGTCGCAGCCGCCCATCAGCACCACCGCATCCATCGGCTGCGCGCGGATCATCTCCTCGGTATCCATCGCCATCAGGTTGCGGAATTTCAGGCTGGTCGGCGTGAGAAAAACTTCGCCGAGCGAGATGGTGGGAAATTCGAGCGGCAGCGCGCCCGAGGCGAGCACCCCGCGTTTCACCGCCGCCAGCAATTCGGGAAAGTGACGATGACAGTTGTTATAGTCGGACGCCGTGTAGGCGATGCCGATCACCGGCTTGTTGAGCATGGCGCGCGAATAGCCCATCGATTGCGCGAAGGACCGGCGCAAATAGCGTGAGAAATCGCGATCGCCGTAATCGGTGAGGCCGTGGTCGAGGCCGATGGTTTGTTCGGTCATGAGTCAGTTACATCCAGATTGCTTTTCCATCTGCATTCGCGCAGCGGTCATCGATCGCATAGATTTTGAGCGGCGCTGCCGCTTATTCATGCGCTGCATCGCAGCATTCCGAAAGGTTTTGGTAATCGAATATGCGCAATTTTACGCGTGTTCTCCAGGAATTTTCCGCCCGCCAGCTGAAATTGACCGGAAATGGTCGCGAAATTCAAAAGTCCGCTGCCGGCGTGGATCGTCGCACCCCTCCTGTTCGTGGGCGCCGTCGCGGTCCTGACCACCTGGGGAACGGGTCGGTTGTGGCTCGGCCTTGCCGTCGCGCTCGTCGGCGCGATCGCGGTGGCATGGTATTGCGAGCGGACCTTGCGCGGCTTTGTCGCCGCGATCGGCCAGATCGCGCGCGGTGACCGCTATGCAGCTCTGCCGCCGCAAATCCAGGGCGGCGCGCTCGCCGACAGCGCAGTCGCCGCGGAAACGATGCGGCAAGCACTGATCGATGCCGACGCGCTGGCGGTCGACCTGAAAAGCCGCGAGGCCGAAACGCGGCTGCGCCATGCCAGCCGCGGCTTCTTCACCCAGCGCTTCCGCTCGACCATCGACGAGCTCACCGTCACGCTGCAATCGGCTGGCGAGGAAATCCGTATCACCACCGCCCATCTCGGCGCCCGCAACACCGACATGGCGCAACGCGCCGCGAACGCCGTCGACGCCGCCGCCGGCGCAAGCCGCGATGTCGCCGCGGTGGCGGACGCGGCCCGCGGCCTGTTGTCGTCCATCGTCGACTGCAATGCCGAAGCAGCCGCGGCCAAGGACGCCACCGACCGCACCATCGCCGATCTCGGCCACACCGACTTCACGGTGCGCAGCCTTGCCGCCGCGGCCGACCGCATCGGCACGGTGGTAAAATTGATCGAGGCGATCGCTTCGCAGACCTCGCTGCTCGCGCTTAACGCCACCATCGAGGCGGCGCGCGCCGGCGCCGCCGGCCGCGGCTTCGCGGTGGTGGCCTCGGAGGTCAAGACGCTGGCGAAGGAGACCGCCAAGGCCACCGCGGAGATCGGTGCGCAAATTCATGACATCCAGCATGCGGTCAACGAGACGGTCGAGGCCATCGCCGGCGTATCGTCGAGCGTGGCGACGATGAGCGAGGCCAATCGGCAATTGACCGGCATTCTCGATCACCAAGCCGCCGAGATCGATCGCATCGGCAACCGCGCCGAGCAGGTCGCCGGGGCGGTCACCGGCGTATTGCCGGAGATCTCGACGATCGCCTCGAGCGTCGAGGAAGCCGGCGACAGCGTCGTCGCCACCGCCGAAGACCTGCTCGGCCGCTCGCAATGGCTGGTCGAGGCGGTGACGCGCTATTTCGCCGATCTGGACTTCGGCTCGATCAAGATCGGCATCCTGCATTCGCTGTCCGGCACCATGACCGCGAGCGAACGGCCGCTGCAGGAGCTTCTGGTCATGCTGATCGAGCGGCAGAATGCAAAGGGCGGACTGCTCGGCCGGCCGCTCGAACCGGTGATCGTCAATCCGCATTCCGATCCGCAAGCCTACGCCCGCCTGGCGCACCAGCTTATTCACGACCACAAGGTCGCGGCCATTTTCGGCTGCTGGAGCTCGGCGTCGCGCAAGGAAGTGCTGCCGATCGTCGAGCGCGACAATGCGCTCCTGTTTTATCCGAGCCAGTACGAAGGCGAAGAAGCCTCACGCAACATCTTCTATACCGGCGCGACGCCGCCGCAGCAGGCGATCCCCGCCGTGAACTTCCTGCTCGATCAGGGCATTCGCCGTTTCTTTCTGGTCGGCACCGATTACATCTATCCGCGCACCACCAATGCCGTGCTCAAGGGCTATCTGGCGAGCAAGTCCGTCACCGGAATAACCGAACGTTATACGGCGCTTGGTCAGTCTGATTGGCGCGCGGTGGTCGAGGATATCCGGCGCTTCGCCCGCGGCGGCACGACCGCGATCGTGGCGACGGTCGCCGGCGACGCCAACGTACATTTCTTCCGCGAGCTGGCACGGCAGGAAATCGTCGCGGCTGCAATCCCGGTCATGTCACTATCGATCAACGAGGCCGAGCTCGCCGCGCTGCGGCACTCGAACGTCTCGGGGCATCTGGTGGCGTGGAATTATCTGCACGCCTTCGACACACCGGAAAACCATGCTTTCATCGCGGAATGGCGCCGCTTCACCGGCAGAGGCGACGCGGTGACCAACGACCCGATGGAGGCGACCTGGATCGGATTTCAGCTATGGGCTGCCGCGGTCGAAGCCGCCGGCACGACCGAGGCCGACAAGGTACGCGATGCGCTCGGCGGCCGGCGCATAATCGCGCCGTCGGGGTTCACCGTGCAGCTGGATGCCAAGACCCATCATCTGTTCAAGCCGGTGATGATCGGCCGTATCACCGATGATGGCCGTATCATGCCGGTCTCGGTCAGCGAGGGTCTGGTGGCGCCGGAGCCGTGGAGCCCATGGCTTGCCTCGACCGACGCGGCGAAGCGCCGGCGCGCCGGATAACGCAAGCGATCACTTATCCGCGCGGGCTGCGGGCGGCTGCGAGCGTGCCGGCCGCCGCGGCGGCGATCGAATTTCGCCGCGCTTTGCGGCGATGCCCAATTCCAAACTGTCGGCGATGCGGTGGGCCCGTTCGATGAAATGGGCGGCGGCGGCCGGTGGACACAGTTCGCGCGCGGTTTCGGCAAACAATTCCAGCCAACGATTGAAATGCGGCGTGTCGATCGGCAGCGGCAGATGCGCCGCCATCGGCTGGCCGTGGTAGCGGCCGCTCATCAACGCCACCGAGGACCAGAAATCCCGCATCCGTGCGAAGTGCGCCTCCCAGTCGTGCACCCTGCCCTCGAACACCGGCCCGATCAGCGGATCGCGCCGGGCGCGGTCGTAGAAGCCGCGAATGAGCCGATCGATCATGGCCTCGTCGATGCCGGTGCGCTCGACGATGTCGGCGACCAAGAGGCTGCGCCGCGCGACGCCGGCGTCCGCGTCCACACTCATGGCGCGGCCGCTTCGCGCGCTGAAAGCGTTGCTTGAAACAGCAGCGACGACAGCGCCTTGTGCGGCTTGATCAAGTCGGCGAGCGTATAGCCGTCGAGAACCTCCAGGAACGCTTCGGTCGCATCGCGCAAGGCGCCGCGCAGCACGCAGACCCGCTCGATCTGGCAATAGTCTTTGCGCTCAAGGCAGCCGATCACATCGAGCTTGTCTTCGGTGTCGCGTACGACCTGCCCGATATTGATGTTCCGTGGTTCGCGCATCAAACGGATGCCGCCATTGCGGCCGCGGACGGTAGCCAGATAGCCCTTCTGGCCGAGATCGTTCACAACCTTCATCAAATGCTGCTTCGAAATGTCGAAACTTTTGGCGATATCGCTGATGGTCGTGAGCTTGCCGCCGCTGAGGCCAGCCTGGATCAGCACCCGCAGGGCGAAATCGGTGTGAAGGGTGAGCCGCATCCATTCATCTCCGCGCCAGCCCGTCCGACCGGGGACCGGCCTCGACTCGTTTCCTCCGGCGGCGCGACGGCATAAAACATGAATATTATATGCATCTTTTACCGCCCGGGGCAACCCCGCCCGTGCGATCGCCGGAAGGAAACGTTCACCACAGCCGATCGGACTTGATCCAGCGCAAGACCGCGCGGCGATTTTTCGCTTAGGGAAGCCTCGACAAATACCCTGGAACGCTTCTAGAAATGGGGCGAACCAGCTCCAATATCGTGGACGACCGGCTTGGGCCGGGGACACCTGCCGATGAACTATCCCAGCAATCGCCCGACCATCGATTATGCCGGCTATTTCGCCGGCGCGCTCGACCGGCTGCATGGCGAGCGCCGCTACCGCGTCTTTGCCGACCTCGAGCGCATCGCCGGGCGGTTTCCGCATGCGGTGTGGCATTCTCCGGACGGGCCGAAGAACGTCGTGATCTGGTGCTCCAACGATTATCTCGGCATGGGCCAGCACCCCAAGGTGATCGGCGCCATGGTCGAGACCGCGACGCGGATGGGCACCGGCGCCGGCGGCACCCGCAACATCGCCGGCAACAATCATCCGCTGGTCGAGCTCGAACGCGAATTGGCCGATCTGCACCGCAAGGAAGCGGCGCTGGTGTTCACCTCCGGCTACGTCTCCAACGAGACCGGCATAGCGACGCTGGCGCGGCTGATGCCGAATTGCCTGATCCTGTCGGATGCCTGGAATCACAACTCGATGATCGAGGGCGTGCGCCAGGCGCACTGCGAAAAGCAAATCTTCCGCCACAACGACATGGCGCATCTGGAACAGCTGCTGGCGGCGGATCCGGAGCGGCCGAAGCTGATCGTGTTCGAGAGCCTCTATTCGATGGATGGCGACGTCGCGCCGGTCAACGCGATCTGCGATCTCGCCGCGCGCTACGGCGCCATGACCTATATCGACGAAGTCCATGCGGTCGGCATGTATGGGCCGCGCGGCGGCGGCATCAGCGAGCGCGACAGCGCTGCGGACCGCCTCGACGTGATCGAAGGCACGCTCGCCAAGGCGTTCGGCTGTCTCGGCGGCTACATCGCCGGCTCGGCCGCCGTGATCGATGCGGTGCGTTCCTATGCGCCGGGCTTCATCTTCACCACCGCGCTGCCGCCATCGGTCTGCGCGGCAGCGACGGCAGCGATCCGGCATCTGAAAACGTCGCAATGGGAGCGCGAACGGCATCAGGATCGCGCCGCGCGGACCAAGGCGGTGCTCGCCGCAGCGGGGCTGCCAGTGATGGAAAGCCCGACCCACATCGTGCCGGTCTATGTCGGCGATCCGGAGCTGTGCAAAGCCGCGAGCGATCTCCTGCTCGCCGAGCACGGCATCTACATCCAGCCGATCAATTATCCGACCGTACCCAAAGGTACCGAGCGGCTGCGCATCACGCCGAGCCCATTTCACGACGACGGCCTGATCGACGCGCTCGCCGAAGCGCTGGTCGAGGTCTGGCAGCGCCTGGGCTTGCCGTTCAAAGAACGCGCACTGGCGGCGGAGTAAATCCGTTTTGTTATGGCGTTCGCTCGTCCGGCGAAGCGGCTTAGCGCGTGGGCGGAAGGCGGGGACCCGGTTCGGGATTCCCGCTGTCGCGGGAGCGAGCGGTCGCTTCTTCAAGCTTGGGTGACGCGACCCGCCGCGCGGCCAGCGCGACCGCGACGGTGACGACGAGGAAGCGCGCCAGGTGATGCGCGCCGACATAGACCGGATCGAGATGCAAGGCGAGCGCCAGCACCATCATGGTGTCCTGCGCGCCGGGCGCAAAGGCGATGACGACGTTGGCGATCGGAAAGCCGAACAGGTGAACCACGATCGCGACGAACACGGCGGCGACCGCCATGGCGACCGCGAACGAGCCGAGTGCGGCGCCGAGATACCCGACCACCATGCGCAGCGACGTGCCGGCGAAGCGCGAGCCGACCAGCGCCCCGAGCGCGATCACGGCGCTTGAGCCGATCCACCACGGCAGCGCGGCGTCGATCAGGCCGGTGCCGTGCAGCAGGCCCGAACCGGCGAGCGCCCCGAACAGCAATCCGCCGGGAAAATGCAGGCGCAAGAAGGCGAGCGCAAAGGCCGTCGACACGACCGCCAGCACAATCATTTCGCCGAGCACGGAAAATCCCGCAGGTCCGCGCGGCACCGGCAGCGCCGGCACCTCGAGACCGAACAAGGCGAGGCCATTGGGCAGCCCGAGAACCAGCAGCAGCACGCGCACCGTCTGCACGATGGCGATGGCGCGCAGGTCGCCGCCAAGCTCGGTCGACAGCGCGATCACCTGCGCCATCGCGCCCGGGCTCGCGCCGAGCAGCGCCGAAAACGGATCCCAGCGATGCACGATGCACAGATAGGCCATGGTCGCGGCGATCATGATGAGCGACGCCAGCATCAAAAGCGCGATGCTCGCCGGCCAGGTTTCGATGCCGCGCAGCGTCGCCGGCGTCACCACGGTGCCAAGGAGCGTGCCGACGATGACGTAACAGACGCGCGCGAGCGGAAGCGGCAATCGGACCGGCCGGCCCAACAGCGCCGCCGCCGCGACCGCCAAAACCGACCCGGACACCAGCCCGGCGGGCAGGCCTAACAAGGTAAATGTCGCGCCGCCGGCGAGCGCGATGGCGAGCGTCTCGGCCGTTTCAATCAATATGCGTGACGGCGGGGATTGCGGCGGCATCGCCTTATCATCAATGCCCGCTGCGGCAGGCGCCGTCAACGCGCCGAGCCGTGGCGTGGCAATGGACAGGCCATCAGAAAAATGGTGACCTTATCAAAAATAAGCGCGGTCGGAGCCAAGGCGCCCGTAACAAGGGACGAGACGGGTTGAGATCATGCTGCAGGGCTGGGTCGTCGTTGCTTTCGCGCTCGCCTATATCGGCCTGTTGTTTTTGGTCGCGAGCTGCGGCGATCGCATGCGTATCGCGCGCGGGGCGGCTTCGCGGCTTTGGATTTATCCGCTATCGCTCGCCATCTATTGCACATCCTGGACGTTCTTCGGTTCGGTCGGGCTCGCCTCGCGTTCCGGCTACGATTTCCTCGCCATCTATATCGGCCCGCTGGCGATGGTCGGGCTCGGCTTTCCCCTCATCCTGCGCATCGTGCGGCTCGCCAAGGGGCAAAACATCACCTCGATCGCCGATTTCATCGCCGCGCGTTACGGCAAGAGCCAGGCGGTCGCCGCGACGGTGGCGCTGATCGCCATCGTCGGCATGATCCCTTACATCGCCCTGCAGCTCAAAGCGGTCTCGGCTTCGGTCTCGACGATATTGGCGCAAGCTTCGCCGGGCGGCGCGGCGCCGCCGCTTCTCGGCGACGTCGCGCTGTTTGTCGCGCTGGCGATGGCGACCTTCGCCGTGCTGTTCGGCACGCGGCATACCGATGCCACCGAACACCAGGACGGCCTGATGCTGGCGATTGCCGCCGAATCGATCGTCAAGCTCATGGCCTTCCTCGCGATCGGCGTGTTCGTGACCTTCGTCATGTTTCACGGCCCGTTCGTTCTGTTCGCGCGCGCGCTCGCCGAGCCGCGCACCGCCGCGGTGCTGGCGCACGCCCCGCCGTTCGCGCCGTTCTGCGCCATGACGGTGCTGTCGCTGTTCGCCATCATCCTGCTGCCGCGGCAATTCCACGTCATGGTGGTGGAGAACCACAGCGAGGCGGAAATCCGCCGTGCCGCCTGGCTGTTCCCAGCCTATCTGGTGCTGATCAACCTGTTCGTGGTGCCGATTGCGCTCGCCGGCCTGCTGACGTTTCCGGCCGGCCGCATCGACGGCGACATGTTCGTGGTGGCGCTGCCGCTCGCCGCTCATTCCAAGGCGATCGCGCTGATCGCCTTCATCGGCGGCTTGTCGGCGGCGACGGCCATGGTGATCGTGGAAACGGTGGCGCTCGCGATCATGGTGTCCAACGACATCGTGATGCCGCTCCTGCTCAAGCGCCGCGCCCGGCTGGCCGGCGACCCGCACGACGCCGGCGCGCAATTACTGACCACGCGCCGCATCGCCATCTTCGTCATCCTGCTGCTCGCCTACATCTATTACCACTCCGCCGGCGAGGCCCAGCTCGCCTCGATTGGGCTTCTCTCCTTCGCCGCGGTAGCGCAACTCGCTCCGGCATTTTTCGGCGGACTGATCTGGCGGCGCGGCACGGCATTCGGCGCCATCGCGGGCATGAGCGCCGGCATTTTGGTTTGGAGCTACACGCTGCTGCTGCCGAGCATTGCCGATGCCGGCATTGTCGGCGCGCGCATCCTGGCCGATGGACCGTGGGCTTTTGGCTTGTTGCGGCCGCAGGCGCTGTTCGGCATCGACCTGCCGCCGCTGGTGCACGGCGTATTGCTGAGTCTCGCGATCAACATCGCCGGCTATGTCGGCTGCTCGCTGTGCCGCCGTCCGATTGCGATCGAGCGGGTGCAGGCCACCCTGTTCGTGCCCCTGTCGCTCAAGCCGATCGCGCCGAGCTTCCGCCTGCGGCGCGCCTCGGCGACGGTCGAGGAATTGATCGCGACCGTAGCGCGCTATCTTGGCGAGGAGCGCACCCGTGAATCCTTTGCGAGCTTCGCGGCGACCCGGCGCATCGACCTTACGCCGACGGCCGAGGCCGATTTCGAGCTGCTGCAATACGCCGAATATCTCCTCGCCTCGGCGATCGGGGCGGCATCGTCGCGGCTCGTGCTGTCGCTCGTCTTGCGCAAGCGCACGGTGTCGACCAAAGCGGCGCTGAAACTGCTCGACGACGCCAGTGCCGCTATCCACTACAACCGGGAAATCCTGCAGACCGCGCTCGATCACGTGCGCCAGGGCATCGCCGTGTTCGACAAGGAACTGGCTTTGGTCTGCTGGAACCGGCAATTCGGCGACCTGTTCGATCTGCCGCACGAATTGACGCGAGTCGGCATCGCGCTCGAGGATATTTTGCGGCACATCGCTCGACATACCGAGCGCAATGGGACCATCGACGAGTTCGTTGCCGAGCGCATCGCCAAATATGCCTCTGAAGCTGAGCCGTTCCTCGAACGTTTCGCCGAGCGCGGCTTGGTGATCGAAGTGCGGGGAAACCGCATGCCGGACGGCGGCCTGGTCACGACCTTCACCGACATCACCCCCTCCGTGAAGGCGGCCGAGGCCCTGGAGCGCGCCAATGCGACGCTGGAGCGCCGCGTCCGCGAGCGCACCGGCGAGCTCACGCGGCTCAATGCCGAGCTCGAGCGCGCCAAGGCGGAGGCCGATGACGCCAACGTGTCGAAGACGCGATTTGTCGCCGCGGCGAGCCACGACATCCTGCAGCCGCTCAACGCGGCGCGGCTTTACGTCACCAGCCTGATCGAGCGTCAGCGCCAAAAGAACGGCGATGGCGGTGACGCCGATCTGGTGGCGAATATCGACGCCTCTCTCGAAGCCGTGGAGGAAATCTTCGCCGCGCTTTTGGACATTTCCCGGCTCGATACCGGCGTGATGAAGCCGGAATTCGCCGATTTCCGCATCGATGAGCTGCTGCAGCGGCTCGAGGTCGAATTCGCGCCGCTGGCGCGCGAAAAGGGCCTGGATCTCACATTCATGCCGTGCTCGCAGAGCGTCCGTTCGGACCGCGGACTGCTGCGGCGGCTTCTTCAGAATCTGGTTTCCAACGCGATCAAATACACGCCGCGAGGGCGCGTGCTGGTCGGTTGCCGCCGGCGCGGCGGGCGGCTGCGCGTCGAAGTCTATGACACCGGCATTGGCATTCCCCATGCCAAGCGCCGCGCCGTGTTCAAGGAATTCCATCGGCTCGATCAGGGCGCGCGGGTGGCGCGCGGCGTCGGCCTCGGGCTTTCCATCGTGCAGCGCATTGCGCGCGTGCTCGACTGCGAGGTGGCGCTGAAGTCGAATGTCGGCCGCGGCTCGCGCTTCTCGATCGAAGTGCCGCGCGCCGCCCCTGTCGCGGCGCCGAGATCGCGCGCGCCGGCGCGGCCCGATGTCGGCAGGCTCGACGGCACGGTGGTGCTCTGCATCGACAACGATCGCGCCATTCTCGACGGCATGGAGACGTTGCTCGGCGGCTGGGGCTGCCGCACGCTTTGCGCAGCCGACCTCGCCGAGGCGCTTGCCGCGATCGAAGCAAGCGGGCTGGAGCCGGACGGATTTTTGATCGACTACCATCTCGATGGCGCCGACGGCGTCGCTGCGATTGCGGAATTGCGCCGCCGGCTCGGCCTTCACTTGCCGGCCATCGTGATCACCGCCGATCGTTCGCTGCACGTGCGCGAACAAGTGCGGGCCGAAGGCGCGCACCTCCTCAACAAGCCGATCAAGCCGGCGTCATTGCGCGCGCTGATCACGCAGTGGCGGGTGCAGCGCGTGGCGGCGGAGTAACGGTCAGGATGGCTTTAGCGGCCACTGGCCGGCTTCGATCTTGCCGGCGGCGATGACAGCCTGGGTGCGACTTTCGACGCCGAGTTTTTGCAGGATGGCGGAAACGTGGACCTTGACGGTCGCTTCGGAGACGCCGAGCTCGTAGGCGATCTGCTTATTGAGCAAACCGCCGGAGAGCATCATCAGCACCCGCACCTGCTGCGGCGTGAGCGATGAAAGCCGCGCGATCATCGCCGCCGTCTCGGCATCGGCGCCGCCCGCCAGATCGACGTCGGGCGGCGTCCATACTCCGCCTTGCAGCACCCGCGCGATCGCCTCGCGCAACACGTCGATGCCGAGCGTCTTGGGAATGAAACCGGAAGCGCCGAATTCCATGCAGCGGCGGATCACGGCGGGATCGTCATTGGCCGAGACCATGATGACCGGCAGGCCCGGATATTGCGCGCGCAGATACATCAGGCCGGAAAAACCGCGCGTGCCTGGCATCCGCAAGTCGAGCAGCACGAGGTCGATCTCGCCGCCGCGCTCCAAGAGCCCGGTGACCTCCTCGAAGGTGCCCGCCTCGGCGACGTCGACGCGATCCAACAGGCCGCCGACAGCCTCGCGCAAAGCGCTGCGGAACAGCGGGTGATCGTCGGCGATCAAAAGGCGATGAGATGCGGTCTCGCTCAATGGCAGCCCTGGCCCGCGCAGGCGGGCGGATGATGTTACCGCCGTTCGCCGGCTTCGGTCCACCGCTGCCGCGTTCCGCGGCGGGACCTGCATCGGCACGCCACGCCGGCAAAACATTTCCAGGAACGGCCCTGACTCATTCACGACAGCCGATGAATTGCAAAACCACCTCGCGCCGGTGCGGCTGTGCGCGATGCTCGGCGAGGTAGATGCCCTGCCAGGTGCCGAGCGCCAATTCGCCGTCGAGCACCGGTACGTGCAGGCTGACGCCATTGAGCATGGCTTTGACGTGCGCCGGCATGTCGTCGGGTCCTTCGACGTCGTGCACCCAGCCGGCCTGCGCCGGCGCCAGCCGATCGAGCGCAGTGACAAGATCGGTGCGCACGTCGGGATCGGCGTTTTCCTGAATCACAAGCGATGCCGAGGTGTGCTTGAGATAGAGCAGCACCGTGCCGTCGCGGGCTTTGATCCGTTCGACAAACTGCGCAACCTCGCGCGTGATCTCAAAGAAGCCCTGGCCCGAGGTCGCCACGGTCACCAGCGCGGCGGCAAGCGTATCGAGGCGCGCGGTGCGAAAGGCCGACAATTCGCTCAACGCCGAACCTAGCTCTTGTTCAAAATCTGTTTCTGGGCGTGCTGGACGGCGTCGATCAGGCGATGCCAGAGCTGACCGGCATAGGCGACCACGCGATCGATATCGGCATTGCTCGGCAGCGGCAGCGTCACGCTGTTCCGCGGCGCCGACGATGCGGTTGCCGGTTCCGGATTGGCGCCCGCCGGGAGCGGCAGGCCGCGCGAGATGATTTCTTTTTTCAGCGCGGCATTTTCGGCGCGCAGCCGCGCGATCTCGTCTTCAAGCACGGCACGGTCTTCCGGCGCCGCCTGACAGGCCCAACCCACATTGCGCGGACTGCACAGCGCGACCTCGCCTGTTTGAGTGTCGAGCCGCAGATAGCCGCCGTCTGGACTGCCGTTCTGCTTCTCGAACATGTAACGGCCGCCGGCGGAGTCCGGCGCCGTTGCGTCGGCGATCGCGGCCTGGGTCATTGCGGGCAGACCGACGAGGCAAATTGCGGCCGTGGCGATAACAATGCGGCGGCAGATCATGGTCCACTCCCCTGCGAGATATTTTGCGGCGGGTTCCATCCGGGCAATGCGCTCCATCTTAGCCCGTCTTGTGCAGCTTCGCAGTGCACAAGCAAGGCCGCCGCCGCTGCTGCAAAAACGGCACATAAATTCCGTATTTTCAATATGTTAGTTCAGGTCGCCGGTTTCTTGACTTGCCGGAACTACGTCAGTATGGTCCGCCCGGCTTCAAGGAGCGGGCGTGCCGCGATCGCTGCGAGCCGCGAGTGTCGGAAGCATGAGCGACGCGCGCGATAACGGCGAGCACGACAAGCAACAAACCAGCGAAGCTGCTCTCTCCGCGAGACTCCAGCGGCTCGGCGAAAGGCTTGCACGCGATCAGGCGAGCCGGCCTTCCGATAGTCCTGGTGCAGACGGGGGGGCGACTGCATCCGGCTACGCCAAGGGCTTCCGGCTCTCGAGCGAACTCGTTGCAGGCGTGGCGGTTGGCGCCGGTATTGGCTGGGCGATCGACCGCTGGCTCGGCATTTCGCCGTGGGGATTAATTGTATTTCTCCTGCTCGGCTTTGCCGCGGGCGTGCTCAATGTGATGCGCTCCGCCGGTGTTGTGCCAAAGTCGCGATTGGACGGCGGCTGGGACAGAAACGAAGAAGGCTAGTTAGCGCTTAAGGCGCGCAACGACGAAAACCATGCAGCTCAATCCGGTCGAGCAGTTCGAAATCCATAACATGATGCCCATGGTGAACATGGGCGGCCACCAGATCGCGTTCACCAACGCGTCGCTCTACATGCTGCTCATCGTCGCCGTCGCCTCGCTGCTTCTCGTCGGCGGGACGGCGCGCCGCGCCATCGTGCCGGGCCGTATCCAGTCGATGGCGGAAATGTTCTACGAGTTCGTCGCCCACACGGTGCAAAGCTCGGCCGGCACCGAGGGCATGAAATTCTTTCCGTTCGTCTTCACGCTGTTCATTTTCGTGTTGCTCGCCAACCTGATCGGACTCATTCCGTTCTCGTTCACGGTGACCAGCCAGCTGGTCGTCACCGCCGCGCTGGCGCTGACGGTGTTCTTCGTGGTGGTCGGCTACGGCTTCTACAAACACGGCTTGCGCTTTCTGAGACTGTTCGTGCCAAAGGGCGTACCGAGCTACATTCTGCCCGCCATCGTCGTCATCGAAGTGCTGTCGTTCCTGACGCGGCCGCTGTCGCACAGCGTTCGATTGTTCGCCAACATGCTGGCCGGCCATATCACGCTGCAGGTCTTCGCCGCCTTCATCATCATGCTGGCAGGCTTCGGCGTGCTCGGCTGGTTCGGCGCGGTGCTGCCGTTCGTCATGGTGGTCGTGCTGTTTGCGCTCGAGCTTTTGGTCGCGATTCTGCAGGCCTATGTATTTGCCATCCTCACCTGCATCTATCTCAACGATGCGATACACCCGGGCCACTGACGGTCCCGCCAACAGACGAAAAGGAGCTTGTTATGGACCCCACTGCCGCGAAATACATCGGTGCCGGTATTGCCTGCATCGGGATGGGCGGCGCCGGCGTCGGCGTGGGCATCATTTTCGGCAATTATCTCGCCGCCGCGTTGCGCAATCCGTCGGCCGCCCAGGGCCAATTCGGCAACCTGATCTTCGGCTTCGCCATTACCGAGGCGCTCGGCATCTTTTCGCTGTTGATCGCGCTCTTGTTGCTGTTCGGCTTGTAAGCGCCGCGCACGAAAGACGCCCGCCGTCATGGCAACGAACGCCACCACCCAAGCGCCTGCGGAACGCACTTCGTTCCCGCCGTTCCAGACCGAGAACTTTCCGTCGCAGCTGGTCTGGCTGGCGCTGACTTTCATCCTGCTTTACGTGGTGATGGCCAAAGTGGCGCTGCCGCGTATCGGCTCGATTCTCGAAACGCGCGCCAAGCACATGTCCGACGACCTTGCTGCCGCCAGCCGGTACAAGGAACAGTCGGACGCGGCGCACGCCGCTTATGAGAAGTCGCTCGCCGATGCGCGAACCCGTGCGCAAGGCATCGCCCATTCCACCCGCGAGCAGCATGCGCGCGAAGCCGAAGAATTGCACAAGCGGATGGAGGCCGAAATGCACGAGCGGCTTGCCGCCGCCGAGCGCTCGATCGCCCAAACGCGCAAGGCCGCCATGAGCAATGTCGGCAGCATCGCCGCCGATGCCGCGTCGGCGATTGTCGAGCGGCTGACCGGTCAGGCTCCGGCCAAAGACGACGTCGCCGCCGCCGTCGGCGACGCGATGAAAAGCTGAGGACGGAACAAGCGCCGATGCCCGCTCCGGAAACCTGGGTTGCCCTGGCCTTCGTCTGCTTTGTCCTGATGCTCGCTTATCTCGGCGCGCATCGCCGGGTGATCGATGCGCTCGACGCCCGGCAGGCGCGCATCAAGTCCGAGCTCGATGAAGCGACCAAGCTGCGCCAGGAAGCGCAGGCGCTGCTGGCCGAGTTCGAACGCAAAGGGCATGAGGCGGAAGCCGAGGCCGAGGCCATCATCGCCAGCGCCAAGGCCGAGGCCGAGCGTGTTGCCGCCGAAGCCAAGGCCCGCGCCGAAGATTTCGTGTCGCGCCGCACTAAAATGGCGGAAGAGAAGATCGCCCAGGCCGAATCCGCGGCGCTGGCCGAGGTGCGCTCCGCCGCGGCTGAAGCGGCGGTCGGGGCCGCGGAAAAGATTCTTGCCGCCACCGCCAAAGGCAAGCGCGCCGAGGAATTGCTGGCGCGGGGCATCGAAGACATCAAACAAAAATTCAATTAGACCTCGTCGCGCCCGTCTGTCGATTGATATTCCCGGCTTGTGGATTCCATCCGTTGTGCATTATGTCCGAATTCTGTGCATAATTGCGCAGCGGCCGCGTTGAGACGCTTTGCATAATCGCGGCGAGCGTTATCGTCCGATCCGCACTTCCCCGGAAAGCCGGACATGGCCGTATATGCGGCCGAGCCATCGGAGGGACCCTTGGTCATCTTCGATTGTAACGGCGTGCTTGTTGATAGCGAACCGATTGCCGCTGCTGTGCTTTCTGAAGCTCTCGGCCGGATCGGCATCGTACTGTCCGCGGCCGGCGTGACGCGCCGCTTCCACGGGCGGCGGCCGGCCGACGTTTTTGCCGCCATCCAAAGGGCCACCGGAACAGCACTGCCGCCCGATTTTGCCACGCTGGTCGCCGCGCAAACGCTGCGCCGCCTGCGTCACGAGCTGCGGCCCATCGCCCATGCCGCGCATGCCCTGACCTGGATCCGCGGGCCAAAGGCCGTGGCCTCGTCCTCATCGCCCGAGCGAATTCGCACCAGTCTCGAAGTCACCGGACCGATGCGCTTTTTCGACCCGCGCTGCTTCTCGGCCAGCGCCGTGCGCAAGGGCAAGCCGGCACCTGATCTGTTTTTGCTCGCGGCGGCGAAATGCGAGGTTGAGGCTTCCGCGTGCATCGTGGTCGAAGATTCGACGCCGGGGGTTGCCGCCGCAGTGGCCGCGGGCATGACGCCGATCGGCTTTGTCGGCGGCAGTCCGACACCGTGCAAGCTCGCCGCCGAACTGCTCGCCACCGGCGCCCGCACGATCGTCGCCGACATGCGGGCCCTCAAGAGCGCGATTGCCGATCTGCGCGGGTGGTGAACGCGCCCTGCGAAGCGCGCACGATGCGGGCGAAAACTATCCGGTCGGCGCGCTCAGATTCGGTTTCGGCTTGGGTTTCGGCTTGCTCCGAACTGCCGGCCGCGACCTCGCCCTGTCCTCTTCCTGGGCACCGATCGGATCGAAGCCGATATAGACCAGATAATTGTCGAGCTCGGCCGACGATGGCAGCGGGAACGCGAAATTATCCTCGATGTGCGTGAACACTGCGCCGGTATCGTCGTTTGTGACCGCCACCGGAATTTGAACGAGCTTGGTCAGGATGGTTTTCGTTCCGGCCGGCGACTGATCGACGACGGCGAGACGAAGGGGCACCTCGACCTGGCCCGGTCCGCCGGCCGGACCGACGATGATGCGGCCTTGCACGCCGATCTTCATCACCAATTGCCCGTTGATCACCTTGCAGTCGCGCGCCGCGCGCACGAAGGTGCCCTGGTACTTCAGCGACATGGCGTCGTTGCTGCCGTCCGGCGGCGGCATCGGTATGCTCAACGTGGCGGCGCCTTGACGAATGTCGATCAAGGGACAGTCGACATTGGCTTGCTGCGTATTGACCACCGGCCGCGGCTCACTCGCCGCTCCGGCGCTCGCGAAAAAATTCTCGATCTTGTCCTTGAGCGAGCTGGAACTCGGCGATGCCGCCGCTGTCACCGGTGCGGTCGCCGGCGCAGGAGCAGAAGCGGATGGCGGCGGCGCGCTTGCCGTCGCGGTGGTCGAAGGTCCGCCGAATATGCTGCTACCGCCGCCGGAACAGCCGGGCAAAGTCAAGGCAAGCGCCAGCAGCGCCGCCCTCGACGCGCGCTCAAGCAGTCTGCTGCGATAAAGGTTGCGCTGCATTCCCCTTTTCATCGCTCCCGGCAGGATCAATTCCGAAGATCGCCTATCGGCTTTCTAACAAGATCGTGCCGGAACCAACAGCGATGCCCTCAAACTTATAACGAGCAAACCGTGGCCTTCCCAAGGCGCTACCGCCATTCGCGCCTAACCTAGCCTTTCCGGCGCACCGCAGCGAGACGGCGAGCCACTATGGTTAAAGCCTGAGCCAATCAGGATTTCGGCGGGTCCTTGAGGCGGGCAAACAGCAGGTGGTCCTGCCAGGTGCCGTTGATGCACAGATATTCCCGGGCATAGCCTTCGCGGACGAAACCGGTCTTCTCCAACAACCTGATCGAGGCGGCATTGGTGGGGATGCACGCCGCCTCGACGCGGTGCAGCCTCAAGCTCGCGAAAGCGAACGGCAGCACCGCGCGCACCGCCACCGTCATGTAGCCGTGGCGCACGAAAGGCAGCCCCATCCAATAACCCAGGCTGCCGGCCTGGGCGACGCCGCGGCGGATATTGGCCAGCGTCAGGCCGCCCAGCAGCGCGCCGTCGGCATAACGGGCGATCAAAAAGGCGTAGCCTTGGTCGCTGCGCAAATCCTCGGAATAACGTTTGAGCCGCCGCCGGAACGCGCCGCGGGTCAGATCGTCGTCCGGCCAAGTCGGCTCCCATGGCGTGAGGAAATCCCGGCTCGCCTCGCGCAGCGCCGCCCACTCCTCGAAGTCGGTCATCTGCGGCGTGCGCAGCACCACGCCATCGCCCTCGATGGTCGGCAGCGGCTCGGTGAAATTGATGGTGCGAAAAAACGCCATAGCGGCAGCTATCGGCAACTTTTCGTCATGCGGCGCGGCGGGTAAGACTTTCGGCAATCGCGGCCGCGCTTTCAAGCCCCGAGCCAAGACCGAGGACGGCGATGGCAAGTTTGCCGCGGGCGAGCAACGCCCGTCCGGCGGCGCGCGCGCTCTCCACGGTGACGGCCTCGACTTTCCCGACAAGCTCGGCAAGCGGGATAGGCCGGCCACGCGTGATCATCTGGCGCGCCAGCTGCTCGATGCGGGCGCCGGAGCTTTCCAGCGCCATTAACAGGCCGGCCTTCATCTGCGCCTTGGCGCGCGCCAGCTCCGGCTCGGAAATGCTTTCCGCGGTCGAGGCGATCTCGTCGACGATGAGCCGCATCAACTCCGAGGTGTCGGCGGCGTCGGTGCCGGCATAAAGACCGAACATGCCGATGTCGGAATACGGCACATGGAAAGAATAGATCGAGTAGCACAGCCCGCGCCGCTCGCGCGCTTCCTGAAACAGGCGGGATGACATGCCGCCGCCGAGAATATTGGTGAAAACCTGCAGGCTGTAGAGCGCGGGGTCGACGATCGACAGGCCGGGCAGCGCCAGCGCGATATGGACCTGCTCGAGTTCGCGCTTCTCGACGCGGGTGCCGCCACCGAAACGCGCCGGCTCCGGCAGCGGGCCGGCGGTTCCGTTGAAGCCTGCGAAGCGCCTCTCGACCTCGGCGAGAACCGCCGCGTGCTCGACGGCGCCGGCGGCGGCCACGACGATATCCGGACCGCGGTAGTTTCGGGCGAGATAGTCGCGCAGCTTGCCGCCGTCGAACGAACGCACCGTCTTCGGCGTGCCCAGGATCGACCGGCCGAGCGACTGGTCGGGAAAGGCGATGACCTGCAGATGCTCGAAAATGAGGTCGTCCGGCGTGTCGGCCACCGCGCCGATTTCCTGAACGATGACGTTCTGTTCGCGAATGAGCTCCTCGCGGTCGAAGGCCGGCTCCGACAGAATGTCGGCCAGCACGTCGAGCGCCAGCGGCACGTCGGCTCTGAGGACGCGGGCGTAGTAAGCGGTGCTCTCGGCGCCGGTCGCGGCGTTGAGATCGCCGCCCACCGCCTCGATTTCCTCGGCGATTTGCCGCGCGCTGCGCCGCCGCGTGCCCTTGAACGCCATGTGCTCGAGCAAATGCGAAATGCCGTGCTCGTCACGGCGTTCGTCACGGCTGCCGGAATTGACCCACACGCCGAGCGAGGCGGTCTCGAGATGCGGCATCGTGTCGGTCACGACATTGATCCCGGATTTCAAGGTCGTCACCTCAACGCTCATGCTGCCGCTCCTTCCTGCGCGGCGCGGCTCGTTTGCAGCACGAACCGCTCGACCGCGGACTGATCAGCCGGCAGCACGGTGACGTGCTCCGGCCGGTTACCGATATCGGAAAGCCATTCCGGCAAGGCCGGCCGCACGCCGCAGGCCGCTTGGACCGCGTCGGGAAATTTCGCGGCATGCGCGGTCGACAGCACCACCATCGGCACCGCGGCTTCGCGGCTTTCCTTTTCCGCGACCGCGATGCCGACCGCGGAATGCGGGTCGATGAAATTGCCGGTCTCGCGCTTTACCGTGCGGATCGTCGCCGCAACTTCGTCCTCGTCGGCGCGGCCCGCGGAAAACAGCCCGCGGATATAAGACAGCGCATGCGCCGTGAGCACGACGCGCCGCGATTGCTGGAGCGATGCCATCACTCCCCGGATCGCGCTGCTGTCACGATCGTAGGCCTCGAACAGCAGGCGCTCGAAATTCGAAGCGACCTGAATGTCCATCGACGGCGAGCTCGTCGATACGACGTCGCGCGGCTCATAGACGCCGGTCGCCAGCGTGCGCGCGAGGATGTCGTTGACATTGGTGGCGATGACCAGCCGGTCGATCGGCAATCCCAGGCGTTGCGCGACATAGCCGGCATAAACGTCACCGAAATTGCCGGTCGGAACGGTAAAGGCGACCTTGCGTGCCGGCGCGCCAAGCGCGACCGCGGCGGTGAAGTAGTAGACCGCCTGCGCCACGATGCGCGCCCAGTTGATCGAATTGACGCCGGACAGACGGACCCGGTCGCGAAAGGCGTGATGATTGAACAGGCCTTTCACGATGGCCTGACAATCGTCGAAAGTGCCTTCAATGGCGATGGTGCTGACATTGGCGGAGGCCGCGGTCGTCATCATCCGCCGCTGCACCTCGGAAATGCGGCCATGCGGAAACAGCACCACGAGATCGACCTGACTGCGGTCGCGGAATGCCTCGACAGCGGCGCCGCCGGTATCGCCGGATGTGGCAACCACGATGGTGCGGCGTTCGCCGCGCGCGGCGAGCGCATGGTCCATCAGCCGCGCCAGGAGTTGCATCGCCAGATCCTTGAAGGCGAGCGTTGGGCCATGAAACAGTTCGAGCATGAACGTGTTCACGCCCAACTGCGCCAACGGGGCGACCGCGGGATGGCGAAAGCTGCCATAGGCCTCGCGCGCCATGCGGGCGAGATCGGCTTCGGCAATGGAGTCGCCGACGAACGGCCGCATCACGGCGACTGCGACTTCGGCATAGGACCGCCCGGCGAAAGCGGCGATCGCGTCCGGCTCGAGGCGCGGCCAAGCGTCAGGCACATAGAGACCGCCATCGCGGGCGAGACCCGCGAGCATGGCCTCGGCGAAGCCGAGCGACGGGGTCTCACCCCTGGTCGAGACGTAGTGCAAGTTCAGTTCCTCATAGGGGCTTTCGGCACCGGAGCAGCAATATCAAACCATTGATTCCAATAACTTTTTCACGGGGACCGCACGTCGCGCGACCGTCAGGCCGCAGCCACACTAGATGGCTTCAGGGGGAACGCCAAGGGAGCCACAACAGTCCCAGAAAAGGGACTTAGGTGGTCGGCGTGGAGGCCTCTCCGGCGCCCTTTGGCCCTCGCGCGGTCAAAGCATAGGAAACGAAAACACCGGCCAGGACCGCCGCCAGTCCGAACCAGGTAAGGGCGTATTGCAGATGGTTGTCGGGCAGGCTGACGACGAGCTTTCCGGGCTGCGGCAATCCGCCCGGCGGCACCGGGGACTCCTGCTCGACATAGAACGGCGCGACCGGACCGATATTTTTCGCTGCGGCGATCGCCACCGGATCGCGCGCAAACCACAAGTTCTGGGCCGGATCGTCGTTGGGCGTAAACCAGTGCCTGGCGTCCGGCCAGCGCATGGCGCCAACGATGTCGACCGGACCGGAAAGCTGACCATCGGGCCGCGATTTCGGGTTTTGGCGGCTGTCGGGAACGAAGCCGCGATTGACCATCACCACCCCGCCGTCGGTGAGCCGCCCTGGCGCAAACACCCAATAGCCTGGACCGGTCACGTCGGGGCGGAACGCCGTGGCCGAGGCAAAGACCAGCGCTTCATGCGTGTTGTCGAACGTGGCGCGAAATTCGACGCGGCGGTATTCATCCTGCGCCTGGTTTAGCTGCCCCCATGCTTTCGGCGGCGGCAACGCTTGCGGCGGCGCCGCGAGCCGCTCGGTGAGCGACGCGATCAGGTTTTCCTTCCAGGCCTTGCGCTCAATCTGCCAGACGCCGAGCCCGATCAGGATGCAGAAGACGAGGAGGGCCGGAAGCAGGAGACCGGGCCACGAACGGCGGCGCGGTGCGTCCCCCGAATGCCCGCCTTCGCTCGGCGCCCTCATGCCCGGTCGCCGCCGAAGCGGCTTTCCGCGGCCTTGTGATGGTATTGCAGCGCGATCATCAAACCCTTCATCGGCCGCAACGGGCCGAGCGTGAGAATGAAGATCAGCGGCAGCCACAACACCGCATGGACCCAGTAAGGCGGGTGATACAGCGCCTCGGTGACGAGCGCGGCGCCGACCACGATGGCGCCGGCCAGGAACATGATGAACACCGCGGGTCCATCACCGGAATCGGCAAAGCCATAATCGAGCCCGCAAACGTCGCAACGCGGCCGCAGCGAGAGAAATCCCCGGAACAGCTTGCCGCGTCCGCAACGCGGACAGGCGCACGCCAGTCCGGCGCGGACCGATCCCGCAAGCGTGCTGATGGTGTCCTGAGCCATGCCGGCTATGTAGGAAACCGCCTGCACCCGCGGAAGCGGGGATGGAGCCCTTACCGTCTAAATTTCTGCTTCCGCGGAATGCGCGGCAGGCCGCCGCCGATCCTAGCCGGCGACGGGCGGCCCTTGGCCCCACACATAGATGCAGGCGAACAGAAACAGCCACACCACGTCGACGAAGTGCCAATACCAGGCGGCGAATTCGAAACCGAGATGCTGCGTCGGCTTGAACTGCCCGGCCAGCGCGCGGAACAGGCAGACGATCAGAAAGATCGAGCCGATGATGACATGGGCGCCGTGAAAGCCCGTCGCCATGAAGAAGGTCGCGCCGTAGAGATTGCCTGAATAGTGGAAAGCCGCGTGCATATACTCCCAAGCCTGCACGCAGGTGAAGCTCAGGCCGAGCGCGATGGTCAGCACCAGACCCCAGACCAAGCCTTTGCGATCGTTCTCGAGCAGCGCGTGGTGCGCCCAGGTCACCGTGGTGCCCGAGGTGAGCAGGATCAGCGTGTTGAGCAGAGGAAAATGCCAGGGATCGAAGGTCTCGACGCCCTCGGGCGGCCAGACGCCGCCGGTATAGGCGATCCGCGCGATGTCGCGGAATTCGTCGGGAAACAGCGCGGTGTTGAAATAGGCCCAGAACCAGGCGACGAAGAACATCACCTCCGAGGCGATGAACAGGATCATGCCGTAGCGGTGCGAGATCTGAACCACACGTGTGTGATCGCCCTCAAACTCGGCCTCGTGGATCACGTCGCGCCACCAGCCGATCATGGTGTAGGCGACGCCGATGATGCCGGCGCCCATGATTACCGGTGCATAGGCGACCATGTGGTGCATCCACAATATGGCGCCGACCGCCACGATGAACGCCGAGGTCGCGCCGACCGCAGGCCACGGACTGGGATTGACCAGGTGGTAATCGTGGTGCGGCTTGGCGTGTGCAGCATCAGCCATCGTCATCTTCCTCTAGATGTGTCCGAACTTCTTTGCTTCGCGCTCCGCCACCGGCGGCTCCGGCTCACGCACCGGATAGAATGTATAGGACAGCGTGATGTTGGAAAGCGCATCCTGCTCGGAGTCCAGGGCGAGCTTCGGATCGACGTAAAAGACCACCGCCATCTCGCGCTTCTCGCCCGGCTTCATGGTCTGCTGTGTGAAGCAGAAGCAGTTGATCTTCTCGAAATAGATGCCGACGGTCGGCGGCGTCACATTGTAGCCGGCTTGGCCCGTGATCGCGCGGGCGGCCTCGTTGGTCACCGTGTAATAGACGGTGACCACCTCGCCGAGATGCACGTCGATGGTGCGGCGCTCGGGTTCGAACCGCCACGGCAGGCCGGGCGCGACATTGGAGTCGAAGCGCACCGTGACGAGACGGCCGGAGACCTCGCGCCCCGGCAGCGCGCGCGCCACCTGGGTGGTGCCGCCGAAACCGGTCGTGCGGCAGAACCAGGAATAAAGCGGCACTGCCGCGTAGGACACGCCAACCATCGCCGCGACAAAGGCGCCGCAGGCGAAGGCCACTGCGATATCGCGGCGGCTGCCACCGGGTCGCTTCGGGAGATTGAGCGGTGCGTGCATGGGCGGAATCACCTGAGCCGCTACATCGGCCGGGTCAGCACGTTGCCGCCGAGCCGCACGATCGTCACCAGAAAGATCACAATGACGAAGGCGCCGAGCGCCAGCGCGATGGCGATCGAACGGGCGCGTCGCGCGCGCAACTGCTGCTCGGTGAGCCTTATGCCCGGCTCCTGCGGCGGTTCGCCCGCGGGGTCGGGATCGCCCATGAACCGCTTCGTGAAATCGTCCACCGGGTCACTCACCGTTGTCATGGCACGAAGTGGCCGATTAGCAGTCCAGCCGTCCGATCGACCAACAGCATGGCGAACAACAGAAACAGGTACAGAATCGAGAAGGCGAACATCTGCTTGCTCGCGGCATGCCCGCTCCGCTCGGCATGTACCCGCAGCGCAAGCGCGATCATGATCGCGCCGACGAGCGCCGCGGCGATGCCATAGGTCGGTCCGGCATAGCCGAACAGCCATGGCGTCACCCCGAGCGGCGCCAGCAGCAACGTGTAAATGAGGATGTGGCGGCGCGTTTCGCGCTCGCCGGCGACCACCGGCAGCATCGGCACGCCGGCGCGCGCGTAATCCTGGGTACGGTACAGCGACAACGCCCAGAAATGCGGCGGCGTCCAGAAGAAGATGATGAGGAACAGCAGCACCGGTTCGACCGCGGTGCCGCCGGTCACGGCCGCCCAGCCGATCATCGGCGGCAAGGCGCCGGCGGCGCCGCCGATGACGATATTTTGCGGCGTCGAGCGCTTGAGCCACATCGTATAAACGACGGCGTAGAACAGGATGGTGAAGCCGAGCATCGCCGCCGCCACCCAGTTCACCAATAGCCCGAGCGCCACCACCGAAAAGGCGGCAAGCGTCATGCCGAATCCCGCCGCCTCGCCGGGCGTGATGCGGCCGCGCGGGATCGGCCGGCCGGCGGTCCGCGCCATCAGCGCATCGATGTCGGCGTCATAGGCCATATTGAGCGCGCCCGCGGCGCCTGCGCCGACCGCAATGCACAGCAATGCGGTCATCCCGATCACCGGATGCACGTGGCCGGGCGCCACCAACAGCCCGACCAGCGCGGTGAACACCACGAGCGACATCACCCGCGGCTTCATCAGTGCGATGTAATCGCCGACCCCGGCAATGCTGGGCTCGACGCGGGCGACCGTCAGGCTCATCGGATCAGCGGCAACGTTTCGAATTGATGGAACGGCGGCGGCGACGGCAGCGTCCATTCCAGCGTCGTCGCGCCGGGTCCCCATGGATTGCCGGCGGCACGCTCCTTCCGCATGAAGGCGAGCGCCATGCCGAAGAAGAACACCAGCGCGCCGAAGCCGGAAATATACGAACCGATCGAGGAGACGTAATTCCAGCCGGCAAAGGCATCGGGGTAATCGACATAGCGGCGCGGCATTCCGGCGAGCCCGAGGAAGTGCTGCGGGAAGAACGTCAGATTGACGCCGATGAAGGTCAGCCAGAAGTGAAGCTTGCCGATCGTCTCGTTGTACATGTAGCCGGTCATCTTCGGGAACCAGTAGTACCAGCCGCCGAAAATGGCGAACACGGCGCCGAGCGACAGCACGTAGTGGAAGTGCGCCACGACGTAATAGGTGCCGTGCAATTCACGATCGACGCCGGCATTGGCGAGCACCACGCCGGTCACGCCGCCGATCGTGAACAGAAAGATGAACCCAATCGCCCACAACATCGGCGTCTTGAACTCGACCGAACCGCCCCACATCGTGGCGATCCAGGAGAAGATCTTCACCCCGGTCGGCACCGCGATGACCATGGTGGCGGCGATGAAATAGGCCTGCACGCTCGCCGACATGCCGACATTGTACATGTGGTGCGCCCACACGACGAAGCCGATGCCGCCGATCGCCACCATGGCATAGGCCATGCCGAGATAGCCGAACACCGGCTTCCTCGAGAACGTCGCGACGATCTGGCTGACCATGCCGAAGCCCGGCAGGATGAGAATGTAGACTTCCGGGTGGCCGAAGAACCAGAACAGATGCTGGAACAACAGCGGATCGCCGCCGCCTTCCGGATTGAAGAAGGTGGTGCCGAAATTGCGGTCGGTGAGCAGCATGGTGATGGCGCCGGCCAGCACCGGCAGCGACAACAGCAACAGGAACACCGTCACCAGGATCGACCACACGAACAGCGGCATCTTGTGCATGGTCATGCCGGGCGCGCGCATGTTGAAGATCGTGGTGATGAAGTTGATGGCGCCGAGAATCGACGAGGCGCCGGCGAGGTGGATCGACAGAATGACGAAATCCACCGCCGGGCCGGGATGACCGTAGGTCGACAGCGGCGCGTAAAGCGTCCAGCCGGTGCCGGCGCCGAGCGTGCCGGGCTCGCCCTCCACGAACATCGAGATGATCAACAGCGAGAATGACGCCGGCAGCAGCCAGAACGAGATGTTGTTCATGCGCGGAAACGCCATGTCGGGCGCTCCGATCATCAGCGGCACCATCCAATTGCCGAAGCCGCCGATCATCGCCGGCATGACCATGAAGAAGATCATGATCAGGCCGTGAGCGGTGACGAACACGTCGTAGATGTGCGTGTTATGAAAGATCTGAATGCCGGGATACATCAGCTCGGCGCGGATCCCCATCGACAGAGCGAGGCCGATCAAGCCGGCAATCATGGCGAACACCAGATACATCGTTCCGATGTCCTTGTGGTTCGTCGAATAGACGAAGCGGCGCCAACCGTGCGGGATAGCGTGGCCGCTTTCGTCGCCATGCGCTGCATGTACCATCGTGTCCATTGCCGGTTCCTTCGTTAGCGACTGCTCGTCGTCTGTTTCGTCTTAGGCGCCCCGCACGTCACTCTGACGACGGTCCGCCGGCCGCCGCAAACGTATTCGGCGGTGCGCCATTTTCTGCGGAGAATTTCTGTTTGGCTTGCGCGACCCAGGCATTGAAATCGCTTTCGCTCACCACGTGAACCGCGATCGGCATGAAGGAGTGGTCCTTGCCGCACAGCTCCGAGCACTGGCCGTAAAACATCCCGGTCGTGGTGGCTTTGAACCAGGTCTCGTTCATGCGGCCGGGAATGGCGTCGATGCGGATGCCGAACGACGGCACGGCAAAGGAGTGAATGACGTCGGCGCCGGTCACCAGCACGTGCACGACCTTGTTCACCGGCACGACCATCTCGTTGTCGACGGTGAGAAGGCGCGGCTGACCGGGCTTGAGGTCCTTGGTCTGGACCATCAGCGAATCGAACTCGAAATTGCCGTTGTCGGGATAGGCGTAGCTCCAGAACCACTGCTTGCCGGTCGCCTTGATGGTCAAATCGGGGTGCGGCACGTCGAGCTCCACGAACAGGAGCCGGAACGACGGCACGGCGATCACGGCGAGGATGATCACCGGCACGATGGTCCAGATAATTTCGATCGGCGTGTTATGCGTGGTGCGCGACGGAGTCGGATTGGCGCGCGCATTGAAGCGAACGATGACGATCAGCAGCAAAACGAGGACGAAGGCCGAGATCGCGCCGATGATCCACAGCAGGAAATAATGGAAGCCGGAGATCTCATCCATCACCGGCGACGCCGAGCCCTGCAGGCCCATTTCCCAGGGTGACGGGTGGCCGAGGCCGGCGAATGCCACCCCGGCGGTTGCCAGCAAGGCGCCGGCGAGCACCGCGATGGCGGTCAGGCGTGAGAGCACTTTCATGTCTCGTTCAGCTCCCTGTTTCTGATCTTGGCCGACGTTGCCCCAAGTCCACTTTCAAAGTCCCCGAACAAAGTCCACAGCCCAAAGTCACGGCTCAAGTTACCGTCAGCGAAAAGCGCAAAGGTCCGCTTGCACGCAGATCGCGACGGTATGGCGCCGCCTGCTTCGGGCGGGACTTGCGCTACGACTCTCAAGTCCTTGGCAGGCATCGGCGGGATAGGGGAATCCCGGTTTCTCCAAACCATAAATCGCGGTCTGCTGCAATGCACTCGTATCAGCGTTTTCCCGGATCATGGTCGGGCGTCGTTCGGACGCGACCGCAAGGAAGGGAAAGCCGCTTCCCCCACCTTGGCGTGGCCACAATTGCCCTGTTTTGGATCACCTTGACACTGCGGTCTCGCCATGTACGCAAGCCTCGCCCGGCCAACAAGCCGGCGCGAGTGATTCGCGTCAGGGATGGCGCGGCCTGCATGCCTGTGCGGGGCGGCTTTTACGGCTGGTCAGGGGAACATGATCATGGCCAATTTCGATGGCGGATGGCGGATGCGGCCATTCGTCTCCGCCGCCGCCGGCATTGCTTGGCTTCTGACCCTGGCGGCCTTCGGCGGTCCAGCCTTCATCGCTCCGGCCCTGGCCCAAGGCGCAGTCAAATCGGTCCACGGCGACTGGCAGATCCGGTGCGACACGCCGCCGGGCGCGCAAACCCAACAGTGCGCGCTGATGCAGAGCGTGACGGCGGAAGATCGACCCAATGTCGGACTGACCGTCATCGTGCTCAAGACCTCCGACCAGAAGAGCCGCCTGATGCGGGTAGTAGCGCCGCTCGGCGTGCTGCTGCCGTCGGGACTGGGGCTCAAGATCGATAACGAAGACGTCGGCCGCGCCGGCTTCGTGCGCTGCCTGCCCAACGGCTGTGTCGCCGAAGTCGTCATGGACGACAACCTGATCAACAAATTACGCAACGGCAAAACCTCCACCTTCATCATTTTCCAGACGCCGGAAGAAGGCATCGGCTTCCCGATGAGCCTGAAAGGCTTCGGCGAAGGCTACGACGCGCTACCATAGCGCAGCCGCAGGCAATTGACGGCTCGGCGCCAGCGCGTACCCTCACCGGCAAGAAAAACGGGAGGGGGAGTTCATGAACACGATTAGTCGCCGGCTTGCCACTGTGAGCACGGTGCTGTTGGCAGCCGCCGCAGCGGCGCTGACCACGATGCCGAGCCGGGCGCAAAGTCATTATCCGGATCATCCTGTCGTGCTGATCGTGCCCTATGGGCCCGGCGGCGTCGCCGACGTCGGCATGCGGCTTCTCGGCGACAAACTGTCCGGCCGCCTCAAGCAGCAATTCGTCATCGAAAACAAGCCCGGCGCCGCCGGCATCATCGCCGCCAAAGCCGGCGCCGATGCCGCGCCCGACGGCTACACGCTGCTGATGACCGGCAACAATACCGCGATCGCCACCGCTCTGTTCAAGTCGCTGCCGTTTAATATTTTCACCGACTTCGCTTCGATCTCGACCGCGTCATTTTTCGATCTGTTGATCGTCACCCGCGCCGGATCGCCGCTGCATTCGGTCGGCGACCTGATCAAGATGGCAAAGGCCAATCCCGGCAAGCTCAATATCGGCACCATCGTTCCCGGCAGCACGCAAAACCTCGCAGCCTTGTTGTTCGACAGCACGACCGGCATCAAGGCGACAGTCGTGACGTTCCGCACTTCGCCCGACATGGCCAATGCGGTGCTGCGCGGCGACGTCGACGTCGCCTTCGAATTCTATGCCGCGGTCCACGGCTTCCTCGACAGCGGCAAAATGGTCGCGCTGGCCTCGACCGGCGCCAAACGCACTGCTTATCTGCCGAACGTTCCGACCGTCATGGAGGAGGGCATCAAGAACTACGACGTCGCCAGCTGGAATGGGCTTTCGGTTCCGGCCAAAACGCCAAAAAGCGTCATCGACACCCTCAACGCCGCCATGAAAGCGGTCATTCCCGACCCCGACATCCAGACCAAAGCGCAAGCGGTCGGCATGGAAATGCGCTGGAGCACGCCCGAAGACATGACGGCGCGGATGAAGGCCGACATCGCCAAATGGGGCGACGTCATCGCCAAGGCCGGCATTCCCAAGCGCTAGGCGCGGCGCGCCAACGGCGCTCAGCGATGCTCCGGCGGTCGCTTTGGCTCCGGCATGCCCGGCATGCAGCTGATCGAGCCGATCGTGTTGGCGCCGTATTCGACATAGCCGTTCGCGGTCGGCGCCGAATGTGCCGCCGTGATCGGCAGATAAACATAACAAATCACGCCATCGACCGGATCGCGCCAGCGCTGAATGATGGTGTCCTGCAACGGCCCGGCAAATTGACGCTCAAGCTGCATGCGCGGCAGCTTGGCCCATTGGCTAGGCTGCTGCTGCTGCGCCGAGG
>Ga0335081_10001072_pt1 | contig 43895 bp, 30 predicted proteins | sample Lox_Sample_35_FD_206713 | JGI IMG/M metagenome (GOLD analysis project Ga0335081, IMG submission 206713) | Soil microbial communities from Loxahatchee National Wildlife Refuge, Florida, United States - Lox_Sample_3.5 | ecosystem: Environmental > Terrestrial > Soil > Wetlands | place: USA... | reverse complement strand
TACCGTCTAGTCTCGGACCACTATGACCGGCAGACGGGCGATTCGGTGAGTGACGAGGACAGGGTCGGACAGACCCGGCCCCCGCAGGGCTCGGGCCCGCCGCCGCAGGCGGCCAGGCCAGCCCCGCCGCCGCAGGCGGCCACGCCACCAGGACACCCGGGCTCACCCGGGCTCACCCGCCTGACCGGCTGGCTGGCTACGGTCGCCATCGCCGCCTCGGCGCTGATCATGATCACGATCTCGGCCGCGGGCCCGAACGTCTCGGTGCCCGCCATGCCCCGGCCAGGCCACGGTCCCCCCTGGTGGCACCCGCTGCACCTGACGGCCACCTTCGTGACCGTGTCCCTGTGGATCGCGATGGCGCTGGGCTGCGCGGGCGTGATCGCCGGCCTGATCGCGGTGGCGCGGGGCGCCCGCCCGCCGGTGCGCCCCATCCTGGTGGCCGCGTTCGGAGTCGTGGCGGTGCTCACCGTGCTCCCGTCCGCGGGCTCGACGGACTCCATCTCGTACGCCGCCAGCGGCCGGACGGCGGTGATCGGGCACAGCCCGTACGTGATGACCCCGCGGCAGCTACAGCAGTCCGGGGACCCGGTGGGCCGGCAGATACCGTCCCGCGAGATCCCGTCCAGCTGGATGAATGCGGTCTCGGTGTACGGCCCGGTGGCCACCGCGGCCGAATGGGGCGCGGCCGGGCTCGGCGGGACCTCGCTGGCCCGGATCACGTTCTGGCTGAAGCTGGAGGAAGCGATCGCCTTCGGCGCGGTCGTCCTGGCCCTGGACCGCCTGCTGCGCCGCGATCCGGAGATGCGCCTGCGCGCGCACCTGCTGTGGTCGGTGAACCCGCTGCTGTTGTGGGAGATCGTCGCGGGCGGTCACATCGACGGCCTGGCCGCGGCGTTCGGGCTGCTCGGAATCATGGCGCTGCGGGTGCGCACCCCGGCCGGGGACGGCATCTCCCGGTCAGCAGGCAGGCCCGGGGCCGGCAGCGCGGCTCTGGCCGGCCTGCTGATCGGGGTGGCGACCGGCCTCAAGGTCGAGTACGCGCTGCTCGGCCTGGCCGTGGCCTGGGCCTGCCGCCGGTCGGTCAGGGCCCTGGCCGGCGCCGCGGCAGGCTTCGCCGTGGTGATCGGCCCGGCCTACCTGGCGGCCGGGACGGCCGCGGTCAAGGTGCTCGCCGACCGCAGCAGCGGGATCACGTGGGACACCATGTACCAGCTCTTCTGGCGGCCGGTGCTCGGGTACGCCCGGTTCGGCGTGTCGAGCACCCCCCCGCACCTCGACCTGGTCGCCTACCTGCTGTTCGCCGGGGTCGCGCTGCTAGCGCTGCTGCGCTTCCCGGACCGGGTGCCGGGCCTGCCGGCCGTCGCCCCGGCCCTGGCGCTGAGCCTGGCCTGGCTGTTCGTGACGCCGTTCCAGCGGCCCTGGTACGACGTGATGGCCATCGGCCTGCTCGCCGTGTACTCGGCGTCGTGGCTGGACTGGGTGGTGCTGATCCGGCTGCTCGCGGGGGCGACCGTCTACGTCCAGGCCGTGCAGAGCCCGGCCGAGCCGCACTGGCTCTTTGATCTCGGCCAGTTCAACGGCACCTGGCTGACGCCGGGCCTCCGCCTGCTCGCCGCGGTCGCGCTCGTCTGGTTCTGCGTTTCCGGCCGCCGGGGCTGGCGATCCCGCTCGGCCGCGGCCTCCGGGCGGCTGCCCGAGCTGCTGCCCGCGAGCTGACCGGAAGTTATCCACAGGCGCCTCCTGTGGATAACTCTGCGGGTATCAGCCCAGTACGCAGCGTGCCGCTGGCAACCCGGTGCACACTTCTGTGGATTTCGCTGTGGACAACACAGGGCGTCTGGCTAGCCCATTCTCATAACCTGGGCTACCGCCGTTCCGGAGGGTCGCCGAGCGGGTCGGCGGTCAGGTACAGCCGCGGCCAGTGGCAGTCCACGAACTGATCGAGGTAACCGGTCAGGCGCTCCTCGAAGTCGTCGTCCTCGGCCCGGGCGCCGACCGCCCGCTCGACGGCGGAGTTGCCGTCCACGCCGAACGCCACCGCCCGCACCTCCCAGGCGTCCCGCTGCGCGCCGTCGTACCAGCGCTGCACCGTTCCCACCTGGCGCGCGCAGGTCTCTCCCGTGATCGCCTGCCCGTAGGTTCGCTCCCATTCCTGGCTGCGCGGGTGCGGGCCCGCGCCGGGGTTCTTCCGGTCAGCCGACTTGAGCGCGTCGAGGACGAGCGTCCACATGTAGGCCGGGGCGAGCCACCCGGGTTCCTCCCGCTGGCACAGCCAGCTGCCCCGCGCTATCCGGGCCCCGATCGCGGTGCTGACGTGGGAGGCGAGGCCGACCGGGCTGACCCGGGCGGCGATCACCGGGACCCGGACCGCCAGGGCCGCGTCCACGCCGTGGGACAGGGCGCAGTCCCGCAGCCGGGACGGCATCATCTGCAGCAGCGAGAGCAGCGCGGTACGCGGCACCGGCATGGGCCAGCCGGTCAGGTGCGCGAGGACCGACAGCTCGGTCCAGAGCCTGACCGGGGGGTACTCATCGAGTGCGCGCTGGGCGACCCGCATGTCCCGCAGCGTGCAGGGCCGGCCGACACAGTCGGCGCCGCAGGTGATGCTGCGCGGCCGGACCACCGCGGCCGGGGTGGCGGTGGCCGCCTCCCCGGCGGCCTCGCCAGCCGTCTCCCGGGCGGTGCCGTCGGGCATCCGGGTCAGCAGCGGGAAGTCCATGCCGTCGGTGAACACCGCGGCCTCGCCCGGGTTGAGCGTGACCAGGAACCGGTTCTGCGCCTGGGTCATGTTCATCGTCGCGCCCACGGCCTCGCGGTCGTCGGCCGCCGGCAGCCGGTGGGTGATCTTCACCGCCGTGTTCTTGATGACGTCGGGGACGAGGCGATCGGGGATCTGCTCGGCGATGATGAGACCCTCGCCGTAGGCGCGGATCTCGGCCAGCAGCCCGGCGAACATCTCTACCGCGTGCGCCGCCGCCCCTGCGGGAGCGCCGGTTTCCTGGCGCCGGAGCAGCCGGTGCGCCTCCTCGATCACGGTCAGGTGGCGCAGGCTGACGGGTCCGGCCGGCCTGGCCCGGTTGGCCATCCGCAGGTGCTCGGCCAGCCGGATCAGAACCGTCCCCATCAGGAACGCCTTGTCGCTGTCGTCACCGACGTCCTCGATCTCCAGCACGGCGTTGCCATCGAGCAGGGCGCCGAAGTCGAGCTGGTGCCCGCCCTCGAGGAACCGGCCAGTGGTCCCGAGGCGCAGGCTGGACAGCCTGACCTTGATGAAGCCGAGCACATCGTCGGTGATCCGCTGGCTGTAGCCGATCTCCCGGACGACCCTGATCGCGGCGCGCTGCAGGTCGGTCAGGCTCGGGTAGCCGGGGTTGGCGTCCGCCGCGACCGTCTCGCCGAGGGCCAGGTCCCAGCCCGCCTCCTCGTACACCCTGGTCAGCGCCGCGCTCAGCACCTGAGGGAAGGGCTCGTCCGAACGGAAGGACGCGATGAACAGCGCCTTGACCAGGTCCGCATGGGTCTGCAGCGGGAACCGGCGGCCCGCGCCGTCCGCCGCGGGCTCGAGCGGGTTGAGGCCGGCCGCGATCGCGTCCGACTCGCCCGGGCGGATCCGGACGACCCTGGCCATCGCGGCCCCGCCCGCCCCGGGGCCACCGGTCCCGGCCAGCCGCGCCGCCGTCAGCCGGTACTCGGCCTTGGCCGGCTCCACCACCAGCCACGGGATCCCGGCCGCGGTCGCGGCCTCGAGCAGCGCCCGCACGGTCTGCGATTTCCCCGATCCGGTCGCGCCGCTGACGAACACGTGCCGGTTCAGCGAGTCCAGCGGCAGCGTCAGCGACCCGGCCGGGCGGCGGTTCCGGTCCAGGATCTCGCCGACGGTGATCGCCGCGCGGCCGTCCGCGGCCTCCTGGGTCACGTCGAAATCGGGCCGCAGCGGCAGCCGGATGCCCGGCATCTCGCGCTCGGGTGGGCGGCACAGCACGGCCACCAGTTCGCTGCTCGCGCAGAACGGGTGGGCCGCCACCGCGTCGCCGCCGGCCGACGGCTCCGCCGCGTCCGGATCTTCCAGCGCCTCCCGCAGGCCGCGGGCGGCGTGGCCGTCGGGTGCAAGCGCGTAGGGCAGGCCGGACAGGTCGGCGGAGGCGCACACGAGGCCGGCCACCCGGGCGGCGGCATGGGCGTCGGCGCCCCCCGCGAGCAGCCGGATCCGCCACATGCCCGACGAGACGCCCCTGCGCATCTCGCCGTGCCGCAGGCTCAGCCGGCGAGCGGCCGTGGCACGCCCGGGAAACCGGTCCGAATCGCCGGTGGCGTACTGTTCCCGCTGCGCCAGTTCCTCGGCCAGCTTACCGATCTCGGCCGCGCTCAGCGGTTCGGCGATGAGCAGCCAGCCGAACGGACCTGGCCACGCGGCCAGCAGGCACTCCTCAAGCGAGGGGGCGTGGCGCCCGTCTGGGCGGCGCTCGTCACCGGGGAGCAGCCCGTCGCTTATCCCGCCGATGGCCCGCCACGCGGGTAGTCGTGCCATCAGCCCGGTCAGCGAGCCGCGCCCCAGCGGCCTGGCTCGCGCTCCGCCGGGCAAGGCCAGGAACACCTCCCGGCCCTCGTCGCTGCCGACCAGGCCCGGGCCCGCGGCAAGGAGCTGAACAGGGCCGTCCGTTTCGTGCCTGACCCAGCCGATGGCCACCACGCCGGAGGCGTCGCCCCTGGTCCCCGCCCCGCAGGGGCCCGGGGGCAGAGAGCACGCGTGGTACGCCGCGACCAGGGCGGCGAGCCGCTGGATGCGGCCCGGATCGTCAGATTCGGCCTGCGCCGGGGCCGGGCCCGGTTCGGGCCGTCGGGGGATCTCGGTGATCCGGTAGGCGTCGAGTCCGCCGAGCGCGTCCCACGCTAACATCGCGTCGCTCCGCCCGTGTCCGCCGCGAGCACCACCCAACGCTGCCTCAGAACGCGTCTACCCGATACGAATACCTTAGGCAGGCCGGGCCCGGCTTGGGAAGGCGGCTGCCGCCGGGCCACGCGACGGGCCCTGGCCGCGGCTCAGGACCGCCGGTCGCTGCCCGCCTGGTCCCTGACGGCCCACGGTGACCGGGCCTGATCGTACAGCGGGTACGGCTCGTACCCGGGCGGATAGCCGTACCGCCAGTCGGGACGGCTGCTCTCCTCGTTGCCGTACGGCTCCCCGGCGTCCTGGCCCTCGGGCCTGTCCTGATCGGCATACGTCCGCCAGTCCCACGGGTCGTACCGGAGACGTCCGGCCCTGACCCGGCGCGATCGCGTCTTGAGCTGCAGGAACGCGTATGCCCCGACGGCGAGCACCGCCACCGTGACCAGCGCGATCCGGCCCGCGGCCGAACCGCTTCCGCTGGTGTAACTCGCCGCCAGCCATGTCGATATCATCTGGCTCCTCGCCCTTCCCCGCACGGGATCGGTACGAACCTTTACCGGCCACGCGGAAAGGCACTGACGTGGCCGGTGCCGCGGTCGCCGTCATGATGAAGGCGGTAGTCCCGGCGACCGCGGGCACGGGCCACTAACCCGGATACGAGGACCCGGCCAGACCCGTTCGGCCCCGGCGGAGAGCGTAACTTTCTCGTCACAAATCGTGCGGACCCAGGACCCTGGTCAAGTAGGCGTTGCCGAACCTGCCGTCCGGATCCACCTCGGCGCGGACGCGGCGGAACTCGTCGAAGCGGGGATAGAGCGTGCGGAGCCGTCCGGAGTCGAGCGAATGCAGCTTGCCCCAGTGCGGCCGGCCGTCCACCGCGGCCACGATGGACTCGAACCGGTCGAAGTATTCCTGGTAGGGCAGCCCGGTGTACTGGTGGATGGCGACGTAGGCGGACTCCCGGCCGTAGCCGGTGGAGAGCCAGATGTCGTCGGCCGCCGCCACCCGCACCTCGACCGGGAACATGACCGGGTCGTGCAGGCTGGGTACCGCGCGGCGCAGTTCGGTGATCACCTGGCCCAGTGATTCACGTGGAACGGCGTACTCGGACTCGGCGAAGCGGACCCGGCGGGGAGTCACGAACACCCGGTGCGAGGTGTCGGTGTAGGTCCGGGTGGACAGCGCGGCCGAGGAGAACCTGTTAAGCGCGGGGATGAGCCGCGGGCGGGCCCGGCCGAGACGGCACAGCGCCCCGAAGCCGGCGTTCTCCATCACCTCGAACTCCCAGAACCGCCGCCAGGCCGGCAGCGCCGGCGGAACCGGTGTACCGGGCGTCGCGTCGTGGCCGGTCAGCCTGTTGTTCCGCTTGACCAGGGCCTGCCGGCCGTAGGGGAACCAGTAGAACTCGAAGTGGTCGTTGGCCGCGGCCAGCTCGTCGAATTGCTCGAGAACCTCGTCCACCGGCAGGGGCCGCTCGTCGGCCAGCAGCGTGAACGACGGCACGCAGCGCAGCGTCACCGCGCTGATCACGCCGAGCGCGCCCAGGCCGACCCGCGCGGCGGTGAACAGCTCGGGCCGGGACGAAGCCGAACACGCCACCACCGACCCGTCCGCCAGCACCAGCTCCAATGCCTCGACCTGGGTGGCGAGGCCCCCGAGCCGGGCCCCGGTGCCGTGCGTGCCCGTGCACAGCGCGCCGGCCAGCGTCTGAGCGTCGATGTCGCCGAGGTTGGCCATGGCCAGCCCGAGGCCGCTGAGCTCGGCGTTGAGCGCGCGAAGCGTCGTCCCGGACCGCGCGGTGACCAGGCCGCTCGCGGTGTCCGCGGCGGTGATCCCGGTCCAGCCGGACATGTCCAGCGCCACGCCGGAGGTCGCCGCGGCCGCGGTGAACGAGTGCCCGCTGCCGAGCGCCCGCACCGTCAGCCCGGCGGCGGCCGCGTTCTTGACCGCGGCGCAGATCTCGGCCTCGTTGCGCGGCCGGCTCCACCGGGCCGGGGTCGCCGTCGCGGTCCCGGCCCAGTTGCGCCATACGCGCCGGTCAGCAGGAGGCTGGGTCCTCATTACCGGACAGTATTCAGATTTCCGCGGCGCTGGTCTACTGTGCGAGCATGTCTGTCGATCAGGGCCGCCGGCTCGCCGGGCGTTCGGCACGGCCTTCCCCTGACGCCGCCCGCGAACGCTACGACCTGGCCACCGCCGATCTCGACCCGCCGCTGGCCCTCGTCGACCTGGGCGCGTTCGACCGGAACGCCGCCGACATGACACGCCGGGCGGCGCTGGCCGGGAACGGAGGCCACCCGGTCCGGGTGGCGACCAAGTCGCTGCGCTGCCGCTTCCTGATCGAGCGCGCGCTGGCCACCCCCGGCTACCGCGGGGTGATGTGCTATTCGCTGGCCGAAGCCATCTGGCTGCACGCCACCGGGACCAGTGACGACCTGCTGGTCGCCTACCCCACCGTGGACCGCGGGGCACTGCGGGCGCTGGCGGCGGACAGCCAGGCCAGGCAGCACGTCACGATCATGACCGACTCGCAGGCGCACCTGGACGTGGTGGACCGCGCGCTGGGTGACGGCCACCCGGAGATCCGGGTCTGCCTGGACCTGGACGTCTCCTGGCGTCCGCTGGCCCGGCAGCCGGCCGTGCACATCGGCACCCGGCGGTCCCCGCTGCACACCCCGGAGCAGGCGGCGGGCTTCGCCCGGGCGATCACCCGGCGGCCCGGCTTCCGCCTGGTCGGCGTGATGGGGTACGAGGGCCAGATCGCGGGCCTGGGCGACGCGCCGCCCGGGCATCCGGTCAGGGCCCGGATGATCAGGCTGATCCAGGGCCGCTCGATGCCCGAGCTTATCCGGCGCCGGACCGAGGCGATCCGCCAGATCCAGGCCCTGACCAGCCTGGAGTTCGTGAACGGGGGCGGCACAGGCAGCCTGGAATCGACCGCCAGGGACACCTCGGTGACCGAGCTCACCGCAGGCTCGGGCCTGGTCGGCCCGACCCTGTTCGACGCGTACCGCCGGTTCAGCCCCGAACCCGCCCTGCTCTTCGCCCTGCCGGTGGTGCGCCGGCCGGGTCCCGGGCTGGCCACGCTGTTCTCCGGCGGCTACGTCGCCTCCGGCACCGGCACCCCGGACCGGCTGCCCCGCCCGTACCTGCCGGCCGGCCTCGGCCTCACCGGGACGGAGGGCGCGGGCGAGGTGCAGACTCCGGTCCGCGGACCGGCCGCGGACCGGCTGCGGACCGGGGACCGGGTGTGGCTGCGCCACGCCAAGGCCGGCGAGCTGGCCGAGCGCTTCCGCGACTACCACGTGCTAGACGAGGACGGGCAGCTCGGCACCGTGCCCACGTACCGGGGCGAGGGCCAGTGTTTCGGCTGAGCCCCCCAGGGTCCTGATCGCCGGCATTTTGAGCCGAACGGTCGTATCAATCGCCCCCGCTCACTCTCCGTCCAACCGTGGCGACGCCGTCGCCGTCCTTATTGCTGACCGTGCTGGACTAAGTGAGAGTTGTGGGTTGGAAGATCATGCTGACAAGAATTGTGCGCGGGACCACCCGGGTCGCGGGCTGGGCCGGGATCGTTTGTTCCGCCGCGCTGGTGGCCGCCTGCAGTAGCCAGGGCGTCTCGACCTCGATGGCGACGGAGGCACCGAACCCGTCGGTGGCCTACCTGGCGCAGGGCCAGGACCTGCACGGGAAGATGCTCTTCGAGCCCGCGTGCAACGGTTTCGGTTGCGCGCTGTCCGGCGACTCGACCGTTTTCCTGTCCAGGATGAAGTGGCAGACCTGGTCGGAAACCGAGGCCGTGGGGACGGGCATCGACAAGCTCGACGGCTGCAACCCGGATTGCGCCGCCGGACCGGTTTACTCGGTCGCCACCGTGGTCACGCTGAGCAACCCGGTGAAGGTCTGCACCTCCTCGGGCGTCCCGCACATGGTCTGGACCAAGGCCTCGTTCCGGTTCCCGCACGGCCTGCCCAAGGCGCTGAGGGGGGACAGCGCCCCGCTGAACCCGTGGGTGTTCTCTTCGCTGATCTCCGCGGCCAGGCACAGCTGCACTAGCTAGCGGGGACCACCTGCCCGGCGATCGCCTGCAGGCCCCGCGCGAGGTCGGCCGCTGATGGCGCTCGGTCCGGGTCGATCAGCCACTGCACCAGGACGCCGCTGACCAGCGCCTGGTGCAGTGAGCCGATCGCCCGCGTCTTTTCCTCGTCCGCGTCGTCCACCCCGTAGAGCAGCCGCGCCCACAGCTTCCTGCCGTCTTCCAGGCCCTCGGCCACGGCGGCGCGCACCTCGGGATCGCGCTGCGCCACGGTGAAGATGTCGAAGGTGGCGAGCCACACCTGGCTGCTGGCCTGGAACGAGTCGATGACCCTGGTCCAGAACCGCTCGAAACGCTCCAGGGCGGGCTCCAGGGCGCCGGACCCTGGGTCCGGTTCGCCGACGGCCCGCGCCATCTCCGCGCCGAAGTCGTCCATGGCGGTGAGCACCGCCGCGTTGAGCAGTGCCCTGGTCGAGCCGTAGTGGTAGCCGATCGAGGCGAGGTTGGTGCCCGAGGCCGCGACGATGTCCCGGGCGGTGGTATGCGCGTAGCCCTTTTCCCGCAGGCAGCGGACGGCGCCGGCGAGCAGGTCTTCACGATGGCCCATGGCATGAATCCTAGCGAGAGATATACAAACGTTCTATACAAATGTCTTATACGTTTGTATGATACCAGCCATGACCACCATTGCCACGGACAACCGAACCCTGAACCAGCGCATTCTCATCTCCGGCGCGAGCGTGGCCGGTCCCTCCCTGGCCTGGTGGCTCACCCGGCACGGGTTCCTCCCGACCGTGGTAGAACAGGCGCCGCGGTTGCGCGGCGGTGGCTACGCGGTCGACTTCCGCGGCGCCGCCCACCTGTCCGTGCTGGCCAAGATGGGCATCCTGGACCGGATCCGGGAACGGCAGACACATCTGTCCGCGACCACCTGCGTAAATGCGGACGGGCACCGCGTGGCCAGCATGCCAGCCGGCATCTTCGCGGGCGACGTGGAGATCCTCCGCGGTGACCTGGGCCGCATCCTGTACGAGGCGACCAGGGACAGCACCGAGTACCTGTTCGGCGACTCGATCGCCGGCCTGCACCAGGACGCCGGGGGCGTGCACGTCACTTTCCGCCGGGCCGCGCCGCAGACCTTCGACCTGGTCATCGGGGCCGACGGACTGCACTCTGTCGTGCGCGAACTGGCCTTCGGCGACCACCCGGACCCGGTCCGCGACCTCGGCCTGTACGTCTCGATCTTCGGCGTACCCGATCGCTACGGCCTGGACCACGAGGGCCTGCTGTACAGCGTGCCCGGCCGGACCGCGGCGATCTTCAGCACGCCGGGCACCGAGGGGGCGGTGGCGCAGTTCTTCTTCACCGCGCCGGACGGCGGACGCATCGAGTACGACTACCACGACACCACCCAGCAGCAGCAGATCCTGGCCGGAGCCTTCGAGGGCGTGGGCTGGCAGGTGCCAGACCTGCTCGGGCAGATGCCCGCGGCGGCCGACTTCTACTTCGACTCGGTGAGCCAGGTGCGGCTGGACCGGTGGTCGTCCGGCCGGGTCGCGCTGATCGGCGACGCGGGCTACGCCGCCGGGCCCGGCGGCAACGGCACCGGGACCGCGGTGGTGGCGGCCTGCGTGCTGGCCGGGGAGCTGGCCGCGGCCAGCGGCGACTACCGCGCCGCGTTCACCCGCTATGAGCACCTGCTCCGCGGCTACGTGGCCCGCGGCCAGAAGCAGGCCCGCGGCGGGCGGGACTTCCTCGCCCCGGCCACCGCGAAGAAGATCAGGCAGCGCGACCGGTTCTTCCGCATGCTGCCCTACCTGCCGCCGGCCAGGAGCCTGGTCCGGCACCTGTCCACCAGAACCGCGACCGCCATCAAGCTGCCCGAGTACAACTGACCCCGCGAGCCACAGGCACCCGGAGGCGAGCGGGGCAAAAATCGGGCATGCTTACTGACGTGGAACCGCGGGTGTCGAGTCCGGTCCTGGTCGGCCGGTCGGGCCAGCTTTCCGCGCTGGATGCCGCGCTGGCCGAGGCGGCCCGGGGCCAGCCGTCGGCGGTCATGGTCGGCGGTGAGGCCGGGGTGGGAAAGACCCGCCTGGTCAGGGAGTTTGCCGAGCGGTCACGCGCCACCGGGGCGCGGGTACTGACCGGCGGCTGCCTCGAGCTCGGCGCGGACAGCCTGCCGTTCACCCCTTTCACCGCCGTGCTCCGCGAGCTCGTGCGCGATCTCGGCGCGGCCGGCGTGGCCAGCCTGCTGCCCGGCGGCAGCAGCCCGGAGCTGGCCCGGCTGCTGCCGGAATTCGGCACCCCGGCCGGGCCGGACGAGGCGGGCGAGGCGCGGGCCCGGTTGTTCGAGCAGATGCTCCTGGTCCTGGAGCGCCTGGCCGAAAGCGATCCCGTGGTCCTGGTCATCGAGGACATGCAATGGGCCGACCGGTCCACCCGGGACCTGCTGGCCTTCCTGATCAGCAACCAGCCATCGCTCGACGGCGTGCTGATCGTGGTGACCTACCGGTCGGATGACCTGCACCGGACGCATCCGCTGCGGCCGCTGCTCGCCGAGCTCGACCGCATCGACTGGGTCACCCGGATGGACCTCGCCAGGCTTACCCGCCATGAGACCGGCCAGCTGGTGGCGCAGATTACCGGCCGCGAGCCGGGTGAGGACATGCTCACGGCGGTGTACCGCCGCGCTGAGGGCAACCCGCTGTTCGTCGAGGCCCTGGTCGGGAACGGCGAATCCGGCCCGGAACTGCCGGAATCCCTGCACGACTTGCTGATGGCGGGGCTGCGGCGGCTTCCGGAAGAGACGCAGGAGGTGGTCCGGGTCGCCAGCGCGGGCGGCCAGCGGATCGGGCACGGCCTGCTGACCGCGGTCACCGGGCTCGACGGCGCCGCGCTCGGCCGGGCGCTGCGGCCGGCCGTGGCGGCCAACGTGCTGCTGACCGAATCCGACGGCTACGTGTTCCGGCACGCGCTGATTCGCGAGGCGGTGCACGACGAGCTGCTGCCCGGCGAGCGGGGCCAGGTACACAGCCGGTTCGCCGAGGTCATCGAGGCCGATCCGGCGCTGGTAACGCCGGGCCGGGCCGCGGCCGAGCAGGCCTGGCACTGGTTCGCGGCGCACGATGCGCCGCGTGCGCTGGTCAGTGCCTGGCAGGCGGCCGGCCAGGCCGATCGCGCGCTGGCGTACGCGGAGCAACTGGCCATGCTGTCCAGGGTGCTCGAGCTGTGGAAACAGGTGCCGGACGCTGCCGACCGGATCGGCGCCGATCACGTCGCGGTGCTCGAGGCGGCCGTCAGAACCGCCGAACTGGCCGGGGAGGATGACCGGGGGATCATGCTGGCCCAGGCCGCGCTGCGGGAGATCGACCGCACCGCGGAACCGGTCCGTGCCGCGCTTATGCTCCGGACCCGCGGCTTCATGAAGTACTACCTTGGCCGGACAGATTACGCCGGGGACATGGAGGAGGCGGTCCGCCTGGTCCCGGCCGACCCGCCGAGCCCCGCGCGAGCGCGGGTGCTCGAAGGGCTGGCTCACATCACCTTGAAGGTGCACGGCGGCTGGGATAACCCCGGACTCCGGGCGGCCGCGGAAGAAGCGGTGACGGCCGCGCGGCAGTCCGGCGATGCCGCCACCGAAGCGGCGGCGCTCATCACCCTGGCCTGCGCCGAGCCCATCGGCGGGAACGAGGAGCGGATCCGGGCCATGCTGGCCCAGGCCCGGGTGATCGCCTCCCGGGCCGGGGCCTTCCAGCCGCTGCTCAGCGCGGCGATCACGGAATCGGACATGCTGGAAGGCGCGGGCCTGCATGAACCGGCCGCCGAGGTGGCCCGCGAGGGGCTCGCGGGCGCCCGCAAGTACGGGCTCGCCCGGACCTACGGCGCGGTGCTGGCCAACAACCTGGCAGAGCCGCTGGTCTCGCTGGGGCGATGGGACGAGGCCAGTGAGATCATCGAGGGCTCGCTGCGGATGAACCCGCCCCGGCTGAACCGCGCCTGCATGTGGCGGCTGGCCGGCGACATCGCCCTGGCACGAGGTGACCTGCGCGCCGCGGCGGACTCCGTCACCTCGACCAGGGCCGTGACCGATGACTCCAGATACGACGCCCAGTACCACCTGCCGCTGATCCGCCTGCATACTGAGCTGCGGCTGGCTCAGCAGCGGCCCGCCGACGCCATGTCCGTGGCGGAGGACGCCCTCGATCGCCATGACCTGCGGCTGAGTCCTCGCTACACCTGGCCGGTGCTGGTGGCCGGCGCCCGGGCGTGCGCGGCCGCCGCTCGCGCAGCGCCGCGGACCGCGAGGTCGGCGGCGCTGCGCGAGCGGCTCCGGGCCGAGGCTGGCCTGCTGCCCGCGGACGGGCTGGCGCAGCAGGCTCACCGGCTGACCTTCACCGCCGAGGCGGAAGCGGCCGGCGATGCGGGCGCGGCCGGCGACGGCGCGGCCTGGGATGCGGGCGCGGCCTGGGATGCGGCCGCGCAGGCGTGGGAAGCGGTCGGCCAGCCCTACTCGCTGGCGGCGGCGCTGCTGCGGGCCGCCGAGGCCGCGCTGAGCGGCGTCGACCGTAACGGCGGCGCCTCCCGGCTGCGCCGCGCCGCCGAGCTGGCGCAGCGGCTCGGCGCCAGGCCGCTGAGCGACGACATCGCCCTGCTCGCCCGGCGGGCCAGGATCTCGCTCAGGCCGGCCGGTGACGTGGGCCCCCCCGCGCCCGAGCCAGACCGGCTAGGGCTGACGGCGCGTGAGTTCGAGGTGCTGCGGCTGGTCGCGGCCGGGCGCAGCAACCGCGAGATCGCCAGCGAGCTGTTCATCTCGGCCAAGACCGCTAGCGTGCACGTGTCCAACATCCTCGCCAAGCTCAGCGTGACCAGCCGCGGCGAAGCCGCCGCCGCCGCCTACCGGCTCCGCCTCTTCGACTCCTTCCCGGCCGGAGACACCGGGCCTTAGGAAACCGCCGCGCGGACGGCACAGGCCGTCGCCATAGGTACGAACCTTAGCCCGCGGTGCGCCTAGGCCCGGGCCGACCACCATCTAAGGCCCCTCCGACCTGCGAATACTAGGAAATCGCCCGATCCGCGAGGCCCTACCTTAGGCGCATCATCGATATATAGGCAAGTTCGTCCCGAGGAGACCGCGATGCACTCCAGCTCCACCGTCAGCTATGACCTCGCCCAGGCCAGGATCGCCGACCTTCGTCACCAGGCCCGGCGTGAAAGCCTCGCCCGCGCCGCGGCGCGCTCGACCCAGCCGGACCGCACGCGAGTTCCTGGCCGCCTGAGCCGCCTGGCTCATCAGCACCGGGCTCATCACACGGGCTGATCACACGGGGCCTAGCGCCCTGGTCTCGACGACAGCGAAGCTGGCGGGGGGCATCGTGACCTTGTCCTGCTTGATCGCGACCCCCGGGCTGGACGCGGCGAGCACGCCGGTGCCGCGCTGCCCGAGCGGCAGCCGGACGGACTTGCCGCCGAGGTTCGCCGCGATCCTCAGCCGGCCCCGCCGGACCAGCAGCCAGCGCGCCTCCTCGTCGAAGTCCGCGTGCACCCGGTCCAGCCGCGGATCGGTCAGCTCGGGCCGGGCGCGGCGCAGCGCGATGATCTCCCGGTACCAGGCGTGCAGGCCGAGATACGGCTCGCGGTGCGGCTGCTCCCAGTCGAGCTTGGAGCGGAGGAAGGTCGCCTCGTCCTGGGGGTCGGGCACGTCGGCCGCGGCCCAGCCGTGCGCGGCGAACTCGTTCTTGCGCCCATCGGCGACCGCCTGGGCCAGCCAGGGCTCGATGTGGTCGGTGAAGTACTGCCACGGGGTATCCGCGCCCCACTCCTCTCCCATGAAAAGCATCGGGGTATAAGGCGAGGTCAGCACCAGGCCGGCCCCGACCTTGAGCAGTTCCGGTGACAGCGAGGCGGCGATCCGGTCGCCGGTGGCCCGGTTGCCGACCTGGTCGTGATCCTGCAGGTAGCCGAGAAAGCGGTGGGCGGGCACGCGGAACACGTCGACCTGGCGCCCGTGCGTGCGACCGCGGAACGCGGACCAGATGCCGTCGTGGAAGAACACCCGGGTGTAGGTCTTGGCCAGCGCCGCCAGCGAGCCGAAGTCGGAGTAATAGCCCTGCCGTTCGCCGGTGATCGCCGCGTGCACCGCGTGGTGGAAGTCGTCGCTCCACTGCGCGGCCAGGCCGTACCCGCCCGCCTCCCTGGAGGTGACCAGGCGGGGGTCGTTGGTGTCGGACTCGGCGATCAGGATCAGCTCGCGGTTCAGCCGGGCGGCGAGGGCGTGCACCTCGGTAGCGAGCTCTTCGAGGAAGTGCAGGGCGCGGTGGTCCTCCAGCGCGTGCACCGCGTCCAGGCGCAGCCCGTCCAGGTGGTAATCACGCAGCCACATCAGCGCGTTGCCGATCAGGAAAGCGCGCACCTCGTCGGACCCGGGCTGGTCCAGGTTTACCGCCGGCCCCCACGGTGTCACGTGCGCCTCGGTGAAGTACGGTCCGAAGGCCTCCAGCCGGTTGCCGATGCCGACGTGGTTGTACACCACGTCGAGCAGGACAGCCAGGCCGCGGGCGTGGCAGGCGTCCACGAACCGCTTGAGGCCGTCCGGCCCGCCGTACGGCTCGTGTACCGCCCACAGGTTGATCCCGTCGTAGCCCCAGCCGTGCCTCCCCGGGAACGCCGCGACCGGCATCAGCTCCACCGTGTGCACGCCGAGGTCGCGCAGGTGACCGAGCCGTCCGGTGGCGGCGTCGAAGGTGCCGTCGGCGGTGAACGTTCCGACGTGCATCTCGTAGATCACCGAGCCGTGCAGCGGGCCGCCGCGCCAGCTACGGTCGGTCCAGCGGAAGGCGGAATGATCGTAGGTGCGGCTCGGGCCCTTGATGCCGAACGGCTGGCGCAAGGAGCGCGGGTCAGGCAGCAGCTCGCCCTCATCCAGCCGGAACCCGTAGTCGATGCCGGCCGTCACGTGGGGCACGTCCGCGCTCCACCATCCGCCGTCGGCGTCCTGGAGGCTCATCGGGTAGCGCTGCCCGGCGACCTCGGCGTCGACCCGGCCCGCGGCCGGGGCCCAGACGCTGAACGAGGTCACCGGTTGCTGCCGCCGGCGTGCTCCTGGAGTTCGGATTCCCAGACCCGGTCCGGGATGAGCAGCGCCACCGGGAGCCGCCTGGTCAGCTCGTCCAGGGGCGGCCGCAGGCCGGCGTGCCTGACCCCGGTGAACACGTCGCGCCAGTGCAGTTCGGGCAGCGGCAGGGCGGTGTCGGCCCAGCCGCCGCGCCGCCGCAGCCCGGCGGGGAGCCGGGTGACGACGGTGACCGCGTGGCCGCCGCGCAGGAAGGCGAACGCGTGCCCGGCGGCCGGTCCCTCGGCGGCCAGCGGGGTGTAGCTGTCGGCGAACCAGTCCGGGTGGTCGCGCCGCAGCCGCAGCGCCCGCGACGTGACCAGCAGCTTCTCCGCGTCCAGGCCGGCCCAAAGACCGCCGGAGGCCGCCTGGTCCGGGTTGGCGTCGAGCGCGGCCAGCAGGCGCTGGCGGCGCTGGTAGTCGACCGGCCTGCGGTTGTCCGGGTCGACCAGGGATAGGCCGGTCAGCTCGCAGCCCTGGTAGACGTCGGCCACGCCCGGCATGGTGAGCTGTACCAGCTTCGCGCCGAGGGTGTTCACCCGGGCGTCCGGCGCGATCCTGGCCACGAAGCCGGCGATCGCCGCGGTCAGCTCCGGGTCGCCGAGCACGGCACCGGCCAGGCCGAGCACCGCGGACTCGTAACCCAGGCGGCGCATCGTCCAGGACGTCCGCGTCTTGGCCTCGTGCATGGCCTTGCCGAGGTACTCGTCCAGCCGTTCCGGCCCGATCAGCCAGGCGCCCGCCAGGGTCTGCCACATCAGGTATTCCAGGTCGGGTTCCGGGGCGCGCTCGGTGACCTCGGCCACGGCCCCGTCGGCGAGCCACCGGGTCAGGCCGTGCCACTCGGCCACGTGGTGTCCCCAGTCCTGCGGCCATTCGGCGAGCACCGCCAGCCGGGCCCTGACGTCTTCCTGCCGCTTGGTGTCGTGGGTGGACAGCGTGGTCATGGTGCCCGGCCAGCGCCGGGCCAGGCGCCCGGCGGCGGCGTGGAATTCGGCCGGGCTGACGCCGAAGAGGTCGGGGTCGCCGCCGACCTCGTTCAGCGCGGCCAGCCGGGACCAGCGGTAGAACGCGGTGTCCTCCACGCCCTTGGCCAGTACCGGGCCCGTGGTCTGGCCGAACCGGATGATCAGCTCGTCGCGGGCGGCCTGCTGGTCCGGGTCGGCGGTCACCTCGCCCAGGCCGAGGACCGCCGCGCGCACCCCGTCCAGGGCCGGGTGCAGGTATTCGGCCAGCCGGTCCCTGGCCGCGGCCGCCGCCGCGGTGACCGCCGCCGCCGCGGCGGCGGACGGCGGCTCGCCCGGGGTCACGTAGGCCCGGTACACGCCGAACTCGGCCAGCACGGCGACCAGCACGTCGTACAGATCGCCGGGTGAGAACCCGTCCAGGGCCGGGTAGCCGGCCCGGGCGAACAGGCGGGTCAGCCGGGCCAGCTCGGCGGCGAAGGTCCCGTTCGCGATGTCGTGCTTGGCGTCCCGCTCTACCTCGGCGAAGCTCTGCTTGCCGCCGGTGAAGCGGACGTACTCGTCGGTCAGCGGCACATCCCCCGCGGGATCGATGAACAGGCCGCCGACCAGGGACAGGGTGTCGTATCCTGTGGTGCCCGCGCAGGGCCAGTCCGGCAGTTCCTCGCCGTGCGCCAGGATCTTCTCCACCACCGCCCAGGCGCCGCCGGTCTTGGCGGACAGCCGGGTCAGGTAGCCACGCGGGTCGGCCAGCCCGTCGGGGTGGTCCACCCGCAACCCGTCGATCAGCCCCTCGTGCACCAGGCGCAGCAGCACCCGGTGGGTGGCGTCGAACACGTCCGGGTCCTCGACCCTGAGCGCGATAAGCGAGTCGATGTCGAAGAACCGCCGGTAGTTGAGCTGGGTGGCCGCGTCGTGCCAGTCGGCGAGCCGGTAGTGCTGCTGCGCCAGCAGCACGCCGAGGGGCAGGTCGGCCACGCCGTCCCGGAGCGGGAGCACGTGGTCGAAGTAGCGAAGCACCGGGCCGCGATGGGCGGCGGCGTTCTCCGGATTGCGGGGCGCGGTGTCGATGATGAGGTCGCCCAGGCACGCCTCCAGCGGCCCGGCCAGGATGGGCAGCAGCAGCTTGTCTTCCTGCGCCTCCCAGTCGATGTCGAACCAGTGCGCGAACTCCGACTTCCGGCCCTTGTAGAGCACCGACCACAGCTGCCGGTTGAGCGTTTCCGGGGTGGGGCGGGCCATGTGGTTGGGCACCACGTCGACGATCACGCCCAGGCGGCGCCGGTGGAACTCGGCCACCATCTCGCGGAACGCGGGCTCCCCGCCGAGGTCCGCCGAGACCAGCGAGTGGTCGATGATGTCATAACCGTGCGGAGAGCCCGGGTTAGCCTGCAAGATCGGCGACAGGTAGACGTGCGTCACGCCGAGCGCGGCCAGGTAGCCGGCCTGCTCGGCCGCCCGGCCGAACCCGAAGCTGTCCCTGAGCTGCAGCCGGTAGGTGGACACCGGGTGCTCGCGCCCGGTGAGCGGGCGGCCGGCGTGCCGGCCTGCGGGCTCAGCCACGGCGCAGCAACTGCACGGAGTGGTTGATCACGGTTATCGCGTCTCCCGGCTTGACGGGGTTCTCGTCTTCAAAATCCGTCGCATGGACCGCCGTGTCCAGCACCTTGGACCAGCGGGGACCATAGCGGCGCGGCGGGATGACGAACCGGAGGTCTTCCTCGCTGGCGTTGAACAGCAGCAGGAAGGAGTCGTCCTGGACCCGCTCGCCCCGCCGGTCTGGTTCGCTGATCGCCCGGCCGTTCAGGAACACGGTCAGCGACTTGGCGAACCCGGCGTCCCAGTCGTCGCCGGTCATCTCCTCGCCGGCCAGGGTGAACCAGGCGATGTCGCCGAGCCGGTTGCGGCCGCCGCGGGCCGGCAGGCCGCGGAAGAACCGGCGCCGGCGGAACACCGCGTGGTCGGCCCGCAGCTTGATCAGGGTGCGGACATAGTCGTACAGCGCCTGGTCGTCCTCGGACCGCACCGCCCAGTCCACCCAGGAGATCTCGTTGTCCTGGCAGTAGGCGTTGTTGTTGCCCCGCTGGGTACGGCCGATCTCATCGCCGGCCAGCAGCATCGGCACGCCCTGCGAGAGCAGCAGCGTGACCAGGAAGCTGCGCTTCTGCCTGGCCCGCAGCGCGAGGATGGCCTTGTTATCGGTGGGGCCCTCGGCACCGCAGTTCCAGGACCGGTTGTCGTCGGTGCCGTCCCGGCCGTCCTCGCCGTTGGCCTCGTTGTGCTTGTGGTCATAGGAGACCAGGTCGGTCAGGGTGAACCCGTCGTGGGCGGTGACGAAGTTGACCGAGGCGACCGGGCGCCTGCTGTCCTGCTGGTAAAGGTCGCTGGACCCGGTCAGCCGGGAGGCGAACTCCGGCAGGGTGGCGGGCTGGCCGCGCCAGAAGTCGCGAATCGTGTCCCGGTACTTGCCGTTCCACTCACTCCACAGCGGCGGGAAGTTGCCGACCTGATAGCCGCCGTCGCCCACGTCCCAGGGCTCGGCGATCAGCTTGACCTGGGAGACCACCGGGTCCTGCTGGACCAGGTCGAAGAACGCGGACAGCCGGTCCACCTCGTAGAACTGGCGGGCCAGGGTGGCGGCCAGGTCGAACCTGAAGCCGTCCACGTGCATGTCGAGTACCCAGTAGCGCAGCGAGTCCATGATCATCTGGAGCACGTGCGGGTGCCGCATGAGCAGGCTGTTCCCGGTCCCGGTGGTGTCCATGTAGTAGCGCCGGTCGTCGTCCATCAGCCGGTAGTAGCCCGCGTTGTCGATGCCGCGCAAGGACAGCGTGGGCCCCAGGTGGTTGCCCTCGGCGGTGTGGTTGTAGACCACGTCGAGGATCACCTCGATGCCCGCCTGGTGCAGCGCGCGGACCATGGTCTTGAACTCCTGTACCTGCTGGCCGCGGCTGCCGCTGGCCGAGTAGCCGTTGTGCGGGGCGAAGAAGCCGATGGTGTTGTAGCCCCAGTAGTTGCCCAGGCCCTTCTCGTTCAGGTGGCTGTCGGTGACGTACTGGTGCACCGGCATCAGCTCGACCGCGGTGACGCCGAGCCCCTTCAGGTGCGAGATCACCGCCGGGTGGGCCAGGCCCAGGTAGGTGCCGCGCTGCTCATCGGGGATGACCGGGTGCTCCTTGGTCAGCCCGCGGACGTGCGCCTCGTAGATCACGGTCTCGTAGTAGGGGGTGCGCGGTGGCCGGTCCAGGTTCCAGTCGAAGTACGGGTTCACCACCACCGAGCGCGGGACGTACGGCGCGGAGTCGGCATTGTTCCGCCGGTCGGGGTGCCCGAACTGGTAAGAGAACACCGGCTGGCCCCAGCTGACCTGGCCCTCGATCGCCTTGGCGTACGGGTCGATGAGCAGCTTGTGCGGGTTGCAGCGCTTCCCCTCGGCCGGGTGGTACGGGCCGTGCACCCGGTACCCGTACCGCCGGCCCGGGCTGACGCCGGGCAGGTACCCGTGCCAGACGAACCCGTCCACCTCGTGCAGGTCGACCCGCGTCTCGGTGCCGTCGTCGTCGAACAGGCAGAGCTCGACCCGGTCGGCTACCTCGGAGAACAGCCCGAAATTGGTCCCGGCTCCGTCATACGTGGCCCCCAGCGGGTAGCTGTCGCCCGGCCATACGGCAGTCGCCGCCAAGTGTTTCCCATCCCTCGCGCAGCATGCGTTCCGACTTTCTCACACTTTCCCACGCCAGCCGCGATCACACAGGTCAGTCCGGCCGGACTAGCTCGCCGAACATCAGGATGCCGGGTACGCGACGACCAGCGGCCCGGGACCGCTGAGGTGCCGGAGGGGACCGGCGCGGAAACCCCGAAGGTACCGCGAGACCCCGGGCCGGCCGGTCTGCGCCGGCTGACCGGGGCAGCGCCGACGCGAACCGGGTCGACGGCAGCGCAGAATCTGCCTAAAATAATGGAGCATACAGAACAGATGCCGAATTCTCTTCCAGGTAGCGCCAGTCGCCGCTTACATAACGCGGGGATACATAGCATGACGGGCGTAACGAATGGGTGTCGGGCGCATATCGGAACATCATTCGCGCGTCCATGGCCGTCCACGGCCGTCCACAAATATTCGGCAACGATGGACTGAACTACGCATCCCGGCGGCTCTCCGCGGTCTCGCGTGCTGGCATCATTCAATGGTCGCTGCCGTGCTCGTCGTCACGGCCAGCAGCGCTTCGACTATGTCCCGTGATTTCGCGATCCATCCGGAGCGATATGATGCCTTCGCAGGAAAAAGACATTGAGACGGTAATTCCCGACTTGCATGACATTCCGGTGGATCGTCTCGCCGAACTTGGTTCTTCGGCTCTCGCGCATTCCATTGCGCTCTACCGGGAGCGGCTCAGGGAAAACGGTGTCCCGCTGAGCTCATTCCAGGCGAGAATTTAGTGACCATTACTAACCATCCACTCCCGGAAGCCGCATTTACCGAGCTGGCCGAAGGTGGTGGCAGCCCGGCGACCATGCGACGGCTGGGCGGGGCACAGCGCAGCAAGCACCTCATGCTGCTGCACGCGATCGCCGAGGCCGCGGTCGGCTCCGAGGCCGGGCCGACCGCGTTCCGGGCCGGATATGAGCATCTCGCCCGGATCCAGGACACGGCGCCCGGGGCCGCCACCTGGCTACTCGACCTGCCCCACCTGGGCGGGTGGGTGCACGACACCCTGATCCACCTGGACCAGGGCACCGCCGCAGACTTCGGCCACTTCGCGTGCCTGGTCTCCGCCGCGGCCATCCGGGCCGGCCTGCCCGCCGACCTGGATGTGCCGGTCCAGGACGGCCGGGTCCGGCTGCCGGGTCTCGGCTCGCTCCAGGTCACGAGCGAGAAGGCCTGGGTCAGGCTGCGCAGCGACGGCGAGCGGGTTACCGTCGGCGACGAGTTCGTGGCCGGGGCCCGGCTGATGCGGCCGGACGACGGCACCGGGATGGGAGTGCCGGGCTGGTCCGGTACCCCGGCCATCCGCGCGGCCGGCGGCGGGCTGGCCTGGACCGTGCTGCTGGAGACCGGCGACCCGTACCTCGACCGCTACACCCTGCCGATGCGCGCGGCGATGCCAGCGGTCGAGGTGACGGACTGGCGGGAGCGGGTCAGGTCCGCCTGGCAGATCGTGGCCGGCGGGCACCGCTCGACGGCAGAGCCGATGGCGGACGTGATCTCGGTCATCGTCCCGCTGACGCCGCGCTCCGGCACGGACCTGGTCAGCGCGACTACCCCGGCCGCCTACGGCGCGATCGCGACGTCCTGGCCGCCGGATGAGGTGACGCTGGCCGAGACCCTGGTGCACGAATTCCACCACGTCAAGCTGTGCGGCCTGCTGGACATGGTGCCGCTGGCCTCCTCCGGCGAGCAGCACGTGTACGCCCCGTGGCGGCAAGATCCGCGGCCGGCCAGCGGACTCCTGCAGGGTGTCTACGCCCACCTCGGGATCGCCCGCTTCTGGCAAGCCCAGCAGCACGCCGAAACCGATGCGGACGGCCTGCTGCGGGCGCAGGTGCTCTTCGCCCGCTGGCGGCCGGCCATCGGCGAGACGGCGCAGACGCTGCTGGAGACCGGCTCGCTCACCCCGGCCGGGGTGCGGTTCGCCGAACGGCTGCGGGCGCAAGGGCAGCAGCTGATGGCGACGCCGGTCCCGGCGGAGGCCGCCCAGCTCGCCGCGGAAGTCGCCCTGGACCACCGGCTCACCTGGCGGCTCCGCCACGTGGCGGCAGAGCCGGCCGGCGTGGCGGCTCTGGCGGAGGCCTACCGGCGCGGTGAGCCGTGCCCGGGTGAAGCGCCGACCTGGGTGCAGGAGGACGTGCGTAAGGTCGATTCGGGCCTGCGGAGCCGGCTGCTGAACCTGCGCTATCTGGAGCCGGCCCGCTACCAGGCGCTATGCGGCGACGGGGTTCTCCCGCTGAGTGAGGCCGACCGCCTGCTACTCGGGCGCAGCAGCGAAGCCGCGGTTCAGGCCTACCGCACCCAGATCGCCGATTCCGCCGACCCGCAGCCCGACGCCTGGATCGGCCTGGCGCTCGCGCTGCACCAGCTCCCGCCATCACCGCCGCGGGCGGCGCTGGCCGCCTGGCTGGTGCAGATGACCGAGGTGCACGCCCGGCTGGCCGACGGGACCGACCCGCTGGACCTGGCGAGCTGGTTCGCATGACCGAGCTGCTCCAGGTGACCGGGCATCCCGCTCCCTGGCCGCACCGGGACCTAGACGTGGCGGCCATGCGGGCCCGCGGTCACGAGCCGGTGCCGTTTCGCCAGTTCATCCTGAAGGTCCACAGCCGCTGTAACCTTTCGTGCACGTACTGCTACGTGTATGAGATGGCCGACCGCGGATGGCCCCAGCTGCCCAGGCGGATGGATACCGCGATCACCAGCACGGTGGCCGAACGCATCGGTGAGCACGCCCGGACGCACGATCTGCCCAGCGTCGACGTGATCCTGCACGGCGGCGAGCCGCTGCTGGCCGGGACGGGATGGCTGACCGAGCTGGCCGGGACGCTGCGCACCCGGATCCCGGCACAGGTCAACATCGGCGTCCAGACCAACGGCACCCTGCTGCGCCCGCACATGCTCCAGACGCTGAAACAGCTCGGCGTCGGCGTCGGGGTCAGCCTGGACGGCGACACCGAGGCCACCGGGCGGCACCGCCTCTACTCGAGCGGCCGCAACAGCTTCGATGACGTGGCGGACGGCCTCCGCCTGCTGGGCTCACCCGCCTTCGGTGAGATCTACAGCGGCATCCTGTGCACCGTCGATGTGCAGAACGACCCGCTCGCCACCTACGAGGCCCTGCTGGAGTTCCGCCCGCCCGCCGTGGACCTGCTGCTCCCGCACGCCAACTGGAGTTGCCCGCCACCCGGCGCGGGCTACGCCGACTGGCTGATCGCGGTGTTCGAGCGCTGGTACTCCGCGCCCGAGCAGGAGACCCGGATCCGCCTGTTCGCCGAGCTTATCCAGCTGGTGCTGGGTAACCCGGGCGCGGTCGAGGGACTAGGCCTGGCGCCGAGCACCCTCATCGTGGTCGACACCGACGGCTCCATCAAGCAGCTCGACTCGCTGAGTTCCGCTTACGATGGCGCGGCCGGGACCGGATTGCATGTCAGCACCGACACCTTCGATGCTGCCCTCGGCCATCCGACGACGGTGGCCAGGCAGATCGGTGCCGACGCCCTGTCCGAGCAGTGCCAGCAGTGTCCGGTGCTGCGTGTCTGCGGCGGCGGCCTCTACCCGCATCGCTACCGGAGCGGAGCGGGTTTCCGCCACCCCTCGGTGTACTGCGCCGACCTGATGAGGCTCATCACCCACGTGAGGATGCGGGTACTCGGCGACGTGGCCCGGCTCAGTACGGCTCGATCTCCGCGGTGAGCCGGCTCCGCGCCAGGGCCGCGCGGGCCTCGGGATGCTCCGCGGTCAGCGTGTCCGTGTATCGGTGCAGCGCGTCGGAGAGCATCTCCTCGGCCGCCGCCTCGTTTCCCGACGCCAGCTCGTCGAGGGCCAGGTTGGCCGTGGCCATCAGGGTGACCGGATGGTTCTCGCCCAGCGAGCCGCGGCAGCTGGCCAGCGTCTCCTGCCCGGCCCGGATCGCGGCGGCGAGATCACCGCGGGCAGCCAGGTCCGAGGCATAGTTGATGGTCGCCTCCAGGGTGAACGGGTGCTCGTCGCCGTAGGCGTCGACGAGTCCGTCCCTGGCCTGCCGGTCGTACCGTCGCGCCTCCTCTGGTTCGCCCACCGCACGCAGCACGGACGCCAGGCTGACCAGTGCCGCGCAGGCCAGATCGGTCGGGGAGCCAACTGCCTGGCACCGGTCCAGGACCTCCCGGCCCAGCTCCTCGGCCCGGGCGAGTTCGCCCACTGCCCGCCGGTCGTTGATCAGGTTGGCGGCGGCCCGGAGCGTATAGGTATGGTCCAGACCGAGGTAGTCCCGGTAGCGCTGGACGACGTCCTCGCTCTCCTGCAAGGCATCCCAGTGGTAGCCGGCCTTGCGCAGCGCCGCCGCGAAGCTCTTGCGGGCGTTGAGCCAGTCGAGGTTCTCTGGCCCGCGCCTCGCCGTGAATCCCTCCACCACCTTGCGCGCACTATCCAGCGACTCCTGGTAGCGGCCCAGGTCGCGCAGGTCGCGAGCTACCGCGTCGAGCGAGGTCAAGGTGATGGGGTCGTCGGGCCCGAAGATACGGCGACGATCGCTCAGCGTCCTGGCGTCCTCGTCCAGGGCGTCCTGGTGGCGGCCCAGCCGACGGTAGTCGGCGGCGATGTTGTTGCGGACATTGAGCGTCCGGTGGTGATCGCCGCCGAAGACCCGCTCGAACCGGGGCAGCAGGCTGAGGTCGAGCTCGAGCGCCTCGGCGAGCTGGCCCCGGCTGCGCAGGCCGGCCCCGTAGGTGTTGGCGCACAGCAAGGTGACCTCGTGGTCCTCGCCGTAACGTTCCCGGAGCGTCCGGAGCGTGCTCAGGATCAGCTCGCGAGCGTCCGCGGCGTGGGCGTCCGACCGCATGGCGATCGCCACCTCGACCGCCAGGGTCAGGACCTCGAGATCCTCTGGGCCGAGCCGCTCCCGCCACACCTGCAGGGCATCCTGCCCGAACCGGGTCGCCTCCGTATGGCTGCCGCGCAGCTGCAAACGTCGCACCTGGTGGATGATGAGGCGGCGCAACTCCGGATTGCTGGTGTACAGGAAGCTGCGGTCGGACTCGAGGTGCTGCAGCGACAAGTCGTAGATCGCGTCGTTGGCGGCCCGGTCGGGGTTACCCGGGTTCGACTCGGCCAGCAGGGTGTCCGCGGCCGCCCGGTACGCCAGGAACGCGTCGTGACGGTATTGCTGCAACTGGCCCCGCGTCACGGCCTGGACGACCCGGTGAATCTGGATTTGGTCACGAGCCCCATCGACCTTGACCAGGGACAGCCGGTGCATCTGGCTCGCCGCGGCGCGGAACCGGGGCGAGGAAGACAGGAACTCGCGCAGCCCGGGCGGGTGGCTGACCGCGCGGGCGTTCTCCAGCAGCAGCTCACCCGCGATCGGCTCCGGAGAGAAGAACGCGCACAGGTTGAACAACTGCTCGGCGTCGGGGGTGAGCAGCGCGGTGGAGATTGACCAGGTGCGCGACACGGAATCGGGCAGCTCGGGGAACTGCTCGCTGAGCAGCCGGTGCGCGTTGTGGTCGAATCTGCCGAGGTAGTCACCGATGCTCTGGCCGGTTTCGGTGAGGTAGGCCGCCGCGTGCTCGATAGCGATAGGAAGGTGACCGAGGGCGGCCGCCAGGCGTCCGGCCTCGTGACTACGCTGCCCGTCTTCCTTCTCGCGCAGGGTCCGGTCGGCGGCGAGGGCGGGCACCCGGCGGCGGAGGAAGCTGACGGCCTCATCTTCGGTGAAGGGAAGGACCTCGACGCTGTCGGCCTCTATGTAACCGGGCCAGGTCTGCAGGCGCGAGGTGATGATGACGTGGCCGCCCGGGCGGCAGGTCGGCAGGTACCGCTGCAGGTCCAGCGGCTCCGCCACATTGTCGTAGACCAGCAGCCAGTTCGGGCGGACCCCCGACTGCAGCGCTTCCAGCACTGTCGCGATGGCCCGGTCCCGGCCGCCCGACGTGACCAGCCGCAAGTCCAGCCGCTCGCCCAGCCTGACCAGCGCGTCCCGGATCCGGTCGTGATGTTCGGCCCGGATCCACCAGACGATGTCGTACTTGTCCCGGTGCACGTGAATGTACTCGGTGGCGATCTCCGTCTTGCCGACGCCGCCCATCCCCGAGATGACCTGAGCCGGAGGGACAGGCCGGCCGCGGAAGATGAGGTTGGCCCGCAGAGTCTCCAGTTCCGTTACCCGGCCGGTGAAGTTCAGGTTGCGGGAGGGAACCTCTGCGGACCAGATCTCCGGGTAGGAGCCGGGCGGCGCGGGCCGGCCCCGCCCGGCCCCGCCCGGGCTGGCCGCCACGGTCTCGGGCACGCTGACCCGCGGCGTCGCGATGTTGTTCTCCGCCTGCCAGGCCGCCTGCCACAGGGCCCGGAACTCCTCGGTATCCCCGGCTAGCGCCTTGACTATTTCTTCAAGGAAAGGCCACCTGGGCACCCGGGAATTGCGGAACTTGAACACGTTGTGCACAGTCGAAGAACTGATCCGGCCGCGCCCGGCCCGGGTTGCGATCTCCCGCATGGACGGCATCCCGGCCTTGAGATGCAGTTCGTCGAGCCAGTCGTAAAGCTCGGTGATCGGGCCGGGCGGGGTCGCGTTGCGGTTGATCGCCGTCACCGTCTGATCCTCCCCGGAATTACAACTGTCCAAGTTTGTCAAAAGCCGTACACAGTCGCAACATGTCTCCGCGCGACGAGCCACGCGCGTGCGCCATGCACGGGCGTCCACCGCTGTGCGGCCGACGCACATGCGTACACGCAGCGGACGAGGCCAGGCAAAGCCGTCCATAGGCATCCCCGCTTGCTTACCAGCGGGTAATCATCCGCCTGCCGGGTCATGCTGAGAACAGGAGCCTGACGGACGATACGGCCGGGAGGAGGATCGATGAGCCAGCTGGCGGTGGTGCCCCCGGCGAGCGACGGCCCGGTACACCGCTCGATCGTCGCGGTCGACGTGGAAGGATCCACCAAACGCACCAATCCGGCCAAGGGCAGACTCCGGCACGTCCTGTACGACCTGCTGGACCGGGCGCTCAAGGCGGCTGGGATCGGTCCCCGGCACCTGGAAGAGCTGGCCGATCGCGGTGACGGCGTGCTAATCCTGATCCGGCCCTACGACGACGTGCCGAAGACCGTCCTGCTCGGCCGGCTGATCCCGGCCCTGACCGCCCTGCTGGCCGAGCACAACGCCGCCGTCGCAAAGCCCGAGCTGCGGCTGCGGCTGCGTGCGGTGGTGCACGCCGGAGAGGTGCACGACGACCACTGGGGGTTCTACGGCGACGACATCGACGTCGCGTTCCGGCTGCTGGAAGCACCGACGGTGAAGCGGGTACTGCGGGATGCTCCGGAGGCACCGCTGGTGCTCGTGGTCTCGGAGGAGATCTGGGCCGCGATCGTCCGGCACGGATACGTCGACGGTGACCCGTATCAGCAACGCGTCCAGGTCACGGTGGGCGGGCGGCGGCGGCGCGGCCGGGTGCACCTGCCCGTCCCGGTCCGCTCTGACCTGCCGGCCCTGGTCCCCCGGGCCCGGATCCCGCTGACGCCTGGCTCGCGGGTCCTCGGTTCGCTGGCCGGACCCGCTGGGCGGGCGACGGCCCGCTAGTTCAGCGGGCGCGCAGCGCCTCGACGAGGGCGGGGATGACCTGGTGCAGATCGCCGATGACGGCGTAGTCGGCGTGGGCCAGGATGGGGGCGCCCGGGTCGGTGTTGATCGCGATGATGTGCCTGGCGCTGGCGCAGCCGGCGATGTGCTGGATCGCGCCGCTGATGCCGCAGGCCAGGTAGAGCTCGGGGGTGATCTTGGTGCCGGTCTGGCCGACCTGCTGCTTGTGCGGGCGCCAGCCCTCGGAGGTGACCACGCGGGAGACCCCGACCACGCCGCCGAGCAGTTCGGCCAGCTCCTCGAGCGGGGCGAAGCCTTCCGGGCCGCCCACGCCGCGGCCGCCGCCGACGACCACCCGCGCGGTGGCCAGCGACGCGCCGCCCGCGCCGGCCGGAGACTCGACGGCCCTGACCAGCAGGTCGGCCTCGGTCAGCTCGGGCTTGTGGACGTGTACTTCGATAGCGGCGGGCGTTTCCGCGGCAACGGCGGCCACCGAGTCGGTAGCCACGGTGAACAGCGCGACCGGTGCCTCCATGACGGCGTCCTCGAGCAGCAGCCCGGCCCAGCGGTGCCGGACCAGCCGGTGCGTCGTGCCGCCGTCCGGGGTGACCAGCGTGCAGTTCGCCGCCATCGGCAGCCCGGTGATCGCGCCCAGGTGCGCCAGCACCTCGTTGCCCCGGTCGGTGCCCGCGGCCAGCACGGCGGTCGCGCCCGTCTCGGCCGCCAGCCCGGCCAGCGTCCGCGCCCACGCCTGCGGGGCATACCCCTCCAGCGAGGACGGCTCGACCAGGTACCCGTCGGTTACGCCGTAGCCGGCCAGGGCGTCCTGGGGTACGGCGGCGGCGAAGACAACAGCGCTGACATCGCCGATCGACCGGGCGAGGGTCAGCGCCCGCAGCGAGGCGTCGGCGGGCTCGCCGCCGTCGAGTTCGACCAGGACCAGGGCCGTCATGAGAGCACTCCCCATTCTTCCAGGACGCGAACCAGCGCCGGGACCGCATCCACGCCCTCACCCAGCACCTCGGCCTGGTGCTTGCCCGACTCCGGCACGCGGAGCGCCGATTTGCGCAGCCCTTCGGCCGCCCACTCGGGCGAGGACCGGTCGACCGCGGCGCGCTTGGCCCGCAGCCGCCCGGGCAGCGACGGATAGCGCGGCAGGTTGATGCCCTCCTTGACCGTGACCACGGCCGGCAGGGGCAGCGAGTACGCCTCCTCCACCCCGCGGTACTCCCGTCGCGCGACCACGGCGCCGTCAGAAACGGACAGGTTCTTGATCCCGGTGGCGACCGGCCAGCCGAGCTCGTGCGCGAGCCGGACGCCGACCTGGTAGTCGCCGGTGTCGGCCGCCTCGTTGCCGAGCAGGACGAGATCGTAGCTACCCGCCCGGACCCCGGCGGCGATGGCGGCGGCGGTCGCGATCGGGCCGAACTCCCGGCCGTCCGTCTCCAGCAGCACCGCCCGGTGGGCGCCGAGCGCCAGCGCGCCGCGCAGCTGCTCGACCGCGGCCTCGGGCCCGAGGGTCAGCACCGATACCGAGCCGCCGTCCCGCTCGGTGATCTGCACCGCCTCCTCGACCGCGCATTCCTCGTGCGGGCTGATCGAGAACCCGGACGCCCGGGTGTCGACCTCCTGCCCGTCCGGGGTCACCGCGATCTTGCCGCCCACGGTGGGGACCCGCTTGATGCAGACCAGAATGTCCATAACCTGTCTAGCTCCTGATCCGCGCGTTTTCGGGGTCGAACAGCGGGGTCGCGCTGGCCCTCGCCACCGTGACCGGATACTGCTCGCCCATGTACTCCACCCGCAGCGAGGTGCCTTCGACGGCATGCGAAGCGGGCAGGTAGGCCATCAGCAGGTGCCTGCCCACCGACGGGCCCGAACCCGCGCTGGTCACGTACGACGGCCGCCCCTTGGCGTCCACCAGCCGCTCGCCCGACAAGGACAGGATCGGCTCGCCGCCCAGCATGTACCGAAGCGACCCGTCAGCGGACTCGTGCGAGTCCACGGTCAGCGTGCACATCACCGCGCACGGCGGCTCGGAACGCTGCCGCAGGTACGCGTCCTTGCCGATAAACGACTGCGGCTTCACCCTGGGCCGGGTCATGCCGGCTTCGACCAGCGTGTAGTCCGCGGTCAGCTCGGCGCCGAACGCCCGGTACCCCTTCTCCAGCCGCCCGGTGGTGCCGTACACCCCGATCCCGGCCGGCACCAACCCAAAAGGCTGCCCGGCCGGCCACAGCGTGTCCCACAGCCGCAGCCCCTGCTCGATCGGCACGTGCAGTTCCCAGCCGAGCTCGCCCACGTAGGAGATCCGCGACGCGAGCACGACAACCCCGCCGACCTCGATCTCGCGGCAGGTGCCGAAGCCGAACCCCTCGTGCGACACGTCGTCGGCGGTCACCGCGGCCAGCACGTCCCTGGCCCGGGGGCCCCACAGCCCGATCGTGGTCCAGGCCGAGGTGAGGTCGGCCAGGAAGGCGCCGGGCGGCAGGTGGCGGCGGATCCACGCCGCGTCGGACATTCCGGTCGCGCCGCCGGTCACCACGCGGAACCGGTCGTCGCCCAGCCGCATGACGGTCAGGTCGGCGCGGAACCCGCCGTTCTCGTCCAGCCACGAGGTGTAGACGACCCGGCCGACCGGCACGTTCAGCTGCGCCACCGACAGGTTCTGCACCGCGTCCAGCGCGGCGGGGCCGGATATCTCCAGGATCGCGAACGCGGACAGGTCGACCAGGGCGGCCGCGTCCCGCATGGCCAGGTGCTCGGCGTTGATCACCGGCGACCACCAGCGCGACTCCCATTCGGCGGTGCGGTCCATCAGCCGGCCGGCGTACCGGTCCGCCAGGCCGGAGTTGGACGCGTACCAGAACGGCCGTTCCCACCCCGCGGTCTCGAAGAACACCGCGCCGAGCGCGCGCTCCCGTTCGTAGGCCGGGCCGACCCGGACCGGGCGGCCGGACTCCCACTGCTCGGCCGGGTGCACGATGCCGTACATCTTGTTGAAGCCCTCGCGGGCCCGGCCGCGGACGTGCTCGACGGTCTGCTGGTGCGGGTAGAACCGGGCCGCGTCCGCCTCGTGCACGTCGACGGCAGTGACCTGGCCGGACATCAGCTCGGCCACCGCGCGGCCGCAGCCGGGACCCTCCTTGATCCACGAAGCCGCGGCCGACCACAGCCCGGCGGCCTCGGGCATCTCGCCGAGCAGCGGATGCCCGTCCGGGGTCATCGAGATCAGCCCGTTGATCGCGTACCTGATCCCGGCCTTCTCGTCGCCGAGCAGTTCGGGCATCAGCTCGAGCGCCTGCTCCAGCTGCGGGTCGAAGTCGTCGGAGGTGAACGGCATCTCGGTGGGCGAGAGCACCGACTCCTCGATGGACGGGATCTCGTCCGGCGGGACGATGATCGGGCGGTGCGCGTACGAGCCCACCTCCATGTCGCCGCCGTGCTGGCGCTCGTACATGTTGGTGTCCACGTCGCGGACGATCGGGTAGGAGATCTCGCCTTGCGTGTCGGCGAACAGCGCAATCGGGCCGACGCTGATCATCTGGTGCACGGTCGGGGTGAGCGCGAGCCGGGCGCCGGCCATCCGGGCGATCCGCGGCGACCAGACGCCGCAGCAGATGACCACGTTGTCGGTTGAGATCTCGCCCGCGCTGGTCGTCACCGACCGGACCCGCCCGCCGTCGACAGAAATACCGTGCACCTCGGTGCCGGCCAGGACGGTGAGGGCCCCGGCCTTCTGCGCGCTTTCCCGCATCAGCGTGCCGGCCCGCAGCGAGTCGACCACGCCGACGGTGGGGAAGTGCGCGCCGCCACCGATGACCGACTCGTCCAGGTACGGCACCAGCTTGTTCACCTCGCCGGGGGTGACGAGCTCGGCCGGGATGCCCCAGGCCTTGGCCTGGCTGCACCGCCGCTTCAGCTCGATCATCCGCTCCGGGGTGCGGGCCACCTCGAGGCCGCCGCTCTGCGTGAACACGCCGAGCTCCTGATATTGCGCGGTGCTGTCCTCGGTCAGCTCGAACATCATCTTCGAGTACTCGATCGGGAAGATGAAGTTGGACGCGTGACCGGTCGAGCCGCCCGGGTTGGGCATCGGGCCCTTGTCCACCAGGACGAGGTCCCGCCAGCCGAGCAGCGCCAGGTGGTGCACGAGGCTGTTGCCGACGATGCCGGCCCCGATGATGACGGCGCTGGCCCGCCGCGGAGTCTCAGTCATAAATCATCCTGCGAGTCGTGGTTGGTCGGTTCCGGTGCGCTCCAGCGCGGCCTTGCGCCATCGCTCGGCCGGCTGGAGCTGGTTGAAGGTGAACAGGTGCAGCCCGGTCACGACCGCGCCGGGCGCGGTGATGGCCGGGGCGGCGCGGTCGAGGAAACGGTCCGGGCTGTACCCGCCGGGCACCCAGAACCGCAGGATCCAGCCGGGATGCCTGGTGAGGAAGCGGGCCGACTCCGAGGCGCCCGCCACCGTGGCCATCCGCAGCAACCGGGTCCGTTCGGCCGGCCCGGCCAGGCCCACCTCCAGCGGCAGGGTCACGCCGCGCGCCCTGATCCGCTGGATCCAGCGGCCGAGCCCGGCCGCGTCGAAGGTCACGTTGCTCACGATGTAGCTGGCGTACCTGCGCTTGTCCCACATGGCCTGAACGGTGATGTCGTCGTGGATTTTGGGGTGGCTCTCGGGGTAGCCGGTGATGCCGATCCGGGCGAACGGGCGGCCCATCGCGTCCAGCCGCTCGAGCAGCGGCAGCGCGCCGTCGAACGGCCCGGCCGGGTGCGTCGCGTCGCCGCCGGGCACGAACACGTCGTCCACCCCGCACGCGGTCAGCCGGGCCACGATCTCGGCCAGGTGCGCCTCGCTGGCCACCGAACGGGCGGCCAGGTGCGGGACCACCCGGTACCCGCGCGTGGCCAGCTTCTCGGCCAGCGCGACGGTCGGCTCCAGTCCCTTGACCGGCGACGCGGTGACCGCGACCGTCATCCCGGCGGGTACCCAGTCCGCGACGGCCTGCTCGGTGCCCTTGGCCGGGATCACCTCGTACCGCGGCGCGGACAGCAGCTCGCGCAGGCTGGTCACAGGATCTCCTCGAGCGCCCGCTCAAGCCGGGACACGCCCACCTCCACCCGGGTCAGCGGCAGGCCGAACATCGCCGCCACCCGGTCCGCCTCGGCCGCCAGCGCCGCCGACGGCTCCTGGGCCAGCCAGACCAGCCGGGTGTAGTGCCCGAAATAGTCGTCCCACAGCTCCGGGTTTCGTCCCAGGCCGAGCTCGGCCATTACCAGCCGGTCGAAGCCGCGCAGCAGGAAGTCGGTGAGCACGTAGGTGCCGGGCTCGGCGTCGAACATCGCCGCGATCCGGTCCGCGCCGCCGAACACGTCGTAGCAGTGCAGCCCGGGCAGGCGGCGCACGCCGTACCGGGCGCACAGTTCGTCCAGCGCGCCGTAGGTCCCGCAGTCGGCGTAGGCCAGGGCGACGGTCCGGCCCGATGCGAGGGCGGAGGCCACGGCCCGTTCGGCCTCGATTGTGATCTTCCGCGGCCGGTTGTGCAGCACGGCGGGCAGCGGGGTGACGGCGGCCGGCCAGCCGCGGCGGGCCACGATCTCGCGCACGTGCCCGGCCAGCGCCCCGCAGGCGACGATCTCAACCTGAGGGGAAGGGCTCTGCCCCCCAGGGGGGACGACCCCCCTAACCCCCCGGGAAGGGCAGCTGATCGACGAAGCGGTCGTTGAAGTCGGCGCGGTCAGACAGCTCGACATACCTCACCTCCTCCAGCAGCGCCAGGCCGCCGGCCCGCTCGCGCAGGCTGAGCAGCGCCATCTTCGCCCCCTCGCCCGCCACGTTGCCCGCGGACACCACCCGCATCACCGGCACCCTGGGGACCAGGCCGATCCGGATCGCGCTGGCCGGGGACAGGTAGCTGCCGAACGACCCGGCCAGCAGCACCTGCTTGACATCGGCCGCTTCCAGCCCGGCCTCCTCCAGCAGGATCTGCCAGCCGGTGGCGATGGCCGCCTTGGCGAACTGCAGCTCGCGCACGTCGCGCTGGGACAGGTAGATGCTGTCCTCCGGCGCCGAAGCTCCGGTTCCCCGCCAGTGCAGCACGAACACCCGCTCCTTGCCGATCTGGGTCAGCCGGCCCGCCAGGCCCGGGGCGACGTCCCGGGCCGATTCCTCGCTGATGAACCGGCCGGAAGAGTCCAGCAGGCCCACCCGGACCAGGCCGGTCACCGCGTCCACCAGGCCGGAGCCGCACAGGCCCTGCGGCTCAGCGTCGCCGATCACCTTCAGCGCCAGTTCCTCGGGGGTCATCGTGACCACCTCGATGGCGCCGTCGGCGGCGCGCATCCCGCACCTGATCGCGGCGCCCTCGAACGCGGGCCCGGCCGGCGCGGCCGTGGCCAGCAGCCACTCCCGGTTGCCCAGCACGATCTCGCAGTTGGTGCCGATGTCGACGAAGAGCCGGACCCGGGCGTCCCGGTCCATCCCGCTGGCCAGCAGCCCGGCCGTGATGTCGCCGCCCACGTAGGCGCCGAACGCGGGGAACACCACCGCGCGGGCCCGCGGGTGCACGATGCCGCCCAGGCCCAGGTCGGCCGCCAGCACCTCGGGGTACAGCCGGGTCGCCATGATGAACGGGGCCATGCCGAGCGGCTCGGGGTCGATGCCGAGCACCAGGTGGGTCATTGTCGCGTTGCCCGCCACCGCGACCTCGTACACCTCGTGCGGCGCCACCCCGCCCTGGGCGCAGACGGCCTGGGCCAGTTCGGCCATGGTCTCGCGGGCCAGGTTCTGCAGCTTGTCCAGGGCGCCGGGGTCCATCATGGTGGCGCTGATCCTGGTGATCACGTCGGCGCCGAACGGCTGCTGCTTGTTCAGCGCGGACTCCACCCCGGCCGGGGTGCCGGTGGACAGGTCGAGCAGGGTGGCCACCACCGTGGTGGTGCCCAGGTCGAAGGCGATGCCGAACCGCCGGGCGGTGGTGTCGCCCGGTTCCACCGCGATCAGCACGTCGTCCACGACCACCGCGGTGACCTTGTAGTCCGCCTGGCGCAGCGTCCGGCCCAGGGTCTTCAGCACGGACAGTTCGGCCCGCGGCTCCAGGTCGTCCAGCCGGGCCAGCACCCGCTCCAGGTCGCTGGCCTGGTCGCCCAGGCTCGGCTCGGCCAGCTCCAGGTACCGCTTCTGCACCGCCGGGCGCAGGATGACCTGGCGGCCGACGCCGACGGTGGCGGCCTTGGGCCGGGTGGTCAGCGGCGGCACCTCGACCGCCGTGTCCCGGACGGCCGTGGTGCGGCAGGCCAGCCGCCAGCCGTCCTTGATCTCCTGCGCCGTGTAGGCCCTGATATCCAGGCTGGACGGCGCGGGCGGGTCCTGCTCGATCCTGATCCGGCATTTCTTGCAGGTGCCGTGGCCGCCGCAGGTCGAGTCGATGGCGATGCCGTTCCAGCTGGCCGCGTCGAACAAGGTCACGCCGTACGGAACCCGCACCGCCCGGTCATTGAAGACCAGATTGACCCGAACGGGCTGGGTGACTGTTTCCTCCGCCGTCGTCACGTGGCTACCTGTCCCAGCGCCTGCGCTCTGGCCGCCTCCGCCGCCTGCTCTGCCGCTAGCTGGGCCGCCTTCTGGGCGGCCCGGTGCGCGGCGATCCAGCTGGCGCCCCACTCGTCCCGGTTCAGCACCAGGTCGGCGGCCTTGACCGCGCGGACGATCTGCGGCGACCGGGCGTCCATGATCGCGCTGGTCAGCCCGTGGCTGATGGCGATGGGCAGGAACGCGGCGGCGATCGAGTGCCGGTCCGGCATGCCGAAGCTCACGTTGGAGGCGCCCAGCGTCATGTTCACGCCGAACTCGGCCCTGATCATCGCGATCGTCTCGATCGTCCGGGTCGGGTGCAGGGTGTCCGCGCCGACCGGCATGGCCAGCGGGTCGATCACGATGTCCTCGACCGGGATCTTGTACGTCTCCGTGGCGGTACCGATGAGCTTGCGGACGAGCTCGAGGCGCCGGGCCGGCTCCTCGGGGATCTCCTCCTCGTCGTTCGGCAGCCCGATCACCGCGGCGCCGTACTTCTTCACGATCGGGAGGATGGCCTCCATCCGCTCGTCCTCGGCCGTCACCGAGTTGACCAGCGCCTTGCCCTGGTAGGCGGCCAGCCCGGCGTCGAGCACCTCGATGATCGAGGAGTCGATGACCAGCGGCAGGTCGGTCAGCCCCTGGATCAGCGGGACGGCCTGGCGCATCAGCCCGGCCTCGTCGGCCAGCGGCGCGCCCATGTTCACGTCGAGCAGCATGGCCCCGCCGGCCACCTGCTCGGAGACGTCGATCTCCACCCGGGACAGGTCACCGGCGCGGAGCTGCTGCTGGAAGATCTTCCGGCCGGTCGGGTTGATCCGCTCGCCGATGATCGCGAACGGCTGGTCGTCACCGATCCGCACCGTCTTGGTCGCCGAGGACAGGATGGTGTGCACGGGCTCGTTCTCCTCCGGCGTGTTTGTCTCAGGCGTGTTTATCTCAGGCGTTGACGGGGGCGCGGCGCTGCGCGAGGAGTTCCTTGGCCCGGACCACGGCCGCGGAGGCGTCGGCCGCGTACCCGTCGGCGCCCACCACGTCGGCGTACTCCTGGGTGACCGGGGCGCCGCCGACCATGACGATGACCTGGTCCCGCAGGCCGGACTTCTGCAGCGCGTTGATGTTGGCCTTGAACATCGGCATGGTGGTGGTCAGGAAGGCGGAGAACCCGACGATGTCGGGCTGGTGCTCCTGGATCGCCGCGACGAACTTCTCCGGCGCGACCTGCACGCCGAGGTCGATGACCTCGAATCCGGCGCCCTCGAACATGATGTTGACCAGGTTCTTGCCGATGTCGTGCACGTCGCCCTTGACCGTGCCCATCACGATCTTCCCGATCGTCTGGGCCCCCGTCTCGGCCAGCAGCGGGCGGAGGATCTCCAGCGCGCCGGCCATCGCCTTGCCCGCGATGAGCATCTCGGGGACGAAGAAGTCGCCGCGCTCGAACCGGGCGCCCACCTCTTCCAGCGACGGGATCAGCGCCTCGTACAGCAGCGTCTCCGGACCGAGGCCCAGGGCCAGGCCCTGGTTGGTGAGCTCGAGCACCGCCGGCTTGTTGCCGGTCAGCGTCTCGTCGTAGAGCTGGCCGAGCAGCTCCTCGGTCGTCATGGCGTGCCTCCTGCCAGTTATGGTCAGCCTGCCGTGTTGCTGTCAGCCTGCCTTGCGGTGCGGACGGGCGCCTCGCTGCCGGTAACCGAGGACCGCGGACAGGGCGGCGGCCTCCTCGGCGCAGTACCCGGCCACGGCGGGCAGCCCGTCCCGGTTCATCCTGGTCGTCGGGCCCGATACCGACAGCGCCGCGACCACGGCGCCATCGTAGCCTCGGACGGGCGTGGCCACCGCGATCAGGCCGGGTTCGAGCTCCTCATCGGTCACGGCGTAGCCGCGGGTCCGCACGGTGGCCAGCTCGGTGCGCAGCGCCGCCTCGCTGGTGATCGTCTTGTCCGTGCGCCGCTCGAGCTGGCCGCCGGGCAGCTGGCCGGATAGCTGCGCTGCGCCGTAGGCCAGCAGCACCTTGCCCAGCGCGGAGCAGTGCAGCGGAACCGACATGCCGATCCAGTTGGTGCCGCCGATCAGGAAGGTGCTGTCCACCTGGGCGATCTGCTCGACCAGCCCGTTGCTGGCGACACCCAGGTTGATCGTCTCGCCGGTGGCCTTGCCGAGCCGCTCGAGGAAGGGCTGGGCCACCGCGACCAGGCCGGCCTCGGCCCCGCCCCGCCAGGCGAAGCTGACGAACATCTCGCCGGGCAGGAACCGGCCGTGGTCGTCCCGCCGGACCAGCCCGTTGCGCTCGAGCGCGAGCAGCAGCCGGGAGGTGGTCGACTTGGCCAGCCCGGTGGCCGCGCTCAGCCCGGTGAACGTCATCGGGTCGGCCGAGTGCACTACCTCCGAGAGCAGCCGGGCCGCCCGGTCCACGGCCTGGGTGCCGCTGGAGTTGCTCATCGGCGGTCGGGTATCCGTTCTTCCATAGGTTCCACTTTATGGGACTGAGTTCTACTATGTGATCGTAGGGTCCGGGTCTAAGATCGGTCAAGTTGCTGCCGCTCCGTCCTGTAAGGCTTGGTGAAGTCGATGTTCATCAACAAGATGCCGAGGTACGAGATCCTCTCCGCCGACTCGATCGCGGTGCTCGAGCGCGGCTGGCGCCGGATCGTCTCCGAGATCGGCATCCAGTTCGCCAAGCCCGAGGCGGTCGAGCTGTTCGCCAAGGCCGGGCAGCAGGTGGACGGCGACGTGGTCAAGCTCGACCCGGAGTTCGTGCTCGAGCAGGTGGCCAAGGCGCCCCGCGAGTTCGACGTGCAGGCCAGGAACCCGGCCAACACCGTGCACATCGGCGGCGACCATATGGTGTTCAGCGCGGTGTACGGCTGCCCGTTCGTGCGCGAGGGGGACGTGCGCCGGGACGCCACCCTGCAGGACTTCCGCCAGCTGGCCAGCCTGTCCCAGGCCTACGGCGAGCTGGATTCGGCCGGCGGCGTGATCTGCGAGCCGAACGACGCGCCGCTCGACTCCCGGCACCTGGACATGATCTACGCGCTGCAGACGCTGACCGACAAGATCTACATGGGCAACGTGGTCTCCGGGCCGAACGCGGCCGACACCATCAAGATGACGGAGATCCTGTTCGGCGGCCTGGGGGGAGCGGGCAGAACGAGTATCGAGCAGACCCCGGCCACGATCTCGCTGATCAACTGCAACTCGCCGCTGCGCTGGGACGACCGGATGCTGGACGCCCAGTTCGAGTACTGTGCTGCCGGCCAGCCCGTGGTGCTCACCCCGTTCCTGCTGATGGGCGCGATGTCGCCGGTGACGATCCCGGCCGCGCTGACCCAGCAGCTTGCCGAGGCCCTGTCCGGCATCGCGCTGGCCCAGCTGATCCGGCCGGGCTGCCCGGTGATATTCGGCTCGTTCCTGTCCAACATCGACATGCAGTCAGGGTCGCCGTCGTTCGGCACCCCGGAATCGGCCATCGGGCTGCTGTGCACCGGTCAGCTGGCCCGGCACTACGGGCTGCCGTTCCGCACCGGCGGCGGGCTGAACTCGTCGCAGACGGCCGACGCGCAGTCCGCGTACGAGGCGCTGATGACGCTGCTGCCGACCTTCCTGGCCGGCACGAACTTCGTCATGCACGCGGCCGGCTGGCTGGAGGGCGGCCTGGTCAGCTGCTACGAGAAGTTCATCATCGACATCGAGCTGCTGCGCGAGCTGCGGGTCGAGTTCACCCCGCTGGAGATCACCGAGGAGTCCCTCGCGTTCGGCGCGCACGAAGAGGTCGGGCACGGCGGCCACTTCCTCGGCGCGGAGCACACCATGGAGCGATTCCGCGAGTGCTTCTACCGCCCGATGCTGTCCTCCACGGCCAACTTCGAGCGCTGGCTCAAGCTGGGTGGCAAGGACACCGCCGCCCGGGCCGGCGAAATCTGGCGCAAGAAGCTGGAGTCGTTCGAGGCACCGCCGCTGGACGACGCCATCCGCGCCGAGCTCGACGACTTCGTGATCCGCCGCCGCCGCGAGCTCGGCGATTAGCTCCTAGGCCGCCCGCGGCCCGGGAGCGTACGATGGGCGTTACGCGCGGCAGCGCCGGAATGCAGGAGGCTTGCGATGGGCCTGCGACGGCATCGGCAGATCGTGGTGTGGAGTTCGTCACCCGGGCGGCCCGGAGCGCTGGGATTTACCCGGGCGCCCCGCTCCGCGCGGATCCGCTGGTGCTTCCGCACCGGTGGCCTGCTCGCGGTCATCGGCCTGCTCCGGGTGGCCGCCGCCGTCCTGCCGCGCTGGCGGCTGCTGCTGGCCGGCATGGCGCTCACCACGGCGGGCCTGGTCCTGCGCAGCGGCCCGTTCAGCGTGGTAATGCTCCCCGGCATGGTGCTCATGGTGGCGGCCGCGTTCACGCAGACCTGGCCGGAGGAGGTCCGCACCCGCCGCCGCGCGCTGGAGCGCGAGCTGGCCGCGTATTCCACCCCGGGTCAGCGCTGCGACCTCGAAGCCACCTTGGACCGGTATCCGGACAGCGCCACCGGCGAGCTGCGCGAGATCCTCGCCCGCCAGGCCGCGGCCGCGGCGCCGTCCGCGGTCTCGTCGCCCTTTGGCTAGCCTCACCGGGTATTGCTCAACGGCGATCGGACCGTAGTCTGTCACTGACAGCGGCGTCTTCGGAGTACTGCCATATGGCCATCAGCGTCTTCGACCTGTTCAAGGTCGGCATCGGCCCGTCGAGTTCGCACACGGTCGGGCCGATGAAGGCGGCCGGGATGTTCGTCAGGGGGCTGGCCGAGGACGGCCTGATGCCGCAGGTGGCGACCGTGCGGGTGGCGCTGTACGGCTCGCTCGGCCTGACCGGCCCGGGGCACGGCAGCGACAAGGCGGTGCTGCTCGGGCTCGAGGGCGAGCAGCCGGCCACCGTCGACGTGGACGCCGTGCCCGGCCGCCTCGAGGCGATCAGGACAAGCGGGACGCTGCGGCTGCTCGGCGAGCACGAGATCCCCTTCACCCTGGGCAAGAACCTGGAGTTCAACCGCAGGAGAAAGCTCGGCTACCACCCGAACGGCATGCGTTTCACCGCCTACGGCGCCGACGGCGCGAGCCTGCGCGAGCGGGCCTACTACTCGGTCGGCGGCGGCTTCGTGGCCAACGAGGACCAGGCGGCCGCCGGACCGGACGTCCAGCCGAACGGCCCCGGAGAGCCCGAGCTGCCCTACCCGTTCACCACCGGCGAGGAACTGCTCGCCCACACCACGGCCAGCGGGCTGCCGGTCTCCGGCATCGTGCTGGCCAACGAGCAGGCGCTCGGCCGGACGGCCGGACAGATCCGGGCCGACCTCGGTGACCTGTGGCAGGTCATGCGGGCCTGCGTGGAGCGCGGTTGCGCCACCGACGGGATTCTGCCCGGCGGGCTGAAGGTGCCGCGCCGGGCGCCGCGGCTGTTCCGGCAGCTCACCTGCGAGCGTGACGGCGACGACCCGCTGCGGGCGATGGACTGGGTGACGCTGTACGCGCTCGCGGTCAACGAGGAGAACGCGGCCGGCGGCCGCGTCGTCACCGCGCCCACCAACGGCGCGGCCGGCATCGTCCCGGCCGTGCTGCACTACTACGACCGCTTCGTGCCCGGCGCGTCCGCGGACGGCGTGGCGCGCTTCCTGCTGACCGCGGCGGCCATCGGCACCCTGTTCAAGGAGAACGCGTCCATCTCCGGCGCCGAGGTCGGCTGCCAGGGCGAGGTCGGGTCGGCCTGCTCGATGGCGGCCGGGGCGCTGACCGAAGTGCTGGGCGGCACCCCGGAGCAGGTGGAGAACGCCGCGGAGATCGGCATCGAGCACAACCTGGGGCTGACCTGCGACCCGATCGGCGGCCTGGTCCAGGTGCCGTGCATCGAGCGGAACGCGGTCGCCTCCGTCACCGCGATCAACGCGGCCCGCCTGGCCCTGCGCGGCGACGGGAGTCATTTCGTCTCGCTCGACAAGGCCATCGCCACCATGCGCGCCACCGGACGCGACATGCATGACAAGTACAAGGAGACTTCGCGTGGCGGCCTCGCCGTCAACGTCATAGAGTGCTAGCTCGTGGGAGGGTTTGACCTGTTCCGAGGCGATGCGCTCGACGCATACTCCGCCTGGCCGGCCCCCGCGACGATCGTCAGCGACGGCGCCTACGGGGTGCGCGGATTCCACGGCGACACGATCGGGCCCGAGGACCTCCCGCGCTGGTACCGCCCGCACATCGCGGCCTGGGCGGCGGCCGCGGGCCCGGCCACCACGCTGTGGTTCTGGAACACCGAACTCGGCTGGGCCAGCGTCCACCCGGTGCTCGCCGAGTTCGGCTGGGAGTACGTCCAGCTCATCGTCTGGGATAAGGGCCTGGCCCACATCGCGGGCAACGTCAACGGCCGGACCATCAGGCAGTTTCCGGTCGTGACCGAGGTGTGCGCGTTCTACCAGCGGAGCTTCACCGTGACCGGGCCGGACGGGCCGATGCCGCCCAAGCAGTGGGTCCGGCACGAATGGGCCAGGTCCGGGCTGTCGCTGCAGCGGGCGAACGAAGCCTGCGGGGTGAAGAACGCGGCCACCCGCAAGTACCTGACCAAGGACTGGCTGTGGTACTGGCCGCCCGGGGAGATGACCGAACGGCTCGCCACGTACGCCAACGCGCACGGCCTGCCGACCGGCTGGCCCTATTACTCGCTGGACGGCGAGCGCCCGGTTACCGCGACCGAATGGGACGCCCTGCGGTACACCTGGCGGCACGCGCACGGTGTGACCAACGTCTGGTCGCGCCGGCCGCTGCACGGCGAGGAGCGGCTGAAGGGCACCGGCCGTCGTGCCGCGCCACGGGTATACAACCCGACGGCGGCCAGTTCGGCGCACCTGAACCAGAAGCCGCTCGAGTTCATGAAGCGCCTGATCACGGCGGTGACCGAGCCAGGTGACGTGGTGTGGGAGCCGTTCGGCGGGCTGTGCTCGGGCTCGGTCGCGGCGGTCACGCTGGGCCGCCGTGCCTTCGCCGCGGAAACCGACCCGGCGTTCGCGGACCTCGCCGCCGAGCGGCTGCAGCAGGCCGGGGCGGCATAGTGACCGAGGTATCTCTCGAGCTGATCGGGCTGCGCCGCCGGTTCGGGTCCGTGGTCGCGCTGGACGGCCTGACCTTCAGCGTCCCGCCCGGCGAGGTCTTCGGCTTCCTGGGGCCGAACGGGGCCGGCAAGACCACCACGATGCGCGCGATCTTCGGCGTGGTGGCGCTGGAGGCCGGCCAGGTGCGCTGGCAGGGCCGGCCGGTGACCGAGGAGGCCCGGCACCGGTTCGGCTACATGCCGGAGGAACGCGGCCTCTACCCCAGCATGAAGATCCTGGAGCAGCTGGAGTACCTGGGCCGGCTGCACGAGATGACGGCGGCGTCGGCGCGCGAAGCCGCGCGGCACTGGATCGGGCGGCTGGGCCTGGCCGGGCGGGAGTCGGACAAGCTGGAGGCGCTCTCGCACGGCAACCAGCAGCGGGTTCAGCTGGCCGCCGCGCTGATGCACGACCCGGACCTGCTCGTCCTCGACGAGCCCTTCGCCGGCCTGGACCCGGGCGGCGTCGACGACATGACCGAGATCCTGGCCGAACGGGCCCGGGCCGGGGTCGCCGTGGTGTTCTCCAGCCACCAGCTCGACCTGGTGGAGCACGTCTGCGAGTCAGTGGCGATCATCCACCGCGGCCGGGTCGTCGCCCAGGGCGCCGTCTCGGCCCTGGAACGCGGCGACCGGCCGCGGCTGGCCGTCCGGGTGGCCGGCGACGCGGGAGGCGACTGGGCCCGGCAGCTGGATCCCGGGATCGCCTCGGTCGAGCGGGTGGACGCAGGTCTGGTGCTCCTGGTGCTGGCGCCGGACGCCGACTCCCAGAAGGTGCTCGACACGGCGCGCGCGGCCGGCCCGGTCGAGCACTTCAGCTTCGCCACCCGGCGCCTGTCCGAGGTATTCCGCGACGTAACCGGCGAGGACGCGTGAGCGAGTCGCAGGGCGCACCCCCGCGAGCCAAAGGGCGCCGGCGCCGCCTGGACCGAGGAGCGACGGAGGAGCGACGA
>Ga0335081_10001071_pt1 | contig 43902 bp, 34 predicted proteins | sample Lox_Sample_35_FD_206713 | JGI IMG/M metagenome (GOLD analysis project Ga0335081, IMG submission 206713) | Soil microbial communities from Loxahatchee National Wildlife Refuge, Florida, United States - Lox_Sample_3.5 | ecosystem: Environmental > Terrestrial > Soil > Wetlands | place: USA... | reverse complement strand
TCGCAATTCCTCAAACCCCGCCTTCCCCGATTGGTGCACCACGCGGACTGGAAATCCCGCCTGTCGAAACAGTGGCCAACTCTCGCGCGAAGCCCGGTTCAGCGTGCGCGATCCCTGGCTTCCACCGGTGATTAGCAGGTTGAACACGGGACCTCGTTGCTTAGGCGGCGCGCGAAAAAACTCCTCGCGAACGGGCAGACCCGTCACTTCCGTGCGCCCTTCCGGAAAATAGCGGCTGGTCTCCGGAAACGACACCAGCGCCGCAGAAACGAATTTTCCGATCACGCGATTGGTAAATCCCGGAACCGCATTCGGCTCCATCACTACCACTGGCACCCGGCGGATCAGACCCGCCATCACCGGCGGTCCAGCCACGTACCCTCCCATGCTGAAAACCGCCGACGCTCGACGCACAAATTTCCCACAAGCCATAGTCGTAAACGGCAGGCGCCACAGCGTAGCCAGTTTCTGCCGCATACCGACCCGGTTCAATCCGCCGATTTCGATCTTCTCCAGGCGAAAGCCTTCCGGTGGAATCAGCTTGGCCTCCAGCCCGCGATCCGTCCCCACAAACACCGCCTCGTGCCCCCTGCGGCGCAACTCACGCGCCACCGCCAGCGCTGGAATGACATGTCCGCCCGTCCCACCGCCGGCCATCACGAACGTTTTACTCATCCAGGTAGCACAGGCATCCTTGCCTGTGAAACACCGGCCGGGAGGCCCGTGCTACTCCTCACCCCGCATGCTCCGACACATTCATCAGAATGCCCAGCGACGCCAGCGTGCTTAGCAGCGAACTACCGCCCGAACTGATCATCGGCAGCGGGATGCCCTTCGTAGGCATCATGCCCAGCACCACGCTGATGTTGATCAGCCCCTGAACTACAATCACCACCGTCACCCCCAGCGCCAGGTAACGCCCAAAGTCATCGTTCATGCGAAACGTAGCACGCCAGCCCCGCCAAAGAATCATGAAGAAACCGACAAGCAGTCCGGCCGACCCGATCAGCCCCAGTTCCTCGCTGGCCACGGCATAAATGAAGTCCGTGTGTGCCTCGGGCAAGTAGAGCAGCTTCTGCCTGCCGTTCATCAATCCCAGACCCGTAACGCCGCCCGCGCCCACCGCAATCTTCGATTGCTGCAACTGGTAGTTGGTATCCCGCGTGGTGAGCGACTTCTGCAGACGGCTTTTGACTCTGCCCTGCGGGTCGAATTTCTCGACGATCTTGAATTCCGGATCGAAAAACTTCACCACGCGCGCCAGCCGGTACGGCTCCTTCACCACAAACAGGCACACCCCGATGAGCGCCACGGTTCCAGCGATCGCGCAATAACGCAGCTCCAGGCCGGCGACAAAGAACACTACGGCTGCCGCTCCGCCTAGGACCACAGCCGTACCAAGGTCCGCCACCACTACCGCCAGGATGACCAGCCCCACCGCCAGCGCCGCCGGCACCAGCGTGTAGCGCGCATTATTGATCGCGCGCGCCCTCCACGTTACGAAGAACGCCAGAAAGATCACCAGCGCCGGCTTGGCCAACTCCGAAGGCTGCAAACCGATCGGTCCCATGCGCAGCCAGCGGTGGTGCGCCGTATCCAACAGGTAGACGACACCCAACAGCAGCAGGGCCACTCCGATGGCGCTGAACGCTACCGTCGGATTCTGAAACTTGCGGTAGTGCGTCCGCTTCAGGGTCATCATCACCAGGATGGCCACCGCCGCCCAAGCCACCTGCCGCACCACGAAATGCCAGGTCGAGCCGTATCGAAGCTGGGCCATGATCGAGGAGGCGCTGTACAGGATCAGCACTCCAAAGGAAACCATCACCAGCACCGTCGCGAACAAAGTCCAGTCTGTTTTGAGCCTTTGCGCCATTTTCAGTTCTTCGGTTGTAGTTGACTTACGATCTGCTTGAATACCTCGCCGCGGTGCTCGTAGCTGCGAAACTGATCGAAGCTGGCGCAGGCTGGCGCCAGTAAGACCGTGTCACCCGGCTGCGCGTCCGCATAGGCGCGTGACACGGCCTGGTCCAGAGTCTTCGCATCCACCAGCGGCACCGCGCCGCGCAGTTGCTCGGCAATTTTGGATGAAGCCGCGCCGATCAGCAGCGCCGCGCGCGCTTTGGCCGCCAATGGCTCACGTAGCAGCGAGTAGTCCAAACCTTTGTCTTTTCCACCCAAAATCACCCACAGGTTGCCCGGAAACGCCTCCACCGCCTTGAGAGTGGCGTCCACGCTGGTGGCTTTCGAATCGTTATAGAAATCCACGCCGCTCACGTTGCGCACGAATTCCAGCCGATGCTCCACGGCCCGGAAGGTGCGGACTGCCGCGGCGATGTCTTCGTGGCTCACGCCGGCACGAGCAGCCGCGATCGAAGCCGCCAGGACGTTTTCGATATTGTGATGGCCGCGAATCGGAATCTCCCCGGCTTCCATCAGCGGCTGGCCGTCCAACACGAGCCGGCTTCCGCACAAGCTAGCCCCGGGCGTGACCGGACGCCGGCTGCTAAACCACTGCGGTGTGGCAGCGGTGTGCTCCGCAAAGGAAACGCAGACCGGATCATCGGCGTTGAGCACGGCATAATCGCCGACCCGCTGCGTTTCGAAAAGCCGGCGCTTGGCGCCGGCGTAATTCTCGAAGGTATGATGCCGGTCCAGGTGATTCTGAGTGACGTTGAGTGCCAGAGCAATATGCGCCCGAAAGTACCGGATCGTCTCAAGCTGAAAACTCGAAAGCTCGAGAACGTTCCAGCCATCTTCGCGCGACGAATCCACCATCGCGACCACCGGCACTCCGATATTTCCGCCCACCTGGACTGGGACGCCGGATTCCCGCAGAATGTGTCCAATCAGGCTGGTGGTGGTGGTCTTGCCATTCGAGCCCGTGACGCCAATCGTCTGCCCTCGCAAATCGTCGATCGTCAGTTCCACCTCGCCGATTACCTTGACGCCCCGCAAGCGGGCTTGTTCGAGTGCCGCGAGGTCTGCCGGGACATCGGGCGAGATCACGATGAAATCGAGATTGCCCTGGAAGACGTCCGGCGTCTGCTGCGCAAACGGAACGCCGAGTTCGGCAGCTTCGGGCAGTTCCGAGAGCGGCTTCAGGTCGGTAGCGCGGACGTTGGCGCCCTCGCTCAAGAGAAACTTCGCCGCAGCCACGCCGGAGCGCTTCATGCCTACCACCAGGATGTTATCTCCGCAAAAACCGCTCATCTCAACTTCAGCGTACTCAGCGCAAACAGAGCCATCACCAGGCCCGCGATCCAAAACCGCGCGATGATCTTCGACTCCTCCCAACCGATCTGCTCGAAATGATGGTGCAACGGAGCCATCTTGAAAATTCGCTTGCCATGGCGTAGTTTGTAGCTGCCGACTTGCAGCACCACCGAGAGAGCCTCCAGGATGAACACGCCGCCGATGAACAGCAGCAGCACCTCTTGTTTGATCAGCACGGCCACCACCGCCAGCGCGCCACCCAAGCCGAGCGAACCGACATCGCCCATAAAAATCTCCGCGGGATGTGCGTTGTACCAGAGGAACCCCAGGCTGGCGCCCGTCATGGAGCCGCAGAAGACGGTCAGCTCTGAAGTGCGCGGGTTGCGCGCCAGCTCGAGGTATTGCGCCAGCTCCACGTGGCCGCCGGCATAGGCCAGCACGGTCAGCGCTCCCGCGGCCACTACCATCAAGCCGATTGCCAGGCCATCCAGGCCATCCGTCAGGTTCACGGCATTCGAGGTGAACACCACCACCAGGCTCACGAAGATGCAGAATGGCGCAACTCCTACGACGTAGGTCCACGGATTGTGCAGCAACGGTTCGATGATCAACGATGGCCGAAACTGCTTATCGAAGGGGATGTTGATCTGCGTGGAGAAGCTGCCGTTGGCCCGCGCCACCAGCAATAGCGCCGAAACTCCCAACGCCGCTGCAAATTGATAGAACAGCTTGCGCCTGCCGCTCAGCCCCAGATTGCGCTGCCGCGTAACCTTGGCATAGTCATCCAGAAAGCCGATCCACCCAAAGGCGACCAACGCCCCGATGGCGATCCAGACATAACCGTACGTCAGGTCGGCCCACAAAAGCGTAGGCACCACGATCGAAATAATGATGAGGACACCACCCATCGTGGGCGTGCCGGCCTTCTTCTGGTGGGACTTAGGCCCTTCTTCGCGAATGTATTGTCCGATCTGGAATTCGCGCAGCCGGTTGATGAGCCATGGCCCCAATGCAATGCAGAGGAACAGCGCGGTGAGGCTTGCGAACGCCGTGCGGAACGTGGTGTAGCGAAAGACGCGGAACGGGCTGACGTACCGCTGAAGCTGCTCGTATAGGAGATAGTACAGCATTGCCCGCGCCTACTGCCTCAAAAGCCCTTCCATGGCCCGCTCCACGGCCACCCCGCGCGAGCCTTTGAATAGGATGGCGTCCCCAGCGCGTGCCATCTCCCTCACCAACTCGCCCGCCTCACTGGCCTGCTCGAAGAAAATCGCGGCGCTCTCCGGAAGTCCGGCGCCGACCGCCGCGTCGATCATGGCGTGCGCATGTCCTTGCACGCCGATCAAAAAGTCGATTCCCAACTGCGTCGCATAGCGCCCTACCTCGCGGTGCAGCTCGTCCGCGGCGCTCCCCAACTCCAGCATCTCTCCCAGCACCCCAATCCGGCGCTTAGCCGGAGTCTGGCGCAGCACGTCCAGCATCGATCGCGCCGCCTCGGGATTGGAGTTGTAACAGTCGTTCCAAATTACGATGCCGTTATGCTCGATCCGCTCGCCGCGCATCTTTCCCACGTGGAACGTGCGCACCGGACCGGTTAGCTCTTCCGCTGGGATGCCACAAACGCGCGCTACCGCGATGGCCGCCAACAGGTTCATAACCGCGTGGTGGCCCACCTGTCCCGTTTCGAAATCGACGCCCAGAGCGCGAAAACGGCTGCCGCTCCCGCCATATTCGACGGCGCATGCCCGCACATCGGCGCTCTCGGAGAAACCAAACGTCACCGCACGGCCGGCGTAGGCTTCGCGCATCCGCAGAACGCGCGGATCGTCGGCATTCAGCACCGCCACGCCGTCACCCGGCAATCCCTCGATCAATTCGGCTTTGGCGCGGGCAATCCCCTCGATTGAGTCGAAGCTCTCCATGTGGGCGTACCCGACGTTGGTCACCACGCCGATGTCCGGCCGCGCGATCGCCGCCAGCACGCGAATCTCGCCCGCGTGGTTCATTCCCATTTCGAGCACTGCCACTCGCGCCTCATCCGGCAGGCGCAGGATCGAGAGAGGCACACCGACGTGATTGTTCAGATTGCCTATGGTTTTGCCCACCGCGAACTTCGCCGCCAGAAGATGCGCAATGGCATCCTTGGTGGTGGTCTTGCCCGCGCTTCCCGTCACTCCGATCACACGACCGCCCCACTTACCGCGAGCCCAAGCCGACAGGCGCTGCAACGCCGCCAGAGTGTCGCTCACGACTAACTCACCCGCCGCACCCGTCGTCTTCTCAACAACCGCAGCCGCCGCTCCCTTTTCGAGCGCTGCCGTCACAAAGTTATGTCCATCAAAGTTCGGGCCACGCAGCGCAAAAAACACGTCGCCGGAATTCTGTGTCCGGGTGTCCACACTCCAACTCCTTACCTTCAGCGGGCGCGGCGTGCCGCGCGCGTCCATGACGGCCGCAACTTCCTGTAAATCCAGAGTCATGTCAGCCGTTCTTGTGATACCCGTAACCTCTCAGCACTTCTCGCGCCACGGCCCGATCGTCGAACGGAATGGTCTTATCTTTCAGAATCTGATAGGTCTCGTGTCCCTTGCCTGCCAACAGGACGATGTCTCCCTCGCGCGCCTCTTTCAACGCCCGCGAAATCGCGGCCCCACGATCAGGCTCTACCACGTGCGGCACGTCCGCGCGGCGTATTCCGACCAGCGCATCGTTCATGATGGCCAACGGGTCCTCCGAGCGCGGGTTGTCGCTCGTCAACACCACGAAGTCGCTCGCTTCGGCGGCGGCTTGCCCCATCAGCGGACGCTTGGTGCGGTCTCGATCCCCGCCGCAGCCGAACAGCGTAATCACCCGCTTCGGCTCCAGGCCGCGCGCTACCGCAATCACGTTGCGCAGCGCGTCGTCGGTATGCGCGTAGTCCACAACCACCACAAACGGCTGCCCCTCATCGACTCGCTCGAAGCGCCCCGGCACGGCTTGCAAGCTGGCGATGCCCTGCGCAATCGTCTCCGGTGGAATCCCGTACGAGAGAGCCGCGCCGCACGCCGACAGTGTGTTGTACACGTTGATCTTGCCGATTAGCGGCGAGCTTACTGGAAAACGCAGCTTTCCAGCTTGCACTTCAAACCGCAGCCCTTCAAAACCGGACGAGATACTGCGCGCCCGCAGATTCGCTTCCGGCCCCAGGCCATACCAGTAGGTTTCCGTTTGCGGATGAAGCTTCAAGCCCCGCAGGCTTTCATCGTCGCGATTCACCACGGCCCACGGCGGCGCCGGTCCACCAGCCCCCTCAAAGAGCATTTGTTTAGCCGCCAGATACGCGTCCATCGTGCCGTGGAAATCCAGGTGATCGCGCGTCAGGTTGGTAAACACTGCGGTGTGGAAATGCAGCCCATACACCCGTCCCAACGCCAGGGCATGGGAAGAGACCTCCATCGTCACGTACGACCCGCCCAACGCCTCCAACTCCGAAAAGATCCGCAACAGGTCCACCGACTCCGGGGTGGTGTTCACCGCCGGAAGAACCTTTCCAGCCAGGTGATACTCGATCGTTCCGATCAGCGCCGTCGTGTTGCCGGCCGCGCGCAGAATCGAATCGATCAGGTACCCGGTAGTGGTCTTCCCGTTCGTGCCGGTGATACCGGTCAGCCGCAGCCGCTCATCCGGGCGGCCATAAAAATTGCGCGCCGCTAGCGATAGCGCCTGCCGGCCGTGCTCTATCTCAATCCAGGCACCGTCGAATCCTTCGGGCCTCGCCGACTCGCTGGCAACCGCGCACGCACCCCTGGCTAGCGCATCCTGCGCGAACTGTCGTCCGTCAGCGCGGCTCCCTGGAAAGGCGAAAAACAGATAACCCGGCTTCACCCGTCGTGAATCGTATTCCAATCCGCTGATCTCCATACCGGCGAGCCCAGGCGAAAGCGGCTGCTTCAGCCGCACGCCCGAGAGTATCTCGCCAAGGTTCATCTCACGAATTGGACCCGAATGCGCTCTCCCTCGTGTAATACTGCGCCCGCCGGAGGTGACTGCATGCGGGCGACGCCGCTTCCGCCAGGCACAATCGTCAGACCCTGCGCCGCTGCCGTTGCCAGGACTGCGCGCATCGTCATGCCCCTGAAGTTCGGGACGCGCGGACCAGCCGGCGCGGTTTCGCTATCGTCGTCGCCATCTTCTAAAATGTTTGGCTGGTCCGACCCAATGTCCGCAATGCTGAGGTCATCGGCGTCCTCTTTCTTGGCTACCTGGGTAGGGGGCGGCGCCTGGTCGGGTAAGTCGCGGGGAACGTCCAACACGCGCAGCGCCTCCGTGGCTACCGTATGAAATACGGGCGCGGCCGCAGCCCCACCAAATCCCGCGGTGCCATGCGTACCGTTCAAGCTCACTACTACCACGATAGCGGGATTCGTCAAGGGCGCGAACCCCATGAACGATCCATTGTACGTATGCGTATAGTGCCGGCTGGCGACGTCGAAAATCTGCGCCGACCCGGTCTTTCCGCCGACCGAATATCCCTCCAGGCGCGCCCTCGGGTAGCCGGTCCCTCCCGGAAGCACCACGCCCTCCATCATCTGGCGCATGGTAATGGCCGTTTCCGGTTTCAGGATTCGCACCGGCGCCGGCTGCGGCGCCGCCTGGCTGCCCTTCCTTAATATAAGGTGCGGCTTCACCAGCAACCCGCCGTTGGCGATCACCGAAGCGGCCCGCGCCAGCTGCACCGTGGTAACGCTGACCTCCTGCCCCATGGAAATGGACGCAAGCGATGTAGTTCCCCACTGTCCCAGCTTTCTCAATTTCCCGGCGGATTCGGCAGGCAGCTCGACGCCAGTCCTTTGTCCGAAACCGAATTTCCGAACGTAATCGTACATTCTCTCCTGGCCCACCCGCATGCCTACTTCGATCGCGCCGATATTGCTCGATTTCGCCAGCACGGTTGCCATGGGGACCACGCCCATCCCGGTGTGCGAATCGTGGATCACGCGCCCCGGCAGCTTCAGCACCCCTCCGTGACAATCGATCGGGCTCTCCGGCCTCAGATTGGTCGTTTCGAGCGCCGCGGAAAGCGTAATCACTTTGAAAACCGAGCCGGGCTCGAATGGCACCGACAGCGCGTGGTTCTGCCGCGCCTGATTCTCGCGAGGCCGTGGCGGCTCGTTCGGATCGTAGGGCGGATAGCTGGCCAGCGCCAAAATCTCCCCGTTTTGCGGATTCATCACCACCACGCTGCCGCTGACGGCTGCATGCTCCGTGACCGCCACCGCGATCTCGCGCTCGGCCACGAATTGCAAATGCTCGTCGATCGTTAGCGCAAGCGGCGTGCCGTCACGCGGCGATGTTTCCATTTGCGAATCGATTCCCCTGCGGTTCACATCGGTCAGCAGGCGCACGCGTCCGGGCTTGCCGCGCAGCTCGCTATCGAAACTTCGCTCGACTCCGGCATTGCCCTTCTCCTCAAAATCGACCGACCCAAGAAGCGCTGCTCCCAAGGCCCCGTTCGGGTAGTGCCGCTGGCTCTCGCTCTGGATCTGAATCCAATCCAGGCGCAGGTTCCGTACGCTTTGCCCTTCCTCAAACGTGATTTTGCGTTTCACCCATAGAAAACCGCGCTCCGCGTCGCTGGCCGACTTCATCTTTTCATAGAGGTCATTCCGATCCAGGTGCAAGGCGAGCGACAGAATCGTGGCGGCAACATCGAGATCCGGCACTTTCAGCGGATTCACGTAAACCGATTCGGTGGGAACGCTCATGGCCATCGGCTGCCCGTGCCGGTCGAAAATGGTTCCGCGGGGAGCCGGGATGGCCACGTCCAGCTCTTCACGGTTGCGCGCCAGCTCAACATACTCGCGATGATGCAGGACTTGAAGAGAGAGGAGCTTGGCAAAAATAGCGCCGCCCCAAAGCACGAAGATTGCCGCCAGGACGGTGAGACGACGCTCGATCATACTACTTCACCCCCGCGGTCTACTTCACCATCGCGAACGTGCCTTCCGCCTTTTCCTCCAGGTGCACGACCTGGTCCGTCGCCGGTGTCACCAGGTCCTGGCGCTTGGCCAGCGACTCCAGCCGGTCCGGCCGCAGCATCTCGGCCTCCTGGAGCTGTAGTACCTGGCGATCGTTGAGCAGCTGGCGCTGTTCCGCGCGCAGCGATTCCAGCTTGTACCCCTCCAGTGTGTTCGCCACGCTGGGGGCTAAGACGCCAGTCAGCAAAACGAGCGCGAGCCCTGCCGCGCCAATGGCCGACCAGCAATCGCTGCGGCCGCGCGGATCGGCTTCACGCACCAGGCGCGAGTTGTCGATCTTCTTCGAATAGAAGAATACGTCCTCGTGCGGCAGAGCTCGCAGCCGGTAGGAGCCGCGCTCGCCACGCGCCGGCGCGGGCCGCTGGCCCGCCGGGGCCGCAGCCTGCGCTTCAGTCTTGCTCAAATATGCTGGCACCGTCGCCATGGTTTTCTTCCTCGAGCCTTTCCGCTCGTTAGTGCATTTCCAGCGCGCGCAGCTTGGCGCTCCGCGACGCCGGGTTTTGGGCTGTTTCCTGTTCGCTCGGCTGGAGCGGGTGCTTCGTCAGAATCGCCGCGCGCCCCTCACGTCCAAGCTCCCTGAATTTTTCCTTGACCTTGCGGTCGTCAATCGACATGAAACTGATCACTACCATGCGGCCACCCGCCGCTAGCAGATCCGGACCCGTGCGCAGCAGACGGTCCAGCTCTCCGGGTTCGTCGTTCACCGCCATCCGCAACGCCATGAACGTCTTCGTGGCCGGATGCAATTTTCCCGTCCGTGGCACGGCCCGCAACACCACATCGGCCAGATGTAGCGTGCTCCGTATGGGCCGTGCTCGGACGATGGCTCTGGCTACCTTCCGCGCCCTCCTTTCTTCGCCCCACTGAAAGATCAGATCGGCGAGCGCCTTCTCGGCGGTGTAATTGACGAGATCGGCCGCCGTCATGCCCGAGGTTTGATCCATGCGCATATCCAACGGCCCATCCGCCAAAAATGAAAATCCCCTCTCCGGTTCCGTCAGTTGATACCGGCTTACGCCTAAGTCGGCCAGCAACCCGTCTACCCTCTGGAAACCGGCTTCTTGAACCGCTTCAGTCAATGACTCGAAGCGGCCTTGATGAAATCGAATCCGTTCCGCGTACGCCGCCGTGTTGCGGCGCGCCATTACAAGCGATTGAGCGTCGCGGTCGTTGGCGATCACCACGCCAGTGGTCAATCGCTCCGCGATCAGAGCCGTGTGCCCGCCCATCCCCGCCGTGGCATCCACGTAGATCCCCATGGGACGGATCGCCAGGTACTCCAGAACCTCGGCGGGCATCACGGAGATGTGCATATCGCATCAGCCCTGCCCCCGGTTCCATCCCGGCACTTCAGTTCAGACCGGCCGCCTCCAGCTTCGCCAAATCCTCGGCGGCCATCTGCGACGCCTCGCGCTTGCGCTCGTCGTAAATCTTCTCGCTTAGAACTTCGATGCGGCCGCGGTACGCGTACAAGCGCACCGGCTGGTTCTCGAGGCCCAGCTCGCGCCGCAACTCCGGCGGAAACAGAATCCTGCCCTGGCTGTCCATCTCCGACTCCGCCCCCAGGTCGGCGGCATTGAACGCCACGTTGCGAGCGATCCGCGGATCTTCGCGGTAGGTCTCAAAGAATTTTTCGTTTTCCCGCCACACCGCAATCGGATATATTTGCGCTATGCGGCGATCCAGGCTGGTCACGAAAAGCTTCTTTTCCCTCAGCGCGCTCAGGAACTGCTGGAAATCGACCGGGACCTTCATACGCCCCTTGTCGTCCAGCCGCCCGGGGTACATACCCCGCGGCGGCTCGACCATCAGCAGCTGTTCCCCTGAATCGCCCACTTTTTAGCCATTTTTGGGCTATTTTTTAGCCACAACCAATAGTGGCATGGCCATTTCCTTTTGGCAAGAGATTTTTTCAGGAAGTCTCTGATATGCGAAGAGTTAGTTGCCCACAAGCAGATCTATGCTAGTCGAGAAACATACGATATATAGATTTGATGGCGAAGAATAGGAGAAGATAATAGCGGACCGAGCGGACCAGCAATTCCTGGAGGGAATCGAAAATTTGCCGGAGGAGATTAGAAAAGGGGCCAAAGAGGGCTCCGGCCCCGAGAGTCTTATTGCTGGATCGGAATCTTACTGCCGGACGGCTGACCGAACACCATCGATTCACCAGTGTTCACGATGACGCCGATTTCCAGCACCGTGTTGTTGTTCGTGGCCGCGTTTGCCGGCACCACAAACGTGATTTCGTAGGCGCCGATGAAATCCGGGGATGCTTTCTCTGAGACCACCGGGATTCCACCTTGCGTACCGATGGCGACCGCTTTGAAATACGCGGTCGAGATGGAATCCACTCCCGGCTGCGGCAAAGCACCTGTGGCCAGCGGAGGCGAGGTCGGGCCGATACCGGTAACAATCATCCGCACCATCTCGTTCGGCCGCGCCGGCTGCTCCAGGCTGACAATGGTTCCGTCCTGGTGAATCAGCAGAGCGCGCCGGACCCCATCCGACATGGGGATTTCGAAGATTCCTAAACTTGCCTCGCGCACCACCACGCCGACCGGCTGTAAGGTGGAGGCGTTGTTTACCGTCACCGAGACCGGGATTGTACCGTTCAAGGTGTTGTCGCAGGGCACTTGGAACGTGATCAAGGTCTGCGCACTATTGAGGCCAGTAACGTTGAGGATGGGAGCCGACTCTTTGGTAGTGAGCGGGTTGAAAACGATGCTCACTCCTGAAGGCTGCTGAAGCGGCGCTGGGAACAGATTCGGCATGGCCGGCAAAGTGGCGGGTGTGAGTGTGGGGCCGATGACCAGCGTTCCCACGCTACATGGCGAAAGCGCAGAGAAAGTCCCGGTTGTGTCGCTCTGGAAGAACCCCGCGCCATTCACAAAATTCGTGTTGGTCAACGTGATACCCGGGGGCGTCACAGTAAGATTGAACGTGGCGGTTTGGCCGCCGGCGGTTGCTGTGATCACAACCGAACCCGCCGTTGTTCCGGCATTCACGCCGATGGCCGCCAATCCGGTGGCGCCGGTGGTGGCGGGATTCGTTCCGTTCAGCGACGCGGGTCCGCTGGTAACGGTGAACTGCACGGGAACGTTGGCCAGGGTTTGCCCGGTCCCCGTGGTCAGTTGCACGCTGATGGGTTGAAACGTTGAACCCTCCGGAACACTTTGATTGTTCGTGCTGCTCACGGGTTTCAGCGACGTAACCGTCACCACGATGGTGGCGGTAAGACTGAACGTCGCAGTTTTTCCATTCGCAGTGCTAGCGGTCACCTGCACCAACCCCGCAGCGTTGGGCGATAGAACCACGGTCGCCGAAGCCCGGCCGTTCGAACCCGTCGCGGTTCCTGAGGGCGTAATCACGGCAGAGCCAGTTGGCGTCACACTCCAGGTTATCGGCGTAGACGGTAGTGGATTGGGAGGCGTGCTGGCATCTACCACTTGCACCACCAGCGGCAACGGTATCGCCTGGCCGGAGTTGGCGCTTTGGAAATTCCCGCTCACGATTTGTACAGCGTTCGCGGTCGACGGCGTAACGATCAGCGCGTAACGCCCGTTAAAGGGCGCGGCGTAGCCTACTGCATTGCCGAGGCCCAGAACCAGAGGATTACCCGCTAGAGTTGCCGGGACCCCTCCGATCAACACCCAGAAGTAAACCGGCTGGGGAGGCGTGCCGCTCGATGGAATGGACCCGAAGGCCACGTCGCACGTGGCGTTCCCAGTGCTGTCGGTCAATACGGACTGGGGATCGGCACCGGTGCCTGTGGCACAGCTGGCAGTAGGGCTCCCGGCCGAATTTCCAGGATCGGGAATCAGGCGGACGGAAACATTGGGGATTGGCAGCCCACCATTCGTTTGAACGTTTACCGTGATCGGTGTACTGGTTTCGGTGGTATTGGCCGTCCCCTGGAATGTCGTTGTGCTATTCGGCTGAGGAGCGGTGACTTGAACCTTTGCGTTTGATTCCGTGGCGCCGGACGAACTCGCGTTCGGAGTTTCCGTTAGAGTGAATGTGACGCTCTGGCCGTTCGTCAGAGTAGCCGTCACTGCCATTACCCGGAGCGTAAGACCACCGGTGTCGGAACCGTTATAGCGGTTGCAACTGTAGCCGGTCTGATTGCACAGATTCACGGTAGCGCCTGCGGCTGTGCTACCCGTCACGGTAGTCGCACCGCTGATCAATACTCCACGCGGAGGTTGGATTAGATCGGCATCGGTCACGGACCAGTTGACCGTCGCGTTGCTGACCGGATTGCCACTCGCGTCCTGAACCAAAACTACCAGCTCATCGAAAAAACTGTACGATCCGGTTGCGCATCCATCACAATCGAGTTGACCGTTGCCTTGCGCAACGGAAATTGTTTGCGCCGGCACTGCACTGGCAAAAATAAAGGCGAACAGCGCGCCAACAATTAGAAAAGTTCTGCTTGCTACCAAGGTGCCTCCTACCAGGCCCGAAAAACACAGTGGGATTCAAAACGAGGACGCGGCGAGAACCTCAGTGTATCATCCCTCACCGCCTTCGGGCGAGTAAAAAAAAGAGGGGAGCCGAAGCCCCCCTCTCTCATAACAACAGGTATGGTCGTGATTACTGTCCGAGTTGCTCGCCGCTGGTAGAGCCCGCACTCGGGAACGGATTTGGCGGACGCTTCCCGGCAGTCAGAGACGGATCCGGGATGACCAGCGCCAGGTACCCCATCGCCAGTTGACGCGCGCCGACATCGGTGATGAACGCGAAGCCGTGGGCGTACTGGAAGGCGCACTGGGCAATCATGTAGCCGTCGAATCCAGGCGCCAATGTCGAGACTGTATTAGCGTACACCGTCGCAGTCGCAACACTGGACGTGGTGGTCACGGCAGGTGCTGCCGTGCCGTACCAATTGAGTTTACATGTACCCGCTTGCGGAACGGTGCCGAACGGATCCGTGGACGTATTGGCAATCGCTATACCGGTATCAAATCCGGACAGATTGACCAAGTACGGGAACAGCAGGACCGTCTGGCAAGCAGCGATCGAGAATGCATTCGCCGCCTTAGACGCATCCAGGAAGCGCGGAATCGGGTCGCCCGATGTGGCTTGGATTACCGTGCTGGTTGGCGCGTACCAGAGGTTCACGGATGCGGTACCGATCGCGGGGCTGTTAGCGCCCGGATTTGCCGTGTAACTGACAAACACCAGGAAGTTGTAGGTGTCAATGGCGCTCGGTTGCGTCGTGATTACTTCCCAAGTGGCCGTAGCCGTGGTGCTGCCAACGGTGTCAATCTCAGCCAGCGGGACCGTGGCGGTTTGGTACGTCACACTAGTCGTGCTGGTGACCGTGGACCCCTCTGCCGCAGTGTCGCTCGCCATCATGGTTGCGAAGGACGAACTGGCGGACGTTTGAACGGTTGTGACCCCAGCGGCCTGGACGACGTTGACCGTGGAGACATAGAGCTTCGCACCTGCCGGCAGATTCGTGAACACCGCATGGAAACGCGTTCCAAAGTCTGCCAACCCGATGCTCGAACCGATCAAGCCTGTAGCTTGGGTGCCTGGGGTTCCGCCTGGGCCACCGGCTGGCTCAAAGCCAGACTCGGAATGGTAGATGGTTCCTGGCACATTCTGCACCAACACCGAACCTTGACCGGCTGTGAGGCCTGAACCTGTAGGCGCGGACTGAACCAAGCCATCTGGCTTGCTCGTGGCGGCTGGGTCGGACCTCGTCTTAAAGGCCGATGCGAAGTTGTTTGCCTCCGAGAAGCTTAAGACTGGACCAGCTGCCAGCGTTTGGGTAACGCACTGTGCGAAGCCGACAGCAGGAGCTGCCCCAGTAGTCAAGCTCGCCGAAACGAAACCGACGATCGGCTGCGCGTTCGAGATGGGTAGGGCCGACGGGTTGGACGTCTGAACGAAAGCCTGAACCGCAGCGCCGTTCGAGAACGTGCTGGCATTCGTGCGGATACCGGTGATGCGGTATACGCGCGAACCGTTGGAACCGGGAGCCACGATCGGCACGCCGAAGAACGTCACGTTGCTGCCATTGACGACGCCCTGATACACGTTCGGGGCTGGGCCGCCGCCATTCGCAACGGAGGTTGAATTGCCTGGAGTAGCTGTAGTTGCGGCGTTGAATGTCTGAATGGTGTAGATCAAACCGGCCACGCCAGCGACGTGATATCCGAACGCATTGCAGCCTCCGGAGTTCGCACCCGCCGGGTGCGGGTTAATGCAAGGGATAAAACCCGCATTGCTCCCAAAGAGGGGAACCGGACCGGTGGTCGAAGTGTTCGGCTCGTCGATCAACAGGAGCGCCTGGGACACCGCATCGGTGGAAACCAGCCGCGTCGTGATCTGGCTGGTCAGCGCCACCGTGATATTCACCTGGGGAGCCGCAATACCGTCCGTGGCATTGCCGCCCGTGCAGGTAATCACGATGTCGCCGACCTGTTCTGTAATACCTTCCTGGCGAATGGTCGGCGTGTTCGACGTGTTGGCGTTACACGTGAAGTTCGGGCCGCCGCTTCCCCCAGTCTGTGCGCTAGCTAGCCCTGCAAACAGCGCGAGCACGGCCAACGCAATAATCCATCTGCGAAAATCTGCCATTTCCTTCTCCTTGTGAATTGCGAAATTGAATCGGTCGAAGTTCTCTTCCAACCTGAGCCTCAAAGTTCAAACCGTGTTCAAACCGTTTTCAGTCTACCTAGGGAACTTCTCCGTGTCGGGCGGAGAGCCATTTACCGGGGCGGTGAAGCGGCCACCGGGACCTACTAAGACTTCACCGACAGGCGCATGCTGTAACTGTTTTTATAGTCTTCTTCTGCGCTCGTCGGGCCAGAAACAAAAATCAAGATGTTGAGCAGACGCGGTAAAGATAATACATAACTGATGGAGCTCCATCATGTCAAGAGAAATTCTTTGCCATCAACAGGAAACGGTGCGACTCGCTGCTTAAATCGCATTCCCTGCCGCGCTGCGCAGATTAAAGCACGGGGCGCATCCGCCGTCAACCAATTTCCTTCGAATGGCGCTTCCTTAAAACGATTCATGTAGTCGATCATTCAAACCTTACTTGTGCGGTTCGCCACAAATTTCGGTCGCCGCCAAGTGCCCCCCGCGGCTTGCGACCAGTCTCGCCGATCCCGCTTCGCAGCACGCACAAAATCCGTGACACACTACCCAACTTCGGACACACCGCGGTGCATTTCCGTAACCATGCGCCGCACCGTTGCAAAATATAGGCGAAATGTTCCCAACCCGTTCTCCTCGCCGAAAAACCTGAGTCAATTCACCCATTCGGGTATGGAATTCTGCCACGGGGGAAGCTACCGGTGGATAGATGCATCGGTACTAACCTCCGTCGATGGCCAGTATTTTCTAGTGCCTCCCATCATCGAGCGCGACCTACAATTGAGAAATCTGCATGACCGAGACTACAGAAAGTGTTGTGCTGGAAACTTGGAGCACGCCGCAGTGTCCTTTCACCATTGAGTATTCGCGCAGGATGCTCGACGATATCCGGCTCGCCGTAGTGGACGCATTCTTTTCGCTGCCGCGGGGCGGCGCCGAAATCGGCGGCGTGCTGCTGGGCAAGTATGCCAATGGGCGGGTGACGATTCTCGAATACATCCCGCTCGAATGCGAGCACATTTTCGGACCTTCCTTTACCCTCTCGCCCGGCGACCATGGACGCCTGGCGGACATCGTGTCCGGCACGGCCGGCCAAATCACCGACCTTCAGCCAGTGGGCTGGTATCACTCGCACACACGCAGCGACATTTTTCTTTCCGATGCGGACCTGGATATCCACAATCGCTACTTCCCCAACCCGTGGCAGGTAGCGCTGGTGTTGCGGCCCTCCACATTTCAACCCGTGCAGGCCGGTTTCTTTTTCCGGGAACTGGACGGATCCGTCTACAGCAAAGGGAGCTATCAGGAATTCGCATTGGATCCCTTGCCCGTAGGACAAGTGCCGCGTGGAATGCCGGCTCCCGCTACGCAGGCGATCCATCGGCAGCCCGAACCGGAAGGCCCGGTCATCACGCTCGATGCCTCTCCCGTGACCGCTCCCGCTCAGCCGGAACCTCCGCATGTAAAGGCTGTTGCGACCTCGTTCACCCCAGCCGCCGATCCGCCTCCTCCGCCGCGAGCGACTTCGCTGCCGCCGGAACTTCCTCCGTTGCCCAGACTGGAGTTGGTGCCGGATCCGCCCAAGGCGCACAGCGAGCCGGTTGTGGAAAACGCTCGCGAAGTAGCCGCCGCTCCTGCGCCCGTCGAGGAGATGGAAAAGCCGGCCGCCACGAAGGAGAAATATCAGCCTTACACGTTTGAACCCTGGGTTCCCGAGCAGCGCAAAGCGGCGCCTCCCATCCAGAAGACTGAACCGCTCATGGCGCACGTGGAAGCCGAGCCGCCAGTCGTATCGTTCGAACCTGAGCCGCCCGCGGCCGTAGCGGAGCCACCCGCTGCTTTCTTTGCGCCAGAGGAGCCTGCCGCACCCACCAAACCAGCCCTGGAATTTGACGGTTTGATGACAGGCGGTTTTGACAGCAGCGTCGCCCCGCTTAAACAGGAAACGGATGAGCCGGTCAAAGGATTGGAGCTGACGGAGACGCCCGCGCCGGAAGCCACCGAACCTGCCTTCGCCCTGACCGGCTCCGCGTCTGTCGATGTTCCCACTGAGGCCGCTCCTCACATGGAACCGGCGCCGGCTGCCGAGAGCATACCAGCCGCTCTTCCAGAAGCTGGGCCGGAACAGCTTGATACCGAACCTCCCAATTTCTTGCAGATGGAACCGGCCCGCCCGCGCCGCTGGCTTTGGGTCGCTGGCGCAGCGGCCGTGGCGATCGCTCTGGGTGTTGGGGCCTATCAGCAGCGCGCAGGCTGGATGATGCAGCTTGTGGCCCAAGTGCAAGGACTGCTGCCGCAGCGGGCGGCCGCACCCGTTCCGCCTCCCGCCCCGCTGACGCTGCCTCTAACTGCGAGCGAAGAGCAGGGACAATTGCAAATTCGCTGGGATAGCGCGGCACCCGCGGTCACCGGGGCTCGCGACGGCATTTTGCAAATCACCGACGACGGCACCACCACTGACCTGCCGCTGGACGCGGCGCACCTAAGAAGCGGCGTGTTTACCTACGTCCGGTTCGGCGAACATGTGGACGCGCGCATGACCATTCAGGAACTCGATGGCGGCCAGGTTCGCGCGGCCACCAGTTTCTACGGTGCGCTTCCGGCCACGGCAAAAAATGCCGCCGCCGATCCCGCGGCGCATAAAGAGAATACCGATTTGGCCAAGGAAAACAGCGAGTTGCATCAGCAGGTGGATCAGCTCGGCAAGCAGGCCGCTGAGTTCCGCCAGCAGCGGGACGAACTGACGCAGCAAACCGCCAAGTTGAAAGCCGACCTCGATACGGCCACCGCATCGGCGAAACAAAAGGCCGCCCTGGCGCAGCAGAATGCGGAACTACGCCAGCAGCTCGACGATTTGTCGAAACAGGATACCAAGCTGAAGGCTGACCTGGAGACTAAAGCAGCATCCACCAAACAAAGGGCCGCTTTGGCGCAGCAGAACACCGAGCTTCGCCAGCAGGTGGATGATCTGACCAAACAGACCGCCAAGCTGAAAGCGGACCTGGAGACCAAAGCAGCAGCCACCAAGCAACGGACTGAACTGGCACAGCAGAACGCCGCGCTTCGCCAGCAGGTGGATGATCTGACCAAACAGACTGCCAAGTTGAAGGCCGACCTAGCCGCCCGTGCGGTGCCTGCGAAACAGGCCAAGGAGCAGGCGCAACCGAAGGATGAGCTGGTCCAACAGCGGGACGATCTGCTGATCCAGATCGCCAAGCTGAAAGCCGAGCTCACGGCGCAAACTGCCGGCGGCAAGCCGAGCTCCAACACGCAGCAGAACGCCGAATTCAGCAAAGAGCGGTATCAACTCGTTAACCGAGTGAGCCAGCTCGAATCGGACCTGGCCGTAGCGCAAGCACGCAGCGAAAAGCTGCAGCGGCAGCTGGAAGACCTGAAGAAATCGCAAACCCAGCGGCGCCTGCAGAACCAGAGCGGCGACCCGACGCAGTAGCGGGCAGCGCCCAGAAACCGCCGCTACTTAATGGCAACCGCATTGGGCGGCGATGCGATCCCGCCTTCCAGCGGTAACGGCACCGACACGACCATAAACTCGTAGCGGCCGTCGCGCGCGCAATCTTCCGCTAAAGGCGCCAGCACGAACAACTCGCCAAGAGGCAAACCCAAAAGCGGCAGCGCGCGATAGTGCAGAATGCCCTCGTTAGAGAAATCCGAAGGCAGGGGTTCGACCGCCGGGCAATCTGTGCCGATGGCGGCCACTCGGTTGTTCCAGAGCCATTCCACCAGTTCGCGCGTCGCCTCCACGCCGATCGATTGAATCTTATCCATGGGAGCGAGCGCGCGCTTCTGCTCGGCCGTCGAATTCTCGTAGGCCTCCATCCATCCGGTTCGGACCAGCAGGATCGCGCCCGGCTTGAGAGTCGTCTTCTGTGCTCGAAGCGCGCCTTTGAGCTCATCCAGTGTGTACACATCTCGTTGTAACGGATTCACCGGGCGTCCTTGCGCTTTGCGAAACGCATAGGCATCGATGAGCACTCCTCGCCCCACCACCTTATCGGCCCAGTGGTGGATGCTGAGCCGGGCATTGCGTCCCTCGCGGATTTCGCTCACTTTGACGCCGTTGTAAAAAGCCTGGTGACGCGGATGGCCCACATGCGCCAGGCCGTCCCATTGGCTGCCGGCCTGCGTGTTGTAGCGATCGAGCACGTCATCGTGCGCCAATGGCGCCAGGTGCACGATTTCGTGAACGACTTCCGCGCGGCCGAACAGCGACGGCTTGGCAAATCCGATTCTGGCATCGAGCCGGAAGACCTTACCGGTTTCGACCAGCCCGGCCGCTTCCACCACACCGTCTTCCGTGAGGAAGTTCAGGCAGCCAAGCGCCTCGCTGCCATCATGGAAAACACCCCATGAGGACTCGGGTGGCGCGTCCTTTTTGACAGGTAACTGATCGAAAGTGGGTAGCTTCTGAAAGTCGATGCTTTTCATGGTGTTCATCTAATATACCTTCCGGTCCTCCGACTGGCCTTTGGTTGCCAAAGAAAATCGCGGGTCCACCGAACCGCCCGTCAGAATGCGCACGCTGGCATACTCGCCGACCCCCGGACCGTGCTTGAATCCATGTCCCGAGCCGCCACCCACCAGCCAGACATTCTCGAAATCCGGGTGACGGTCGATCAGAAAATCGCCGTTCGAAGTGTTCTCGTATTGGCAGACGCGGCATTCCGTCAACGGGGCCCCGGCCAGCGCGGGAAAGCGTTCGGCCAGGAATTCGCGCGCCTCGGCTACGCTCTCATCGCCGATACGCCGATCGCCGGAATCGGGGTCGAAAGCCACGCCGTGCCGGTCGAACGCCAATTTGAAACCGCGGCTCTCCAGATCGGGAAAGCCATAGGGGCCGCGCGGCTCGGTGAAATCGATCCACACCGGCAAATGCGGAGGAGCGAAACGCCGGTCGCCCGCTGGCGGCGCAAAGAAGAAAACCTCTTGGCGGCTGGGGCGGATTCGCTCTCCCAGAAGCTCGGGAAAGAGCTTGGGCAGCCATGGCCCGCAAGCGAAGACGAATACCGCCGCCGGAACCGGCTGGCCGGAAAGCGTGCGCAACGATGCCACGCGCCCCCTGCCGGCAGGCGACACGACCCCTTCGGCGGCGTAATCCACTCCCGAGCGCATGGCATCTTCCACTACCGCCACCACTGCGCGCCGCGCCAGCAGCGCCCCGCCTTCCGGCTCGAAGATGGCATGGTCGTGAGCCTCGGATAGCAGGATTTGCGGATAGCGGTGGACGATGTCGAGCGGAGATAGAATCTCCATCGGCACTCCGGCGTTCACCAGTGTGCTGCGCGTGGCATCGCTATAGGGGTCACCGTCGCGAGCCAGCCACAGCACACCCGTGCGGTGAAAGAGCGGCTGGCCAGTGCGGCGAAACAGATCCTGCCACAGCGCGAGCGAGCGCGCCGCCATGGCGGTGTAAATCGCATCGGGGCCGTAGCCCATGCGCAAGATGCGGCTCTCGCCGCCCGAACTCGAGCGCGCATGGCCCGGGCCCCACGCATCGAGGAGCAGTACGGATTTCCCCGCGCGCGCCAGGTGCCACGCGGTCCACGAGCCGAACACTCCAGCGCCCACGACAACAATGTCGTATCCGGCCAATTCTCAGTTCGCCAGCGGATCCGGACGAAGCTGGAAGTGCAGCACCTTGCTTTCGGTTCCCTTACCGGTTTCGGTATGGAACATGGCGCGCGTGGAGTAGGTGGACCACAGGCCTTTGCCTTTCCACCCGGTTTTGGGATCGTCGATGCGGCCGTCCAGGCCTTTGGCGAAATAGCCGATCGGATACGGCACGCGCAGCGTCACCCACTTGCCGTTCACGATCGCCATCAGCCCGTCTTCACCATTGCCGGTGGCGATGGGAGTATTCTTGCCCAGCCCGAACGTATCGAACTGGTCGACCCAATCGTAATAGCTGGCTTCCGCGCTGCCCGAATCGGTGACGCCTTTGAGATTCGGCACCGGGAACGGGTAGAGCGTCCAACCTTCCGCACATTGCTGCCCGGTGGCGTTCGGCCCATTCAGCGGGCCCGTGCATTTGCGCCGGTCGAAGCTCGCGAAATGGCCGCTCGAGAGCACCGTCCATACGACGCCGTTGGTATCGATATCGAGCCCGCGCGGCGAGAACCCTTGCACTTTGGCCTTCGGGTTGTTCCACGGCAGTTCGTACACCTCCGTCAGCGCGGTTTCGGTTGGATTCGGGCCGGGCACAACGCGCACGATTCTTCCCGGGAATCCCAAAATGGTCCCCCAGATGGAACCGTCGGCGGGGCTCACGGTAACGCCGTAGGGCGAACCCGAAATCTGCTTGTCTTTGGTGGGATCGACCGGGTCATTCGGCCCCACGAACGCGTCGCGTTTGCCGTTGCCGTTGGTATCGAGAATCAACCCGGTCCAGCCCTGCGATTTCTGCTCGTCGTGCGTGGCCTCGAATTTGCGGACGTCCAGCCAGCCGATCACGTTGCCGCCGCCACCGCTGCTGGTCCACAGAATTTCGTTCTTGTCGAACTGCAAATGGTGCGTGCTGAAACAGGTGTCGATGAGCGTGAACTGCTTGCTCTTGGGATCGTAAAACGCAAGCTGGCGGCCGCTGCGATTCACTGGAAACAGTTTCGCCGAGGGAAGGCTCGAACCTTCTCTACAATATGCCGGGTTGTCCGGCGGCCGGATGACCGAGGTGAACCAGACGCGCCCCTTTTCATCGAACATCGGGTTGTGCATATTCGCCTGGCTGGTCCAGATGGATTCATCGCCCCAATACGGCGATGCCTCGCGCGGCTTCTCGGGAGCGGGCGTGTTGGGATCGCGCACCGGCATCTTTACCGAAGTGGCCGTGTTGTGCACGGGATCGAGAACCGGAATGTCATCGGTGCTCAGCTCGGGCGCGCCGTAGAGCAAACCGTTGGCGTTCAGGGCGGGGTTGCGTTTATCCGTGGCGATCTCATCGTGCAGGTACGCCTTGGGGCTCGCCCAATCCCACTCGGTGACCACCAGGTTGCGTTCCACGCCTTGCGGGCGCGGCGGAGCGGGCGGCAATTCACCTGCCGCGATGCGGTTGGTCCAATCGGCGAACATCGCCAGCGTGCCCTCCTTCCCCATGCTGCTGACGCTGGCGTACATTTGGCCGCCGGCCTGTCCGGACTGGATGCGCCGTTCCCACTGCTTCACCGGCGAATCGAGATTGCCGAACAGCGCCGGAATGGTGCGCGTGGCTTTCGTACCCAGCGCGTGGCACGACCAGCAGCTATCCGTCTTCAGCATCTCGATGAGCTGCGCCTGGCTTTTCATATTCGGCGAGAATCCATTGCCGTTGGGACCAGTGCCGGGGAACTGGCTCTTATCGGGCACCTTGAGCAGCGAATACCAATAGCTGGGCGGATAATATTCAGCAGCAGCCTTGGCACTCGGCGCCACCACGGCCGTGATGTTCAACGTCTTGCCCGGCGCCGCCTGCATTTTGGGCGAATCCACCAGACCGTAGCCGCGCGACCACACGGTGTAGTTGGCTTTGGGCAGATCGGGGATGACGTAACGGCCCCGGTCATCGGTCACCACGATCTTGCTCAACCTGGTGGGGAGGTCGGTCGTTTCCGCGATCACCCAAACGCCTGCTTCGGGACCCTTGGCGCTAGTGACTACGCCGCCAATATCGTCGTTGTCGATGCGGACGGGCGCGCTGGCGTCTGGTTGTGCACTCAACTTCAGCGAGCCGGCCCAGAACGCGGCCAAACCGGCCGCCGTCAATGCAACGTATAGCAGTCTTGTCCTCATAGCTCTGCTCCGGTGCGGACAAGTATACACCCGGCGGTCTGTGGGGCAGACGATCGGTTTCTGTCGTCTGCCGGCGCCGCACAGCGGCGCACGCACACCTACACTGCACTCGAGCCGACACCGGCCATCTATGTTATTTGCTGGGCTGCAAGTGTGACTCCCAAGATCTCAGTTCCCGTCGACGGAAAACGCCAGCAAAACGTTGCCGGGCGTGCCGCCAAACTGCCCATATCCGGAATTGACGTACAGCATCCCACCCGCGACCGTCGGTCCGGCGCCGTCGAGCGAGCCGCCGTGCGCCTTGACGCCGTTCACCGTGTCGTACTCGCGCACGGTATCCACATCCCAGATCACTTCGCCATTGGACGTCGAGTAAGCCCGCAGATGCCCATCGAGGGAACCGGAGAAAACAGCGCCCGGAATGGCCGTCACCGCCGCGGACTGCGCCGGGCTACAGTTCTTGCGGTCGCCACAGGCGAGTATTGGCTTGGCATTCCAAAGTTCCTGGCCGTTCGCCAGCCGCAGCGCGTGCAATCCCCCGCCCTGCTTCGCATCCAGACCCAGGCTGTAACCCAGCGGCGACTTCGGATCGATCGCGGGCACGATCTGCACATCCGAAATTGCCACGTACATATTGTCGTGGTCCGCCGCCGAGCCCCACTGGCTGCCGCCGAGATAACTGCCCTTGCCGGCGCGCGTCTGCCACAGCACTTCCCCTTGCTGATCGGGATCAAGCGCATGCGCCATTCCGGACTTCTGTCCGATCACCAGCGCCCGTTTTCCATTGGGCAGCGAGACCAGCATGGGCGGCTGGCCGAAATCGAAGTCGCCGCCTTCCGATTCCGGACAATTGGTTTTCGGCGGAGCGACGCAACTATTGTTGAAGGCATCGCCCGCCGTCAGTTGCCGCGACCACAGGATTTTGCCCGATTTGCGGTCGAGCGCAAGCAACGCATCGCTGGTGCGCGTCGGCGGATCCGAGTAATTGTCGCCAGTCGCCACGTAAATCGTGTCCCGTCGTTCATCGAACGTCGGCGTCGACCATACGCCCGCCCCCGAAGGCCCATGCAACTGTGCGCCGGACTTGCTCTTCTTGGTAGGCTGAGCCGCATCGGCGATGGTGTAGGTCTTCCAGATTTGCTTGCCGGTCGCGGCGTCGAGCGCGACCACGCTGCCGCGGAAGGTGCAACACTCGTAGGTCGGCAAAGGGGCGAGCGCCTCTTCGCTGCCCGAGACACCTACGTAAAGAACACCTGCGTGCAGCAGAGGAGTGTCCGTCACCATCGCGGCGAAGTGATCGTCCACGTGCACCTTCCAGATCAACTTGCCGCTGGCTCCATCGACGGCATAAACGCGTGCGCTGCCGTCGGCGAAATACGCAACGGGCTTGGCTCCGGCGCCAGTCGGCGTACCGATGGCGATACCGGATCGGATGGTATTATCCGCATCGAAACTCCAGTAAATGCATCCACGCCTCGCATCCAGGGAATACACGGTCCCCGTCTGGCTCCCGACGAACACGCGGCCGCCGGCAATCGAGGGCTGCGAGCGCGCCACGATCCCGTCGCCCAAGCCAAAGGCCCATTTCAGCTTGAGCTTGGGCACATCGCCAGGCCCGATTCCCGCGGCCGCGGCATCCTGGAATCTGGTGTTAGTTGGATCGGTGCTCCATCCCGTCCAGCGCGGACCTTTTGAAACATCCGTCAGACCCGGCCCAGACCGGCCGCAGAACGCGCTATCCGGCATCGGCTCCTTCTTCGTGTTCGGCGGCAGAGCGATGTATCCGACGAGCGCAAATTTTTCGGCACTGCTCAGTCCTTCCGCCTGTGCCTTCATCACGCCCGTTTCGAGCGCATTCATCACCTGAGCCGGCGGCATCATGCGCAGCGCGCTGAACGCGGGCACGCGGCCCGTTGGCATGTCATGACAGGAGGCGCAGTGCGCTTTATAGACCGCTGCGCCATCCTGCGCGAAGGCGGCCCAGGCCCCGAGAGTGAGAAGCAGAAGACGTCGCATCATGAAGCTCCTTACGTAAACCGATAATCAAAAGTTCGCCAGATGGATGGCCAGATTGGCGCTGCGCTGGCGAAGGTAGCGCGTAACGCACCGCGCCACGACCACACCATAATTCAAAACTGCAAAACAGAGAGCCAGCAAGACACCATAGGCAATCGACGCGTTGACCACTCGCACGATGAAGTTGGGGTCAACTCCGGAGGCGGCGGTGGCGCCATCCGCGACGGCCAACAAGCTGCCGGACCGCGCCAGAACGAACATCCAAACCACGCCCGCCACACGCGGTAAATGGACCAGCGGCCAAAGCCAGCGCGTCCATTGCGGCCGCACCAGGTTCAGACCTGCGTCTATCGTCCCTACGAGCACCATCACCAGCAACAGCAGTCGAAACGTTTCCCACCCCGGCCCGGCTTCGATCACCGCGGCTGCTTGCGGGCCGGTAATGATCGGAAATCGCGGAATGGCCAGCCAGCAAAGAAAAAAGACCACACCGCACGCGAGTTGCGCAATCGCCTGCGGACGGGAGACTGGCCTGCCTAGCGATTGAGCCGGAACTCTCGGCGCCGGCGTTAACTTGCGCGGATCCCACTTGTCCAGCAGTTTGTATCGGGCTTGAAAAACGTCGATCAGCGCGAACACGATCGTCACCACTCCGAACACCGCGAACAGCGCGCCCATCACTCCCCAAAACAACACGCTAAAGCCTGGAGACCGAAGCATCTCTGGAACGGACTTTCCAGTAGTCAGTGCCGTAAGATCGGCGACGTAAGGCGTCGTGCAGACAGCGATGATGCTTAGGATCGAGGCCAGCCACATCGTCGTCTTCAACGTGAACCAATAATACGGAAACACCGCCGGACCGATCAGATGCTTCTGCGGTACATAGCGCCCCGCCATGAGCATTGGAGACCCGAGTTGTTTCAGCATGGCGGCCCCTTCTTCTTCGCGGAGCGGCCGGCCCAGTTCGGCTTCTTTTTCCTCTCGCTGCGACCGGATATTTTCCGCCAGTTCCTTAATAATGTCGTCTTGCTGCGCCTCCGGCAGATATTGTTTCACTGCGTGCAGGTAGCGATCGATCAGTTCCATAACACCCTCCTAATGCTCGCGTGCGGTAGGCTGCAGGTCCGCAGCCTCGCCGTCGATAATCCGGTCAAGTGATCCATTCAGGTTTCGCCACTCCGCGAGAAGTTGCTGGAGGATCTTCCCACCCTCCGCAGAGAGACGGTAAAAACGTTTGTTGCGCTTGTCCTCTTCGCGCCATTCGCTGCGCAGCAGACCCTGCGATTCGAGGCGGCGCAACAGCGGATAGAGCGTGTTTTCGTCGATCTCCATACCCCGGTCGGCCAGCGCCTTGCGCAGCGTGTAGCCGTAGTGCTCAGCTCGCAGCTTGGCCAAAACGGCCAGGACCAGGCAGCCCCGCCGCAACTCAAGTCGAAGATTTTCAAAGAGTTCGTTCATCTTTCCAATACTGTTTTCCATACAGTATGTATCAAACACTATATGGCGCACCGCATCACCTGTCAAGAGAAATTTTCGATGGTGCCCAGCGGTTATACGACTGGTATGAAAACGGCGGTTTTCATTCCGGGCGATGTGTTCGCGCGCGCGGAAAATCTCGCCAAACGAGCCAAGAAGTCTCGTATGCGTTCCTCTGACCAGTAATCTTCGCTGGGCGGCGGCGCCAGGCACCGTTACTCTTCCCCCAAGCATCACAGGTTTGCCCAAGGACTCCGTCGCGAACGCTTCTCAGATGGTGACGCTGGATTGTGCCCTCTTCACCGAGCGGATCGGAAAACTCCCGCAAGCCAAGCTCCGCTTGATCCTCGCCGGAATCGACCTCATTCTTGGGAAATAACCCACGAACCATTCGTTTGCCGAATTCCTTTTCGCTCGCTCAGCGTTTCTCAATTAACCAAGTCGGATCTCGGCTGTATGGCTTTTGAAGACTCGCCGGTTCATACTGGTGCCACCTCAGGAAATCAGAAAGGAGTTCCTCTATGTCAGAAAAAGAAAATACCCATCTGGCCGAACAGGCCATCTCCGCTTTGAACGCGCATGATCTCGACCGGTTTGTGAAGCTTCTGGATAGCTCCTACGTGTTGGAACTGGAATTAGCGCAGGGCAAGATTCATGGCCCGGACGGCGCGCGGCAGCACTTGGAAGCCTATCTCAAGGCCTTCCCGGATTTGCGCATCGACGTAGAACAGATCATCGCCAGCGGCGACCACGTGGTGGTCCGCGCGAGGGTCACCGGCACGCAAAAGGGAAATTTCATGGGCATTGCGCCCACAAATAAAATGATCAAATGGCAGGTTTGCGATGTATTCGAAGTGAAGAACGGTAAGATGGTACGCGACCGCGTGTACGCCGAGAACGCCAAGGTCTTCCAGCAACTCGGCGTGCTCTCCATTCCGCGCACACAAGCCGCGGGATAGCGGCCGCTCCGCCGCCAATCCGCGCGTTCATTTTGCGAGCAACTTGCTGAGCGCGCGGAATTGTCCCACCGGGAGGCGAACCTCGCCCGCCGTCGTAAGCCAAAGCTTCTGGTCTCCGCCATCGGCGAACTGAACCGCCTGGAGGGTCAGCCCATTTCCCACTTCCGCCGGAAGCGCGGATGGGAAGCTGGCGGATTTCTGAACGGCCGACTCAATACTCGCCGCGATCTTCTGCCGCAGCGATTCGCCCAGCGACCCGGAGCGCAGCACCTCGCCGAGCGACCCATCGGCATCGATCTCGCGAGTCTCGGCCGCGAGCGCGATGCGATTTTGCCCCACCGAGGGAGTCAAGCCCACTTCGACCACGCCATTGCCGCCTACCAGCCTTTTCACGAGTTCTTTCCCAAGCGCTTTGACGCAGGTGTAACGCTCGTAGTGCACATTGACGGTCAGCAGCGCCGAGGGTGGCTTGGGAACCAGGACGGCCCGCTCCACCGAGAGCCTTTCGCCGCAGCGGTCCGATCGGTTCAATTGGGCGGCCATCAATGCGGTGAGGTTCTCCTGAAAGTTTCCCAAGTCCGCAGTCATGGCAATTCGGAAAGTGCCAGCGCCCGAAGACGCAACCGTCCCCCACGCCGTGATCTCGACGGGTTGTCCTTCCAGATTGAGTTGCGTTTTGATCGAAGGAATTTTCAGCGTTGAATCGCCCGGCGCCTGTGCCGCGCACACTACAGCGTGTGCAGCCAACGCCACAGCCGGTAGAAACCAGTTAAAGACACGCATCGAACTGGAGTCGACGTAGCGCGAGCTGTGGCGGTTTCAATAGCGCTCGCGCATTTCCGCGCCCGCTATACGCGCAGCACCGCCGCCCCTCGGATCGCATCATTCTTTAGCGCATTCAACGCCTCGTTGGCTTGCTCCAAGCGAAATTCCTGCACCTCCGTCTCGATCGGAATCTCCGCCGCGATCTTCAAAAATTCCTCGCCATCGCGCCGCGTGTTATTCGCCACGCTGCGGATCACGCGCTCGTGATAGAGCAGGTCATAATCTAGCGGCGGAATCGGGCTCATGTGGATGCCGCCCAGCGCGACCGTGGCCCCGCGCTTGAGCGTCCGCAATGCCGCAATCACCAGTTCGCCCGCTGGCGCAAAGATCAACGCCGCATCCAGTTTCGCTGGTGGCGCCTCGTTCGAATCCCCTGCCCATCGAGCTCCCAGATCGAGAGCCAGCTTGCGGTGACGGGCATCGCGGGTGATGGCGTAGACTTCGATGTTCCAATGCCGCGCCACTTGAATCGCTACGTGGGCCGCCGCGCCGAAACCGTACATGGCGAGTTTGCCACCCGGTTGAATTCCCGAGAGGCGGAGCGTGCGAAACCCGATAATGCCCGCGCACAGCAGCGGCGCTACGTGGAGGTCGCTGAATCCTTCGGGCAAGGCGTATACAAACTCCTCGCGCGCGAGGGCGAATTCGGCGTATCCGCCATCCACCATCCAGCCCGTGAAGGTCGCCTTCTCGCAAAGGTTCTCGCGGCCCGAGACACAATACTCGCAAACACCATCGGTGCTATGCAGCCACGGAATTCCCACGCGCGCGCCCGGCTGGAAACGGGAAGCCTGCGGGCCGTTCGCCTCCACCACGCCCACCACCTGGTGGCCCGGAACAATCGGACTCTTGCGCGGCGCCAGTTCGCCTTCCGTCACGTGCAGGTCTGTCCGGCAAACCCCGCAAGCATGGACGCGCACCAGCACCTCTCTACCCGCCGGCGCCGGTTTCGGCAGCTCGACGATCTCGATCGGACGCGACTCGATGCTCGCCGGCCTACGCAGGATACAGGCCTTCATGCTTGTATTCTCGCGCCGAGCCGCGAGCCTCGGAACACCTGCCGCCCTGCTATCGTGAAATTACACCCCACGCATGGCCAAGAGAATTATGATCGTTATCGTTGGCATCGGCATCGGCTCTCTGGCCGGCCTCGTGATCTCCGCTCTGGGCGCCGGCAACATCGGGTTGATCATTGGCGCTATCGCGGGCGGAGTGATTCCGCTCTTGCTCCTAGGCCCTCCCGGCAAGTGAAAATTTGCGGATCGCCGCACGCGAAGAACCGCTATAATGAGAACCCTCACAACGTAACGGAGGAAGCCGATGTTCTGTTCCAAGTGCGGCGAGTCCGTCGCCGATGGCACCAAATTCTGCCCGAGTTGCGGGTCGCCGCTCGGCGCGCCAGGTTCACCAGCGCCACCGTCGGCGTTCACCCCGTCGCCCTCATCTCCCGCCGGTCCAATCGCTCGCGCGGGTGACTACGCGACGTGGTCCACCCGCGCCATCGGCTACATCATCGATACGTTACTGGTCGCGCCGGCTATGCTGATTCTGTACTTTTTGCTGAGCGGGTTGATTGGAGCCTTTGCCAGCATCGGTGGCAGAGACATCGCCCGTGGAATGTGCTGCTTCTTTATCGTATTATTTCCGTTGGCCACCTTGGCGGTCGGTCTATACAATCGGGTCTACCTGATCGCCGCCCGTGGAGCCTCCATCGGCCAGGGCGTTGTGAAGGTCAAAGTGGTCGATGCCAACGGATCGTTGCTCTCGCAGGGCACGGCGCTGATTCGTCTCCTGGCGCAGGCCGCCATGGGGTTTGTGCCGTTCCTTCCGCTGCTCGACCTGCTCTGGCCGCTCTGGGACGACCACCGGCAGACCCTCCACGACAAAGCCGTGGGTTGCTACGTAATCAACAATCCGCAGGCAGCATAATGCGAAAACTATTGTCCAGACCGGGAACCGCTCCAGCCGCCGCCGGGCTCGCAATTCTGCTCCAGGCAGCCATCGCACGGATGATTCTCGCAGCCGATGAAACGCGCGTCTACTTCCTTGGCCACCCGCTCAACTGGGAATGCTCGCTTCGTGCGCACTACGGCCTACCCTGCCCCACTTGTGGTTTGACCCGAAGCGTCATCCTCACTCTGCATGGACATCTGGCACGGGCGTGGCACCTTGCGCCCGGCGGGCCGGCGCTGACCCTAGGAGTGCTCCTTGCAGCAGCCGGCGTGCTAATCCTCGCGGCTGCGCAGTTTTTGTCGGCCAATCGGACCCATGGGAATCGATGGCTGGAACAACGCATCAAGCTGACATTGCAAAGCGGTACTATCGTGTGGGCGAGTGTTTCCATAGTAATATGGCTCGCGGGTTGGGCCGGGCAGTTTTCGAGCGCTCTACAAGCCGTGCACTAAGACTATCCTTATAGGAATGGAGGTTGTGACATGCCGTTCTGTGCGAATTGTGGCTCCGCCGTGGAAGGCCGTTTTTGCCCCAAGTGTGGAACGCCGTTGGGAGCCGCGGCTCCAGTGGGCGGCGCGGCACCGCCACCCAGTGGCGCTCCGGTTGGAGCAGGAGCAACTCCTGCTGCAGGCGCCGCCTCCACGGGCTTGACCGAGAATGCGGCAGCCGCGCTGTGCTACGTGTTGGGGCTGATCACGGGCATCCTGTTCCTGGTGCTCGAACCGTACAACCGCAACCGGACCATCCGTTTCCATGCCTTTCAAGCCATTTTCTTCAACGTGGCCTGGATCGTGGTCTGGATTGTCATCGGAATCCTCACGTCCATGATCAATATGACCGGACTGTTTTTCGGTACGTTTTTCCTGTACCCGCTGATCGGCCTGGTCTTTTTCGTCATTTACATCTACCTGATCGTTTCGGCGTATCAAGGCAAATCGGTGGTGTTGCCGATCATCGGACCACTGGCGCAAAAGCAAGCGTGACTCGCCGCAGACTCATTCGGCTTTTTGGATGGGGATTGGCGCTGGCGGCCGCCGGTGCCGCGGCTCCGGAAGGCCCGCAGATCCCGCGCGTCCACTACATCGATCTCTACGGGACCGGAAAAATCACCGCCGCTCGCATCCTCCGCGAAGCCAAGCTCGAGACCGGCCAACCGCTCCCGGCCTCGAAAGGCGATTTGGAAGAACGGATCAACCAGATTGCCGGCATCTCTCGAGTTCGGGTGGAGGCCATCTGCTGCGAGGGCCCCGACGCCGTGCTGTTCGTCGGAGTGGAAGAAAAGGATGGGCCGCGCGTATCCTTCCGCTCGGAGCCGATGGGCAAATCGGTTCTCCCTGCGGACCTCGTAGACCACTACCAGCAGTTCGTCGAGACCGTAGCGAAAGCCGTAGAGCAGAAGATCAGCTCCGATCAGGTGGAGATCTCGCTGGCCAACGCCGCGCATGGATTCGAGGCGGAGTTTACCGCATTCGCCGATGAGCACGCACCGCTGCTGCGCGATGTTCTGCGCAACACGGACGACGCCGAGCAACGCGCCATCGCGGCGGCCGTGATCGGTTACGCACCCAAGAAAGCCGCGGTGGCTGACGACCTGCAATACGCCCTGCAGGACCCGGATGAGACGGTCCGCGGTAATGCGATGCGATCTCTCAAGGCCCTGGCGATCGCGGGCGTTCGGGATTCGAGCCTCGGAATCCGGATCTCTCCCACCTGGCTGATTGAGTTGCTGAACTCTCTGGTATTGAACGACCGGCTGCAAGCCGCCGACCTTCTACTGATCCTTAGCGACCAGCGTGAAACAGCCGTACTCGATCAGATGCGCCAGCGGGCTCTTCCGTCGCTCGCCGAAATGGCGCGTTGGGAGACGCTACGCTATGCGCTGCCGCCGTTTTTGCTGGTGGGTCGAATTGCAGGCTTCGATGAGGAAGAGATCCAGCGGCTCTGGTCCAGTGGAGAACGCGAGATCGTAATACAAAGAGCTCTCGGCAAACCGGGAGCCCGCCGGAAGTGAGCCGGCGCTAATCTCTGTCCAGTTCCGCGCTGACCGACCGGCCCACGCACTTCACACAAACCGGCCCCTGGGGGCGCAATTCGTGCGTCGTCTGATCGCCGCAAGCCTCGCAGAACTGGACGGTCTTGGGAAACATGCTCGGCTCTGGCGGAGCACTCGAGCCAGGCGGAGCAGTTGTTTCTCCGCCGCTCCAGTCGGCGAACGCGCTGCAGCCATGCGCGCGCTCATAGTTCCGCACGTACGCTCCCATCATGCGGTCCGTAACGGTGGTGTGGTCCTCGAGCCAGCCGGAGAGAAACTCCAGGAAGAGTTCCGTGCCCTCTTTGTCACCCGACTCAATGAGCGGCACAAACAGCTTCAGTCGCCGCCGCGCTGTCTCATGCTGCTGCCGGTGCCAGCCGTACGATGGATACCCGGTCGACTGCATCAACCATTCCTCGTGCGAGAAATGATCGTTCATGTGATCGACCAGGCTATGCAGGTGCACATCGATTTGGGCTGGCGCCGCTCTCCCGGCAAACGCTCGCTCCAGTTGCTCGGCTGCTCGAAACAAATCACGATGTTCCGCGTCGATTTGGCTGAGAAATACCTCGTTCTCATTACTCCATCTGAAATGCGGCATAATTCATTGTACGCCAATTCAGACTAATCGCTCCGTTTTGTTGGCTAGACGGCCACTGGCTGTAGTACTCTGGACGGAAGGATGCAGGCGAGGCCCTTTATTCTGCGTGGGATCGGCGGAAATGCGGTTCCGGTCCGTTCGCTTCAGCGGCCCGGAAACGTCCAATGAGCCCGAAGCGTAGCGCGATCAAAACCGCGAGCCGGCGGCCTGGCACCCGCCGCAACAGGCCCGCGCGAGTCCCCACCAGGATTCCCCGGCTGCTGTTTCTCGTGGCTGCGTTTGCCGGCTTGGCCGCAATCGCACTCCAGGCCCGCTACACGGTTACGCTGCAATCGCCCTTGCGCATGCGCCTCGAGTGGCCGCTGGTGATTGCTCCCCGCATCTCGACCGACGACACCGTGGGCGCCCAGGCGGATCAATCCGGCTACCGGCTGACCGCCTACCAACAATACGCCTGCAACAAATTTGGCCCGGCGTGTCGCGTAGCGCTGGCAGTGGCGCGCGCCGAAAACCCGCGCGGCGCCTGCGAGATCTACCACTACAACACCGACGGCACTCTCGATTGGGGCTATTTTCAGATCAACACCGTCCACCTGAAGCGGGCCGGCGTCAACCTGCGAGACCTGCTGGACTGCAAGGCGAACATCGATTTCGCTTACCAGCTCTACCGGGAACGCGGCTTCGAACCCTGGACAACGTACACCAGCGGTCTTTACCGCAACTATCTGCGCGATCCGTAGCGAGTCACTTCCCGGCCGCGGACAGCGGACTTCCCACCCACGCCGTTCCCGCCGGCAGCGTTTCGCCTTTCATCACCAGCGAGAGCGGGCCCACGCGTGCACCGTCGCCGATCGCGGTATCGTACAGAACTATCGATTGCTCCCCGACCTCACAATCCGCCCCGATCCGCAGCCGGTCGGCTTTCATGACACGATCCTCGAACAGGTGCGTTTGCAGGATGCATTCCTGATTGAGGATGGTGCGGTCGCCGACCTCGACCAGGTCCCACTCCAGGAAACCCGTGGTGGCAATATAGACGCGGCGGCCGATGCGCGCCCCGAGCAGCCGCAGATACGACGGAAGCAAAGGCGTGCCTTCGAGTGCATCCAGCGCCAGAGGCGTGGCGAAGAATTCGAAGAGCGCGTTCACAAACTCCAGCCGCCAGAGGAAACCGCTCCAGAGCGGCCGCGCGAACGGCCGGTACTTCCCCATCACCAGCCATTTGACGAGGGCCACCGCAAGCAGCGCGGCCAATGCGCAGCCGCCGAATATCGCTGGCAAACACAAGAGCGTCAGCGCCATGCCGAAATGCGTCCACAGCCACAAAGCGATATCGATCACGGCGACGGTGACTAGAATGAAACCCGCATCCGGCAGCGTCACCCGCGCGAGCTCACTGACGGCCCGGCGCCACCAGAGCTTCCGGCCGGGAGTAAAGGTTCTCGCCTCTGAGAAGCCGGGGCTGGACTGGCGGCGCGGCAGCTCGATGGGAGGCGAACCGAGCCAGGATGCGCCGCTCCGCGCGGCTTCGCCCTCACGCGAAGGCGCCGCCGAAAGCACGCCTAGCAGCGAATGGTCGCCCAGCGTGACGCCGGCAGGAATCACGGCACTGTTTCCTACGAAGGCACGGCGGCCCAGCTTGGCGGGCGCCAGTGTCAGCCAGCCGCTCTCGATGCGCGCCGCGCCGAGCGAAACTTCGTCGGCGATGGTTGCGCCGTCGCTGATTTCGAGCAGGTCCGGCGTCGTCGTGCTGGCAGTCGAAAACTCTACCAGGCGCCCCAGCCTGGCGCCCAGAGCCGCATAGAACAGCTTAACGTAAAGCGTCGAATGCAAAGGTCCGGTGACATCCACGCCCAGCGCAAGCAACTGCTCCACCAGCCAATTCCTCGCGTAGAACCAGCCATCCACTGGATATTTCCCGGCACGCGCCCGGCCGATCAGCAGCCACTTCCACCCGACCACCTGGAGAGTCAGGCACAGCATGAACGACGCGCCCGCCGGCGGCGCCGCAAACAGAAGCCGCCACCCGTGGAAATAGGTGAGGATTGCGATTCCGGGAACAAACGAAGCCAATTCGATCAATGGAAAGAACAATATCGCGACACAATAAAAAGCGCTGATCGCCGATCGATGCAGCCGCCCCCGTGCTGGCGGCGGAAGATCGGGCGCCTTGGCTGTGGCGCGGCGCGGCGGCGAGCCGGCCCAAGTCTCGCCTGCGGGAATCCGCGCACCCTTCGCGAGCAACGACAAATCTTCGAGGCGCGCTCCATCCTCCATCACGGCATTCACGCCCAAAACCGTCCGCGCCCCCGCGAAGCAACGGCCGCCAATCGTCACTGGCCCGATCACCAGTTCTCCGCGCTCCACCGTGTAGCCCGGCAGCGAAGCGCCCTCATCCACGCTCGATCCATCTCCGATCGAGATCAGGTCGAATGCCGCCAGATGGTCGGTAGCCAGGTGCACGTTTTTGCCGATGCGTGCCCCCAGCAGGCGGTACACAAACGGCAGCCAGGGTGTTCCGCCCAGCCGCGTCAAGGGCAGGCTCGATACTAACGTCTGCACGAACCACCAGCGCAAATAGTAGCTGCCCCATAATGGGTGCCGGCCCGCCTGAATACGGCCGAGCAAGATCCATTTCGCGGAAACGGCCAGCACTAAGAGCAGTGGGAGCGCCGCGATCCCGCTGGCCGCCGCCCAGGCTGCCGACTGCCAAAGCGAATGATGGGCGGCCAGAAGGAAGTAGACCAGGTAGGGCGCGACCGCAGCGGTGCCCCGAAACCCAAAAATGAAATAGAGGCTCGCCGACTGCGCCATTCCGGCGCGGAAGTGGCGGACTCTTTCCTCCGCCTCCGCGTGGTTCTCCGGCTTCCGATACGACGGTTCGACGGAAGCGGCGGCGGCGCTTTCGAGGGCCGCTGCGAGGCAGGAAATGGTCGGGTGGTTGTAGACCTCCGCAACCGTCACGGAGCGAAACCGTGGATCTTTGCGCAACTCCGACACCATGCGCGCAGCAAACAGCGAGTGGCCGCCCAAATCCAGGAAGAAGTTATCCTGCACCGTGACGCGCAGGGGCCGAAACAAATCCCGCCAGATCTGGAGAAGAAGCTGTTCCGTAGCGGTCGCGGAGTGGTTCGACCGCTCGCGCTCCTGCTGCAAGCGAGGCCGCGGCTCGGGCAGGGCCGCGCGGTCCAGTTTGCCGTTGGCAAAGCGCGGCAAATCGCCAATCGTCTCGATGAGGGCCGGCACCATCCACGCCGGTAATTGGCTGCGCAAGCGTGAGCGCAATCCATCCTCGTCTATGCTCGCGCCCTCTCGCGGCACTGCATACCCAACCAGATGCGGGACGCCGCTGCCATTGGTCTTCACCGCGCATCCGGCGGCCTGAACCTCGGGGCCTTCGAGCAGCACCGATTCGATCTCGCTCAGCTCCACGCGCAAGCCGCGCAGCTTCACCTGTCCATCCATCCGGCCGAGAAAGTGGATGTCGCCTTCCGCGTCGATGCGTCCCAAGTCGCCCGTCCGATAGATTTGCGCGCCGGTGCTGGCCGCGAAGGGATCCGGCACAAATCGCTTCGCGGTCTCTTCGGGAAGACCGGCATATCCGCGAGCGACGCCTGCGCCGCCAATGCAGATTTCTCCCGTCTGGCCACCCCGCACGGGGCGAAGCTGGTCATCGAGGATGTGGATTTCGTAGCCCCACACCGGCCGGCCAATGGTGACGGGCCGCTCCGGCGAAACATCCGCGTAGGTGGCGATGACGGTAGCCTCGGTCGGCCCGTACGTATTCACGATCCGCCGTCCGCGTTTCGCCCATCTCGCTACCAACTGGTTGGAACAGGTCTCCCCGCCCAAGATCAGCAGGCGCAGCCGCGGCACATCTTCCTCCATCATCGAGAGCAGTGTCGGCGCACAGGAGAGCACCGTAACACCGTATTCGGTGAGTCGCCGGGCAAGGTCGGGGCCGGCATGCGCCATTTCGGGGGTCGCGGCGACCAGCGTCGCGCCCGCGTAAAAGGCCAGCCACACTTCCTCGACCGCCAGGTCGAAGGCGAGCGAAGCCCCCTGATAAACGCGGTCTTGGGGACGCACCCCAAAAATGCGCCCTTCCGCGCGCACCAGGTGGCAGACGTTGCGATGCTCCACCATCACGCCCTTAGGGCGGCCCGTAGAGCCCGACGTATAAATGATGTAACAGAGATCTTCCGGCTCTGCCCGGTTGCCATCTCGCGCCAGAGGCGCCGGCCTCTCCGCAGCGATCGAATCGCCATCGGCGTCGACCTTCACTACGGCGCCGCGAAACCTTCGATGACCGCTGGCCAGCGCGGACGTGGTCACCAGCGCGCTCGCGCCGGAATTTTCCAGGATGTAATCGATCCGATCCGCCGGGTACATCGAATCGATGGGTACGTAAGCGGCACCCGCCTTGAGGATCGCCAGCAGCGTGGTGTACGCATCGGCCGAACGCGGCAACAGCATCGCCACGGCCGATCCGCGCCGCACACCGTTTCTCCGCAGATACCGGGCCAGCCGGTTCGCGCGCTGCTCTAATTCGCCGTAGGTGATTTCTTCCCGGCCAAACACCACCGCCAGGCAATCAGGGCTTGCTTCTGCCTGCCGCTCGAAGATTTCGTTCAGACAGAGATCCTGTGTCTGGGTGTCGCACGGAACCAGAAGTTGTTGTGGGGTCATTAGCTTAGACGGAATCCGGGCAGCGGAAGAGCGTTTCGGTCCCATACCTTCTGTCAGTGATTTCGGACCTTTTTCTCTCCTTCTTTAGCCAGCGGGCGTTAAGCTCTTTTAATGCTCGGCTAGTTGGATCGGTATTGGCTTTGGCAGGCTGCTGAAAAAGCCCGCCAATACACGGCTCCCTCTGGTCGCGGCTCGGTAACTGCCTGTGAACTCGATGCCTTGTTTCCGAGCGGCGCGCGTTAGCAAGCGGTTCTTGGATTTTTCAGCAGCGTGTTAGGGAACGTCGTCCTCGACGCCGTTCGTTAGTGTACCCACGCACGGGATCTCCACCTCGATGCGATCGCCTGGTTTCAGGAACACAGGAGGCGTCCGCTTAAAGCCAACCCCACCCGGCGTTCCGGTGGAAATGACGTCGCCCGGCTCGAGGCGCGTGAACGACGAGCAATACGCGATCAGTTGGGGAATCGAGAAGATGAGCTGATCGAGCTGCGCTTCCTGCATCACGGTGCCATTGAGGCGGGTGGTCAGATGCAAACTGCCGATATCGCCGATTTCGTCGGCGGTGGTGAGCCATGGACCAAAGGCGCCCGTCCGCGGAAAATTCTTACCGGGGGTGAACTGGTGGGTGTGCGACTGCCAGTCGCGGAGCGTGGCGTCGTTGTAGCACGAGTAGCCGGCAACGTGCGCCAAGGCCTCTCGTTCCGAAATGTAGCGGCCGGGATGCCCAATGATGACCGCCAGTTCCCCTTCGAAATCCAGATCGCGCGACACTTTTGGCCGCAAGATGCTGGCGCCGTGACCGGTCTGCGAGTTGGCCAGCCGCAGGAAGATGGTCGGGTAGGTGGCCTGCTTGCGGCCAGTTTCCTGCCGGTGTGTTTCGTAATTGACCCCGACACACAGGATCTTGTCCGGGTTGGGAACCACCGGCAGCCATTCGATTTCTCGAAGCGCATACGAGGCCGCCTCGGCTTTTCGCGACGCCAATTCGCCCAGCTTCCCCAATGCCAGGGCCGCCCGCAGCTCCGCCTGGCTTCGGTTCCAAACGCCGCCGATGTCGAAGATTCGGTCTCCCTCCACCATGCCGAACGTGCGGCGTCCCGCGATCTGGAAACTGGCTATCTTCATTCTTTGCCGATAGTAACACCCGCCCCGCGGTCGGCTCAGGCACCCACCCCCTTGCACCGAGGTTAACTTTTGGTAATAATACCCATCAGATCACTAGTTAAAGGTATGTTTCACACCGTCAGGAGACCTGCCGTGCAATGTGATTTTGTGGCTGCTCTCGTTTCGTGTGTGGAAGGGTCCTGCCAGGCAACTGTGCGCCGCTTCCTCACGGGCCTTTCCTCGGATGAACTGGAATTCCTGGCCGCCTTCATGGGTGCATCCATCCTGGAAACGGCCGACGGTCCGCGCTCGCCCGCCCAGCTAGTCGATCGAATCAGCGACATGCAAAAAAGCCGTTACGCCGGGCGGTCGACACCGGACCAGGACCACAAGATGATTCTGCTGTTCGAATTCCTATGCCGCAGCGGCCTCGAACGGACTCCGGTCACGGTGCGGGCCGGGCACGCCTAGCCACAACTCTGGTGGGATGTCCCGGTGATATTTCACCGCCGAGACGCTGAGACACAGAGTTTGTAAGAATGGGTGCTGCGACGATGCGTGGCTGGCGGCTGCTTCATCGAGTTGGCGCGCAGAGGCGGCAGAGGGAACCAGTGCTCGACCGGGTTCGCGGCGCAGGTTCGATAGAGACGGCCCAATTTTCACCGCCGAGACGCTGAGACGCAGAGTTTTTAAGAATGGGTGCTGCGACGGTTCGTGGCTGGCGGCTGCTTCATCGGGTTGGCGCGCAGAGGCGGCAGAGCGAACAAGTGCTCGACGGGGTTCGCGGCGCAGGTTCGATAGAAACGGCCCAATTTTCACCGCCGAGACGCTGCGACGGCTTCAACCGATGCACGAAGCCTAACCGACTTTGCTTAACTCTGCGTCTCTGCGGTGAACTAATTTTCGGTCCGCCCCACACTAGTTAATCGTCACTGGGTATCCACCCGAGCAGTGTTGTTGCTCACCCACGGAAGCGCAGATCACCAGTTGGGTCGTCCCGGCAGTAAGGCCGGATGGCACTTGGAGGTTCACCTGTTGGACGCCGATCTCGCCCGGAGCAGGTCCGGCAAACGCCGGGGCCAGCCCAATGCGATTTTGAATCTGGGCGGAGACGGTGCCACCCGCTGGCACTCCCGTTAAGAAGATCTGCAGGACGGAACCATCCTTGGCTGGATTGGACGAGGTGTTTTCGCTGTAGTCCTGATTGCGGACGGCATGCGCGAAAATCGCGGGCCACGCCGGCGCCAGTTGCACGAGTTGCGGCGCACTGCTCGCGCCATCCACCGTCACCATAACAATCGCGCTGTTTAGAATCGCCAACGCGGGCGGCACCTGCAGGTAAATCTCGCCGGAGGTGGTATAGAGCAGAACGGACGGAAAGCCGTTGAAGGACACGGAGACGGTCTTTCCGGCGAAGTTCGTGCCGGTGACGACGGCGAGCGATCCGGCCACTAGCGGAGTCGACGTTAACGTGGCGGCGTTCAGAACGCCGGTGACGCTGATCCTGGGAGAGGGCGCTTGAACCTCGGTGGCTTCCACCGTCAACGTAACCGGTACGCTATAGCTGCCCGCCAGAGGGCCGGCGTCTACGATGATGTTGGCATGATAGACCCCTGGCGCTAATCCTTGCGGCTTCGCGTCCACTCGCAGAGTGGCATTGTTCTCATACATCGACTGGTCGAACGACAGCCAACCGGAGCCGTTCACGTAACTCGCAGTCGCACTCCAGTTCATCACGCCCCCGCCTGCATTTTGCACGTAGATGTATCCGGGCGCGCCAGTGGCCACACCCGCGGCAGTGGCGGTCAGTTGGATCGGAATCGGCGCCACGCTGAGCTTGGGGAAATACCCGGCCTGACAGTCGCCGACAATACCGCAATCGGTGGCTGGCGTTGTGGCGATGAAGCGGGGCACCGGGCCGGTTACCGATGCCGTTGGCGTTTCCGAGACCGGCGCGAATGAAATGCTTTCCTGAGCCACTGCCGGGGCGGCGATATGCGTCAAGACTATGAATGTGGGAAATTGCGCACTCTCAATCGCCGAGGGATTGGCATCCACCACTTCGTACACCGCGTAGCCCGAGCCGTTGGTCAGTGGCACCTGGGTGGCCGAGTTGAGAGTCACCGGGCTCGTACCGGAAGGAGTCGGAAACAGCGTTCCTCCAGCGCCAGTTGCATCCGCGCCGGAAACCAGAGCCAAGAGGAGAGTGCCGCTGCCAGGAACATATTGCCCGCCCGCTTGGGCGAGGCCCAGATCGCCGCCCGCGGTCGGCGTCTTCGCGTCGTATCCCGCCACCAGATTGGGAACGTAGAGTAGCGCGGTGTTGGGGAAACCCGAATACTCGACGAGGAATCGCGTGCCAGAATCCTCATTCGTGCTTGCCCGCACCGTGAAGGCAGTCCCGAATCCTTCCGTCACGCGGGTCGAAAAGAAAGCAGTTCCGGCGGTGAAGAAGCCCGCCAGATCGGTGGTTGTGGGCGCCGGCGAACCGGTGCAGGTGATGCCGTTTTCATGCAGCGTTGCGTAGAGACCGGTGTTGGTACTCGCAACCACAACCTGCGCTTGATCGAGATTCAACGGCACGCTCAGGCTGGCAACCACCGGTTGCCCCACTGCACCACCAAGTTCACTGATGTTGGCGCGGATGTTGGAAATCTGGATGATGAATTTGCCATTCGCCGGCACATTTATGGTTACACCATTGAAGGTGAGGTTATGGCCGTTGATCAGGCCGGAAAGGCCCGGAACCGGGGTGGCACCGATGCCGTAGTCAACCGAGAATACGGCATCATTGGTCATGCTGGTGGAGTTAATGCGATTGGTCACGTCGACCGGGAGGAGGATGGTGTAGTTCCCAGTGAACATTGCGTTGGGGGTACCGGAACACTGCAGAATAATGTTACCCAGCGGTTCGGTGACACCTTCGGAACGTACCTGGCGCGGTACTGCGGAAACCGCGCATGTCCCGAACGAACCTGCTGTCTGAGCATAACCGATGCTAATTGTTGGAATTAGCAGTGCTAGGAGGGCTAGAGCCCGATTACCAGTCTGAATAAGGGGTCCCATCGAGGCCGATTTTATCAGAGCCGCTACGTATGTCGAAAATGCCTGGCTCGGATTGATTGACGCTCTGGGAAGAGTCCTCCATGATGGTCTTCCAGGTCTGGTTGGAGCCCGTCATGGGATCCATGGGCACGTCTCGCAGGTAGCCTTCCGACACCAGATCGCGCAGGCTTTGGGGCGCCTTTTGCTTGTCGTAAGTGTAGTTATCGATGACCGTCCGCATGGTAAAGAGGTTGTTCTTCAGGACACTTTCCTTCGCCCGCAGAATGGACTTTTGATAGATCGGGATGGCCATCGTGACCAGGACCACGATGATGGTCAGCACGACCATGAGTTCAATAAACGTGAACCCAAGGCGGCGCCGGCGAGCCGGGTGGCCCGCGTGGGCGATGGCTACATTACCACTGCGAGTAGGATGTGCCATCGGCGGCCTTTTCGTAGGTCTTGCTGTAAACGTCAAAAACATCCTGGCCGCCCCAACTGGTTGAGTCCGGGTCGTCCTGGTCGCTGCGCAAACCCCAGTCCTTGTTACCCGTAAACGGGTCGGTGGGAACGCGCCTTAAGAAGCGGATCTTCTGGTCTTTGGGACCGGCCAGCTTCACGCCTTCCACCAGCTGGTCGAGAGACTCCGGATAACCGTTGGTTCCCTGCTTCTGTGGACCGAGTTGGCCGGCGTCGGCGTAATCCTTGTACTTGTCGATGGCGTGGCGGATCTCGTCCAGAGCCCGGCGCAGGTCGCGCTCGCGCTGGGCGCGAACCTTGGAGCGAGCCAGGGGCACGGCCATGGTGGTGAGGATCAGCATGATCGTGAAGGCTACGATCAGCTCCACCAGTGTCAGCCCTTTTTGATTCCGCCGCCGCATGCTGCTCTCTATTGGATGGTGACGGCCAACGAGTTGGGCCGCGCCGCCAGCGGCTGCCCTTGCGTGTTCGTGACCCTCAGGTTGGGAATCGAAATGTTAGTGGTTCCGGCCTTGACAGCCTGGAAAACAAGATTGACCAGCACGCCCATCCCGGAAACGCCCGGCGATCCTGGATTGCGGCTGAGCTGAATGGTCGCCAAACCCGAATCGTTCTGGACATTCTTGGTGAATCTGGGGGTTTGGCCCTGCGCCAGGAAGTCCCCGGCGGTGACGTCGTTGAGCCGCAGAACCTGGGGATCATATTGGATCTGCATGGGCGCGCCCATGATGTCGGTACCATTCTCAAGCGCAACCGTGAGAGTGAAGGGCTCCCCGACCTTGGGTGGAGTGGCCGGAGGCTGCAAGACAACGCGCGGACCGGCACCCGGAGGCGCAGTCCCCGGCGGCACTGGCGGTGCGGTCGCCGGAGGTGTCAGGGCGGCGGGTGGCGCATTCGGAGCCGCCGGCGCATTGGGAGCCGCCGGAGCCGGGTTCGAAATGACAACCGGGGCAGTTGCCGGCGCGGTTGCCGGCGGCGCTCCCGCCGCAGCGGCCGGCTTCACTTGCGCCGGTTCCGGCGCCAGGGGGGCATAGTTGAGCTTGATGGTAGTGGCGTTGCCCACCGCGATCGCGCGCAGGTTCTCAGGTGTAATGT
>Ga0335081_10001069_pt1 | contig 43924 bp, 42 predicted proteins | sample Lox_Sample_35_FD_206713 | JGI IMG/M metagenome (GOLD analysis project Ga0335081, IMG submission 206713) | Soil microbial communities from Loxahatchee National Wildlife Refuge, Florida, United States - Lox_Sample_3.5 | ecosystem: Environmental > Terrestrial > Soil > Wetlands | place: USA... | reverse complement strand
GGGCTTCCGCATCTGGAGAAGTTCGTCGAGACGGCGGGGCTTCTGGTGATATTGGACGAGTGGAACGCCGGGTACCGGCAGATTTTCACGGACGGGCGTCCGCTACCGGTGGATCCGCAGCCCTCCTGGAACGGGTATTCGTCCGGGAAGTGGGAGGGCGATACGTTGGTGGTTCAAACCATCGGATTGCGGGACGGCCTATGGCTCGATTTGAAGGGCAACCCTCTGACAGATGCGGCTGAGTTGACCGAGCGGTTTCGACGACCCAACTACGGGACGCTGGAAATCGAAGTTACGGTGGACGATCCGAAAGCATACACCAAGCCGTGGAGGGTCACGTTTCGGCAAGCGATCATGCCCGATACGGAGCTGCTGGACGAAATCTGTCTGGAGAACGAGAAGAGCTTGCAGCACTTGCCGGCGAAATAGAGCGACTACTTCCGGTATTGCTCGGCACTGACCTGTTCCATCCAATCGACCACTTTGCCGTCGAGCTTTTCTTGAATGGCAATGTGGGTCATGGCGGTGGCAGGCGTGGCGCCATGCCAGTGTCTCTCGCCGGGCGAGATCCAGACTACGTCGCCGGGCCGGATCTCCTCGATCGGTCCGCCATCGCGTTGGACCCAGCCGCAACCAGCGGTCACGATGAGGGTCTGGCCGAGAGGATGCGTGTGCCAGGCAGTGCGGGCGCCCGGTTCGAAGGTGACGCTGGCGCCTTGCACGCGGGCTGGATCGGGCGCTTGAAACAGCGGATCGATGCGCACCGTGCCAGTGAACCAATCGGAGGGTCCTTTCGCGGAAGGCTGCGAGCCAACTCGTTTGATCTCCATCTTTGTGCTCCTTATGTGATTTTCGGATTCCGGGGCGCGCCGGGCGGCTTAGGGCAGCAGCAACGCCTTGATCGCCCGGCGCTCGTCCATAGCGCGGTAAGGCTCGAACTCACGTTCTCGGTGCGGGACACCGGAATCGGCATGGCGCCGGACCAAATCGAGCGAATCTTCCAACCGTTCTCGCAAGCGGACGCGTCGACCACCCGCCGCTTCGGAGGCACCGGGCTGGGGCTGACGATCTCGGCTAACCTGGTCAGACTGATGGGCGGCCGAATGTGGGTGGAGAGCCGGGAGGGAAAAGGGAGCACCTTCAACTTCACGGTGCCGGTCCAGGCTTGCGGAGAAACGGCAAATAGCCTGTGGCGGCGAACGGCGGTGCCGGCGGGCGAAAACGGAGTGGTGCTGATCGCGGACGATAATCGCACCTGCCGCAAGACGCTGGTGGGGCTGCTCGGCAGGTGGGGTTTTGAAACGGTGGAGGCCGCAGACGGGAACGAAGCGATGGCGCTCGTCGAGGCGGCTCGGCCGGGCGCATTTCGCGCAGTATTGCTCGATGCCGAAATGCCTGGCGCGTCGGGTTGGGAAGTGGCGGAGAGGATCGCCGGCGGGCCGGCCGCCCGACGTGCGATTGTGCTGGCGCCGATCCTGAGGATGCGCAAGGAAGCTCCCGGAGTTGCCGCAGCGGTCACGAAGCCGGTTTGCGGCCTCGATTTGTGGCAAGCCCTCGGCATGGGTACTGTTTGTGAGGACGCGGAGTTGAGTGGCGGAGCGTGTGCACCGGCAAGCTCGGCCGGTGTCCCGCCGCAGCGAAACGCGCAGGGTTTGCGCATCCTGCTGGCCGAGGATAATCCCGTAAACCAGTTGTTCGCGCGACGTTTATTGGAGAAGAAAGGACATTCGGTCACGCTCGCCATGGACGGCGAGGCCGCGCTGCGGGCGCTGGCAGCTGAAACGTTTGATGTCGTCCTGATGGATTTGCAGATGCCGGTAATGGACGGCCTGGAAGCTGCACGGCGTATCCGCGAGCGCGAGCGCGGTTCTAGGGTGCACGTTCCGATCATCGCCATGACGGCACACGCCATGAGCGGCGACCGGGAGGTCTGCCTGGAAGCGGGGATGGACGGTTATGTGTCCAAGCCCATCGATCCAAGGGAACTGTTTGCGACCATCCAAGCTGCCGCGGAGATGCGAGGGAGCTCGGGCGCCCCTTGCCGGATCCACTGAAGAACGCGCACAATGTGAGTCGGTATGGCTCGAACCAGCGTGACGTTTGATATGGTGCGCGAGATTGGCATGGCGTTGCCGGAAGTGCAGGACAGCACCATGCATGGCAAGTTTGCGCTGAAGGTGAAGGGGAAACTGCTGGCGTGCGTGGCGATTCATAAATCCGCCGAACCGGGAACGCTGGCCGTTCGCATCGATTTCGAACAGCGGGCGGGCCTGTTAGCGGAGGGGCCGGAAACGTATTACGTGACCGATCATTACCGGGATTATCCGATGGTGCTGGTGAGGTTGTCGCGGATCGGGATCGACGAACTGCGAGATCTGCTGGGCGCGTCGTGGCGCTTCGTGACGTCGGGCGTTCCGAAGAACCAGAGGCCAGCGCGCGCTGCGACGAGTGGGGAGCGTAGGGCGATAGCGCGAAAAAGCAAGAAGCGCGTCAAAGAGTGAGGGGCATTTTGCGCGCGGGTATCGCCCTCTGCCGGCCGTCTGGGCAGGGGTGTAGGCTGCAGGCCACGCCGGGCGAAAGCCCGGCGGCGGGCCGGAAGGCCCGGCCCCACTAGGCCAAAGCTTTGCCATATAGGACGAGCAGGCGGCTCCATGCCTTCTCGGCGTCCGACTCGAGATAGACCCCAGAATCCGGAGGACACCAACCATGCGCGCCTTTGTAGACTTCGATTTCCGCTTGCAAGTTCGCCTTGGCGAACGTGTCTTTCAGAACGTCCTTTTCATTAGGCCGCTGCGCATCGTCGGTAGACGCGATGGCGATGAGGAACTGCGCCTTGGTTTTCGAGGCCTGCAGATGCGGGCTGTTGGGCGTATCGGTGACGAGTCCGCCACCGTGGAATGAGGCGACCGCTCCGACGCGGTCGGGCACGGCGGCCGCGGTACGAAGCGCGATCGACCCGCCCATGCAATACCCCTGCGTGCCCACCTTTCGGTTCTTGGCAACGGACGGCTGTTTGTCGAGCCATCCGATGAACGCCTTGGCGTCCGTCATCTGGGTTGTCTCGTTCAGAGCTTGCGCGAGCGGCAGCAGGTCGGGGATCGGGGTGGCGGCGCCTTTGTCCGCGGTCGGGGCCTTCTTGACGCGGTAGAACGGATTCACCACGAGCACGGAGTATCCCGATTCGGCGAGCCGTTTGCCCATCTGGCGGAAGGCGGGGCGCAAGCCGAAGATATCCGGCCACACCAGCACGGCGGGTGCTGTGCCGGTGGACGGATGCACGAAGTAGCAATCCGCGGTGCCGTCCGGCGTCGTCACGGTCACTTCGGATTCGGTCACGGCCACTGCGTTTGCGACTCGGGGCAGCATCATGGCCACGCCGGCGCCCAACATCATGCCGAATTGTTTTCGGGTTACCAGACCCCGGGCTTCATACTCTTTCCGGTCGTCTTCAAAATGATCCTGATCACACATAATTCGCTCCTTATTGGCGCCTGGTCGCGGTAGACCGCAGGCTTATCGCGTTATTTTATATCGGCTGAGTGTCGAGTGGGTGACGGAGAGTTCAGGGTGTGCAGCGGGCGGCCAGGGCTGCCGGGTCGGCGGGCCGCGAACCGCGCTTGTCGCGATAGACCTGATGGCAGTGCAGGCAGGCGTCGGCGATCTGGTTGGTGGCGTCGCTGACGGCCTCCTGGCTGCGCATTTGCGAGGCGCGGTAGGCGATGCGCCCGGCTTCGGCCATCTCCTCGGCGAACTTGATCCAATCGGGCCGATCGACCGGCACCGGCCGGCCGTTCTCGCAGCGGCGGCCGGGCGTCAGCAGAAGCGGCGCAGATTCGGTGATGGCGACGGCGGCGTAATCGACCATCTGCCAGCCGGTGTAGATGCCGGAGCCCCAGTCGGTCCAGGAGAACGGCTTGGTGGCTCGAGCGCCGGTGGCGATCTCGCCGGACTTGGAGGGAGCGCCGGGATCGTTGGTTTGCACGTTGAAAATGATATTGGAGCTGGGAAACAGGATGCCGCGCATCACTTGATTGAGATTGCCGAGCGGCGGAAATGCGGGTGCCTGCGATGCGGCGGGTGCGGCGGCTGGCGGCTTGGCAGCAGCGAGCGTGATGGATTTGAGCGCGGCCTCGTCGGCGGCGAGTTCGTTGGGGCCTGCGGGGAACTTGCCGGTCTGCAAAATGAATGCGACGAGCTCGGCGGCCTCGGAAGGCTTGAGTTTGCCGGGATCGTCGGCTGGCATGGTGCTGCGGATTTTGCCGGCTAAGTCCGAGAGCACCTGAGCGCCCCAGACAGCCAGGAAGCCGCTTCCGGTGAGGGGCGGCGCCACTTTACCCTCGAGCATATCGCCATGGCAGGCGGCGCACTTTTCGTGATAGAGCGTGCGGCCGCGGCCAGCTTGGGCGGCGGTGTAGACGCGGTCGTTGGCGGTGCGGCTGGGCTGGGCGTGCAGAGCGGGCACGAGCGGTACAAGAAGGAGTGCGCGGGGTAAGAGCCTGGCGAGGGTGTTCATGGACCTCCGATTATATTTCACAGGCCGGAAGGGCCGGTAACGGGCGGTTTTGACTGTGCTCCGCGACGTTGAACAGAACCTCGCAGCCGCACGCGGATTTTACCCTCGACTCGCGAACCAAGCCAGTTTAGGATCGACATCAATCGATCCGCCGTGAACCTGCCAAGGTCCGCGTTGCGGATGCGTGAGAAATCGGCGGCGGCGAAGCCGGTCCGGGTCTGAGCCGCGCGAACTGTCAACTCCTCACGATCGAGTGCCTTGATGATCTCAGCCGCCAAAAGGGCCTTCAGTTGTTCGAGATCGGCGTTGTCGCGGCCGAGATCGCGGAACACGTTTTCCCCTGCCGCGAACGAGTTCCAGTTTTGCTGCTTTCATTTGAGTGCCTCTTGGAGTTTTTTCAAGGGTAGCGATCCAAACCACCGCTCCCTCTGGTCGCGGCTCGGTAACGGGGGCACGGTTAATCGGCAAGGGGGCGCGGTTAATCCGTAGGGGGCACGGTTAATCGGTAAAGGCTACGGTTACGAAGCGGGCAGGCAGGACGCCATGAACTTTGCGATGTCCTGCTTGGCTTTTTGCAGCGACTTCAATTGCGTGTACATCATATGGCCGGCTTCGTAGTAGCCGAGCGTGATGTGGTCGCGCAATTTGGATTCGAAATCCATGTGGTTCATGGTGTACTCGACCGAATAGAACGGCGTGGCCAGGTCGTAGTATCCGGCGCCGATGAAGACTTTCAGGGATGCGTTCTGGGTCATCGCCTGGCGCAGGGAAACCGCAACGTTGACGTAGCGGTTCTCGTAGTCATCGTAGTTCCACGGGCGGACGCGGTCGGTGAGGACCTCGTAGGGCAGGTCGCTATCGAATTTGAGATCGGTGCGCACGTATTCGTTCCAGGCCGCGGTAAACGCGCCCTGCACGGAAGAGTAGCTGGGATCGTACTCGGGATTGGACGCGGCGGTGTCTTCGTCGATGCCTTCCAGGCGGCTATCGTAACGGCCGAGGATGCGGTGCTGGTCGCGCAGCAACTCCTTCTCAAACCGGCCGGCGCGGACGCGCAGATTGTTCTCTTCGACGAACTGCGGGGAAAGGCCGGTCAGGCGAGCGAGGTTCTTCACCACGGAGCCACGTTCTTCGGCGGAGATGGTATCGCCCTTGAACAGAGCTACGGTGTACGGTCCGGCGGCGAATCGCTTAGATTCATCGATGGCTTTCGTCAGGCCGGCGGACTGGAGGTCTTTGGGAAGCTTGTTATGAAACCAGGCGGCGGCGGTGTAGGTGGGCAGGAAGAGCGGGTAGGGCAGATCGTTGCCGGGATCGAAGCTAATGACGCCGAAATTCAATACGGACGAGAGCAGGACGATGCCATTCAAGTTGATGCCCAGATCGTTTTGCAGGTACTCAGAGAGCGCGGAGGCGCGCGTGGTGCCGTAGCTTTCGCCGGCGAGGAACTTGGGCGATGTCCAGCGCTCGTGCCGCGTGACGTACATGCGAATGAACTCGCCGACGGACTGCAGGTCGCCTTTGAGGCCGTGAAAATTCTTGGCCGTGGATTCGGGAATAGCGCGGCTATAGCCGGTGCTGACGGGATCGATGAAGACGAGGTCCGTCTGATCGAGCAGGGAGTATTCGTTGTCGGTGAAGCGGTAGGGCGGAGGAGTGGGGTTGCCCTCGGGGTCCATGACGACGCGCTTGGGGCCGAGCGTGCCCATGTGCAGCCAGATGGAAGAGGATCCGGGGCCACCGTTGAAGGCGAAAGTGAGGGGGCGCTTGGCGAGGTCGGCGTCGTCTTTGGTGTAAGCGATGTAGAAGATGCTGGCGGTGGCGGTGCCGTCTTCCTTCTTCAGAAGCATGGTGCCGGCGATGGCGGTGTACTTGATGGTTTGTCCGCCGATCTGAATCGAGTGGTGCGTTTCGGAGGTTTTCTCTTCCGGCTTCGGCGCGGGCGGCGTGGCGGCGGCGGGCGCACCCGCGGGTGTTGCCGCCTCCGATTCGTTTCGAGCGGGCCGCGGGCCGCGCTGGGCGGTCAGAGTGAGTGCTAACGCGACGGCCAAGGGCAGGACAGCATATTTGGACATTTACTTTGATTCTAGCGTGCGGGGTTGGCGGCGCTGGAATGCCCGGCCGCAGGGCGTCAGCCGCATTGGTTCAGTGAATGCGCCGACCTCGATAGAACCGCGCGGCCAGCGCACCCGTTCCGATCAACACAGCCGCAGTCAACACGTGCCAGACAAACAGATGGAGTACGTTTTGGAACATGCACCGAAATTGGAGAACCAAAAGCGCCAGCGCGGACGACAATCCAACAAGCGCTGCCCCGAGGTCCGCGTCCGGGAACAACGCGCCACGTTGAGCAAGCACCCAAAAGAGAGCGGCCGCAGCCAGGGCGATGCTCAGCTCCGTCACTGCGCATGGCCAGCCCTCGGAGACAAACGCAGTCGAGTTTCGCCACGGAAACAGCAGAGCAATTCCTCCAATCATGCCGGCGCCCCAAAACATCAACGCGAGTGCCATGGGAAAACCAGGCCGGCTACCCGGGACCATGCGGCAAGCCAACGAGAAGGAAAAGATCACTCCTCCGGCCACCAGAACAGCCGCCATGATAAGCATTTGCCGGCCCGTCATCAAACGAAACCCGGCTTTGTCGCCAATGGTAATCAGGCTTCCTGCGCAAACAGCGAACACCAGAAAGAGAATCAGGGTCAAGCTTTTCACAGAAGGAATTGGATTTACAGGGACAAGGGACGCCGACAACTTATTGTGGATTCTGATTCGAGTCTCGGGAGAGACTTGGGCATCAGGCCGCGCGGCTGCCCACCCTTCGAGTTCGCGATCAAACTCGTCCTCGTGCCGATTACCTGGCATTGTCGTCCTTACTCAAAGCCAAACGAAGCGTCCGGTAAGCGCGGTGTGCCTTCTGCTTGACTGCGCCTATAGTCGCCGACGTCGCCCTGGCAACTTCCTCCAGACTCATTCCCATGACCTTCAACATCACAATCACCTCGCGCTGCGACGCCGGCAGGTCTGCGATCAGCGCCTCGAGCCTTTCCAGAGGAGCCGGGATAGACGATGCCGATTCGCCGGTCAGTTCGGGGAGGGTGTCCATCTGTACTTCATGCGACTCCAACCGCTTGCGTTTCCGATACGCATCGAGGCTTGTGTGCCGGGCAATCCCGTAAATCCACGGCATCACGGGTTCGGAGGATCGATAGGTGTGGCGCGAGCGGTGAATTCGCACCCAGCATTCTTGAAGCACATCCTCGGCCTCATGACGGATGGACCTGGATGCGCTGAAATAACGAAGCAGTTTGGGGGAAATGCGCCGGACCAATTCGTCCAGGGCGGCTGCATCTGCGCGCTGGTATTGCGTCATGAGCATTCTTAGCTCGAGGTCGTCAACCGGGCCCTCATTCATTCAGTTCGCACGTCAAGCGGTTTAGGTTACGCCGCCTCTCCATGATGGCGCAAATTTTCCAATGCTAGTGGGACGTCCCAGTGATTTCGAAAGCGCAAAGGGCCGCTCCTTTTAGTCGCGGCTCGGTACTGTCAGGCAGCGTTTTTACCGAGCCGCGACTAAAAGGAGCGGCCCTAAACGCTATCGAAATGACCGGGACAGCCGACTAGTGCTAATTTCGGCCCGGGGTGTAACTTCTCCTCGTCGAAAGGCGAAGGGAAGGGTATGAGACGCGCGGGGGCTGGCAAGTGAGCGGGCGCAGATCGCTGTTTGACGGCTGGGTCCACCGAATTGCGTTTTGGGGTGGCTCGGTAATGGTAGCCATCGGTGTTGCCCTGCATCTGCCTATGTTTTGGATGGGAAGGATGAACGGATTCCGGCTGGTCGGAATGCCGATGGGCACAGGAATGCTCGTCGGCATGGCTCTGATTGTGCTCGGAGTCGTTGCTGCCGCCTATGGACTGTTGCCTGGCCGCGGGGGAGAGCGCGCCAGCATCGGATCCGTCGTGCCACCAGAGGATGCGCCTCTCACCCAAGCCCACTGGGTTCAAATCGCGCTGGTCGGAGTTGCGCTGGTTGTCGACGTCATGAAAGCAGCCACGCTGGGCTTCGTGACACCAGGCATGCGCGCTGAGTATAGTCTCAGCGCCTCAGCGGTCGCTCTGTTGCCGCTGAGCGGGCTCACCGGGACCACCATTGGATCTATCATTTGGGGACGACTCGCCGACATTTACGGACGCCGCGCCTCGATACTGCTCGCAGCTGTGATGTTCGTCGGCACGTCTATCTGCGGAGCGATGCCTTCGTTTTCCTGGAACATTGTCATGTGCTTCATGATGGGGTTAGCCGCCGGCGGCATGCTGCCGGTAGCCAACGCGCTTCTGGCGGAGATCATGCCAACCAAGCACCGAGGTTGGTGTCTCGTGCTCCTCGGCGGCGTTGGGACAATTGGGGGATACTTTGCGACCAGCGAATTGTCGGCCTTATTGCAACCGCATTTCGGCTGGCGGATTATGTGGTTGGTCGGCTTTCCGACTGGACTGCTATTAGTCATCCTCAGTCCCCTCCTGCCGGAGTCGGCTCGCTTCTTACTGGAGATGGGCCGAATCGAGGAGGCTGCCCAGACACTCGCTCGGTATGGCGCGCTGATTGTGCTTGATCGAGGCCCGAAAGCAACCCCAGCGACCGCCATCCGGGCAAACGTGCAGCGTCCGCCCGATTCTGGCGCGGGACTTGGGATCGCCCTCACGCTCGCCGCGCTTGCCTGGGGACTTATCAATTTTGGTGTGTTGCTTTGGCTGCCATCCGCCCTCATGGCCGAGGGCCGTAGCGTGGGCGCGGCCAGCACTTTGATTGCTGGTTCGGCCTTGCTCGCGATCCCAACCGTTGCCGCCGCGACGTATCTTTACAGCCTCTGGAGCACAAAAGGCGTGCTCATTTTGTCTATCGGGATCACGGTTCTGGGGCTTATGGCCGCGCTACTTCGAAATTACAGCGCACTGTCTTTCGTTTCGAACCCGCTGCTCTCTGTATCCCTCCTGGTTGTTGGCACGAGCGCAGTGATTTCGATTCTGATGCCGTATGCGGCAGAGAGTTACCCGGTTAAGCAGCGAGGCCGCGCGGCCGGTTGGTTTGCCGGATGCAGCAAAGTCGGCGGAGTAATGGCTCAGGGAATGGCTGCTTTGGCGATGGTACCGGCATTCGGATTGGCCGCGGGAATGATCGCTATTCCAACCGTCGTATCCTTACTGCTCGTTGCCATGTTTGGTCATGAAACTCGTGGGCGGGACCTGCGCGAACTCGAAGCAAAAGCGGCGACTCTTTAGAAAGGTTGAATTGATGAGTTCCAAGAATCTCGACGAACTAAACCACCTGCAACAGAAAACCTGGACCGCCGGGGACTTCCCGAAAATGGGTATGGAGCTTTCCATCGTCGGCGAACTGCTCTGTGAGTCCGTACCGGTTCTTGCCGGCGATCGCGTGCTGGACGTGGGTACGGCTTCGGGCAACACCGCCCTGGCGGCAGCCCGCCGGCGAGCAAAGGTGACCGGTATCGACATCACTCCCGTCCTGCTCGAACGCGCCAGGGCCAGGGCGGAGGCGGAGGATTTACCGGTCGATTTTCAGCACGGTGATGCTACTGCGCTCAGCTTTGAAGATGGCTCTTTTGACATTGTGATGAGCACCTTCGGATCGATTTTCGCGCCCGACCCGGAAAGAACCGCTGCAGAGATGGCTCGAGTTTGCCGGCCAGGAGGCAAGATGGCAGTCGCGGTTTGGACTCCCAATGGGATGCTTGGAAAATTGTTTCGCCTGCTGGCGCGCTACTCTCCGCCTGGATCTCAAGTCGATCTGCCGGTTTCCTGGGGTGATGAAACGATATTGAGACAACGCTTGGAGCCATATATGAGCGACATAGCGATTAAGCCCCAGGTAGTGCGTTTTCGCTCGCCTTCGCCGGCGCATTGGGTTGAGTTTATGAAAATCTACTTCGGTCCGGCCATTCTGGCAATGGAAAATTCTCGGGAAGATGCCCGGCGCCAGCTCACACTGGAAATGATGGAACTCGTACATGAGCATAACCGTTCACCGAATACCACGGCGTTGGGCGAGAGTGAGTATCTGGAAGTGGTGGCGACGCGGTCTTAGGGCGCAGTGAAGGGAGAGGTGCCCCTCAGCGATCCATGGCAATTTGATTGTCCGGCCGGAACGGGCCGATTCTTTGAGAACGAGCGACGCATTTGGCGTGCTGGCTTGGGCCCCCAAGCCTCGTGCTAGCAGATATGCGCACCCATCGTATCCACGTACACGGCATATAACGACTGGCTCCCGGCGATAAACAACCGGTTCCGCCTTGTGCCGCCGAAGCAGATGTTGGCGCAGACCTCCGGCATACGGATCATGCCGATAAGGTCACCATTCGGAGCAACCACCTGTACGCCGGGCCGCGCGCCGCACCAAAGATTGCCGTCGATGTCGCAGCGGATGCCATCGGCGGCAGAAGGGCCGCTTCCGCCCGGAATGTTGAGCTGCACAAATTGCTTTCCGTTGCGGAGCGCTTTTCCGTCCAGGTCGAAGATCCGGACATTGCGCAGCGACCCGGTATCCGCCAGATACAGCTTTTTGTAATCCGGCGAAAAACAGATGCCGTTGGGGCCGTCGCCATCGTCGTTAACTTTGTCGATTTGTCCCGTCTTTGGATCCACGCGGTACGCGGCCGTTTTCAATTCCGAGTCGCCCTTGTAACCTTCGTAATATCCGCGGATACCATACAGCGGATCGGTGAACCAGATGCTCCCGTCAGGGTGAACCACAATGTCATTGGGTGAGTTGAGGCGCTTGCCCTGAAACTTGTCGGCAATCACGGTTGCCGTCCCGTTATACTCGTAGCGCACCACACGCCTCCCGCCGTGCTCGCAGGAAAGCTGGCGCCCTTCAAAATCGAAGGTATTGCCGTTGCTAAACCCCGACGGATTGCGGAATACCGTGACGCGCCCGTCCTCTTCGATCCAGCGCATCTGTACGTTGTTCGGAATGTCGCTCCAGACCAGGTAGTGACCGGACCCGTTCCATGCAGGGCCTTCCGCCCAGAGCGTCCCCGTGTGTAGCCGGCGTATGGACGAATTCACGATATACCGGCGAAACCGATTATCGAAGGAGATGATGTCCGGATCGGGATAGGAAAGCGGCTCGTTCCTTGCGTAATCCCGGGGCGTGGGTGTGGAGATTCCCGGAGTAGCCGCGGTTTGTGCGAGCAGCGGCGTCACGGCCGCGCCGGCGAGCGAGGCCGCCAGAAATGAGCGGCGGTCGAGTGGCAGCGTGTTTCGCTTGTGAACGGGAATAGGCATGCCTGATAGATATATCGCAACCGTCAGCGTTTTGGGAAACCGCCCTCGGTGGTGCGCCGTCTGCTATGCTGAGCGGGTACGAACCTGCCCCGCGTCCCACCATTCGCATGTCGTATAGAGTCACGCTTTCCCTAGGGCTTCTGATCGCGTTGGGCTCCCTGCTTTCGGCGCCGGCATATGCACAACGAAACCGAGTCGCCAATATAAATAATGCCCGCCGGGTGACGCTGTCCGGCCATCTCCATCCCCAAGCGCTGGCCGAAAATGATGAGGGCGCCGTGGATCCGGGGCTTCTGATCCCGCGCGTGACACTAATCTTGAAGCCTTCGACCGCGCAACAGGCGGAACTGAAGCAGTTGCTCGCTGCGCAGCAGGATCCGTCCTCTCCGGACTATCGCCGTTGGCTCACACCAGAGGCGTACGCCGATCGATTTGGCGTCAGCGGATCTGACCTCAACCGGATTACGTCATGGCTTCAGAGTCAACACCTGGCGATCGTTGCAGTGGCCCGCGGAAGAAATTGGATTGCGGCCAGGGGCACGGCCGCCAATGTCGCAACGGCCTTCGGCACCCGCCTGCATCATTACCGGGTGGATGGCGAGTTGCATTTTGCCAACGCCACCGAACCGAGCCTCCCCGCTTCGCTCGAGGGAGTGGTAAAGGCGATTCACGGTCTGCACGATTTCCGCATGAAGCCGCGTCTGCGAGCGGCCAACCTGCAATCTCGCTCCCAGCGGCCGGCCTATACGACCATCGCCGGCAGCCACTACGTAGGAGCGAACGACGTCACCGCCATCTACAACATTCAGTCGCTGTACAGCAGCGGGATCACGGGCTCCGGGCAAAGGCTCGTGGTGGTGGGGCAAACCGACCTGGTCCTAACTGATATCGAAAACTATCGCAGCTTCTTCAACCTGCCGGCGAACGATCCGCAGACCATCCTGGTGCCCGGCTCGCCCGATCCGGGGATCCACCGGGGCGATCTCGGTGAGTCGGACCTCGATCTGGAACTGTCGGGGGCAATCGCTCCCGATGCCACCATCCTGTTCGTGTATTCCAATGACGTGGCCGTATCGCTCCAATATGCCATCGACCAAAACCTCGCGCCGGTGATCAGCATGAGTTACGGCGATTGCGAAGCGGATATCGCGGCCGCGGATGCGGAGAGTCAACAGTCGCTGGCTCAGCAGGCGAATGCGCAAGGCATCACCTGGCTGGCGTCATCCGGCGATTCCGGAGCCGCCGATTGCAGTTCCGGGCCGAGTTCGAAATCGAACGGAATTCTCTCGACGGACTTGCCTGCCAGTATCCCCGAGGTTACCGGCGTCGGCGGCACCGCATTTACAGAGGGCACCGGGACCTATTGGAGTAGCACTAATAATGCCGGCGGGGCTTCGGTATCGGGTTACATCCCGGAAACGGCCTGGAACGATACTGCAATCGATGGCACTCCTTCGGCGAGCGGAGGCGGAGCGAGCGCCTACTTCTCCAAGCCCGCATGGCAGAGCGGAACCGGCGTTCCGAGTGACGGAGCGCGCGATGTTCCCGATTTGGCCTTCGCTGCATCCCCCGATCACGACGGCTTCCTGATCTTCACCGACGGATTCGAACAGGTAGTCGGAGGAACTTCCGTAGGTGCTCCTTCGATGGCGGGGCTGATCACTCTGTTGAACCAGTATGTCGTCGCCAGAGGATTGCAATCCGGGCCGGGCCTGGGAAACATCAATCCGCAGCTGTACGCGATCGCGCAAACGAACCCTGCCGCCTTCCATGACATCACCACCGGCGACAACATTATCACCGTCACGTGCACGGCGCGGCAGCGCAACTGCCAGCCCAGCTCCATCGGATATACGACCGGCGCCGGCTACGATCAGGTTACTGGCGTAGGCACCGTGGACGCGCAGGCCTTCTTCACGGCATGGGTGATTCAGAGCGGAGCGAACGGTCAAGGCCCGCCTGCTCTCTCGGTCATCGGAAATGCGGCGTCCTTCAACCAGAAGTATGCGCCGGGGATGCTGCTGACGATCTACGGTTCCCGGCTCGCACCGGGCACGCAGGTTGCCACCAGTGCTCCGTGGCCCCTTGGGATGCAAGGCGTATCGGTAACCATCAATAACGTGCCGGCGCCGCTCTATTACGTCTCGCCTGGCCAGCTTAACGTGCAGATTCCTTATGAGACGCCCGTGAACACCAGCGTGGTGCTGACGGTCAACAACCACGGCAGCACCGTATCGACTTCCTTTGTCGCTACCGCGGCAGCGCCTGGAATCTTCACCGATCCAGACAACGAGCCTGTTCCGTTTGCCAGCGCGTCACGCGGCCAGACCATCACCCTGTATCTCACGGGCGGAGGCGCGGTGAGCCCGGCGCTCTCGACAGGCGCAGGCCCCAAACTGGGTACTCTGTTGGCAAATCTACCGCGGCCACAGCAGAAAGTCGCGATGACTGTGGGCGGCGTCGCCGTCTCATCCGTGGATGCGCTGGTCCCGGTGGGTTATGTCGGTGTCATGCAGGTTAACTACCAGGTCCCTGCCACAGCGCCATTAGGACCGCAAACCGTGATCGTGACGATCGGCGGCATCTCGAGTCCCCCGGCCACGTTGACAGTGGTGCCTTAGACACCTTTTTTCCGAATCCACTTTCGCCACACCAGGTACCCCACAGCCAAAACCACGATCGCGACCGCCAGCCACTCCAGGTAGTAATGGATGTTCTTCTCCACCGCTTCCCAGCGGTCGCCAAGCAGGTAGCCGAGGCTCAGGAACGTGCTGACCCACAACACCGCGCCCGAGTACGCGAATACGGCAAACTGGTGCGGCGCCACATCGGAAATGCCGGCGGCGTATGCTGTGAGATGCCGGACACCCGGGATGAAATAGCCCACGGTCAGCGCCCAATGGCCAATGCGCGCGAACCAGGCGTGCGCCATCGCCAGCCGCTCCTCCGTGAGATGCAGATACTTGCCGTAGCGCAGCAGGACGCGGTGCCCTAACAGGCGGCCGAGCTGATAGCTGATGGTGATGCCGCAAGCGCTGCCGGCCAGCGCGCAGGCAAATGCCAGCGGCAAATGAAGGTTTCCTTTGTAGATCAGGTAACCGGAAAAGGTGAGCAGGGTCTCATCGGGAATCGGCAATCCGATGATGCCGAAAACGAGCAGAAAGAAAATCGCGAAATAGCCGTATTGCGAGATCCACGCGAGAACCTGCGCTTCCAACTAAACCGCCAGCTCCGTGATGTCCACCGAAGAGCGGTTGCCTTCCACCACCACAATGCCGCTGTCGGTCACGTGGTGATAGCGCCGGTCACGATCCAGGTCATAACCGATGCAGGCGTCTTGCGGCACCCGGACGTTCTTGTCCAGGATAGCGTGCCGGACGCGGGCCCGGCGGCCGATATCGCAATTATCCAAGATTACCGAGTCTTCCACCAAAGCCCCCGCGTGGACGCGCACGCCGCGGCCCAAGACGGAATTGCGAACGACGCCGCCGGAGAGGATGCAGCCGCCGGAGACAATGGAGTCAATCGCCTGCCCCCGCCGGCCCTCATCGTTGAAGGTGAACTTCGCCGGCGGATCGGGATAGCTCGTGGTCCGCACCGGCCACTGCCGGTTGTGCAGATTCAACGCGGGGTTCACCGAGCGCAGATCCATGTTGGCTTCGTAGTAGGCATCCAGAGTTCCCACATCGCGCCAGTAGGGAACCGCGTCCGCCAGTTCGCCCGGAATGCGATTGGACTCGAAGTCGTAGGCGTAGATCTCGGCTTTGCCGGCCAGCTTGGGCAGGATATTGCGCCCGAAGTCGTGGTTGCTCTGCGGATCGGCCGCGTCATCGTGAAGCAGGCGGAGCAGCGTGCGCGTGGAGAAGATGTAGTTGCCCATCGAGGCATGCACGCGGTGATGATCGCCGGGCAGCGTGGGAGCATCGGGATTCTTTTCGTGAAACGCCAGGATGCGGCCGTCCTCGGCGGCCTCGACCACACCGAACTCGGCTGCCTGGTCCTTAGGAACCGGTATGGCGGCCACGGTCACTTCCGCGTTCTTGTGTAAATGATATTCGATCATACTGGCAATGTTCATGCGATAGATGTGATCGCCGCCGAAGATCGCCACCACGCGCGGGTCGGCCTGTTCCACCAGGTTGATGTTCTGGTAGATCGCGTCGGCCGTTCCTTGATACCAGGTCTCGCCCGCCGAGCGCATCTGCGCCGGCACCGGAATCACAAAATGGCTCTTGAGCAGCCCACCGAATTGCCAACCTTCATTGAGATGCTGCAGCAGCGACTGGCTGCGAAACTGCGTCAACACGTACACGGAATAGATTCCGGAGTTGATAAAGTTGCTGAGCACGAAATCGATAATGCGGTATTTACCGCCGAAGGGCACGGCCGGTTTGGCGCGCTCTTTGGTCAACGGATAGAGCCGGGTCCCCTTCCCGCCTGCCAACACGATTCCCAGCACTCGTAAGCGCATCGATTCCGCCAATGCCATATTCTTCCAGGCAAGCCCCTCGCACGCAAGCTGCCTTTTGACAATTTCTAAATCTGTGTTTGGTAGCACAGGCCTCCCGGCCTGTGTTCGGCGGCTACATGTACTCCGGAATCTGAATTCCCAAAATTCCCGCCGTGCGCGCCAGTTGGCGGTGGAAAAAATCCGTCATCCAGAGCAGGAAAACCTTCTTCTCGCGACTCTCTTCCTGCAGGATCGGGTACTGGTGGTAGAAATTGTTGAACGCCTGCGCCAGCTGGAAAGCGTACTTGGCCACGTGCGCGGGTTCCCCGGCGGTCACAGCGCGCTCCAGGGCCGAATCGGCCTTCGAAGCGGCCAGCAACATCTGCCAAGAGTCTTCCGCTTGGAGCTGACGTGCCATAGCGGCGGCGTTCAGCTCCGACGCGAAATGGGGCAGCGTCTCGCCGCGCTCCTTCAGCTTGCGCAGAATGTTCCGGGCACGGACCGCGGCATATTGCACATAGGGTCCGGTCTCGCCTTCGAAGCTCAGCGCTTCTTGCAGATCGAACGCGATCACCGAATTGCGCGTGTACTTGAGCAGGAAGTAGCGCAGTGCGCCGACGGCGATCTGGGTGGCCACGCGCTTCTGTTCCTCAGGCGGCGCCTCAGAATGACGCGACGAAACCTCCTCCAGCGCCTTGGCGATCAGGTGATCGATCAGGTCGTCGGCCTTCACGCCCAAGCCCTTGCGGCCCGAGACTTCGACATAGGGCCGCTTGCGATCTTCTTCCGAAAGCGGAATGCCGAGGTCGGCGCAGCAGCGCGGCGAGAGCGCCACCATTTCGTAGGAAAAGTGCACGGAATGGCTGGCCTGCTGCTCATACCCCAGTCCGCGCAGCCCGGCCACCACCACATCCTGCAAGTACGACTGACGTGCGTCGATCACGTTGTATACACGCGCACCGCCGCCGAAATGATGCTCGGACCCGGTGGGCATGTCGGTCGTGATCCACAGCACCCGGCCATCCGCGTACGTCTGGAATGGGCGGTAGTAGAAATCCTTGCCCAGCAGCCCGAACTTCCAAAGCTGGTAGGCGATGTCCTTGCCGACATAAGTCACGGTGCCATCGGAACGGACGATCACCTTGCCCTCTTCGGAAAGGCCCGGCATCACCCAACAGCCGGCGTTCTTGCCTTCGCTCTCAAGGTAGATGGCTTTGCGTTCCTTCAGCTGCTCGAACGCCGAAGCCCAGAACTTCAAATGCAGGATCTCGCTTTCCCGCGGCAGGACGTCGTACTCGACATCGAGGCGCAGCATGGTCGCCAGATGCGCCTCCACGATCGCGTCGGCCACCATGTGAGCTAGATTGTGCAGCTCACCTGCGCCCGCCTCGATCGCATGGAGCGTTTCGGCGCGCCACCCGAGTGCTTTGGGATCTTCCGTGTAGTAGGCGGAAGTTCGCGCGTACAGGTCCCAGCAATAGTAATCAAACCGGGTAGCAGGATCGGCGATGAGCGCGCGCACATCGGCTGACGTTTTTTTTTCCAGGTAGTGAAAGCCCACTACGACATCGGCCACCTGGACGCCGGTATTGTCGATATAGTTCTGAACCTCGACGCTCTGTCCCAGCGCGCGCAGCATGCGCACGAACGTGTCGCCAAGTGTGGCGTTCCGCAGGTGCCCGATGTGGGCCGCTTTGTTGGGATTGATATTGGTGTGCTCGACGATGGTCTTCTCGCCGGCGGCGGCCACGGTTTCCGATTCGCCACGAAGCAGCGCCACCCCGTAAGCCCCGCGGTCCAGCCGGAGGTTGAGGTAACCGTTCCCAGCCACTTCCATGGCCGCAACACCCGGAATCGCGCCGATCTCGGCGGCCAGTTCGGCGGCAATTTTCTTGGGCGCCTGGCGGAGCTGTTTGGCTAACTGAAACGCCGCCGGCACCGCCATTTCGCCGAAATCGCTCGGCCGCGGCTGCTCGATAGCTACTGCCAGATCAACGCCATACCGCGCTTGAATGTGGGCGTGGAACGCCTCGGAGACCTGCTTTTCGATGGCTTGAAACACGGGAAGTACGAGTATAGCAGGCGGGCTAAATGGGACTAAATCTCGTATTCTGGCGGCTTTGCGCGGCCGAACTGGATGTGTTCCCAAATCCTCTCATGGAGAAAGTAGAGTCCGACTTTCGAGAACATGTCGGCCGCAGCGATGCCGCCCGAAACCCATGGTTTGTGCGTAAATACGAGTGCAATCAATCCGGTAGCGCCAGATCCCAGGAGCCGGTAGCTGACTGCCTTGGCGAAGCTTCGAGAGTTACTCTCCATAGATACCTCGCATTGTACCAAAACCCGATAGAGATTATGGCGATGGTTTGTACTATTTGTCAAGGGCTGGATCTGGGGACGGGTCTGCCGGTTCCGTCCGCAGGCGGGTCAGCGCCTTGATGGTGTCTTGCCATTCACGGGGATCCGACTTGGTGGCGTAAGGCTGATTCAGGTCCTGATAAAAGTCGAGTACCTCTTTCACCACCATGGCGTCGACTTCCTTCGGATCTTTGCCCGCGAGCTCAATCGCCAATTGAGAATAGGCATGGTCGGCCAGTTTGTACTCACCCGGGCGAGTCGGCTGCCCCGTATCGAAGTCGCGATTGGGAAGAGCCAGGCTTCCTTCCTCCACTTGGGCTAACAACCCGCGGTATTCGGTAAGCGTTCGGTTAAAGCTGTCTTCGAACAATGTGATGGTTGTGGAAGTGGGCGGCTTAAACGCGGCAGCCCGGAAAGGTCCGACTTTGGGAATGATGCGGAAGAAGAAGCCCAGAATCTGGGCCAGAAAGCCCGGCTTCCGATAGTCGCGATCCCATTCTTTGCGGTACGCCGCGCGTGATAGGTTGTAGCGGAATTGGCGGCGCGTCAGGCCGGGGTGCGCCTTCTTTAAATCGTCCTTTTTCATGTCCCACGCCACCTTGGTCATTTCCGGAATCAGTGTGCTCACCGAGTGCCGATAGGTGCCCAGAGCCAGATCGAAACTGGTGAACAGGCTGGGAAGGTCGAGGGAATACGTATCGTGAAAAGCGCGTTCGAGCACCGGTTTGCTCACTTCGAACCCGATGAAGTCGTGATACGACTGCGGAGCATAGTTGCCTTTGGCCACTTCCCAAACATCGAAGCCGAACTCTACCTTGAGATGCGAGCCGGGGTTGTCGGCGTAAGTGACGGTACGCCCATACTTCGCCTCCAGCTTGGGATACTGGGTGGCTACCGCGAGGTTGACTGCGAAAGGGTGGCCTGTTGTATCGGCCGCATAATGCGCCAGGGCGCCGAGCGCGAAGGCGTACTCGTTTAGATCCTGAGCCTCGGCAAGCATGTTCATCACGAAATCGCCGCTGCGCACATAGTGCGTCAGGTCGCTGAAGAATTGACTGCCGAAGGGGTAGTAGCCCATGTCTTGAATGATGGCGCCGGCATAGGCGTACCCATGCGCGTGCCGCAGATCTTCCGGGCTTGCCTGCGGGAACCTCTTGACGAGCATCGGCTTGAGATTGGTTTCCCAGGCCGAATCGATGATCGCTTCGTGGGTGAGCACGGAATACGCGTTGGCGGCGGGGGCAATCAACAGTGCGGCGGCGCACAGGAGCAATCGGCGCATAGTATTCTGCGCGGCAATTCTAGCACCGGGAAAACGCGGGATGAGGTGTCCCGCTCCACCAAGGGTGTGAAGCGGGACGGTTGATTACAGGGTTGACAGTTTCGCGTCCAAATCCGCCAGCGTCCGATTCAGCAGTTCACGGTATCGCGGATTCTGCGCCGATTTCAATTCCGTCACGATTCGGGTCCTTGAGAGAAGAAAGCTCTCCTTCTGGCGAATGAGACTCAGGGTTGCTGGATCGGGCACATTACGGGCAGGGGCATTTGGGCGCACTTCGAACACGCCAGCCAATGCCTCGGCCGACTTACTTTCCCAACCTTTGGCCATACTTTGATTCTACTCCGGTAGGACATGAAGTGAAAGCCTACGTACAATTCACCTGCAGAATCAGTCGTTTTAGACCCTCGCGAAATACGGCGGGCGCCGTAAGCAGACTACAAACGAGAAAAGCCTCACCGTCGAAATCGTAGAAGAAGCCGGGTTGGAACAGAACATTCGCGGACTCGAGCAGCCCCAGAGCCCACTCCTCCTCGGTTCGCAGCTTCGGAACTTGTATCGTGGCGCACCAGCCGCCTTCCACATTCAGAAGGCCAGCTGCGGAGCCCTCGAGCGCTTCGCGGGCGAGCCGGAGATTCTCAGCCGTACGCGCGCGGATCTGCTGCTGGATCGATTGGCCGGCGCGCAATAGACGTGCGGCCGCGCACTGCACCGGAGTTCCCACGGAAAGATAGGTATCCGCGATCCACTCCAGCCGGTCTCTTGCCTGCTGCCGCTCATGCGCCGCGCCGGCGGTCACGATCCACCCCAGTTTCATCTGCGGGAGCCCGGCAATTTTCGAAAGACCACTCATCGAAAAGGCCAGCCCCTCCTGCTGGCCGGCAAGTGTGACGACACGTTCGCTGTCAGGCGCGAAAGCGTAATCGGCGAAAACTTCATCGGAGATGAGCGCGATTTCCCGCTTCTTACAGATTCGCGTTAGCTCATCCAGTTCCCCGCGTTTGACGAAGGAGCCGGTGGGGTTATTGGGATTGACCACAATGACGCCGCGGGTGCGTTCCGTCAGTGCCGCCAGCAGTCCTTGGAGATCGAGGGCCCAGTGCCCGTGGTAACGAAGCGGATACGAGCGTACTTCCACAGACTCCATGGTCGCGAGGAATTCGAAGAGCGGATAAGAGGGCCGCGGCACCAGCACGTTGTCTCCCGGGTCAGTCAGAAGCTTGAACAGGTAGGCATAGGCCTCGCTGGTGCTGGCGGTGAGCAGAATCCGCTCAGGTTCTACGGCGATGCCGCGATCGAAGTAGTATTGCGCCACGGCTTCGCGCGCTTCGCCAAGACCAGCCGGTGACGGCTCGTAACGCAGCAGGCGTTGCTCGCGGAAAGCGTCGACGATCTCGGCAGGGTAATGGAGGCCGACTTTGGTGGGGTTGGATTCCGTGAGATCTAGAATTTCCGCACCTTCCGCGCGCTTCTTGTCGATCGCGCGCGTGAGGCGGTTGGGCTGGAAGTCCCAACGGAAACGGAAAGAGAACATCTTTATCCGCGGACGGCCCAGCGAAACAAGTCGGCTACTTTGGGCGTGGTCCCTTGAAACAGGATACCGATGCGGAAGATCCGCGCGGCGGCCCATGTGCCAACGAGGCTGAACACGAGAACGCCGGCCAGCCCCACCCACGGCTGCCAGGCCGGCACGCCCCCGGGCATCGACTGGCGCATCATCATCAAGATTGGAGTGAAAAGAGGAAACAGGGACAAGGCCGTCGACATCCCGCCGTTCGGCTGCTGCAGCACCGTCACCATCAGCATTAGGGGAATCAGCACCGGCAGCATCAGGATACCGACCAGTTGTTGCGCATCCTGCGTGCTGTTGCAGGCCGATCCGAAGGCGGCGCCCAGCGAGCACATCAGCGTCACGTCGGCAACGAGGTAGACGAAGAACCACGGCAAAACGGAGAACGGAATCAGGCCGAACATCGCCATCCCCTGAAGCGCCAGAATGCCTCCCACGATGTAGAGAGCCGAACTGACGAGCGAGCGGGCCAGGGCGGCCAGCACCTTGCCGGCCATGATTTCGAACGGGGTGGCCGACGCGAGCATCATCTCAAACACGCGTTGCGTTTTGTCCTCGGCTACCGCGGTAAGCATGGGATTGGCGCTGAAAAGAACGATCATCGCCATCATCAGAACCAGAGCGTAGGGGACGGCGAAACTTTCCACCTCGCCCTTCTTGCGCGGCTCGAGAATGGCGTTAGTTCGTGGGTCCTGGGAAACCAGGTTCATGCTTTCCAGCCGCACCGGGGTGAGGGCTTCGGCATACTGATCGTGACTGACTCCCAGTTGAGCCAGGCGCACTCGCCTGAGCCCATCGTTTACCGGGCCGGCGAACCACGCCTGGAACAGATCAATGCCGCCGGCGCTGGAGTAAACGGCGATCGGTGGGGCCTGTCCGGACCCGGGGTGAAGCGCGTCCGGAGCGATCTCGACAAACGCGAATAATTCCTGGCGGCGTACCTGATCGGACAGGGCCAGCCTCTGGTGATCCCAATTGCCGTCGGCCGGGGTGCTCTCGACGAACCGGTACTGCGGCATGGTGCGGCGTCCGGTCAACTTATCGAACATGTCTTTACGGTTGGCTTCGTCGGCAGCCTCGATCACGGCCGCGGCAACCGCGCCGGTCCGATCGAGTATCGCCACGTGCCGCTCCTGCTGGTTGGCTCTATTTTGCATTCCGGCGATCACCAGGAAGCTGCCGCCGAACAGAATCGGCAGAATCAGCAATCCGAAAATGAACGCTTTGGTCATCACGGTGGCGATGAAATCCCGTTTGGCAATCAGCAGAATTCTATGCAACTTGCGCCTCCTCCGCGGCCGGGCCTGCGATGCGCACGAAGATGTCGTGCAGGGATGGCTTGGTGACGGCGAAGCTGGTAACTCGGGTCCGCGCAAGCAGCGTGTGCAGCACTTGTTGCGGATCGGAGCCGCGCGCCAGACGTATCTCCTGTACCTGACCCAGGTCCTGAACCTTCTCGATGCCCGCGATCCCGCTGAGAACCGCCGCGCCGCCCTCTGCAGTAATCCGTAGTGTATCGGTTGCGTATTGCTGCTGAATCGCGGCCAGCGTGCCGTCCAGGACCTTCGTGCCGCGGAAGATCATGAAGATCGAGTCGCACATGCTTTCCGCCACGTGCATGTCGTGCGTGCTCAGAATTACTGTGGAACCCCGGCGGCGCAGTTCGAGTATGGACGCTCGCACCACGTCCATACTCACTGGATCGAGCCCGGTGAAGGGCTCATCCAGGATCAGCAGCTTGGGCTGCGGAACCACGGCAGCGATGAATTGCACCTTCTGGCTCATGCCCTTGCTCAGCGTCTCCAGTTTCTGCGAAGCAAAACCGGCCAGGTCGAATTTCTCAAGCCAGCCGTTTACTTCTTTGGTCACGCTACGCCCGCTGCGCAGCTCGCCGTAAAACTCGAGCAGCGTCCGCACGGGCATGCGCCGGTAGACTCCGCGCTCTTCGGGCAGATATCCGATGAGCTCCGAGCGCGTGCCACTCACTTGCTGGCCAAACACGCGGATGGAACCGCGGTCCGGATAGAAGATGTTCACGATCATGCGCATGGTGGTGGTCTTGCCCGAACCATTGGGACCGATGAACCCGTAAACCGCGCCTTCATGCACGGTGAGCGTCAGATCATCCACGGCGGTCAGGGAGCCAAAGGTCTTGGTGACATCGCATATCTCGACAGCGCCCATTAGCCTAACATCGTAAGGTAAATGGAAGAGGCTGTCAATGGCGCTTGTGGGGCCGGCCCTTCCGGGCCGCCGCCGGGCTTCTGCCCGGCGTATCGACAAGTCAAAACGGCGGCAGGCCAGAAGGCTTGGCCCCACGTGAATGTTTGACAAAGGGGCCGCGCTCCTTTTATGTTAGAACATATGACTGACCAGTCAGTCAGCGAGCGCAAGCGGACCTCGATCCTCGAGGCCGCGCGGTCGGTTTTTTCCCGCAAGGCTTATGCCGATGCCGCCGTAGACGATGTCGCCGAGCAGGCGCATATCGCCAAGGGCACCCTGTATCTCTATTTCAAGTCGAAAGAGGAACTGTACCTGGCCGCATTGGTCAGCGATTTGCGCGCCATGTCGGCGGATGCCCGCAGCAAGATGGAAGAAGTCTCCGGCTTTCGCGAAAAGCTGCGCGCTTTTTTCGAAGTCCGGCTGGATTATTGCCGCCTGCACGAGAATTTCCTGCGCATTTATCTGGCCGAGTACGGCACCATGTTCGTGCGCGCCCCTCTCAATCGCGAATTGGCTCAACTGGTACGAGAAAACATTCGCTACGTCGCACAAGTAGTGGAAGAGGCGATTGCACGCGGCGAGATCCGGCGCGTTTCGGCGCCGGCCACAGCGGCAGCCATTTTCGATATGTCACGCGGTTTGATCGAACGGCGCCTTCTGGGCTGGAAGGAATTTCGTGCGCAGGATGAGATCGAATTCAGCATCGATTTGTTGTGGTCAGGCATCGGATTGCGTAGTAAGGCGCCGGCCCGGGGACGGTCGAGGCGTGGGTAGGTAGCGGAGGGATGGGAGTGCACCACAGGTTTGGCGGGATGCTGATGCTGTTGAGTGCGTTGGCAACACCTGTCGTCATGCGCGCGCAGCTTGGCGGTACCGGCGGCGGTCCGCCGTCACGCGCTGTGCCGTTGCCGATTTCCGGCCGCACGGGACAACCGGGGGGCGTGGCAACGGTGCAGAACAGCCTGCCTGGGGGCGTACAGAGCGTCAATACCATCACCAGCTCGGTACAGGTGCAAGGCGCGTATGCAGGCAGCGTGCTTTCCACTGAGGCGCCCGGAGCGCCCGTAACACTCTCGCTCGCCGATGCCATTCGCCGGGGCCTCCAGTACAACTTGGGCACGGTTGGATTTCAAAACAGCATTCGCCAGGCGCGCGGGCAGCGCTGGGTGGAGTTGGCCGCGCTGCTGCCTCAAGTCTCGGCCGATGCCTTCGTCACGGAACAGCAGGTGGATCTGGCGGCGTTCGGATTCACGTTCAGCGTTCCGGGCTTCAGCATTCCCACTGTAGTCGGTCCGTTCCACTATTTCGACGTGCGCGCCCACGTCACGCAAACGGTCGCCAATTTTACCGACCGGCGCAACCTTCGTGCATCGGAGCAGACACTCCGCGCTACGGAACTCTCGGCGCAGGATGCGCGCGACCTGGTGGTGCTGGCGGTCACCGGCGGTTACCTGTCGATTCTTTCCGCCTCGGCGCGGATCGACTCGGCGCGGGCGCAAGTGGTGGCTGCCGAAGCCACCTATCAACAAGCCGTGGACCGGCACAACGCGGGAGTCGCGGCGCGCATCGACGTCACACGCACCCAGGTGGAGTTGCAAACCCAGCAGCAGCGCCTTACCTCTCAGGAAACCGACTTCGCCAAACAAAAGATCCAACTCGGCCGTGTGATCGGCTTGCCGCTCGGACAGGATTACACCTTGACCGACCGTCTCGCCTATTCGCGGGTCGCCAACCTGACGTTAGACCAGGCCTTGCTCCGCGCGGCGGCCAACCGAGCCGACCTGAAATCGGCTCAAGCGCAGGTGCAGGCAGCCGAGTTGGCGCGGTCAGCGGCGGTGGCCGAGCGCTATCCATCGGTGAATTTTGCAGCCGATTACGGGGCCATCGGCAGCTCGCCGCAGAATTCGCACGGGACGTTCAGCGTGAGCGGCACGGTAAGCGTACCCATCTGGCAGGGTGGCCGCGTGCGCGGCGATATCGAACAGGCCGACGCCGCGCTCGAACAGCGCCGCGCGGAATATGAAGACTTACGCGGCCGTGTCGATGCGGATGTGCGGCTGGCGTTTCTCGACCTGACTGCCGCTGCCAGCCAGGTGGGCGTGTCGCAAAACAATCGGGAATTGGCGGCGGACACGCTGGGGCAGGCACGCGACCGCTTCGCGGCGGGTGTGGCGGATACGATTGAGGTGGTCCAGGCACAGGAATCAGTCGCTGCCGCGGAGCAGGATTACATCGCCAGTTTGTACGCCCATAACCTGGCGAAAGCGAGTTTGGCCCGGGCAATGGGACAGGCCGAACAAGGGATTCAAGAACTTCTCGGGAGACCATAATGGCAACTGACGATCTTCAACCCCCGAGCCGGACACGCGGCCGCGGCCGAGCGTTAATCGTGGTCGTTTTGATCGGAGCCGCGCTGGCGATTGGCGGCTTCCTGTATTGGAGCTATGCGCAGGGGTACGAATCCACCGACGATGCGCAGGTGGATGGACACTTGAACGGGGTCAGCTCACGCATCGCTGGCACCATCAGCAACGTCTGCGTGGATGAAAACCAGGTCGTGAAAGCCGGCGACCTGGTGGCCGAGATCGATCCGCGCGATTTCGAGATCGCCCTCGAACAGGCCAAGGCTGAAGTGTCGCAGAAGCAGGCCGAGGTGCAGGTGCAGGATCCGAACGTGCCCATCACGGAAGTTTCCAGCCAGACCAATATCCTGACCGCCCAAGCCGATGTGGCCACCGCCGATGCTGGGGTTGCCTGGGCCGAGCGCGATCTGCTGGCGGCCCAGGGGCGCTTGCGCGAAGCCGAAGCCAACTACGCCAAGGCACAGGAGGACGAGGCGCGCTACAAAGCGCTGGTCGAAAAAGACGAGATCCCGCGGCAGGTTTACGATCAGTCGGTGTCCAACACCAAGGCGCTACAGGCTGCAGTGGATGCCAACCGCGCGAATACCGAAGCCTCGCAAAAGTTGGTGGAGCAGCGGAAGGCGCAACTGGCCCAAGCGCAGAGCCGGCTGGGCGAAGCCGATCGAACCGGGCCTCAGCGCTTGGCCGTGAGCCGCGCCAACGTGGCCGCCAAAAGGGCCGACACCGAAGTGGCGAAGACGCGCGTCGATCAGGCGCAGCTCAACCTCTCCTACACCAAGATCTATGCGCCGGTCTCGGGCGTCATCACCAAGCGCAGCGTGGAAATCGGCAATCGCGTGCAGCCCGGCCAGCAACTGTTTCTGATCGGGCAGCTCAACGATATGTGGGTAACCGCCAATTTCAAGGAGACCCAGCTCCGCCACATGCACCCTGGCCTACGCGCCACCATCTCGGTCGATGCGTACGAACAGACCTACCAGGGTTATGTGGAAAGCATGCCCGGCGCCACCGGCACCATCACCAGCTTGTTGCCGCCGGAAAATGCCAGTGGCAATTACGTGAAGGTGGTGCAGCGGCTGCCCGTGCGCATCCGCTTCGACAAAAACCAATCGGGGCTCGACCGGCTGCGTCCCGGTATGTCCGTCGAGCCGAAGGTGCAGTTGAAATAGCGGTGCTACCCGGCATCACGGACAAAAACCGCAAGAGTCAATAAACGTGGCAGCGGCGGCGCAATCACAGAGTCTTTGGACCCCCAGGCACAACCCCTGGGCCGTCGCCCTTACGGTTACTCTGGCCACGTTCATGGAGGTGCTCGACACTTCCATCGCCAACGTTTCGCTTCCGCATATCGCCAGTAACCTCTCCGCCAGCCAGGAAGAGTCCACTTGGATTCTCACCAGCTACCTGGTGTCGAACGCCATCATCCTGCCTATGAGCGCGTGGCTGCAGCGCTTGCTGGGGCGAAAGCGTTTCTACATGACGTGCGTGGCGCTGTTCACTTGCAGCAGTTTCCTATGCGGCCTGGCGCCGTCGCTGGGGATGCTGGTGCTGTTCCGCGTGATGCAGGGCGTGGGAGGCGGAGGGTTGCAGCCCAGCGAACAGGCCATCCTGGCCGATACCTTTTCCCCGGAAAAACGTGGTGTCGCCTTTTCGGTTTACGGCATGGCAGTGGTGGTGGCCCCCGCGTTAGGACCCACACTCGGCGGCTGGATCACCGACAACTTCAGTTGGCGCTGGATCTTCTACATCAACGTTCCCATCGGCATCATCTCGCTGCTGCTCACCAGCCGCATGGTGGAAGACCCGCCGTACCTGAAAAAGATCCGCGCGCAGGGCCGGCAGAAGATCGATTACTTAGGCCTCAGCCTTCTGGTGCTGGCCATCGGCTGCCTGCAGATGGTGCTCGACAAGGGCCAGGAGTCGGATTGGTTCCATTCCACCTGGATCACCGCCGCGCTCATGGTTGCGGTTTACGCATTCCTGGCGTGGGTGGTGTGGGAGTGGTTTCACCCCGAACCGATCGTGGACGTGCGGCTGTTCAAGAACCGCAACTTCGCCACAGCCATGTTCTTTACGTTCGTGCTGGGGACGGTGCTGTTCGGGACCACCGTGGTGATTCCGCAGTTTCTGCAATTGCTGCTTGGCTATCCGGCCGAGAAGGCTGGCCAGGCGATGGCGGGCGGCGGGCTGGCGATGCTGGTCATGATGCCGATTGCGGGACAACTGGTAAGCCGCGTCGATCCGCGAGCCATGATGTCGGTGGGATTTCTATCGACGGCGGCAGCGCTCTATTTCATGGTCACCCACATCAGCCTGCAAATGGACTTTGCCACCGCGGCCATGCTGCGAACCTACCAGGCCATTGGCTTACCGTTCATCTTTCTGCCTTCGAACACGCTGGCCTATATCGGCATCCCGCGCGAGAAGGGCAACCAGATCGCCGCCATGAACAGCTTCATTCGCAATATCGGCGGCAGCATCGGGATCGCGGTGATCAGCTCGCAGCTTACGCGGCAAATCGCCAAGCACCAAAGCTACCTGGTGGCACACGCCACGCCCGGCAACGGACCGTTCGTTCAGATGGCGGATGGCATGGGCCAGATGCTGGCCAACCGTGGCGTTGCCGCGCCGATGCGCCAGGCTTATGGGCGCATCTCCGGACTGATCGCCGGACAAGCCACCACGCTGGCGTACATCGATATCGTTTCGATTCTGGCTCTGGTGGTCGTGTGCCTGGCGCCGTTCGTGCTGATCATGCGGCGGCCGAAGCGGGCGCCGGCAGGCCCGGTGGGACACTAGTGTTCTTGGTGGCGCAGACCGTCGCCTCTCGGCGGTCTGCGAAGACGGCAGACGACACCATGCGATCGTCTGCCCCACCGATACCCCATGGCGCAGAAGTCTGCTCTAATCCGTGCACTACGCCGCGCGCTGCGCGAGTCGGCCGATCCTCTCAAGGCACCCGGCATGCAAGCCTACATGAAATCGACAATGCCTTACCTGGGGGTGCAAACCGGGCCGTTGCGTAAGGTGACCAAAGCCGTGTTTGCCGCGCATCCGCTTGCGTCGTTCGCAGACTGGCGCGACACCGTGCTCGAGTTATGGCGCAAGGCCCGGTACCGCGAGGAACGTTACGCAGCCATCGAGCTGGCCGGCAACAAACGCTACCGGGAATTTCAAACGCTGGACGCGTTGGCGATGTACGAAGAGCTGATCACCTCCGGCGCCTGGTGGGACTATGTGGATACCATCGCTTCGCACCAGATTGGCGAACTTCTGCGGCAGTATCCCGCCGGCATGAAGCCCCTCCTCCGCCAGTGGGCCTGCTGCGAAAACATGTGGAAGCGGCGCAGCGCCATTCTGGCTCAGCTTCAGTTCAAACGCGATACCGATCTCGAACTGCTCTACGATTGCCTCGAACCTTCGCTGGCATCATCCGAATTCTTTCTGCGCAAGGGAATCGGGTGGGCATTGCGCCAATACGCCTGGACCGATCCGCGCGAAGTTCAGCGCTACGTGCGCCAGTACGAAGCCCGGCTGAGCCCGCTCACCAGGCGCGAGGCGCTGAAAAACGTTGGTCCTCATTCGAGCAAATCGCGGTAGTCCTGCGGATCGAGTCCGAAGCGTTCCATCTGGCGCGGCAAATCGGCGCGCAGCGTTTCCGGCGTCAGGCGAACCCAGGCGGCGATTACGGTCTCGACGCCGACTCGCTGCATCCCTTCCCCTTCGGCCATCGATTCCGCGACGCCGCGCAATTCGGCTTCGGTAGCGTCGCGCACAGGTCGGGGCGTTTGGCTCAAGACCTGATTCAGAAAATCTTCCGCCGCGTCGTTCCAGTTCACTCCGACAATGATACGTCACCGGTGGGGCCGGCCCTTCCGGGCCGCCGCCCGGAACGGGTCGTTACCGGAAAGCCCGGCGGCAGGCTTCTCCGCGTCTTAGCGGTGACAAATCTCTCACTCCCGCGTCTATGCTGTGAAGATGCGGTTCGCAGCCCGTTCCCTCTTGCGCCGTCCCGTCTTTACGTTAGCCGCCGTTTTGACCGTTGCCCTCGGAATCGGAGCCGACACTGCGCTGTTCGGCGTGGTTTATTCCGTTCTCATCCGCCCCCTCCCGTTTCGCGACCCAGGCAAGCTGGTCCAAATCAGGGAAACGCATCCCGCTTTACCGCAGTTGCAAGTCGCGGCGCCCGATTTCGAGGACTGGCGCCACCAGGCTCGCAGTCTCGATCAACTCGCGGCCTACACTCTTTCCGCGATGAATACGGGCACGCTGTTAGGACAGGGCGAACCGGCCGTCGTGCACGCCACGATGGCCAGCAGCGAGCTTTTTCCGCTGATGGGGATCGAGCCGCTACAAGGGCGTGGCTTCGACCACGCGGAGGAAATGGCCAAGCGGCATGTGGCCCTGGTGAGCGAACATCTCTGGCGGCAGAAGCTGGGCTCCGATCCGGCCATCGTGGGCAGGCAGATCCGGCTGGACCAGGACTCGCTCCAGGTGGTCGGTATCGTGCCGCAGCGGCAGGCCTTCCCCGAGTGGGCGGATGTGTGGATCCCGCTTTCCTTATTGGAGCCCGAGCTCCAGACCCGCAGAAAATATCATGCCCTGGAAGTGGTCGGCCGCCTCAAGCCAGGAATCCAGGAAGAGCAAGCGCAAACAGAGCTACACACGATCGCTCGTCGGTTGGCGCAGGCCCATCCGGATACCAACGCAACGGTAGGCGCGTACGTAATTCCGTTGACTCAAGAAATCACCCAAGCCGTGCGGCCCTCACTGCTGCTGGCCTGGGCGGCCGTGGGACTGGTGCTACTGATCGCTTGCGCCAACCTCGCGCACCTCTTTCTGGCCCGGACGATTGAGCGGCGCGAGGAGCTTTCCATCCGTCAGGCGCTGGGTGCGAGTGCATGGCACCTCGTCCGGCAATTGTTGTCGGAGAGCTTTCTCATTGTGATGATCGGCTCAGCCGCCGGTGTGGTGCTAGCCGCATGGGCCGGACAGTTATTGAGCACGCTGGCCGCGAGCCAGATCCCCCGAGTTCAGTGGACCGCGCTCCCAGCGCCGGTCGCCCTATTCGCGGCCGGCATTTCGCTGATTGCCGGTCTCCTCTTCGCATTGCCCGTCTGCTGGCACTTGTTGTACCGGCGGTCGCGGCTATTGGGCGCCGGACGCTCGGTCACGCGCACGCACCCGCGCCTCAGCGCAGCCTTGCTGGCGGGCGAAGTCGCCATAGCACTTCTGGTCCTTTCGGGGACGGCTCTGCTCGCGCGCAATTTCGCTGCGCTCCTCAATGAGGATCCAGGTTTTCAGGCAAAGCACGTATGGGCAATCCCGAACCTTCCGTTGCGCAGCGACTGGAATCAATCTGCTGCGTTCCTGGCCAACCAACTCGCCCCTGCTCTGCGCCGTGTGCCGCGTGTAGCTGAGGTCGCTGCCGTCAACTCGGCCCCCATGAGCCTGGGTTCCACAGAGCACACGCGATTCGCCACGCGGTTCGGCGTGGAAGGCCGGACGTTCGATTCCGGCAGCTACCCAGTGGCACAAAACCGCTGGATCACTCCCGAGTACTTCCGCGTGCTCGGCATCCCGCTCCAGCGCGGCCGATGGCTGTCGGAAACCGATCGCAACCAGCCACGCATCATCGTCAACCAGACGCTGGCCCGGCGCTTCTTTCCGAATCAGGATGCGGTGGGCAAGCGCCTCGTGCTCGGCGTGATGGATCCCAAGCAAACCCTCAACGAGATTGTAGGGGTGGTGGGCGATGTGCGCGAGCTGGGCTTGGATCAGGAAGTCGAGCCGACGATGTATGGTCTCGCCACCGGCCCAGTGATGACGCTCTTGGTTCAGATGTCTGGCGATGGGAGCGGGGTCGCCTCGGCCCTTGGCGACGCCATCCATCGAGTGGATGCCGAGATCCCCGTGACCAGGGTTCAGCCTCTGCAACAGAACCTGTCGGACTCTCTCGCCAGACGCCGTTTCGCCTTGCTCCTGCTTGCGATCTTTGCGGGCATGGCAGCGTTCCTTACCGCTGGTGGAATCTACGGTCTGCTCACGCAATCGGTGAATGCGCGGGTGCGGGAGTTGGGCGTGCGGGCCGCCATTGGCGCGGCGCCTGGAGAATTGGTGCGGGTGATTCTGGGCGAGGCCATCAGGCTGACACTGCCAGGATTAGTTGCGGGCGCGATCCTCGCGCTTTCCTTCGCGCGCGTCATGAAGAGTTTCGTATACCAGTCATCGCCGGCCGATCCGCTCTCCATCGGCAGCGCGTGTGTTTTTCTCGTGCTTCTGGTCTTCGGTTCCGCCTGGCTGCCTGCCCGGCGCGCGGCGGCGCTCGACCCCGCCTCCGCTCTGCGGCAAGAGTAGACCTGATCGGTACCAGCGGCTCGGCCACGATTGGTACCCATTCGCGAAAAAACTGGACGCCTCCGTCGTAAAATTTCGGGGTATCATTTGGATTACTCCCCCGATCGAAATCCGAAGGAACTGTGAAATCCACTGAGACTCCTGTCATTTTAGAAACGAATCTCCCCGGCATCGAGCTTCACGCTCGCGGCAAAGTGCGCGATGTCTACCGCGTCAGCGACCGGCTGCTGATTGTCGCTACCGACCGCATCTCCGCGTTCGATTACATCCTGCCCACCGGCATCCCCGACAAGGGGCGCGTGCTCACGCAGCTCTCCATTTTCTGGTTTCATTTTCTGCAAAACGTGACGCCCACGCACTTTCTCACGGCGGATGTCGACGAATATCCGAAGAGCCTGGCGCCGTTCCGCGACCAGTTGGAAGGCCGCTCCATGCTGGTGAAGCGCGCCAACATGATCGAGATCGAGTGCGTTGCGCGCGGATATCTGTCGGGTTCGGGCTGGAAGGAATACAAGCAGCAGGGCACGGTTTGCGGTATCCGCTTGCCGGCCGGTCTGCGGGAAAGCGAGCGGCTGCCCAAGCCGATCTTCACGCCGGCTACGAAAGCCCAGACCGGGCACGACGAAAACATTTCGTTCGAGCGGATGACGGAATTGGTCGGCATCGATCTGGCGCGCCGCCTACGCGATCTGACACTCGAGATCTACTCGAACGCGGCCCGCTACGCCGAAAACCGCGGCATCATCATCGCCGATACCAAGTTCGAATTCGGTTTCGTGGGCGATGAACTGGTGCTGGGCGACGAAGTGCTCACGCCGGATTCCTCCCGTTTCTGGCCGGCGGAAAGTTACCAGCCGGGCGGCCCGCAGCAGTCGTTCGATAAGCAGTTCGTCCGCGATTACCTTGAATCGGTTCACTGGAACAAACAGCCTCCCGCGCCGCCGTTGCCGGAAGAGGTCGCCGCCCAGACGGGTGAAAAGTACCGCCAGGCGTACACCGAACTCACCGGCCGCCAATTATGAATTGGCTCGACGTGGTGTTGGCCCTGATTCTGGTGGCCTCGCTCGTCACCAGCTTCCGCAAGGGCCTCTCGCGCGAAGTGATCGGGTTGGCCGCAGTGTGCCTGGCGCTCGTCCTCAGTGTTTGGCTGTATGGATTGGCCGGGTCCTATCTGGTACCCTACCTCAGCTCGCGGTCGGTTGCGAACTTTGCGGGCTTCACGATTGTGTTTTGCGTCGTGATGTTGTTGGGCGGGGCGGTCAGCCTGGTGGTGGGAAAGTTTTTGAGAATCACGGGGCTGTCTTTCTTCGACCATATCCTGGGAGCGGGCTTCGGAATCTTGCGCGCGATTCTGATTTCGGTGGCGCTCATCACCGGAATCATGGCGTTTTCGACCGGCGATCGGCCCCCCGCGTCGGTGGTGCACTCCCGGATCGCTCCTTATATGTTGGGCGCCGCTCGCATGGTGGCAGCGATTGCGCCCTACGAAGTGAAAGAAGGATTTCGCAAAACCTACGCCCGAGTGAAGTCGGCATGGAAAGACGGCGGCAAAGCAATCCTGCCAGGCGGCCAGAAGGGAAAGAATGAAAGAGAAATTTGATGGGTTGGTGGATCACCTGCTGGCGGGAAACATTTTTCTGGAGGAAGCCATTGAAGTTCTGGAACGCAATATGATCCAGCGCGCCCTGGAACGCGCCGGCGGCAACCGCTCCGAGGCCAGCAAGCAACTCGGCATACACCGCAATACGCTGCAGAGGAAAATGGTGGAATACCAACTCACCGATGGCCGCGGCCGCGTCCGTCGCCGGCCTCCTGCCCGCCAGGCGCGCGCGCGGAAACCCAAGTCCGGCGTTGCGTGAGTATCGAGCTGCTGATCTTCGACCTCGATGGCACTCTGATCGATTCCAAGCTGGACATTGCGTACGCGGTCAATGCCACGCGTGCCCACATGGGCATGGGCCCGCTGGACATCGAAGTCATCTCCACGTACGTGGGCAACGGAGCTCCGGTGCTGATCCGCCGTGCCCTCGGAGCGGACGCCGCCGAAGCCGCCGTTCAAGCGGGCCTCGAATATTTTCTCGAATACTACCGGGAACACAAACTTGACTACACGCAACTCTATCCTGGCGTACGCGAGGCCCTCGACCGTTTGCGCGAGGCGCGCAAGCGTCTCGCCATCCTGACCAACAAACCCGTGGGCGTCAGCCGCGCCATCATCCAGGGCCTGGGCTTGAGCGCGCATTTCTTCCAGGTTTATGGCGGCAACAGCTTCGAGTTCAAGAAACCGCATCCCATCGGGGTGGAGACGTTGATGGCCGAAGCCGGCAAAGAGCGCGCCGCGACCCTGATGGTGGGCGATACGTCCGTCGACATCGAAACCGCCCGCAACGCCCGCGTTCGGGTCTGCGGCGTGCGTTATGGCTTTGCCCCGGAAACTTTGGATAACCCGCCGCCCGATCTGCTGATCGACCGCATGGAACAGCTCGCGGATTGGGTCTTGGAATGAGTGAGTAAGGCACCACTACGATTTGCGTTACCGAGCCGCGACCATAGGGAGCGTGCTTTTTAGCTTGCCCTTGGTGTCCGCCGCCGGTCAGCTCTTAGGCGGTTCCCACAATTCGATCTTGTTGCCGTCCGGGTCGTACACCCAGGCGAAGCGGCCGTAGTCGTAGTTCTCGCGCTTCGGATCGACCGGGACGCCGTTTTTCTCCAGCTTCGCCAGAATCGAGTCCAGATCGTCGACGATATAGTTGATCATGAACGGCGCGCCGCTCGGGTCGAAGTACGTCGAGGTTGAGGGAAACACGCTCCAGGTGGTGAGTTGCTCGTGATTCGGATCGTCAAAGGAACGCCATTTGAAGTGGCTGCCGTATTCGGCCTGCGGGATTCCCAATTGCTCGGCATACCAGGCGTTGAGCCGTTTCTGATCGGGCGACTTCAGAAACACACCGCCGATCCCGATGACTTTTCCGATTTGGTCTGGCATAAGTAGAAGCTTACACTCAGGCGGCGGCCGCTGTCTCTGGAAAAAGGCTCAAGAAAACTTCCTAACCCCGACCTTACCTCCTCCTTACTTCCCATCCAAACCGGCTGTCCTGGTAAGATGCCGTCCATGGATTTGAGCTACCCGATCGGTCCGTGCGAATACCCCTCCAGCGTGTCCGCGGAAGCGCGCCACCGGTATATCGGCGATATCGAGGCTGCCCCCGCCCGTTTTCGCGAGGCAGTGGCCGATCTCAACAACGCCCAACTCGACACACCCTACCGGCCCGGAGGCTGGACCGTCCGGCAGGTGGTGCATCATGTTCCCGACAGCCACTTGAACGCCTATGTCCGTTTCCGCCTCGCCCTTACGGAACCGGAACCTACCATTAAGCCCTACGACGAAAAGAAATGGGCCGAACTGCAGGATGCCCGCGCCATGCCCGTGGAAGCGTCGCTCCAACTGATCGAAGGTCTGCATGGCCGATGGGTGACGCTGTTGCGCTCCTTGTCCGATACGGACTTTGCGCGCACCCTGAACCACCCCGAACTCGGGGTGCTGCGCCTGGACACCTATTTGGCATCTTACGGCTGGCATTGCCGCCACCACGCCGCCCACATCACCGGCCTGCGCCAGCGAATGGGCTGGAAATAACGGAAAACAAACGGTCACCAAATCGACCGCCGGCGCGTCCAATAGACACGGGTTAACTTTTCCGCCGAACGGGTGCGAACCCCACGCGTATAATGGTGGGAAGGGCCCGGGAGTTGTCACTACCTATGAGCAGCCGACTGAAATATATCGTTGTGAGCGCGTCGACGTGCCTCACTCTTCTGCTTCTGATCGGGAGCGTGCTAGGCCAGGGAGCCTCGTCCCCCGACGAAACCTATAAACACATCGGCGTCTTCACCGATGTGGTTTCCCGCATCAAGAGCGAGTACGTCGAAGAGCCCGACATGAAGAGTGTCACGCTCGGTGCCTTGAACGGCATGCTCGAAGCCATCGACCCCTTCGCCAGCTATCTCAACGCGGATCAATACAAGGACTATCAGAAGAACCGCGACGTCCGCCGCGCCGATGTGGGCCTCATCCTTTCGAAGAAATTCGGCTACGTCGGTGTGGTTGGCGTGGTGCCCGGGTCACCGGCCGCCAGGTCCGGCTTCACCACCGGGGATATGGTCGAGAGTATCAACAACGTCGCCACGCGCGACATGCCGCTGGCCTACGCCGACCTGCTGCTCAAAGGCGATCCCGGATCGAGCGTCGAATTAAGCGTCGTACGCGTACAACATCCGGAACCTTCCACCGTGAAGCTCAACCGCACCTTCCTGGCGCTGCCCGCCGTAGAGGACCAGATGCTCGCCGGGCAAGTGGCTTATCTGAGGCCGGGCGCTTTGACGGCAGCCAAAGTGAAAGAAGTGGCGGACGATATCGAGAAGGTCCAGAAACAGGGCGCGCAGAAGCTCATCGTCGATCTGCGCAATACGGCTCTGGGAGAGCCGGATGACGGCATCGCCTTCGCCAACCTTTTCTTGAACAAGGGACGAATCACCTATCTGCAAGGGCAGCGCGTGGCCCGCCAGAATTTTGATGCCGACCCCGCCAAAGCCATTACCAAACTGCCGGTCGTTTTTTTGACGAACCGGGGCACCGCCGATGCCGCCGAGATCGCTGCCGCTGCCGTAGCCGACAACAACCGCGGCGAACTCGTGGGCGAGCCCACTTACGGGGAAGCTTCCCTCCGCCGCGCCATCACCATGGACGACGGATCGGCCATCATTCTCTCGGTCGCCAAGTATTACTCGGCGGATGGCAAGGCCATCCAGGATAACAGGGTCACCCCCAAGAACCAGGTGTTGCAGGTAGAACCCCAGGTGGATTTGGACGACAGCGGCGAGCCGCTTCCCGAAGAGCAAAAAGACCAGCAGCAGGCGCCCCCGCAGAAAAAGCTGGATGACGACCCGATGGTGAAAAAGGCGCTGGAAGTCCTGGGCGCGAAGGCGTAATCGCCGCTCTTAAAGCGTCTTCAGATAAGCAATCAGATCGGCGCGTTCCTGGTCGCTGAGAATGTCTTTGTAGCCAGGCATGCCATTGCCGCCTTCATCGATCTTGGCGCGCACGTTGGCTTCGTTCACCGGCTTCCCATTCACCAGCTTGTCGTGCTTGAAGAGGCCTTTCAGACCGGGACCGATTTTCTTCTCCGTGCTGTCGGCGTTATGGCAGACGCTGCACTGATCGAACACCTCTTTCCCTTTTTCAGCGGTGCCTTTTTGCGCCCACGCGGCGGTCGATCCAGCGGCGCAAACCGCCGCCAAAAGCATTAGACGAGTTACGTGCATGTGCCTATATTACCGGATTAGATGTCGGCAAAATTGTGGGGTCGGGCTTTCCAGCCCGCCGCCGGGCTTCGGCCCGGCGCAGCTACGCCAGCGCTTTCCGCGGCCGCTGCACGTCGGCGATCGAAACCACACCCTTGTCGAAGACGGTCATGCCTTGCACCATGCGGTCCACGTCTGCGCCATCATCCAGCGTGATCTCATGCTCGATCCAGTCCGAGAGTGGAATGTTGCGGAAGTACATCCGCTCTTGCAATACCAGCGAACGGCGGTTCTGCGCCAGCATGCGATTTTCGCGCGTGTAGTGGCGTTGCTCCACGTGGATTTCGCCCAGGAAGTTATCGAACGCCGCGCGCTTGGCGCTCTCTTCGGCGGCCCGAATCGTCGGCTCCATGCTCGCGCTGACGGCCGCTTTTTGCACTTCGATGACCGCCCGCTCTTCGGCCAGCTTGGTTCGTTCTTCAGCCAGCATCACGTCCATCCGCGACTGCATGACAAACCACACCAGCAAGCCCGTGGCGACGGCCACGAAACCCGGCAATAAAACCCACAACACGCCTTCCATGCCGTATATGGTAGCCGCGCCGTATTTCCGCAGACTAGATATCAAAGGTTGACACAGATATCTATGGTCTAGAGGTGGCTATAACCCACGGAAATAAAAGGCTATTCATGCGTTCCGTCGATCTTTTGCCCGGCCAGCGTGTAGCGCAGTTCGCCCAATCGGAACGACAGCAGTGGCCCCAAGATCGTAGCCAACCGCGCGTTGAGGCCCGCTCCGAAACCTTGGTGTTTCCCGATGAACGCGGCCCGCCCCAGGAGAAAATCCGCCCGCCGCAGCGTCCCCGAATCCGAGCCTCCCTGATGACGCACACGCGCTTCCGGCACCAGCAGGATTTTCTTGCCACCGCGCCGGATGTGGGCCGCCAGTTCCGCGTCGCTGCCAAACTGCCCGTATCGTTCGTCAATCTGGCGGACGGACTTGATCACGAAAGCGCGGACCATCAGCGCCGCTCCGCGCGAGTAACTCACCGCAAATGGCTCCGAGCTGGGACACTCTGCCGGTTCGTACGTGCCATCGGGAGGTAAGTGGCCGAGTTGGGGAGCGGGCTCTCCCTCAGCATCCACCAGCAGCGGCGCAACTGCAGCAGCACCAGCCGTAGAATCCAGTACGCTGGCCAAACGTGAAATCGCGTTCGGCTCGAGTTCCGTGTCGTCGTGCAAAAACAGAACGTAGTCGGCTTCCGCGGCGCGCCACCCCAGGTTCAGAGCCTTGGTCAAGCCGAAATTCTTCGGCAGGCGTACGAACTGGTCGCGCGGAAAGTCGTCTTCCAGCTGTGCGCTGCCATCGGTAGATCCGTTGTCCACCACGATGACTTGCACCGTATCGCGGCCCTCGGATTTCTCCAGCGACTCCAAACAGCGGCGCAACTGCTCCACGCGGTTGCGCGAGACGACTACCGCCGACACACGCGGCGGTGGCGGCGGAAGTTCCGGATTTACGGATGGGGTCAAGCCACTAGAATAGCGCGCACCTGGACAACCAGTCCCACGAACGGACAGTGCCCATGCCAGGCGTTCGATCCCGCCCTTGCGAAATCAAGCGATTAGTAAGGGAAGCGAGCTTGCATGAGCAGCCTGACAAGACTACCATGGCGGCATCACTCATCCAAGACTTACAGTATGGCCTTCGCATGCTGCGCAAGAACCCCGGTTTTGCGGTCACCGTGGTTCTCACGCTCGGCCTGGGCATCGGCGTGAACACTGCGATTTTCTCCGTTGTGAATGGGGTGCTCCTGAACCCGCTTCCCTACCCTCATCCAGACCAACTGGTCACGCTGCACGAAAGCAAACCGAATTTCGAAGCCGGCTCGATCTCCTATCCGAATTTCCGCGACTGGCGCGATCAGAACACCACGCTCTCTTCCCTGGCGATTGCCCGCAGTTACGCCTTCAGCATGACCGGCGTTGGCCTGGCGGAGCAGGTGGAAGCCGAACTCATTTCCAGCGAATTCTTCGGCCTCTTCGGCGTCAAACCCGTGATCGGACGAACATTCGCGCCACACGACGATGAGATCGGCGCCGCTCCCATAGCCGTAATTAGCGAAGGTTTGTGGGACCGCAAATTCGGCGCTTCCCGCGATGTCCCGGGAAAGACCATCACGCTCGATGGCAGGGCCTACACCATCGTGGGCGTGATTCCGGCAAACTTCGACCTCCTCACCCGGTCGCTCCGCGCCTGCGAAGTCTACGTGCCCATCGGTCAATGGAACAATCCGCTGTTGTCATCGCGCGGCGCCGGATTGGGACTGCACGGCTTCGCGCGCCTTCGGCCCGGCGTCACAATCGCGCAAGCGCGCACCGATTTGGCCAGGGTAACGAACAATCTCGCCGCCACCTATCCGGATTCGGATCGGGGTATCGCTGCTACTATCCACTCGCTCGAAGACGACGTCATCGGGAGAGTCCGCCCCACTCTGTTGCTGTTGTTGGGCGCAGTGGGGTTCGTGCTGCTTATCGCGTGCGTCAACGTGGCCAATCTGCTGCTGGCGCGATTGACCGGCCGCCAGCGTGAATTTGCGGTCCGCGCCGCTCTGGGTGCCGGCCGCGTCCGCGTCATTCGCCAACTTCTTACCGAGAGTCTATTGTTGGCGATTCTGGGAGGCGGATCCGGATTGCTGCTCGCCGCCTGGGGTACGAAGGCCGCGCTCGGCGCACTTCCGGCCGCGTTGCCGCGCACCCACGTCGTCGGCATCGATGCGCGTGTCTTGGGATTCACCATGGCCCTTTCCCTCGCAGCGGGCATCCTTTTCAGCCTGCTCCCCGCGCTGCGCACTTCACGCATGAGCCTGAACGACGGCTTGAAGGAAGGCGGCCGCGGCTCGAGCGATGCGCGTCATGGCATGCTGGGCGTGTTTGTGGTCGCCCAATTGACTCTGGCGTTGGTGCTGTTGACGGGAGCCGGCCTGCTCACCCGCAGCATGACGCAGTTATGGAGCGTGAACCCGGGGTTCGATTCGCGTAACCTGTTGACGTTCGGCTTCTCCTTTCCGCCAGCACTGGCGCAGGCCTCTCCAGATGCGATTCGCGCCGCGTTTCGGCAGCTCGATAACAAGCTCGCCGCCACTCCCGGCGTGCGGCAGGTTTCCGTCTCTTGGGGCGCCATGCCTTTCGGCGACGACGATGAAGAGCTCTTCTGGTTCGACGGGCAGCCCAAACCATCGAGTGAGCACGACATGAATTGGGCGGTGAGCTACGTGGTGGAGCCGGATTACCTGGCCGCCATGGGAATTCCATTGCAAGAAGGGCGATTCTTCACCCAACATGACAACGAGCACGCTCCCGCCGTTGCCGTAGTCGACGATGTGTTCGCCCGCAAGTTCTTCCCCGGCCAAGATGCCGTCGGCAAGCGCATTCACCTGCGGCATGATGACTGGCTGGTGGAGATCGTCGGCGTGGTGGGACACGTCAAGCAATGGGGGCTCGACTCCGACGATCGCCTCCTGCGAACTCAACTCTATCGCCCCTTCATGCAATTGCCCGACGATGCCATGAAGCTTTCCCCCACCGGCATCGGAGTCGTGGCCCGTTATGAAGGAGCCAGCGCGGCTGTGGCAGACGCGATTCGCCGCACCAGCGAGCAGATGAGCCCCGAACAGATCATCTTCGGCATGAAGAGCATGGACCAGGTGATCTCCAAAACCCTGGCAGCGCGCCGCTTCACCCTGATCCTGTTCGGCCTCTTTGCCGCCCTCGCCCTGATCCTGGCCAGCATCGGCATCTACGGAGTCATCTCTTTCTTTGTGGGCCAGCATACGCGCGAAATCGGCATCCGCCTGGCGCTCGGAGCTCGTCCCACGGACATCCTGCGGCAGGTGCTCGGCCGGGGTGGAAGGCTCACCGCAATCGGCATTGGCGCCGGATTCGCGGCGGCGTTCGCGCTCACCAGGCTGCTGGCCGGCATGCTTTACGGCGTCAGCGCCACCGATCCGTTAACCTACATGGCGGTGGCGGCGCTACTGGTGCTGGTAGCCATGCTGGCGTGTTACCTGCCGGCGCGGCGCGCAATGCGGCTCGACCCCGTGGTTGCGCTGCGCTCGGAATAGCAGAATTCAGCCTCCGCCCCATCCGGAACAGTCTAGTTGGATCTCCTGGTGATATCGATAGCCACGCCAATCGCGTGGGGTCAGCCCTTCAGGGCTGCCGGCGGGCTTCTGCCCGGCGCGGTTTTACCTGCCGGCACTCCGCGCAATGCGGCTCGATCCCGTAGGTTGCCCTGCGCTCGCAATAGCAGAAATTCAGCCTCCGCCCCATCCAGAACAGTGTGCCCATCCGTATACTTGTGCGAGGGGATTTCAAATGACACCGGCCATGACACCTGCCAAAACGATCGAGTCCGTTTACGACGCCTTCAATCGAGGCGATATTGCCCATATCCTCAGCCTGGTTGCGCCGAAGGCGACGTGGCGCCAAGCCAAGACGCTGCCATGGGGCGGCGACTACACGGGTCCCGAAGGAGCCACCCAGTTTTTCAACAAGCTCGGCGCAACCATGCAGACGGTCGCCTTCCAGCCGCGCGAAAGCATCTCCGTCGGCGACGAGGTCTTCTCGTTTGGTTATTACGAAGGTAAGAGTATCCAGACGGGCAAGACCGGCGCCGCCAACTGGATGTTCCGCTGGTGCGTGGTGGATGGAAAGATCGTTGCTTACGACTCGTACATTGACACCGCGGCTTTGGTCGCCGCACTGGCGTAAAGGTTCGGCGACCGCTCCCGGCAGTTACCGAGCCGCGACTGAACGGAGCGGTTTTCGTGAGCTTTCGAAATCGCTGGAGCAGCCTCTAACAGGTCCGCCTACGGCGACAAATATTGCCGCCCCGCGCCCTGCGCCTGTCGTGTGCATGGGCGGTGTCGCGCGTCGTAGATCGCTGCGCCCACCAGAACAATCACGGCAGCGGCAACGGTCAAGACCGTAACCAGCCATCCGCGCTGCGGCCGGGCCCGCTCGCGCTCCCGAAAGACGGGCACGTACGCTCCTTTTGGTAGATCGATGATGACCCGGTCGCGCGCGCCCGGTCCGGCGTAATACTGTTCCAAGCGCGCCCGCACATTACGCGCCTGTACGCGCACGATGGGGTCGACTCTAGGATTGAAATCTTCACCCCGGGCGAACACCGATGCGCCGATGGAATACTCTTTGAGCGAATCAACGCGGCCCGCCAGAGTCTCCTCCACTACATAGCGGAGGAATCGCTGCAGACTGGGCGCCGACCCCAGCTCCGAACTCGACAGGATCGTCTCCAGTTGTTCCTTTATTCGCATGGACTCCACTCGGTTCGACCTCCGCCGGAACTGGCTTGGTAGTTCGACGCAGCGCGCCGGCTTTTGTACCGGTTAACAACTGCAATTTCGGCTTACACTCTGGCTGATTTCGTTCGGGTTACAAGCCGCTGCGGTCCTTAGGACTCGCTTGCTAAACTGTAATATCGCTATGGCCATTAGCAAGGATCTGCTCGAAATACTTGTCTGCCCTGTCTGCAAAGCCACGGTGGAGGTGAAAGCCGATGAGAGCGGCTTGAAATGCGTCCAGTGTCACCGAGTGTATCCGATCCGCGACGACATCCCCGTGATGCTGATCGATGAGGCCAAGATCGAGGAATAGTCCAACCGTGCGAAACCTGCTGGAAACTCTGCCGCAGGGAAGCCGCGTGGCGATTATCCGCCTGCGATCGCTTGGTGATTGCGTTCTGACCACTCCGGCAATTCAGCTTTTGAAACGCTACCGCAACGACTTGGAGATTTCCGTGGTCGTGGAAAACCGCTTCCGCGACATCTTCGGCGAGAATCCCGACGTCTCCCGGATCTTGCCTGCGGAGCCTGGTGCGTTACGGCGCATGCACCCCGAACTCTGTTTGAATTTTCACGGCGGCACTCGCAGCGCATGGATGACGGCGTTCTCTGGGGCGAGGCTCCGGGCGGGATTCGGCCACTTCCGTTGGCAGAGTGCGTACAACCAACGGATTCCCCGCGCGCAGCAGATCCTGGGTGTCGATCGCCAGGTTCACACCGCGGAGCATCTGGCTTCGGCGATGTTCTGGCTGGGTGTGCCGGTGACGGAAATCCCTCGCGCGAGGTTAGTGGCGCAAACTCAGCCAGGCCGGGAGAACTGTGCCATCATTCATCCGGTTGCCGCA
>Ga0335081_10001068_pt1 | contig 43925 bp, 35 predicted proteins | sample Lox_Sample_35_FD_206713 | JGI IMG/M metagenome (GOLD analysis project Ga0335081, IMG submission 206713) | Soil microbial communities from Loxahatchee National Wildlife Refuge, Florida, United States - Lox_Sample_3.5 | ecosystem: Environmental > Terrestrial > Soil > Wetlands | place: USA... | reverse complement strand
TCGGCCTCGAGCTTCGCATCTTCTTCAGGCTGCAGCCGGGCGTCGCCGATCTCTTTGCGTTGGAAGGTCCATAAGTCCAGCAGGCGCAGGCGGTCGTGCTCATCGCGCTCCAAATCGGCGATGCGTTGCCGCGTTTGCCGCCAATCGGCAAAGGCCTTCTCGGCCGCTGAATCGTCGCAACCGGCAAAGCTGTCCAGCAATGCCAGGCGCGACGCCGCATCGAAGGCCAGCACCGCCTCATTCTGCGCGTGAATGACGGCCAAATGCGGCGCAAGCTGCTTGAGCACGGTCACGGTCGCGGGCTGATTGTTGATGAAGACGCGGCCCTTGCCACCGGCGGAAATTTCGCGACGCAGGATCAGGACTTCGTCCTCCGCGTCGAGTCCGTTGGATTGGAGCACAGAATCAATATCCGGCGATCCCGACCCAAACACTGCCGAGACTGTCGCCTTCTCGGTGCCGTGGCGGACGGCGTCGCTGGACGCCTTGTCGCCCAGCAGCAGCGCGAGCGCGTCAATCAGGATGGATTTCCCGGCGCCGGTCTCGCCAGTCAACAGGTTCAGACCGGACGCAAAGTCCACGGCCACGTTGTCGATGACCGCATAATTTTCCACCCGCAGTTCCAGGATCACGGCAGCATCGTAAGGCAGCAATTCGCAACTAGCAACTAGCTTTTGGCTGTTGGCTCTTGGCCCGGGATTGAGCAAGCAAGAGACCGCGAGGGCGGGTCCATAAGCATGAGCCCAGGTCAGATACGAGGACAGGCGTGGGCGCTGACTCACTTACACAATTTTCGCGCAAGGTTTATCATCACCTGTTCCAAGCGAAGAGCCAATGGCCATGAGCCAAGAGCCCCTTATGCCTGACCGCAAAATCCGCGTACTTGTTGCCAAGCCCGGCCTCGACGGCCATGATCGCGGCGCGAAGGTGATCGCCCGCGCCCTGCGCGATGCCGGCATGGAAGTCATCTACACCGGGCTGCGCCAGACGCCGGAGATGGTGGTCAACGCCTCCTTACAGGAGGACGTGGACGTTATCGGCCTCAGCATCCTCTCCGGCGCGCACAACGCCATCGTGCCGCGCGTGATGGAACTGCTCAAGCAGAACCACATGGATGACGTTTTGGTGCTGGTGGGCGGCATCATTCCCGATCAGGATGTCGGGAGCCTGAAACAGGCGGGCGTGGCCGCGATTTTCCAGCCGGGCACGCCGATGGATTCCATCATCGAGTTCATACGCGCCAATGTGAAGGGCCGCGGCGTGACGGCAGGGTGATGGAATTTTGGCGAGGCGTTGCAATTGCCTTTGGAAGCATCTAAAGTGCAAGGTAGATGAGCCGTCAAGTCATAATCGATACTCCCTTCCCAACCCTCGCGGAAACCGCTCGCATACTTGGGGTATCGGCGGCTGAGGCAGAGCGCGTTGAGCGAATGTTGTCTGAGCACAAACCAGGCAGGCGCGCACCGGCGAACGGACATCGGCCAAACGTGAGATATGCCCGCAAGCAAGCGTCGAAAAAGCGCTGAGCGGTATTCCGTATTTCTGAATGTCCCATACGACAGCGCGTTTGAGAACCTTTATCTGGCGTCAAAAATCTTTCCCTCGAGGCACGTATGCGGTTTCGCACTTGTTGCTCCTTGCCGATCGTTCTGTTCTTCTCTGGTTTATTTTGCGCAGCCCAAACTACCAACTCGACTTCCGAGGTCCCGAAGCAAATCCCCAGCTTCGACCTGACGGCGATGGACAAGACGGCCGATCCCTGCGTCGATTTCTACCAGTACGCCTGCGGCAATTGGAGGAAGAACAATCCCATTCCCGCCGACAAATCTCGCTGGGGCCGCTTCAATGAATTGGCCGAGCGCAATCTCTACGTGCTGCGCGACATTCTGGAGGAGACGCAATCCGCCAAGCAGCCCACCGCGATCCAGCAGAAGGTCGGTGATTATTACACCTCCTGTATGGACGAGACGGTCATCGAGAAACGCGGCACGACGCCACTCACGCCGATGATGAACCAGATCGCCGCGGTCAAGACCAAGCAGGAATTCATCCAGCAAGTCGGCACGATGCATCGTGATGGGGTTCAGGCGCTGTTCGCCTTCGGCCAGATGCCCGACATGCATGACTCGCGCGAGACGGTCGCCAACATCGATCAAGGCGGGCTGTCGCTGCCCGACCGCGACTACTACCTGAAGGACGACGCCAAATCGGTCGAGACGCGGCAGAAGTATGTTGAGCACGTGCAGAAGATGTTCGAGCTGCTGGGCGACAAACCCGAAACTGCCGCCGCCGAAGCTAAGACCGTTCTGGCGGTCGAGACCGGCCTGGCGAAGGCCAGCATGGATCGCACGCTGCGGCGCGATCCCAAGAACCGCGATCACATGATGCAGGAGACTGAGGCAGTCGCGCTCGCGCCCAACTTCGAGCTGACCGAATATTTCGCCCAAAGCAACGCCCCCAAATTCACCAGCCTGAACGTCGGCAATCCCGATTTCTTCAAGGCGGTGAACGAGCAGATTGCTTCCACCTCGCTCGACGACTGGAAGACCTACCTTCGCTGGCGCACCCTCGATAGCTATGCGCCCGCGCTATCGAAGGCCTTCGTGGACGAGGATTTCCAATTCAACGAGCACTATCTTTCCGGGCAAAAAGAAATTGAGGCGCGCTGGAAGCGCTGCGTGCATTCCACCGATCGCAGCCTCGGCATGGCGCTGGGCCAGCTCTACGTCGATAAGACCTTTGGTCCTGAAGGCAAGGAGCGCACGTTGAAGATGGTGCACGCCATCGAAGCGGCCATGCACCAGGACATCGGCGAGCTGACTTGGATGTCGGATGCGACCAAGCAGAAGGCCTACGAGAAGCTGAATGCGATCGTCAACAACATCGGCTATCCCGACAAATGGCGCGACTACAGCACGGTCATCATTGAGCGCGACGACTTCGCCGGCAACCTCACGCGCGCGCGCGCCTTCGAGGCGCAGCGCCAGCTCAACAAGATCTCCAAGCCCACCGACAAGAAGGACTGGGGCATGACGCCGCCGACAGTCAACGCCTATTATCGCGGCAGCATGAACGACATCAACTTCCCCGCCGGCATTTTGCAGCCGCCGTTCTACAGCCAGAACATGGACGACGCGGTAAATTATGGCGCGATCGGGGTGGTCATTGGACATGAGTTGACACACGGCTTCGACGATCAGGGCCGCAAATTCGACGCCGACGGCAACCTGAAGGACTGGTGGACGGCGGAAGACGCCAAAGCGTTCGAAGAGCGCGCCAGTTGCACCGCCGACGAGTACTCGAGTTTTGTTGCGGTGAAGGACGATAAAGGCGAAGTGAAGCTGAACGGACGCCTCACGCTGGGCGAAAATACCGCCGATAATGGCGGGGTAAAGATTGCCTACCTGGCGCTGATGAACATCCTCGGCAGCACGCCGGTAAAGCCCATCGATGGCTACACGCCGCAGCAGCGCTTCTTTATTTCCTATGGCCAGATCTGGTGCCAGAACGTGACCGACCAGGAAGCGCGCCGCCTGGCCATCATCGATCCGCATTCGCCGGGGCGCTGGCGCGTCGATGGTGTGGTGCAGAACTCGGCGGCATTCGCGGAGGCGTTCGGCTGCAAGGCCGGACAGCCCATGGTGCGCGAGAACGCCTGCCGGGTGTGGTGACGGCAGCAGTTGGCAGTTAGCTCTTGGCTCTTAGCTGTTGGCTCTTGGCCCTTGGCTGTTGGCTCTTGGGCTGGCGATCGCCAGCGTTGAAGCGGAAACTCTAATGCCGAGATCGCTGCTAGTACTGACCATCGTTGTTCTGGTTTTGGTCGCCGCGCTCGCTTTGCTGAGCGAAGCTGCGGTCGCGCAGCAGACGGCTGATACCAAGAAGACGCAGCCGGTGGTCGGCGTGCACGAGGCGGATAATGGCAAGGACATCGATATCACCACCAGCCAAACGCTGCGGGTCAAGCTGAACACCATCGCAGGAACGGGCTACGCCTGGACGCTGAGCGGCGATCCCGCGCCGTTGAAGTTGACCAAGAGCTATACCCAGCACAACAACAGCACGGCGCGGCGCGCGGGCGGAGCGCAACCGTCGGTGTTCGATCTCACCGCAAACTCTGCGGGTTTGGCCAATGTGACCTTCGTCTATCGCCGCTCGTGGGAGTACAACGTGCCGCCCGCGAAGACATTCAGCGTGCGCGTGAATGTGCGCTAGAAGCGTCGCGCAGTTCGCATTGGAAAATTGTCATCACGAGCCCGTCACCGCGGGCGAGGAACCTGCTTGTACCGCCGACTGGCAGGATTTGCTAACAGGAAAGCCTGCCGTCCCTGAAGGGACTCCGCGCTTGAAAAACGCTATCCAGCGCTGAAGCGCTGGGCTATGCTCTTTCGCGCCGAGGCGCTCTGGTTCTGCCCCTTCGTACGCTGATGGCGAAGTGGATCCGCTGAAGCCGGTGCGAGCTTTATGACTCGGCGTTATTTTCCCGGCCAGCGCACCCTGCCGTACGTCTTTTGTGGGAGTGTCATCCTGCCGGCATGCCACGCGCACCGCGCGGCCGGTCGCCGAAGCCGTAGCCGTAAGTTGCGCAAAAGCAGCGATTTATTGCCAAGTCCGTGAATTCCCAAAATGTTCGCACGTCACAATCGGGTGTGACTTTGGTCGTTGCCCCCCGCCGCAGAAGGGTTAAAATAGAAACGGTATTGAAAATGATTTTCAACTTCAAATTCGGCCGCCGCCGCAAGGCCGCTCAGGAAAAGAGCAGCGCACTGGCCGACCTCGAGGTCGGCGAAAGCGCCGTGCTTGCCGAACTGAAGTTGTCGCCTCCCGTGGTTGAGCATCTCATGAACCTCGGCTTCGTGCCCGGCCTGGTAGTCAAGGTCCTGCGCAGCGGCCCGGGCGGCGATCCCCGCGTCTATCGCGTCGACGGTACCGAAGTGGCTATGCGCCGCGACCTCTCCGAGCACATCGATGTGGAGCTGATCGGCGCGCCCGCCTTCGGAGATTGAGACCCATGGGAGCCTCGACCATGAGCTGTCACGCGGTGGCGCCGCGCACCGACGAAGCCCGCACCGCGTACCGCACCATCGCCGTCATCGGCCCCCCCAATTCCGGCAAGACCACGCTTTTCAACCGCCTCACCAAGCTGCGCCAGAAGGTCGGGAATTTCCCCGGCGTCACCGTGGAGCATCACACCGGCTACCTCCGCGACGCCAATGGCGAAGAGGTCGCGCTGGTCGATCTGCCGGGTGTTTATAGCCTCACCCCGAAGTCCGAGGACGAGAAGGTCGCGGTCGATGTGCTCACCGGCAAAATGCCGGGCATGCCATCGCCAGACGCCGCCATCGTGGTGCTGAACTCCACCAATCTGCACACGCATCTGGTGCTGGCGGCGCGCGTCATCGCATTGGGCATGCCCACACTGGTGCTGCTCAACATGGCCGACGAACTGCGTAAGCAGGATGGCGATGTCGACGTGCTCTCCCTGGCGCGCCAGTTGGGAACGCCGGTGGCATTGGTCAGCGCCACCACTGGCGAAGGTTTGGAGGCAGTGCAGAATTTCCTATCGTCCGCGACGCCTTGTCCGGAGCCGCTGGAGTTGCCGGTAATCGGCTCGACCCGCGGCTATCGCGAGTGGGCGGTGCGCGTGGGCGCGCATGCCGGCTATCGCCGTCCCGCAACGCCCGTGTGGACGGCGCGCCTGGACTCGCTGTTTCTCCACCGCGTCTGGGGGCCGGTAATTTTTGCCCTCGTGGTGATCGGCGTCTTCCAGACCATCTTTGCCCTCGGCCAGCCGCTTTCCAATCTGTTTCAAAGGTTCCTGGATACTACGGGCGCAGCCATCGGGCATCACATGCCTGTGGGCATGTTGCAGTCGCTGATCATCAACGGCGTATGGAAGGGTACCGGCTCGGTTCTGGTGTTTCTGCCGCAGATTTTGCTGCTCTTTTTGGTGATCGGCATTCTCGAGGACTCCGGCTATCTCTCGCGCGCCGCGGTCATCGCCGACCGCACCATGTCGCACGTGGGACTGAACGGCAAGAGCTTCATTCCGCTGCTGTCGGCGTACGCCTGCGCGGTGCCGGCCATCATGGCCACGCGCACTATCGAGAGCAAGCGCGACCGCATCGCTACCATCCTGATTGCACCGTTCATGACCTGCTCGGCGCGCCTGCCGGTCTACACCATGGTGATCGCGGCATTCCTGCCGGAACGCAGGCTGCTCGGGCCGCTCCTGGGTACGCGTGCAGCGGCCATGTTGGGTCTGTACGTGCTCGGGTTCCTGATGGCGGTTGCGACCGCGCGCCTGCTGAAATCGACCATCCTGAAGAGCAAGGACGCGCCGTTTATTCTCGAGATGCCGCCGTATCGCTGGCCCGTTCCGTCGTCACTAGGACTGCGTCTTGTGGATCGCGGCAAGGCGTTCGTGTATCGCGCGGGGACAGTGATCATGCTGGTTTCGCTGCTGCTGTGGGCGGCAACCAACTTCCCCATGCATCGGGGACAGCCGCCGCAGGTGCAGGACAGTGTGGTGGCGAAGCTCGGGCAGGGCATCGAGCCGGTGATCCGGCCGCTCGGCTTCGACTGGAAGATCGGGGTGGGGCTGGTAACCTCGCTGGCCGCGCGCGAGGTGATCATCGCGACCTTAGGCACGCTACACGGCGTCGATCCACAATCGCACGCTACGGATCTGCAGACGGCGCTGCGCCACGAACTCACGCCCGCGGGCGCGGTGGCGCTGCTGGTCTTTTTCGCCTTCGCCATGCAATGCATGTCCACTGTAGCCGTGGTGCGGCGCGAGACTAACGGCTGGAAGTGGCCGGCCGTGCAGTTCAGCTACATGACCGCCGTGGCCTACATCGCTTCATTTGCTGCGTACCACATTGTGGGACACTTCATCGGCTGAAGCGCCGAGCTTATCGCATGAATTCGCAGGTCCGTCCCGCAATTTCCTTCGAAAACGCGGCGGTGTAATGCACCGAATCCACGTACAAATTCTCGTGCTTGTCCTGCTGCATATCAGCAAGCCACAGGACATCGTTGCCGAGCTTGCCCTGCGCCCGAAGATCGGCCATCAGGGGATAACCATACTCGGTGCGGACGAAGCCACCAAAAGCCTTGTCGCTGTGCAGGAACAAGTGATAGCGCAGGTCGTAGTTGTACAGCGGGACCGGCTGCCAGACGAAGATGGCGCGCACCCCGTAAACTGCGGCGAGCGACTCGATCATCTTCTTGTTGGCCAGCCATCGCTGGACCACGCCGTTTAAAACAACGGGATCGCGGTAGTCGGGCGCGCCGGCCGGCGGCTGCGAGGCCGGCGTTTTGCCAAAGCGGTATTGCAGCCACTGTGCGGCGCGGACCATGGGCAGGTTCTCCAGCGGGTTCGACTCCACCTTGCCATCCATAAACTGCCGCAGGTCAGTCGTGAACTTGGGCTCGCCTCCCGACAGAATAAAGTCGTTCAATCCGTCGATGAACACCGCGACCTGCGGCACGCGCCCCTCGCGCAGCAGCGTCTCGAACAGCGCCAGCTCCTGGCTGCTGAAGTAGGCCGGTCGCGCGAAGTTGTAGACCGCGGCATGCTCGCCAGCGCACTCCTGCAGGTACGACGAGATGGTTTCGTCGTCGGGCAAGTACCAGCCGAAGGCGGTCGAGCCGCCGAAGACGAAGATGCTGGTCTGCCCGGGACGCGGCGGCCACGGCGCCTGGTTTTTCGAGGCGCGGAAGCCGGCAGGATCGATATTGACGAAGCGGCCGCGGAACGGGCGCTCGCGAAAGCCGGTCCAGGGTTCGTACTCGAACTCGTGGTCTTCGCGCGGCGTTTCTTGCAGCAGCCTACGCACATCGTCCTCACTCCAGCCGGGATAGGCAGCCTGCAGCTTGCTGGGATCGAGGTGCTTGGTGAAGTTCAGTGCCGGCTCGGCGGGAGGACGATGACGGAAGCGCAGAACGACATAAAGGGCCAGGTTGACGAACACGAGCAGCAGGACGGCGTTAAAGAACCCGAGCGCCAGAACCACATACCAACGCCGCAGCTTGTACATCAACGTCGGCTCTGAAGACGGGTCCCGCGCCGCGACGCTACTCTCGTGATCGGGAATTATGCTTGGCACGCGCAGCCATTATCGTCCAAATTGAATTTTGCGATCACGGCGTAATCTCAAAAATCACCCCGTAGCCGTTTCCTCCCTGCGAAGCCGTGCCGTAGAGGTTTCCGTTGTTGTCCATGACCAGGCCGCTGACCGGAAACTCTCCATCACTCTGGCCGGTGAAATCGTGCAGCGGCACATAGCTCCAGCCATTCACTGAGGGGACCAGCTCAAACACCGTGCCCACTCCGTAGGCTCCGCCGTAATAGGTCGTTCCATATAAATTTCCGGCAGCATCCATCAACAGCTTATCGATGGGCCCACCAGGTGCTCCGGTGGTGAAGGGAAGGTCGTATAAGGTCTCGCTCGTCCAGCCACCGCTTGCCGGCGACATCTCAAAGACAGTGCCGTTGTAACCGCTGTCGGAATAAAACGTCGTGCCCCACAGGTTGCCGGAGCTATCGATGACCAGTCCCGCTTCCGGCGTCATGCCGTCACCCTGCCCGGTGAAGCTATGGATAGTCTGCGCCGTCCAGCCTGATCCGGACGGCGACAGCTCGTACACCGCACCCAGACCACCGTTGCCGCCGAGGGGCGAAACCCCATACAGGTTCCCCGAGCGGTCAAAGATAACACCGCCAAAGGCATCATGGTTTCCCGGCGAATACAGTACCGATTCGCTCCAGCCGCCTGCCCCTTGGCTCACTTCGTAAACTGTGGCGGGGGCGTAAGTGGTACCGTAAAGCTCCCCTGCCGGATCCAGAGCTAGATCGCCCTGGGGCTCGCCGCCATCCGCCGTACCGGTGAAACGGTAGAGAACCGTCTCGTTCCATAAATACAGCGCACTCACGGGAGCGTTCACTGGAGGCCTCAAGCGGAAAAGGGTGCCGCAGCCGCCGCTGCAAACACCGTATCCAGCACCTCCGGCGAACGTAGTGCCGTACAGAGTTCCGTCGGGCGCGACCGCAACTCGCCCAAATGGACTGCTGCCGTCGCCACTTCCTCGAAAGCGATAAAGGGTATTGAGAATCCAGCCCGTGCCGGCTGGTTTGAGCTTGAAAACGGTGCCGAACCCGCTCCCGCAGCAAGAACTTGTTCCGTAGAAACTCTGCCCCGGCCCGAGTGTCAGCCCCGACATTGGAATTCCGCCGTCTCCCGCGCCAGTGAACGCATGGACAACCGTAAAGGTCTGCGCGGCGGCAGTGGCAGCCAGTGCAAGAATTAGGGCAAGCGGGACGACCAAACAAAACGCCCGCACGATAAGGCTGCCCAAGCTGAACGTCAGGTTTGCGAATGCTCCACGTGCAGCAACGCGCATCGGCCCTCCTTGGGTCGTCGTCGATAAAGCTTGTAGGGGGTGTCCCGATCCTAACATTTTTGTCAACGCTCAACACATCGCCGCAGGTGAGGGGTATCCGGTCTGTCACCTGTCATAATGGAAGATCGATCTCACACGAAAGAGCACCCATGGCTGAATCTCCCATCACTCCACGCACCCAGGATTTTGCAACCTGGTATCAGGACGTGGTTTTACAAGGCGATATGGCCGAGCCGGCCGAGATCGTCAAGGGCTGCATGGTCATTAAGGCCAACGGCTATGCCGTCTGGGAGGCGATCCAGCGCGAGTTCAACGATCGCTTCAAGGCCACGGGCCACCAGAACTATTACTTTCCGCTTCTGATCCCGCAGAGTTTCCTGCAGAAGGAAGCCGAGCATGTCGAAGGCTTCTCGCCGGAGCTGGCGGTGGTCACCGTCGCCGGCGGCAAGCAACTGGAGGAGCCGTACGTCATCCGCCCGACCTCGGAGACCATCATCGGCCACTTCTTCGCCAAGTGGATCAAGAGCTGGCGCGACCTGCCGGTGCTGGTCAATCAGTGGGCGAACATCATCCGCTGGGAGCTGCGCACGCGCATGTTTTTGCGCACCACGGAATTTCTCTGGCAGGAGGGCCACACGGCGCACGCCAATCACCATGAGGCGCAGGAAGAAGTGCTGCGCATGCTCGATGTTTACGCCGATGTCGCCGAGAACGTCATGGCCATGCCGGTCATCAAGGGGCTTAAAACGCAGTCGGAGAAGTTTGCCGGCGCGCTCCGCAGCTACTCCATCGAAGCCATGATGCAGAATGGCTTCGCTCTGCAAGCTGGTACAAGCCACGACCTTGGGCAGAACTTCGGCAAGGCCTTCGACGTGCAATTTCAGAACAGCGAAGGCCAGCTCGACTACGTCTGGCAGACAAGCTGGGGCGTGAGCACGCGGCTGATTGGCGGCCTCATTATGAGTCATTCCGATGACAAGGGGCTGGTGTTGCCGCCGAAGCTCGCGCCGGTGAAGGCCGTGATGGTGCCGATCTATCGCAAGGATGAAGAGAAGGCCAAAGTGCTGGAAGCCGCACATCGCATCGCGAAGGATGTGGGCGCGAAGGTCGATGATCGCGAAGGCCAGACGCCGGGCGCGAAGTTTTTCCACTGGGAGCGGCGCGGAGTGCCCGTCGTGCTGGAGCTGGGTCCGCGCGATCTGGCTGCGGGAAATGTCGTCCTGAAACGGCGCGACTCGGAGACGAAAGAGCCGATCGCGCAGTCTTCGCTCGCGGGCAAGCTACCGGGCTTGCTGGATATTATGCAGCAGGAAATGTACGGCGCGGCCAAGCAGCGCATGAAGGACAATACCGTGCTGGCCAACTCCATCGAGGAGGTCGAGTCGATCCTCAGCGACGTCACCGCTGAAAAAGGCGGCGGCAAGTTCGTCATGGCGCACTGCAAGAATGACGACCGTTGCGATCTGCGCATGAAGGAGTTCAAAGCGACCATCCGCTGCATCCCGCTGGTGGATGAGTACGACGGCGCGGGCAAGTGCATCGTGACGGGAGAGCAGGTGGATCGGCGCGTGGTGATCGCGAAAGCGTACTGAACAGCACTAGCTTTGGGCAGGTCAGATCGTCGGCGTGGCGTCCGTCTTCGCCAAACGCGGCGGAAGCAAGCTCATTCCAAGCGCCACCACCACTCCTATTCCAGTCTCCAAAAATCTGGAGAGCACAATATGCCCCGGACGGTTATCGGGCTGGACGAGTACGATTAGGCTGAGTGTCGCAGCCGCGAGACGTCCCGCCTTGTCGAACTGCAATCCGCTACACACAAAAATGCAGAGTGCGACAGCCACTGCGTAAGAGAAGTAGTGGCTGTGCCAGAAGTAAGACGTTGCCCAGCCCATGAATGCGCCTATGGCCGTGCCGATAATGCGGTCGCGGCATGAGGCAACCGTCAGAGTGCTGTCCCACCCCAAAACGACGATGGCGGAGATCGCCGCCCAATAAGCGTGGGACAGGCCGAGGAGATTTGCCAGCGACAGGGAAACCGCCGCGGCCAAACCAGCTTTTGCTGAACCAATCGCCTTATTACCGAAGTCCTTCCTGCCCCACCAACTTCGGACATCACGCTTCGCAATCACCGCATTCGTCGCCATGGAAATCCTCTCAAGCTTGTATTTGCGGGATTCTCTCACACAGTCGCACCGCCAGTAGGCGAGTCAGCAACCACCAATTCCTCGTGCCCCAGTGCCTTGTCCTCTTCCTTGGTTCCTGTCAGCGCGAAGGAATTCGTTATTGTCGCCTTGCCATTCTCGACGCTGGTAATGACGTACGAGCACCCAATCCAATGCGCTTCCTCGAGGTCGGTTTGCGACCAGCGGGCGGGGTGGTCAGGATGCGAGTGGTAGAAGCCGACGATGTCCAGGCCGCGCTCGTGAGCTTCACGTTGCGCGCGTACCAATTCGCGGGGATCGATGTGATAGCGGTTTTGCGGTGCGTCCGTGCGGGTATTGCCACAGCGAATGGCCGCTTGCACGGTGCGGATTTCGCCATTCGAGGTGCCCAGCAAGATCCCGCAGCATTCGTGCGGATAAGTTTCTTCGCCGTGGCATCGAATGTCCGCGTAAATCGACTCAGAAAACTTCAGCATGCAAATTCCGGCTCGTTACAGCTCTTCTTACGGTTGTCGGGTTTGTATCAGAGATTGTCGGCGTTGTATCAGGGTACGACTAAAGAGGCCGCTGAAAAGGTCGAGCACGCAGATCCCTCGCGGCCTGAAGGCCGCTCGGGATGACAAAAATAAAAGGGCTTAGAACGGCGCAGCTAAAGCTGCGCCCCTTCAAAGCAGCCCGAATCCGACTTTTTCAGCAGCCTGTAAAGTCGTGCCCTGATACAAAGCGACAACGAAATGCCTGGCAGCAGCACATTGGCACCTTCGACCAGTATCGAAACTACTGCGGGCGCTACTCACTATCGTTGTCGACTGCGCCGTCGCAGATTGGATCGGCCGGCGTGTAGTCCGACTTGTTCTGCTCAAAGCACCACTTCACCTGATCGGCCGAAAACTCGTTCACCACGCCGGCTGGAATATCGATCTCACGAATTTCCTTGAACTCGAAGCTCACGCTGCCGTCGGGCGCAACCGTGCCCAGCAGATATCCATATACATCTGTTTCCGCCAGAGTCGACAACCCGCGATCGACCGGTAGGCGATATCGCACCGCGCCCGCGCTGCCCATAATCCAGCCCGGCAGCTCGTCACTCTTATGGCAGACGGTGTTAAACGCGCGATCCATTACGAAATGCGAATGGCTGGCCAGCACATAGATACCCTTCCCGGTGGTCTTGTGAAAGCTGGAGAGCTGCGCGTAAACCTTGTTTCCGCTCGCCGTCCCTTGTGCCGATTCGTTCATGCTGTGCCCCGCCGACGAACTGCCGGGCAGAGCGGCATGCATCCCGACCACCACGCTGCGAACCGCATGGTTCTTCGCGTCTTTGTCCAGCACCATCTTGAACCACTTCATTTGCGTCGCGTCGAACATGTCGGGAGAAGCGTCGTCCAGGCTGATGAAATCGACGACGCCATGATCGATCCAGTGGTAGTAAGTGGTGAGCAGATGATTGGCAGGGTTGTCGGCCAGACGCTGCCGCTGCAATACGGGCTGATTGAGCCAGTCCGCGAACTGCGCGACGTACTGGGCGCGCGTCATCGGCGGAACAAGCTCGTGGTTGCCGATTGCCAGGAAAACGGGTAGATCGCCAAAAGGCACGAGCTGGTGCTCGATGAAGTCCGGCCACGCCTGTGCGAAATATTGCGAGATGCTTGCCTTCGGATGGGTGCGGCGATAGTCCTCGTCGATGTTGGAGATGGCGCGATAATCGCCCAGATGCCAGTAGAACTCAGCGCCGCTGCTACGAACCGAGGCCGCAATGGCGGGCATCACGATGTCGCCGCAATTGCGCGAATCTCCCGAAACCGCGAACTTCCAGCTTGCCGCCTGCTGCGAAGCCAGCGGTAAAGCCAGGCAGAGCAAGACGGTGGCGAAGCTGAACAAGCGAAGCAGGTTCCTTGTTGTCTGCCGGCCCATGATAGACGGTGATGATAACGGAGCGGTGGGACCGGGGCAAAACTTTTTGTAACTTGCGTGTTATAACACACATCTTGGAGAGCGGGCCTTCAACTTTGACCGGCCTCAGGAGGACTGTATGCGAAAGATCTTATCCACATCACACGATTTCATCCTCACTCTCGTCCGCCTCGTATTGGGCGTCGTCTTCTTCGCCCACGGCGCGCAGAAGATGCTGGGCTGGTTCGGGGGCTACGGCTTCCACGGCACCATGGGCTTCTTCACCGCCAAGATGGGCATTCCCGCGCCCCTGGCATTTCTCGCCATCTGCGCCGAGTTCTTCGGCGGGCTGGGCCTGATCGTCGGCCTGCTCAGCCGTATCGCGGCGTTTGGCATTACCGTAAACATGCTGGTGGCGATTGCGACCGTCCACGCCGCCAACGGCTTCTTCATGAACTGGACCGGCCAGCAGAAGGGCGAGGGCTTCGAGTATCACCTGCTGGCCATTGCTATGGGACTGGCAATCGTGATCCGAGGCGCGGGCGCGTTCTCGCTGGATCGGCTGCTGTCCGGCTCGCCCGAGCAGCAAAAAGCCTCCGCCGTAGCGGAGGCTGCGTGAACGGGATCGGCTGAGTTACTTTTTCGCCGCCTCGGCCTTGGCGTACTTGCGGCGGAAGCGCTCGACGCGGCCGGCGGTGTCTACCAACTTCTGTTTGCCGGTGAAGAATGGGTGGCAGGCGGAGCAGATTTCCACGTTGATGTCGCCCTTGTGGGTCGAGCGGGTAAGAAATGTGTTGCCGCAGGCGCAGTGTACGCGCACGGTCTCATAGGCGGGATGGATGGCTGCCTTCATAGAAACTCCTGACTCGCTTGTCGCAGAACTTTGATTTTACCGGAGATGGGAACATCGCGGCAACGCGACTGTAGCGTAAACGAATACACGAGGTTGGATTCAGCAGGGACAGAATGGATTCCGACCCTTCTCGGAACATCTTTGGCAATGTGTATTCGCCGCTCGGCGATGGACTTGGGACGCTGGCCGGTCCACAAATCTCACGTCTGCGGCTCTGAAACGTCAAAATCGGGAACCCCGATAGGCTTCGCCGGTTACCAAAGTTTGGCCGCGGAACCAATTTGAGCCGATCTCCCACCTGCTTTGCGGGTTATGCTGAGCCAATTTGGGGAACAAGGGTTACAATCAAGAGGACGCCGGAAACATAAATCCGGCGGGAGCCGGCGGCATCTAAGTGAAGAGGACGCGGGAGCCGCACCTGCCCCTTGCAAGAGGAGTTTTCAGTGAATTCGACGGTCAAAACAGTCGTGTTCTGGCTCGTGATCGTGTTGTCCGGCGTCCTGCTCTGGCAGGTCGTCAAGGGCGCGAACTCGGGCGCGAAAGAGCGCGACATCACGTTTTCGGAGTTTCTCTCCCAGGTTGACCAGGGCAACGTCAGCGAAGTGACGATTGTCGGCCCCGAGGTCCGCGGTAAGTTCAAGAACGACAAAGCCAGCTTCCACACCACCGTTGTCGAAGGCTATCCCGACATGATCAAGGAGATGCGCGACAAAGGTGTGAATATCACGGTCAAGAACTCGCAGGGCGGGGGCTGGCCAACATGGCTGCTGAACCTTGCCCCGTTCGTGCTGCTGGGCGCGCTGTGGTTCATCATGATCCGCCAGATGCAGACGGGCGGCAACAAAGCGCTGTCGTTCGGCAAGAGCCGCGCCCGCCTGCTCTCCATGCAGCAGAAGAAGGTGACCTTCAAAGATGTTGCCGGCGTGGATGAGGCCAAGGAGGAGCTCAAGGAAATCATTGAGTTCCTGCGTGAAGCGCAGAAGTTCCAGAAGCTGGGCGGCCGCATCCCGAAAGGCGTGCTGCTGGTCGGCCCTCCCGGAACCGGCAAGACATTGCTGGCGCGGGCTGTGGCCGGTGAAGCCAACGTGCCCTTCTTCAGTATCTCGGGCTCGGACTTCGTGGAGATGTTTGTCGGCGTGGGCGCAAGCCGCGTCCGCGATCTGTTCGAGCAGGGCAAGAAGAACGCCCCCTGCATCATCTTCATCGACGAAATTGACGCGGTGGGCCGTCACCGCGGCGCCGGTCTGGGCGGTGGACACGACGAGCGCGAGCAGACGCTGAACCAGTTGCTGGTCGAAATGGATGGCTTCGAATCCAACGAAGGCGTGATTCTGATCGCCGCGACCAACCGTCCTGACGTGCTCGATCCGGCGCTGCTGCGCCCCGGCCGCTTTGACCGCCGTGTGGTGGTTTCGCGTCCCGATGTTCGCGGCCGCGAAGAGATTCTCCGCGTACACACGCGCAAGATTCCCATCAGCGACGATGTTGACTTGGGCGTTCTGGCTCGCGGCACACCGGGCTTCTCCGGCGCCGACCTGGCCAACATGGTCAACGAGGCCGCGCTGAATGCGGCGCGTCAGAACCGCAAGACGGTGCTGATGTGGGACTTCGAGCAGGCCAAGGACAAAGTCCTGATGGGCGCCGAGCGCAAGTCGATGCTGCTCTCGGATGAGGAGAAAAAAGTCACGGCGTACCACGAAGCCGGTCACGCGCTGGTTGCGGCCATGCGCGAGCACGCCGACCCGTTGCACAAAGTGACGATCATCCCGCGCGGCATGGCGCTGGGCGTGACCATGCAGTTGCCCATCGACGACAAGCACACCTATACCCGCGACTACCTGGAGACGCGGCTGGCCATCATGATGGGCGGGCGCGTAGCGGAGGAGCTGTTCCTGAACACGATGACCACGGGCGCCGGCAACGACATTGAGCAGGCGTCCGACCTGGCGCGCAAGATGGTCTGCGAGTTCGGCATGTCCTCGCTCGGCCCCATTACCTTCGGCAAGAAGGAAGAGCAAATCTTTCTCGGCCGCGAGATCAGCCAGCACCGCGACTTCAGCGAGGAGACGGCGATGAAGATTGACGCCGAGGTCCGCCGCTTCGTCGATGACGGCTACAACTCCGCGCGCCATATTCTGGAATCGAACCGGCCGGTCCTGGAGCGGATCGCGATGGCGCTGCTGGAGCGCGAGGTGATCGATGCCAACGATATTCAGTTGATCATCGAGGGTAAGGAACTGCCGGCGCGAGTGAACCCGAATGCGCCGCCAGCAAAGGAAGACGTGCAGCAGGTGCTGAAGCCGGCGCCGGGACAGCAGCCCAACGTGGCTCCGGGCGAACGGCCGGCACAGGCGTAAACGGCGGTTAGCAATTGGCATTTGGCAGTTAGCCAAAGCAACAGGGCGGCCACATTGGCCGCCCTTGTTATTGGCATGGAGAAAAAATCCAATCAAGTAGTTCCGTGTCTTCCGTGCTTCCGTGGTGAAGACCCCCTACTGCAACTCCGCTTGCGCGATCGCAATCGAGCCCGCGGACGGCTGGCGCATCAGCAGGGTGAACGTTTGTCCGTCCTGAAAGCTGTGCAAGACGATTTAAACGTAGGTGTGCGTGACAGCGCCTGCTGCGTCACATTACTCTCAAGACATGGCCAAGCTTGTTCCCATCGGCACGCGCGGGGTGGTGGAGCGGCGCGTGGAATTCCAACATACATTAACTGCATGGCGGCCGGAGCTGCCTTCAGTGCTCTCCACGCCGCACCTGATCGGCTGGATGGAAGCCGCAGGCTTCGAGGCACTGCTGCCCTTCTGCGAAGGCGATGAGGTCAGCGTAGGCACGGCGATCAACGTCAATCACCGTGCACCCAGCAGCATCGGCGCACGGGTGCGCTGCGAAGCCCTGCTGGAATCGGTCAGCGGCCGGTTTCTGCTCTTTCGCGTGATTGCGCTGGACGGAGATCAGGTGATCGGCGACGGCACCATCAGCCGCGCGATTGTCAGCAAGGAAAAATTCGAGCGGAAATTTCGCGCGGCCGAGTAGTTCGCGGAACCCATCGTTCCGAGTAATTGCAGAAACTCATCCACAGATAAGCCCGCAAGCCGGATTAGGGCCTGCCCATGCCGGCTAAACAGCGACCACAACCTGCTTGTCTTGTGGCGGCAACGAGGACACGGCCTTCTGGTCTTCGGCCCACAACCAGGCAGTTATGGCCTCCTTGATGTTCTCTAATGCTTCTTTTTCGTCGCGGCCCTGGGACACACAACCTGGAAGTGCGGGACACTCGGCCACAATCCAACCATCCTCAGCCCGCTCCAGCGACACGTGGAAAAGCATTCTCAACCTCAAAGGTTTCCGCGCCGGTCGAAAGGCCGAATCACTTTGCTATCCTGATTGCCTTCTGTCCCCGCTCGCAGTTTCCTCCCTGCACCGATGTCACCGCGCCGCCGGCCGCGGTGATGGTCTGGTTCCAGCACGCGCCATTGGAATTCGAGTACCGATAGGTTTCCGAGTTCGCCTGCCCGCTGGTATAAGCATTTCCGTTCGCATCCACGTAGAGGTTATCCATCGGGGCCACGGCGTCGGAGAAGGTACTGGAATAGGTCGGGTTGCCATTCAATTCCACCAGCACGCTCTCGTCGAATCCCTGGGTCACATGGGAGTACTGGTTGAACGATCCGTCAGCATTCACCACGAAGGCGTAAACCAGGTCGAGCGGCCAGGAGAACTGTTTGGCCTCGGTGGTAATGTTGCCGCCGTTCGTCGTCGTGGTTGCGGAGGAAATCGTGGTGGTCTGCTGCACGTCCTGGTCATCCACCGTGCCATCGAGATGGACAAAATACTTCTGATTGTTCGAAAAATCGATGCTCTGCACAACCTTGGTGTCCACCGTGCCATGCGAGGTATTCACGAAGCCTTCCACCGTGAATCCGCGGTTGGAGGTGACGGCAACCGGGCCGCCCGCCGTGGTCTGCGTCGTGTAGATGTTCTCGGTCACCATCGGATCGGGCGCAGTGATGGTGTCTGTGGTCAGCGCTCCCGTGATCTGCGTCGACCCCGTGTCCTGGTAGAGCAGCAAGTTCGCACAGGCGGAGAAGTACATGTCGACGTTGTAGACGCTCACGGCAACGGTATGCTGCTGGCCGTTGCTGAGGACAGATGCGAAGGGTGTCAGATCGACGCGGTAAGGCTCAAAGTTCAGCGTGTGTACGCCGGGAAGCGGTTGCCAGAGGAAGGGATCGATGCCGCCGGTGAAGATCCAGGGATAGATGGCCGCGACTCCCGCCGGCTGACCGTCGATCGTCACCTCGCCTTCACGGAAGGCGGTATTGCCGCAACTGAACACCTCGCCGGCCACATCGTTCGGCGCGCAGGTGTACCAGAACTCGTCGTCATGCTGGCTTTGGAGGAATACGTCGAGATAGGCACGCTCAACATTCGTGGGAAAGGTGAAGGGCCCGGCGAGTTGATCGGTGGGCGTATTCAGCGTAACTGTTCCGCCCGTCGCGCCGGCCGACATCGGCAGTACCACGCTTGCGGCCGGGGGCGGGTTCTGGCCCGGCGCCAGCGGATAGAACTGGAGATAGGCGCTGCCGTGATAGTGGCTGGTGTATTGACTGTTGACCAGGTTACCCAAAATGGCCGTGCCCTGCTGCGGGAGCGTGAAGATCGGGCTCAGCTCGGTCAAATTGCTTTCGGTGTGCCAGTGGCGGACGAAGTTCTGCGAAGGCTCGGCGGTCGTTCCGAAGAAGATGTTGTAGCCGCCCAGCCAGAGGTTCGTGGTGCGATCGTATTGCACGCCTGCATCCACCCACCAATCCGCCTCAAAGACCACCGCGGCCCACGGTCCCTGACAACCCGCTGGCGGCGTGTAGTTGAAGGGCCGGGGATTGAAATCGTCGAAATCGAAGTTCTGAAACAAGATCACGGTGCAAGGCGTTGTCGTAGGGCGCGGCACCGGCGGATTCGCGGTAACCGTGTTATAGGAGCCAACCACGGGATAGCTGGGCGCAACATAGTTCTGCCCGGCCGCGAGGCAGGTCAACAGCAATACCCCCATGATGCTCATTAGGACTTGGGATACCGGAAAGCAGGAAAACCGATGCATAAGGTACCTCGCTGGTTTCAGCGTCGCACGGGCGCGCGGCGGGGAACTTCAACAGGATAGTGCGTTTAGCAGCCACATCACAAGCGCAGCCGGGCTAAATGGGACGAAAAGCAGCTTTCGACAAGAATTCGCTTCCGCGACCGGCGGTGCTGTGCTACCGTTGCAAATCCCGCCATGATACTGCAGACCGAAGTCTTCCAATTCGAATCGGAGATCATGGGAATCTCCTGTTCCGGGCGCTTCACCATGGGAACGCGCCTGAGCGAGACGGAAGCGCTGATCCATTCGCTGATCGAGCGGGGCATGCGGAAGCTGGTGCTCGACCTGACGTATGTCGAGGTGGTGGATAGCGCCGGGCTGGGTATCATCATGCGCATCTTCGGCGAGTTGAATGACCGTGGAGGCTGCCTGCGGATCGCCGGCGCCAGCGAGCACGTGCGCCGGCTGTTTGAAATCACCCACACAGGTTCGATTCTGCAGCTCGACCCCGACCTGGTGACCAGCGTGCAGAAATTGCAATGTATGGGCGCGTCCCGTAGCGCACAGGCTTGAGCACCACGCGCGGCATGGCGCCCACTGCAGCGGTTTAGGAATTACTTCAACCCGAGATGACGGGTGGAGCGGCGCTTGATGTGGATTATTCCTGGCCGCACGTAGAGTACTAAGAGTGTCATCCCGGCCAAGGGCTTCAACCCGCGTGGGGGACCTGTTGTTGGCCTCAAGCAGCGTGCCCCCACGTGCGAAAAGCAGGTCCTTCGACTCCGCGCCAGCCCAACTCGCAGGCGAGTCGGGAAAAACACGCGGGCGCTCCGCTCAGGATGACACGTTGTTGGGATTCGGCGGAGGAAACAGCCGCGCAGCGGCGGGATGGGGTTAGCCCAGGGCGTAAGCCCTCGGCGGCACCACTCGCGACACAGTCTCTGAAGCCCGGCTCTTCCACCGCGGCTGCCTTGCCTCATTGCCCGAGCTTCCGGTAAGCCGCCCCCAGGTTCTTCAATGTGACCGCCCGCAGCTCTGGGTCGCGCGTGATGCTGAGCGTTTTAATATAGCGGGCGATGGCCGCCGAGTAGTTGCCATGCGCTTGCTCGTAAATGCCGATGTTGAAGTTGCTGACCGGATCGTCGGGATAAATCGCGGCGGCGCGATAGAAGTGGGCGACACCTTCCTCCACACGTCCTAGCTGAAGCAGGGCTTTCCCCAAATTATTCTCCGCCAGGAAATTATCGTGGGTCACAGATAGCGCGTGCGACCACAACGTGATGTTGTCTCTCCAATATCCGATCTGGCGATAGCTGAGGATGCCCAAAGCGAGTAGCGCCGCAATGCTGACGCCGCGCAGCACTAGCCGAGCCATGCGCTTGCCCGCGGCCCATTCCGCAACGCCCCAACAGATCATGAGGAAGAGGCCAATGAAGGGCAGGTAGGCGTAACGATCGGCAATTCCCTGCTTGCCCTGATAGCCCACGCCCTCGAGTCCGAGCATGGGCACAAGCGTTCCCAGGAAAAAGAACCATCCAACCAGCAGATACGGCCGGCTGCGGCGGAACGCGATCACAGCCAGCGAAATCACCGCGAGAAGCAGCGCAGCGGCGGCGGCATACCATCCGCTGACGTAATCCGGATGTGGATAAAACGGCGACAGCCGCGCAGGCCAGAACGCCTTCGCGATGTACTGCGCATAGGAGACGAGGGCATACTCGATCCGCAGCGACAACGGATAGAAAATCTTGTTTCCGTCGGCGCGCTGTGCCGCCATGGTGATCGCCGCACTCACTCCCGACAGCGCGAACAACGGAAGTTTCTCGAGCAGTAACCATCGCCACTCGTTTGATCGGTTGCGGGCTGGTGCTGGTGCCCCAGGTTCGCCCTTCATTTGGGCTAACCTGGGCCCTGCCCCAGAGCCCGCCCTGAGCTTGCCGGAGGGTCTCGCGCTGTTCGAGACCTGGGTGTCGGATACGGGGTCACGAGTACCCAGGTCTGGAAATCGCCAGACCTGGGGCACCCAGGCGTTCTTCTGGCGAATGGCGAATGGCGAATAGCGGCCGAGCGGCCAGTAATCCCACAGCAAGAGCACGAACGGGAACGTAATCACCTGCGGCTTGGATATGAGTCCAAGCGCAAAGAGAACGGCAACGGTCACGTAGCGGCCGGCTTTGGGTTTGGCGACGTACCAGCGATACGCGCCCAGCGCCAGCAGAAAGAAGAGCAGGCTGAGCGCGTTCTTCCGCTCGGCGATCCAGACCACCGATTCGACGTTGATGGGATGCAGCGCGAACAACGCCGCCACCATGAAGCTGCGCCCGATGAAGCCGGTCGCGCGAGATAACATCCAGAACAACAGCACCGCGTTGATAACGTGCAGCAGCAAGTTGATAGCGTGCGGACCGGTGGCGTCCAAATCAAACAACTGGTAATCGAGTGCGTGGGAGAGCCAGGTGAGCGGATGCCAGGTGCCGACGCTGTAGGTGGTGAACGCCCAGCGGACCGTGTCCCATGTGAGCCCCGCTTGCACATGAGGGTTCTGCGTTACATAGAGCGTGTCGTCGTAATTAACGAAGTCGTAGCTCGTGGCGCGGAGATACAGTACCGCGGTCGCAACCACCAGGACCCCAGTTAAGGCCAGCGCGTGCCGGCGGACGCGTCGTGCGGCCTCTTCCGGCACGGCCGGTGATTGCGTGTTGTCACACGTATTTACGCCCGCGGAGCTCACGTTGCATCTTTTCCCAGAGTGGAACTGCGCTTAGCGCACGCAAGTGGCTGCAAACAAGTCAGTTATCAAATTGTTCTACGTAGAACAATTTTCCAGCGATCTGTGGATACAGCCTCTGAATTTCGTCTTCGCAATCCGCGCTCACCTGAACTGGAAACTCGAAACTGGAAACGGGAAACTGCCTTCAAGGTCCTTGCAGTTTCCTGGACTCATCGAAGCAGTGGCGCGCATCGTCACTATCGCCGAGCTCGCTATAGGCATGCCCCATCTTGTCGTACGCCAGAGTCTGCAGTGAGGGGCGCGTAGTCAGGACGATGGCTTGCTTGTAATGCTCAATCGCCTGCTGCAGCTGTCCGTGCTCCTGCTCATAGACGCCGATATTGAAGACGCTGATTGGATCGGTGGGATGGATCGCGAACGCCTTGCGATAATGCACGATCGCTTCTTCCATGCGCCTTTGGTTCTGCAGAATTCCACCCAGATTGTCCTCAGCAACGTAGTTCGGGGCCGTGACCTCGATGGTGTGCTTCCACAGCACAAGGTTGTCGGCCCAATATCCTATCTGCCGGCGGGCCGCGACCGCCAGCGACAACACGATCACCACGCTCACCACCGGCAGCAACGCCGCCGGCGCGCGCTTCTCGGCGAACCAGTCGGCCACGCCCCAGCACACCAGGATGAAGATTCCCAGCAGCGGCAAGTAGGCGTAGCGATCAGCCATGGCTTGCCGGCCCACTTGCACCAGACCGATCATCGGCACCAGCGTTCCCAGGAACCACAGCCAGCCGACGAGCAAATAACGTCGCCGCTTCTGTTCGGCGGCCCACCAGGTGATCACGATCAGAAACGTCAGTGCGCCGTAGACCTGCCACGAGTGCAGCGAGCTTCCGGGATGCGGGTACATGGGTGCAAGCCCGACCGGCCAGATCGCCTTCTGCAAGTAGCGGACGTAGGAAACGATGGCATTCGAGAGTCGCAGCGACAGCGGAACAGCGATCAGCGAAAGCACGGCGTGCCCATTCTCTTGCGCCTTCATGGTGAGGGCTGCGCTAGCTCCCGCGATCGCGAACAGCGGAAGCTTTTCTAACACCAACCATCGCCAGTCGCGTAATCGCTCCTCGCTATTCGCTCTTCGCTTTTCGCCGGAAGCGAGTGCCCCAGGTTCGCCCTTGGTTTGGGCTAACCTGGGCCTTTCGTTTTTCGCTCTTCGCTTTTCGTCAGAGGAATCGCTCGCACTATTCTGGCGAAAGGCGAAGAGCGAATGGCGAAAAGCGATTCTTCTCAGCGGCCAGTAATCCCACAGTAAGAGCACGAAGGGAAAGGTGATGACCTGCGGCTTGGCCATAAGACCGAGCGCGAACAGCAGCGCGACCAGCAGATATCGGTCGATTCGCGGCTTGGCGGCGTACCAGCCATATGCGCCGAGAGCCAGCAGGAAGAACGTCATGCTGAGCACCGTCTTGCGCTCAGCGATCCAGACGACTGGCTCGACGTTGATGGGATGCACGGCAAACAGTGCGGCCACCATCAGGCTGCGCCCGGGATATCCGGTTGCGCTGAGCAAAACCCAGAAGACGAGCAAGGTATTCAAAGCGTGCAACAGCAAACTCGTCTCGTGATGTCCGGCCGGGTTCATGCCGTAGAGCTGAAAGTCCAAGGCATGCGACAGCCACGTCAGCGGATGCCAGTTGCCCGCCTCATACGTCGTCATGGCCCAGTTCACCGTGTCCCACGTCAGGCCTTCCTTCACCTGCTCGTTCTCGGTGACGTAAAGGTTGTCGTCATAGTTCACGAAGGGATGGGTGCGAGCGGGGTAATAGAGGGCGAAGACGAGGATGACAAGCAACAACCCCAGGCAGCCGGCGCTGCGAGGTGCGCGCAATGAGGACGCGTCCGGACGAGATTGCACTTGCGGACCAGATTGCAAGCCGGCCGAACTCACGGGCCCCCCTTCGCTGGAAGAGTATAGCTGATTGCGGCGTCGCTATTCGCCATTCGCCATTCGCCATTCGCCGGAAGATCGCCATTCGCCAGAAGATCGCTATTCGCCAGAAGATCGCCATTCGCCAGAAGAACGCGCCTTTCGCTTTGCTCTTCGCTGTTGGTTATTCGCTCGTCAAAAGTTGGAAGCCGCGCGCCAACATTGAACAGCCACTCTGGCGAGGAGCGAATGGCGAACGGCGGCCTTACTGCGCCAACGCGTAGTAGCCCTGGCGGGCGTGGACTTCGAGCTTCTGCGGCGCACGCACCTCGACGCGCAGCGAGTGGAAACCCGGGGTGGCTTGCTGGGCCGGGAAGGAGACGTAGTACTGGGTACGAAGGTCCTGTTCGATCTGCGCGAAGGCGCCGTCCAACTGCTTGCTGGAGCGCGCAACGTACACCCGGCCGCCGCTCTCTTGTGCCAGCCGTTGCAGCACTCCGTCGCCGGCGTCAACCGCTTTGCCGGAGCGAATGGTAAGCGCGTAGATCTGAACCTCGCTGCGCAGGGCCCTGGCAATCACGTCCTGCAAGCTGCGCAGGCTATCGGTATCGTCGCCGTCGCTGAGCACCACCACGGCGCGCTGCAACAGCTTGCCATCGGGGTTCGCCGCGAGCTGACGGCTGCAGGCGGCAAACAAGGCGTCGTAGAAACGCGTTCCCCATCCCGGTTCCTGCAAACGGGCGATGGCCTCGAGCAAGGCCGGGCGGTCGGCGGTGGGGGCTTGCCAGATTTTGTAATCGCCGCCAAAGCCGATCACAAACGCGCTATCGGTTGGCGGCCGCAGGATACGATCGAGGAACCGCGCGGCGGCAGCTTTCTCCTCCGGCAGCACGCGTTTGACCGAGTCGCTGGTGTCGATCAGCAGTCCGATCTGCAGGGGAAGATTGTCGTCGCGTTCGAATTCGCTGAAGCGCGGCACCGGCGCCTGATCGTCAAAGACGCGGACATCGTCCGACGAAAGGTCCCTCACCGCGCGGCCTCGCTGGTCGGCTACCGTGAACTGGAGGCGAACCTCGGGGATATCGCGGCGCAGGGTATATTCCGGCGCGACGGCAGGAAGGTGATCGCTGGTTTCCGGCAGAGCCGGCAGCGGCAGAGGAGAAAAGACAACGCGACCCGCGTCGTAGGTATCGGCGAGTGGAGATGACGGTCGGCCGCCGGGCGTTGCACTTGCGAAGCGACCGCCAGCCCACTCGCCGACCCCGACCAACGTCACCCCACATAATGCGAGCGCCAGGCCGGTAATGAGTGCGGACTTTTGCACAACCCAGATATCGGCGGCCACCAGCAGCAACTTGAGGGAAACGAAGCACGGCAAGTGGAGAAGAAACGCCGCGCCGCTCGGAGGCTTGATCACTGCGCAACTTAGTTGCAAATAGAGCTACTCTGGTTGCACAACATTAGCCGCCAAAATGTGAACGGTGAGTCAGATGAAAAAGCTCATTATCGAGGGATATGACAAGCAGGTAACCCAGCGGATGATGAGGCTTCTCAGCCCCGAACAGTCATTTCAGCTTGCCGCCAATAACTTGTGAGCTTATCGCATCCTGTTCGGATTAGGCAGTTGCCGCCGCAACGCCCGGCTGCTCCTTCGCCCCCACGATCAGCAGCCACAGCATGGCGAAAAGTTCGGCCAGAAACACCGGCTGGAAGTAGCGGAAGAGAGCGTCGGTGTAATCGGGCGCGAGGAACCAGGTCACCCCGACGACAACCCAGGCGATGCCGTCAAGCAGCAGCCAATACCCTAGCCAGCGCGGCAAGAACCGCGAGCGCACGACCAACCAACCAAAAGGCAATAGCCACAAACCCCAAAACGTCTGGTTGATGCCGTTCGCCTGCCCATGCATCCGGACCAGGAGCATGCCGATAGCTTCGCGCATCTGGCCGTCGAAAGCGGCGAAGGCACCGCCGCCGCGAAAGACGAGGAGAGCAGCCGTGCTGAAGACCACGCTTACCAGACCGAGAGCAGACGAAACCAGCACCAGAGCCGTTAGCTGTCGCGCTCGGTGGCGGTCCACGTCTTCAAACAGACGATAGAGCGCCAAGCTTAAGCCGATGAAGATGACCGTGCCTACGGTTTCGGCAAGCATGCCCCAACGGTAGAGCGTCTCGTGACTGAGGACGCGCGCGGCGGTTGCGGCAGCGTCGTTGCGCACGACCGTGCGCGAGGGGACATATAGCAGATAGAACGGCCCCAGGGTGAAGCCCAAATACCACAGGCCAGCCATACGAGCCGTCCTCTTCAGCGACGTCATACGAACCTCCGAGCTTGGGAAGGTGTTCTCTTTGCATCCGTCGTACGCGACGTGGAGCAAAGAAGTTCAGGGAAACGGCCTGAACGACGACGCGATCCAGAAGACCAACCCGCATTGCGTTTCTTCCCTCCCCGGATTCCTTGATCCAGGTGGGGGCTATCGCGATCCACTGCTGCACCAACCTGTTTATCGTCACGAGTTCGTCCAAAACTCTGCGCTGGCGGAACTGTGATCACAGGGACGCGCTCCCCGGGCTGAAGCGTGGCGCTTCAGCCCTGAGGGGTTAGTACATGATCCAATAGCCGCAGTCCTAATACGTTGCCCGCGACACGTTGTTATCGGCCTGGGTGTTGAGAATGCTGTTGTATGTGCCGTAGCGATTGTTGTTGATGAAGCCCAAGTACACCCGGCTGCTGCCCGCTGCCGAGCCTCCGTGCGCTGCCAAGCCCACGTTTCCGCCGATCCCCATACCGGAGAAATATTGCAAATCTCCCGTGCCGTCTCCCTGGATGGAGTCGTACGTGGTGGTCATACTTATGGCGCTGCCGGGCGTAGTTGAGCCGCTCGGAACCTGGTTCATTTGCATGATCACCGTGTTCTTATAGCGTGACGAGCCGGTGCTGTAGTAGGCGATGTTCACCATGTTCTGTCCAGAGTCGTAAGCCACCGAGGGCAGAGCGTGGTGACCCGACGTAGTCGTGACGTGATGCAGAGTCCAGGTCGGGCTGGTCACCGAGGTGGTCGTCAACATCTGCACCTCGGCCTGCGCGCAGCCGTCGAGTCCCGCGGTAAAAGCAGCACAATCCGACCAGACCAGAAAGAGAGTTTGACCGCCGCTATCGGTCCGGGCGACGATCGTGGGCCAAGTCGTCAGATTCAGGCCTGGATTGTCGGTGAGCGAGGTGTACAGGTCGGGGTCGGAGTAGATCAGGCTGTAGCTGCTGCAAGTGGGAGCCACCGGCGCACCGCCCGGTGTGCAGGAGACAAAATCGAAGGTGCCCTCGGAGACAAAGGAAATCACGATTTTGCCGGCATTGGTTCCACCGCCGACCACGGCGACGCTGGGCAAACCCGCATCCCGACTGCCACTCAGAATAAGCGGTGCGGAGCAGTCGGAAGCCGTAGCAAAGGCGCCCTTGCATGCCGTCAGCAGGATGACCGTGCGCAGCACTCGAACCGATGCAGAAACCACATAAATATCGCCGGCGCCGGTTCCGCTGCTGCGCGGATCCTGGGCGATCACCGGCGCGTCGGCATAGTTGTCCTGACTGGCGTCGACGATGATCCCGCTCGTACCGGCACAGGTGGCTTCCTGGGTGCGGGTGAGGGTGCCTGCCGGGCAAGTCGTGGTACTGGTTAAGTGGCTCTTAGCAATTCGCCGCAGACCGATGCCCGAGGTGAACCCATCGAAGCGGAGATCGGCCAGGATGAACTGTGCGGCGCGGCTGGAAGTACCAGGGTCAGCCAGGATACGGCCGGCTCCTCCACCGCTCATCGGGATACCGCTCATAAAGGGATCCCCAATGGGCGGGTCGCCCATTTCGAAATCCGTCCCGCCGTAGCAAGGCTGGGTAGCATCACGATGGACATACATCGCCGAATAGGAGTCGAACGTTCCTAAAATGCCACGAGAATCGGCGCCGAACTCAGCCACCAAATCCAGGCCCGAGCCCAGGCCGCTCAGCAGGAAATCGACCTGAGGGTCGTACTGTCCTACCGCATTCGTTGCCGATTCCCGGTTCATGACCGTGCCGACACTGGTGCCGCAACCGGTGACGGTAAACAAGGGCTGGGTCAAGATGTCCGGACCTGGTTGCCGGAGCAGCTCCTGCGAATCTCGGCCTAAGCGGGGCGAGCCGATAGGACCGGGCTGCAACAGCGGTTCCTGTGGGTACTGGCCTTCCGCGTCGGGATGGAACCAGTGCAGCAACGCCGGCGCCATCGGACTGGGCGAATGCAGCAAGACATTCTTGGCGGCGTCGGAAGCCCAATACCGCAGCGTGGGCGAGAGTGGAGCCGTAACGCCCTCAAAGACTCCGGTGTTTTGCGGGAATGAAGACTGTTGCGCATAGCCTGGCATCGCGCATAGAACCGCCAAGGTTAAAACCGTGGGGAAAAGTATCCGCATTGAAGGTTTCATGTGTTCTCCTGACTTTAGGGTGGGGTTTCCATTTTGGGTCCCAAAACGAGCGGAAAAAGCCCCGTAGGGGAGAGGCGGGCTGTTGCTCAGAATTGAGTAGATGGCCATTGGTAGCACTATTCTGCGCAATAGACAATGGCTCATTGTTCGCAATCGACAATGGCACATTGAGACCCATGACATGTACTACTATCGTGCCAGGATGATTGTGGGCGGCGGGAGTGGCGTGAATTAGGAGCCGCATCAAGGCAGGTGCTAGAGGTTGGTCTGGACTTCCATGAATCGGCAGCATCTGTGGGGTTAACTGGCGATATCACCACTGCTCCGGCAAGCAGAGCCAGCTCTCGACTCGCGATCCCCCATTGGTTGTAGCCACGAGGTTATAGGAGCTCGTCCTGTAGTAACCTATGTCTAACGCTAAATGCCCTCAGAAAAAGTCCTGATTGTCGACGACGAGAAGCTCGTCCGTTGGTCGCTGCGCCAGAAATGTGAAGAGTGGGGTTATCACGTGCTGGAGGCCGACAACGGCTCGGCGGCGCTGCGCGTGGCCCACAACGAGTCCCCCGATCTCGTACTGCTGGACGTGCGCCTGCCCGATGCCAGCGGTATCGACCTGCTGGAACAGCTAAAGAAGTCCGGCGACGCGCGCGCGGTGATCATGATCACCGCCGATCCGCAACTGGAAGACGTGAAGACCGCGCTCAAGCTGGGGGCCTACGATTTCGTGGGCAAGCCACTGGACTTCGACGAGCTGGCGGTCGCGGTGAAGAACGCGCTGGAGACCACGCGCCTGCGCTCCGAGGTGGAGTCGCTGCGGGGCGAGATGCGGCGCCGCACCGGCTACCACGATGTAATCGGCGTCTCGCACAAGATGTCGGAGCTGCTGGGATTCGTGCACAAGGTCGCCGCCAGCGAAGCCACGACGATCCTGGTGCAAGGCGAAAGCGGAACCGGCAAGGACCTGGTGGCGAAGGCTATTCATTACCAGAGCCGGCGCCAGGAGAAGCCGTTCGTGGCCATCAACTGCTCGGCCATCCCGGAGACGCTGATGGAGGCGGAACTGTTCGGCCACGAGCGCGGCGCCTTCACCGACGCCAAGGCCATGAAGAAGGGCCTGTTCGAGATGGCCGACGGCGGCACACTGTTTCTCGATGAAATCGGCGAGCTATCGCCGCTCTTGCAGGCCAAACTGCTGCGCGTGTTGGAAGACCAGGTCATCCGCCGGGTGGGCGGCGTGCGCGACATGCAGGTGGATGTGCGCGTGATTGCCGCCTCGAACCGCGATCTGGAACGCGCCGTCCGGGAAAATCAATTTCGCCAGGACCTCTATTACCGGCTGGCGATCATCTCCATTTTTCTGCCGCCGCTGCGCGAGCGCAAAGAAGATATCCTGCCCCTGGTCGACTTCTTCATCTCGCGCTACAACCGCAAGTTCCGCAAGGCCGTCACCGGCATCACCGACGATACCCGCCGCTTGATGCTGAAGTACGACTGGCCGGGCAACGTTCGCGAGCTGAAGAATGCCGTCGAGCGGGCCATGATCCTGGAAGAAGACATCCAGCTCAATCCCGATTACCTGCCCTTCGCCGTGGCCAAACAACATTCGGCGTTCACCGCGTTCGAGAGCTCGTCCGGCCATAACGGCGGCAGCCTCGGCAAGCAGTTGCCCGATGGCCGCAGCCTGCCTAAGCTCGACATTCCTGAAGGTGGGACTTCCCTGGAAGAAGTGGAACGCGAGCTGGTGGAGCTTGCGATGTCGCAGGCCAATAACAATCAAACCCACGCCGCCCGGCTGCTTGATATCAGCCGTGACGCGCTGCGCTACAAGCTGAAGAAGTTCGGCCTCATCCGCGCCGAAGCCGAAGAAGAAGACGAGCCCTCGACCGCCACGTCGTAAACCAGAGCGGCCAGCTCAAAACCGGAAACTTCCCTTCGGGCCATGATCGCTGCCGTGCTTCTCTCCCGCGGCCGCGGGACGCGCGCTAGTTAGCCAACTGAAACGAATGTAGTTCGATCCGGACTTGACCGTCCAGGCGGCTTCCGGTTCGCGCCATGCATCTCACGATCTTGATGCCGCTACTGAGTCAATTGAACTACAGAGCAGGTGGCCTGTGCGGTACCCATGCAGGCAATCACAAGGAGGTCCCTCCATGAAATGGAGCAAAACACTGTTAGGTTCTTTCCTGCTATTGGTTGCGCTGAATTGTGCCAGGCCGGCGGCCGCACAGGAAGCCAACCCAACGGTCCAGCCGCAATATTCTCCGTCCGTGGAGAATAATGGTGAGCCGGTCAACCCGCCCGACCAGGTTCCGCTCTATCGCGTACAGGTCGTGCAACGCAACCTGGATGCGGTGAACTACTTTCATCGCAGCGGCACCACCGAGATCAGCCTGCAGGGAACCGACCTGCTGCCGACGGCGCACGGCAAAGCCAAAATCAAGAGCGAGTCAGGCCGAGTGATCATTGACGCCCAGGTCGAGGGTCTGGGATCACCCAGCGCTTTTGGCCCCGAATACCTGACATACGTTCTGTGGGCCATCACGCCGGATGGCCGGCCGCAGAATCTCGGCGAGATTCTTCCGCAGGGCAAGTCCTCACTCAAGGTCACCTCATCGGTCCCCGCCTTCGGGCTTATCGTGACAGCGGAGCCTTATTTTGCGGTCACGCAGCCCAGTGATGTGGTCGTCATGCAGAACGTCATTATCGAGGACAAAACCACGGGTGTACTGGAACATGTTAATGCGCATTACACGCTGCTGGCGCGCGGCGCTTATACGCAGGCGGTTGCCGGCGTAGCGTACAAGCCGCCGGCCGAGAAGAATGACCGGCTGCTGGAGCTGAACGAAGCCCATAACGCCGTCGAGTTGGCCGAGGTCGCCGGGGCCGCGCAGTACGCTCCCGATATTCTGCAGCAGGCCAAGACCGACTTGCTGAATGCCGACGCGCTGGACGCGAACAAGGGCGATAAGAAGCAGGAGATCACCTACTCGCGGGAAGCGGTAGAACGCGCCGAGGACGCGCGCATCAGTTCGCTGCGCAAGGAGGCCGCCGAGCACCAGCGGCAGATTGAGGAAGCCAAAGAACAGGCCGAGAGCCAGGCCGCGCAGGCCCAGCTCCAGGCGCAGCAGGCCACAGACCAGGCGGCGCAAGCCCAACTTCAGGCGCAGCAAGCGGCCGCGGCCAAGGCACAAGCTGATGCCGATCGCGCTCGGGCCGAGGCCGACGCCGCCCAGGCGCGTGCGCAAGCCCAGGCCGCCACGCAACAGGCCAGCACCGCCCGTGAGCAGCTACGCGAGCAACTGAACGCCGTGTTGCAGACCAACGAAACCACACGGGGATTGATCGTCAGCATGCCGGACGTGCTCTTCGCCACCGGCCAATACAGCTTGACGCCGGATGCTCGGGTCAAGCTGGCGAAGGTCTCGGGAATTCTGCTCTCCTATCCCGGACTGAGAATGCAGGTCGAGGGACACACCGACAGCGTGGGCAGCGATCAATACAACCAGACACTCTCGGAGGAACGTGCCGGCGCGGTGCGCGATTTCCTGGTGCAGCAAGGCGTGCCAATGAATAACATTGCCGCCGTGGGCTACGGCAAGAGCGAGCCGATTGCCGATAACAGCACCCTGGAGGGCCGTGCGCAGAACCGGCGCGTGGAGCTCGTGGTCTCTGGCGGAGCTATTGGCATCAACACCACATTGCCCGGCAACATGGCGCAGCAGCAGTAGTGATATTTTGCCCATCCTGCCCGCCGCCTAGGTGGACAGGATGGGAGCAAGATGTCTGCACTGTGGCCCTGTTGGAACTTGGAAACCGTTGGAACTTCAGTTCACGACGGCGGTTTACAAGTGAAATAGCTCAACTCAAGCCGGTTCAGTGTAGCTGTATCTGTTTCTTGAAGGGGCACGCCTTCAGGCGTGCCGGAAGCTAAACGGAACAGACCGGCTTTAGCCGCTGAGGGGCCGGATACCTCAGGGCCTGAAGGCCAATTTGTTCGGCCTGTTCGGCGCGGCTAAAGCCGCGCCCTTTCAAAGCGGATACGGGCAACTATGCCGACTTTGCTTACGGTTTGACCGCGCGTATCTTCACCAGCGTGCCCTCCGGCAGCGGAGCACCTGTGAAGTGCACCACACCATCGCGCACCACGCCGTTGATCTCGGGCACCACGGCGGCGACTCCGCCGACATCGGTTGCGCTGACGGCGAGCGCCTTCCTCGCCATTCCGCGGTCCATCGCTATATTGGCCAGCCGGTCGGCCTCGCGATTCTTCTCGCGCAAGACGTGCTTCATCTCAAAACATTCGAGCTGCTCGATCAGCTTCATGGCGCGCTGGTGCAGCTCTTTCAACACCGGGCTGCTGACCTTGTACTCGCCGTTGATCTGCTTCACCATGAGTTCGGAATCGCTGATCACCTTCAGCGCCTTGAAGCCATGGCGCAGGGTGTAGTTCAGCGCTGCCAGCAGTCCGGAATATTCGGCGTAATTGTTGGTCTGGCGGCCAAGATATTCGCTGAGATTGGCGACGGGTCGGCCGACCTCATCTTCGAAGACCACTCCGTAGCCGGCAGGCCCGGGATTGCCGCGCGCGCCCCCGTCGATGAAGGCCACCAGATAACCCTGCTCGGAGCTGCGGAGCATCCCCCCGAAGAACTCCTGCGTAAGGAATTTCGATTTTTGTGGAAATGGATGAATCGACATTAGGTTTCTTCTCTACATCATTCGATGCCGGCCGCCCGGTGAGAGTAGCCGGATTCCTGAAGGTCTATCGCCCCAGAGCCAGCCGCGTGGCCAGACGCTCCGGAAGATTGGCGGCCAGCACCCGGGCTTGTGCCTGCTGCACGTCATAGGGTACGCGGAAAAAGGTCACCGTGCCGGGAAAACCGATGTCACTCTCATACAACGCGAATGCCGCGCGCCAGTCGTTGTCCCGCGGCTGCCCCACCGAGCCGGGATTAATGAGATAGCGCTCGCGGGCCAGCAGCGGCAGCTTCCATTGGATGAAGCCCTCGGTTTCCTGAAACTGTGGCGTGAAGTAGATGGGACGTCCACCGTTGTAGGTAAAGCCGCCTTGCAGGTGTGTGTGGCCGAAGAAAATCAAGTCGCTGGCCGGCGGCTCATTAAAGTCGAGCAGCGCTGTCGGAGCGCTCAAGAGATATTCGTCTTCGCCGCGAGGCGATCCATGGACGAATTCCAGCCCCCGTAGCCCCGGCTTGGTTAACGGCCCCTGCGGCAACTGCCGCAACCACTCGGTATGCTCGGGTTCGAGGACGGTTTGCGTCCAGCGCGCCGACATCGCCGCCACAAGGTTAAATTCCGCCAGGTCCGACAGGCCGGAACAGGCGCGATCATGATTGCCGCGTACGACCATGCCGCCGATCTCGCGCACCCGCCGGCAAACTTCGTTGGGCGAGGCATTGTATCCCACCACGTCGCCAAGGTTGACAATCTCATCGTATTCCGGGGCAACGTCCAGGCAGGCTTCCAGCGCCTCCAGGTTGGCATGAATGTCGCTGAGCAGCAGCAGCCGCATCGGTCAGCGAACCTCCCGCGCCGCAACCGGGCAGCGTGCGAAATGACCGGGAGAAACCTCGACCAGCGGCGGCAAGGCAGCCGAGCAGCTCGCCACACGCCAGGAACAACGCGGCTCGAAGGCGCAGCCCGGCAGCAGCGCTGTGGGCACGGCACCCTCGATGGTGGGCAGCGGCTTGGAACGGGCGGTGCGCAAGCTCGGCACCGAGTTTAGCAGCCCGCGCGTGTAGGGATGCACGGCATTTCGGAAAACCTCGCCCGCAGTTCCCATTTCGACCAGATTTCCGGCATACATCACCCCGATGCGATGTGCGACCTGCGACACCACGGCCAGATCGTGAGAGATGAACAGCATCGCCAGCGAGAATTTTTCGCGCAAGTCGCTCAGCAGGTCAAGCACCTGCGCCTGAATGGTGACATCCAGCGCGGTGGTGGGCTCGTCGGCGATGAGCAGTGCCGGCCGGTTCACCACGGCCATGGCAATCATGACGCGCTGGCGCTGCCCACCGGAAAGCTGATGGGGATAGTCGCGCGCCCGGCGATCGGCATCAGAGATGGCGACCGTGCGCAGTGCGTCGATAGCCAGCCGCCAGGCTTCAGCTTTTGAGGTAGAGCGCACCTTCAGGTTCGCGTCCACGTGGTTGTCCGAGTCTTGGGCTTTGGCCCCCGCGTGCGCCAGAACCGCCTCGGCAATCTGATCGCCGATGCGCATAATCGGATTGAGCGCCGTCATCGGCTCCTGGAAGATCATGCTGATGCCTGCGCCGCGAATCTGCCTCATATCCCGTTCGGAAATCCCCAGCAGTTCCCAGCCTCGAAAACGGACGATGCCGCGCACCCTCGCCTGCGGCGGAAGCAGCCGCAGGACCGCCAGCGCGGTCACAGATTTACCCGAGCCCGACTCGCCTACCAGCCCCAATACTTCCCCGGAATCAATGTGGAAGCTGACGTCGCGCACGGCGGTCACGCTTCCTTGCGCCGTGGCAAATTCTATGTTGAGGCTGCGGACATCCAGAAGAGGGGACACCGAATCATGCTAACAGCTAGCGCGGGATGCCCCAGGTCTAGCGCGGCTATGACGGTTTCAGAGTAAGTGTAGCCCGTTTTGAAAGGGCAGGCCTTCAGCCGTGCCCCAGCTGCGTGGAATGAAATCGGCTTCAGCCGCTGAGGACATGCGGTCCCTCCGCGCCTGAAGGCGGTTTCCGTCTATACGATGACGACACGGCTAAAGCCCGTGCCCTTTCAAAGCCGGATTACTTTAACTCTGAAAACACTCTAACAATCGTGACGTGGGTGCCCAACCGCTATGTCACCGCACCTTTGCGTACATCGCCTGGTCCAGAATCAGGCCGTTCTTGATGGCGCTGTGCCGCAGGATCCCCTCGCGCTGGAAGCCCGATTTTTCCAGCACGCGCATGGACGCGACATTCTGCGCGAATACCAGGGCAAAAAGGCGAACAACTTTGTAGTTGTCGAAGGCCCAATCGGAAGCCGCGGTGACCGCCCGCGTCGTCAGGCCTCGACCCCAGAAGGGCTCGCCCAGCCAGTACCCCATTTCCATGCTAAGCCGGGCAATATCGCTGCCTTGCTTGAACCCAAGGCCGCCGACGGCCTCGCCGCCGAACTCGAGGGCGAACGATAGGGGAACATGCATCGAGCGGACGTAGTTCAGATACTCCAGGCCTTCGCGCCGGGTATAAGGGTGGGGAAACTGGTCGCGCAGGTTGGCGGCGATCTTGGGATTGTTGGCGTAGCGCAGCAGAGATTCCAGATCATTCCTACGCCAGTCGCGAACGCGCAGATCGCCGAGGTCGAGCAGCATGAGGAAGATGTTGCTGCACGGAAGGCAGCTAAAGCAAGCGACAGCGGGATCGGGAGGCCGGTCTAGCCACAATGATCGACAAGAACCCCGGAAACTCCCGTCGGCACCGTAGCCGTATGTTCGCTCGGCAGCTTGCTTGGCGACACGCCCCGGGCCAATCGGTCCAACACCAGTACCACCCCAGCCGCCGTCAAAGCGCTAGTCGCTGCCAATGGCACATTCTTAGGACCCATGAAGCTTGCTACTCCGGGCGTCGCCGGTGCGGTAAGAAACACATAAAGTGCGAGGTTCAAGAAGGCATGAGCGGCGGTGAAGAGAACAGCGAGCCTGGGGGAAACCGCCCAAAGCAGAAGAACTCCGCCGGCCACGGCTGCAAGCTCGGTGAAGTAGCACCCTTGATGAACCTGGGTAGTTCGAGGACCAAACATGATTAGACACCAGATCACCAGCATGACCACAGTGACAAGCCAAAGATCAAATGCTTGCCGGAGCTCCACCGATTTTCTGCGGCGAAGTATAAGGCATAGTAGGAAAGCCAAGGGCGCAAAGCTGAATAGGTCAATCGACCAAAACCAATGCAAGAACATTGAATAACGGAGTTCAGCCACAGCCGCAGCCGCCTGGGCGCGATTGCCGCTTATGATGCCGTGTAGGAGGATTGCCGGGTGATGCCAGAACGGCAGCGCATCGAACAGTACCTCGAAATTCGATTCCTTGTATCTCGCGATCTCGTCCAGACCCAGCTTGCCATAATTTGCCACCAATAAATGGCCCAGGCCGATCTCGGGATGAGGGGCTGTGACTCCCGCGAGATGCCATTTCAACAGCCGGTCTCCGGGAGGGTCATAGTGTTTCTGATAGAGCATCCAGGGAACATAGAACAGGACCGCAGTCACGAACGCCGCACCTATGAAGCGCGGGGTAGGGACACGGCGCAACAGCAGTAGAGTCAATCCCAGGCCGATTAGTGCAAAGATGCTACCTCCATGACAGAGCATAGCCAGAGATGCAGCCGCGCCCACTGCCGCTCCGACCCGCCAGCTCGATCGGGCCGTGTTGTATCGATCGGTTAACAGGTAGCCCGCGATGACGAACAGGAAAGCTACTGGTAACAGCTTGGGCCAACTATAAAAGGAATTGAGAAAAGTGAAACCCCAAAAGATAATCGCTGCAAGTGCCAGCGCGGCAGCCTTTCGGCTAACCTTGGCAGCGTCGAGGTAAGCCAGCACTCCCGCAAGGCAAGTAAGCTGGAAAATAACTCCCAAAATCTGATATTGCAGATCGCGGTTACCGCGCATCCACGGATGATTCCAGAGGACCATACCGGTTTGCAGCGGCGGCCGGTCGCTGGAGAGCCAGTCTCCTACAATCGGTTTGGGAATTTGGCCGCGGAGAATGTCCTCGGCGAAAATCTGGGGGATGAAGTTGTCGATGGACAAGAAAGGAGGACCAAAGCGACGGGAGGAATAGTCCTGCACCACGTCCGGCTTCCCATAGACGAATGCGACCGAGATCACAAACGCAGACGTCAAACCAACGAGCGCCCACGACAAGATCATCCGTCGTAATACTGCCGCGTCTGCCCGCTTCCGTAGACATCGCCATGCATATACGACCGCAGCCGCACACAAAACCACAGATAGACAACTGTAGAGAAATCCGGCCGGCACGCTGAAGAGATAGAACCAAAACGCAAGATAGCCTGCAGCTCCTACAGTGACCAGTCCTATAACCGTAACATCCAGCAGGTTCGTCAAGCCGCGCGAAACCGCGAAGATACCCGCTGCAACTGCCGGCAGGCTCCCCACGACGAACAGCAACAATGTCAATGCGAGGAGCCCGATCGCGAATGAAAACTGTTTCCCGATGGAAGGTGGCGCCGCCTTCGCAAAAGCCATCCAGCCAGCCGGCCTGGCTGCTTCGTCCTCGGCGAGCACACGGATCGGCTGGCCCTTCCATTGCTGAGGAAGAGAGAAGTTGTATCGCTGCCAGATCTCGCGAGGGGGATCCTTGAACTGCAGTGGCAGTTGTCGCTTGGTTTGCAGATTTTCGACGCTGAGGCGCACACCTGCCGATCCTGGATAGCCCGCGACATACAAAGGTAAATTCACGCCCGCTAGGAAAGCATCGGTGGCCATCCAACCGGTGCCGTTGTCGCCCGAGGCGCAATAGGAACCCCAGGCAGCACCACGAGGCATTCCCCTTGCCCAAACCGTTTGCGGATATGCCCCATCGGGACAGAACCCAGCCTGCGGGCGGTTCGTCTGGATGGTTCCAATGGCAACACTGGAATTCGGGAGTAGCGGAGCTGTGAACCCGAACCAGGCACTCTCCAGAGAAGGCCCGTGTACTCCGACGATCTGCACTGGTTGGCCAACCCAGTCCGGCGGTGCGGAAAACGTTTCCTGCTGCCATTGCATACCCGGAATCGATCGCGGCTTCAGTTCGATTTCCTTGCGGGAAGCTACGTTTCGTAACAAGAGTCGCAGGCCGGGATAGCCGATGTATCCGCTGACAAACATCGACAGCTCGGGAGGCGCCAGAAACTTTGCCGATTCAATCTGCCCTGTTGCACCGTCAACACAACCTGTGCCCCAGATGATCATAGGGGTGCCTCGCTCGCCGAGCTCCCAAATGAGTTCGGGTACGACAGCGTCGAGGCAGAACCCAGCGTTAGTCGTGAACTCGAGAGGAGCGAGGTCCTGGGTGGTGTCGGCTGCCTGAACCAGCAAAGAAGTGGCAATCACAGTCAGGCAAAGCAGAAGCACTAAGCGTGAGACTCGAATATTCGCCAATTGATCCCCAGGCAAGCGTTAATTCCCAATCTAAGTACCGCAATCCGGTTTTGGTGGCTATGCATTCCGCGGCCGCATATCTAGGAATTGCGGGGGCAATGCTCAGAAAATCCAGCCTTATCTCGTCGGGCAACGAGGTACTGTTGCAACAGAATTCAACCACTTGGGCAACTTCAAATCGACATCACTTCCTTTTCTTTACCCTTGGCCAGCTCTTCCATTTTCTTGATCTCGTCATCCGTCAGCTTCTGGAGCTGTTCCAGGGCGCCGCGCTCTTCGTCTTCGGTGATCTTCTTGTCCTTCATCGTTTTCTTGATGAGCTCGTTGCCGTCGCGGCGGATATTGCGGACCGCGGTGCGATGTTCTTCCAGTACCTTGTGCAGGTGCTTCACCATGTCCTTGCGGCGCTCTTCGGTCAGCGCCGGCACGGGCACGCGCACCAGCTTGCCGTCGTTCATGGGATTCAGCCCGAGATCGGCCGAGCGGATGGCTTTCTCGATGGCGCCGATCTGGCTGACGTCCCAGGGCTGCACCGTGATCAGTTGCGGCTCGGGAGCGCTCACATTCGCAAGCTGGTTCAGCGGCATCTGCGAGCCATAGGCATCCACGGTGACGCCGTCGAGCATGTGCACGGATGCACGTCCCGTGCGGGTCGCCGCCATCTCTTTGCGGAAGTCCTCGACGGCTTTGTCCATGCGCGTTCGCAGCTGCGCAAAGCTGTCTTTCAGGGCGGGAATTGCCGCCATCTGTAGTTGAGCCATCATGATCGCCTCATTGTAAAGTCACAAACCGACGATTATAAACCTTGTGCCCCACCTGCAACGTTGAGTTGATTGCACTCAAGCTTTAGCCAACAGCGCGCCTGCGTTGTTATAATCGGTACATTCATGCCACGTAAGCGTTTGATCCGCTCTACTACAGTTCTTTGCGTTCGCCGGGATGGAAAAGTGGTGATGGCCGGAGACGGTCAGGTCACCCTGGGCGAAGGCGTTATCAAGCACACCGCGCGCAAGATTCGCCGACTCTATCAGGACAAAATTCTCGCCGGATTCGCCGGTTCTACGGCCGACGCCTTTTCGCTCTTCGCCCGTTTCGAATCGAAGCTGGAGCAATATCACGGCAACCTGGAACGCTCCGCCGTCGAGCTCGCCAAGGATTGGCGCACCGACAAGATGCTGCGCGCGCTGGAAGCCTTGCTGTTGGTCGCCGACAAGGGACAGACGCTCCTCATCAGCGGCCAGGGCGACGTGATCGAGCCGGATTCGGGCATTGCCGCCATCGGCAGCGGAGGGCCTTACGCTACAGCCGCCGCGCAGGCGCTGTTTGAACATACCGATCTGCCGCCGCGTACGATTGCCGAGGAGGCGATGAAGATCGCCGGGAAAATTTGCATTTATACGAACGACAAGGTGACGATTGAAGAGCTGTAGAAGCAGTTGTCAGTTGCCGGTTGTCAGTTGTCAGTTTGCAACCAGGGACGGCAGCCTTCACAGCGACCTCACTGAACGAATGTTTGATTTGTCGCTTTTAACTGACAACCGACAACTGGCAACGGACAACTCTTACTGAGAATTGGCAACTGAATTATGGCCATTTATCTTCCCGCAACCGCTGACGAAGAACATCTTGCACTCGACGAGCTCACCCCGCGCGAAATCGTGCGCGAGCTCGACAAATATGTCGTAGGCCAGGACCAGGCCAAGCGAGCCGTCGCCATTGCGCTGCGCAATCGCATGCGGCGCCAGAAGCTGGCACCCGAGCTGGCCGAAGAGATCATCCCGAAGAACATCATCATGATGGGCCCGACCGGCGTGGGCAAGACCGAAATCGCGCGCCGGCTTGCCAAGCTCGCCAACTCGCCGTTCCTCAAGGTGGAAGCCTCGAAGTTCACTGAGGTCGGCTACGTCGGCCGCGATGTCGAGTCGATGGTCCGCGACCTGGTCGAGATCGCCATCGACATGGTGCGCCAGGAGAAGCTGGAGGACGTCGCCGACAAGGCCGAGATGAACGCCGAAGAGCGCGTGCTCGACCTGCTATTGCCATCGATGCCGGCGCAGGTCCCGCCTAAGCCGAGCCACGATCAGCAGCAGCAGATCGGCTTCAACATCAATGCCGAGCCGCTTCTCGCCGGCGAACCCGGCTCGCGCACGCGCGAAAAGCTCCGCCAGCAATTGCGCGAAGGCAAGCTCGACGAGCGCATCGTGGAGCTCGACGTCCGCGAAAAATCCTTCCCTGCTTTCGAGATCATCAGCAACCAGGGCATCGAGGAGATGGACGTCAACATCAAGGACATGCTGCCCAACATCTTCGGCCAGCGCACCAAGAAGCGGAAGATGAAGGTCAGCGAGGCCTTCGAGTACCTCATTCAGGAAGAGGAGCAGCGGCTGGTGGATATGGACCAGGTGCAGCGCATCGCCGTCGAGCGCGTGGAGCAGTCAGGCATCATCTTCCTCGACGAGATCGACAAGATCGCCGGCCGCGAGGGCGGCCACGGGCCTGACGTTTCGCGTGAGGGCGTGCAGCGCGACATCCTGCCCATCGTCGAAGGCACCACCGTCAACACGCGTTACGGCATGGTGCGCACCGATCACATTCTGTTCATTGCTGCCGGCGCGTTTCACGTCTCCAAGCCGAGCGACCTGATCCCCGAGCTGCAAGGCCGCTTCCCGATTCGCGTGGAGCTGCAATCGCTGACGGTCGAGGACTTCATCAAGATTCTGACCGAGCCGAAGTCATCGCTGACCAAGCAGTACACCGCGCTGCTCGACACCGAAGGCCTGAAGCTGGAATTCACGCCCGAGGCGCTGGCGGAAGTTGCCAACTTCGCCTTCCGCGTGAATGAAGGCACGGAGAACATCGGCGCGCGCCGCCTGCACACGATTATGGAGAAGGTGCTCGACATCATCAGCTTCGAAGCGCCCGACATGAAGGAAAAGCACGTAGTGATCGACGCCGACTACGTGAAGAACACCCTGACCGACATCGTGAAGGACCAGGATTTGTCGCGGTACATTTTGTAAAGCTCACCACAGAGACACAGAGGCACAGAGAATTTTGAAACGGGGGCGCGGCTTCAGCCGCGCCGTCCCCGACTGACTAATTTTGACCGTTGTCATCCCGAGGAGGGCTTCAGACCGACGAGGGACCTGCTTTTCGCCGCAGTGGCAGGATCATGTACTCCTCATCGATGTAGCGATTTCCAACCTTCAGCGCTCGCTCTTCCTGGCCCCAAGTGACGAAGCCTAACGAGCGATAGAGCGCGACTGCAGCCACTTGCGTCGTGGCGACGCTGATGAGGATTTGTTCGACGCCATCAATCTTCCTAGCGCGCTTTAGAAGCACTTGCATCAATCGTCGGCCAACGCCTCGGCCGCGCAGCCCGGCATTCAAATACACGCCCCAGACGCGCCCCTTATGACGCGACTTCGGCTGTGTTTCGCGCACGAATCCGGCTGTGCCCAGCAGCTTGCCGTTCGCAAACACTCCGAGCACGAAGTTGTTGGCGGGATCCGCGGTCAGGCGCCGGCGAATCTCTTCGCGACTGAGTTTCAAATGATCCTCGACGGACGAGCTGAAGGCCGTAGGGTCGCGTTCGAGCGCCTCCAACCGGCAATACCAGTACGCCTCGAGGTCGTGCACGTCGAGAATTCGAATCTGAATTTCCGGCATTTACGAACTCTAGGAGAATAGCTTGCGGCGTCGGAGGTCATCCTCGGACCATCCAACGTCGGCAATCATGGCCTTCAGCGTTCCTATCGGAAACGTATCTCGAAGATGATGGTAGGCAACGACAACTCTTCGCTCATCTTCGTGCCGATAGATGTGATGGCTGCCACGGGTACGGGTGAGGCGGAACCCCATCAGCGTGCAAGGCGCGAATGAACTCCCGCGCGGTTACGCCACGCGGGATCTCAGGCATAGTTGACTGCCACGGCAGCCGTGGGCCACTCCAGCGCACCGTGCCCGGGATCGACGGGCACCGCCTGTCGGACTCCCGAAGATCCTCGAGATAGAGCTCAATGGCTTCGCGAGCATTCGCCAAACCCTCGTCGTAGGTGCGCCCCCATGTGTGGCATCCCTTTAGCGCCGGACAATAGGCGTGATAAGCCTTCTCGCGATTCTCGGACTCATCCTCCTCTACAACTACTTTGAAAACGTACGATTTCGTATCGCGTATCTCCCTGAAAGCCTCCTGATGATTTGGCTCTGTTGACATCCTTCCTTGAAGGGGCACGCCTTCAGGCGTGCCGGCGAAAACTAGAATTGTGCCTCGGCTTTAGCCGCGGAGGGAGTTCGCTTTCTTGGCGCAGAAAATCGAAATCCCTCAGGGGCTGAAGCCCACAGTTATGAGCTCGGATCGGCACGGCTGAAGCCGTGCCCCTTCAAACCCTAAGGAAGTCAACAGCGCCGGATGATTTAAAGATCGAGAATCCAAGACTCCCCGTCGGCCGTTATCAAAGCCCGGCGCCGGGAGTCATGACTCTGTCGCAACCCCTAGTCTTCCCCGACCCGCAGCACCGCCAAAAATGCCTCTTGCGGGATGTCTACTCGCCCGATGCGCTTCATGCGGCGGTTGCCTTCTTTCTGCTTCTCCAGCAGTTCCGTTTGCGAGTCGTGTCGCCGCCGTAGAATCAGCGCGAACCACTGCCCAGAGAAAAACATTCTGCCGTGATTCTCCTCACAGCAAAGTCTATGGTACGCGAAGATGATTGTGTCGTATGCCCCACCGGAGGAAGGCTCGTGATGGAGCAGCCGACGCTGGACAATTTCCCCAAAGAAGTGCTCCGGAAGATTGACATCCAAAGAGCTTTCATCGTTTCTCGATTGGTTATAGCCGCGGAGAGATTACAAGTCTTCCGTTTGCTTCACGGCAAGCGTATGACGGCGGACGCGATGGGGCGTGCGCTCAAGGTCCACAAGTTTTATCTCCTCACGTTCCTCGATGCGTTGGTCTCACTGAACTTGCTTTGCAAAACGGCGGACATCTACTGGAACGCTCCTCTGGCCGAGAAATATTTCATCAAGGAGCGATCGATTTATTGGACCCGTCAGTACTCGAAGGAATGCGTGCAGGCGTATGAAGCGCTCACGCTGCTGGAGAACGTGCTCACCTCGGGGAGAAGCTACGACTCCCTTAAACGAGTGAAAAAGCCGAGCTATACGGAAGTGATGAAGCGGGACCCGCGCCAAGCGGAAGATTTCACCCAGATGTTGTTCCACCTTCATCAAGGCGACGCCGAAGCCCTGGCGAACTACCTGGATTTGACGGAGCGACGGTCGCT
>Ga0335081_10001067_pt1 | contig 43938 bp, 40 predicted proteins | sample Lox_Sample_35_FD_206713 | JGI IMG/M metagenome (GOLD analysis project Ga0335081, IMG submission 206713) | Soil microbial communities from Loxahatchee National Wildlife Refuge, Florida, United States - Lox_Sample_3.5 | ecosystem: Environmental > Terrestrial > Soil > Wetlands | place: USA... | reverse complement strand
CTCCAGGTACTCGCGATTCAGGGGAGTGTTCTTGAAAGAGACAGGGAACTGAATCAGCAGCGCTCCCAGTTTGCCCTCACTGGCTAGGGCGTCGAGTCCTTCGCGGGTCTGGATTTCATCCTCATCCGTTGGGCGGATCGTCGCTGCAGAAGTTGGCTCCATGACCGCAATCGGCGAATGCGTGAACGCTCGATATAGCTTTGCCGTGAACAGAAAGTTAGGGTTCACTGCCGCTACTCTCTTGCTCCAGAGCTTCGCTAACTCGGGCTTCAACGGACCATAAAAAGAAGTATTGATCTCGGTTGTATCGAAAAAGCGCGCCACGTACTCGAGGGGATGCATCTTGCGCCGCTGCATCCCTGGAGGGTAGAAGATGCCTTCCCAGTCCTTATAGGACCATCCTGCTGTGCCGATGCGAATCGCCCCCTGTGCGCCAGACGTGGCGTTGGAATCGGCGTCGGAAGGCCGGTTTGCGTCGGGAGGAATCATAGGGCAACAGGGCCAATCGAGAGCGTAGCACAGGAACTAGTGACGAAAGGAACCTTGCTCGAAAACGTGGAATATGAAGAATAGGTCGGATGGGGAAACGGCTTTTCATCATGGGGGCAGTCGTGTGCCTGACGTTGCTAGCGCCCTATTCCCACAGTCAGGACTCGCCTGACGCCGCCAATATCAGAGCTCTCGAATTGAAGCTCCTGGATTGCTACAAACACCACGAGGTAGAAGTTTTCGCTTCCGTTCTTGACGAAGATTTCGTCATCACTTTCGAAGACGGCTCAACTTACAGTAAAACCGGCTACCTGGCATATAGCACCAGTGCCTCTACACACATCGATTCAGTCGAGATCCAGGAGATGAGAATCCGGATGCACAGAGACACGGCCGTGGTCACCGGCGTTTATCACGAAAAGGGGAGGGATAGTCAGAAAGCCTACGACTACCACGACCGTTTCACCGACGTCTGGATGAAGGAGTCAGGCAAGTGGCGCCTGATTGCTGCGCATTACTCCGTGCCATCAAAGTAATCGCAATTCACTTACCGCGGGCACGTTTTTCAAAATCCCGGCGGCCTCTCACTGACCACGTCAAAGGCACGCTCGAGCGCAATGCCGACGCGACCAATCGTTCCCTCATCGAATAACCGGCCAATCAAGGTGACTCCATGGGGCACACGCCGCGGTGGATTGAAAGTCGGCAGGGGATGCTCTGGGTCGGGGGCCCAGTCACTGCGCGCTTTAGTGACCTCGACGAAGCCGGCGCGCAAAGTAAGCGACGGGTGTCCGGTGAAGTTTGTAATGACCAGCATCTCGTCACGCAGCGATGGGACCAAAATTAAATCGACTTGCGAAAAGATTCTAGCCATTTCTTCGGCGACTTTGCGCCGCATGCGGTCGGCCTGAACAAAATCGACTGCCGACAAGAATCGAGCCTGACGGAAGAGATTGGGCCACGCATCGGGAACCTGCGCCTTCAGTTCGCGCAGGCCGCCATTCAGCGTGAGTTCCTCGAATGCCGCGGCGCCTTCTGCAAACAAGATCAGGTTGAGTGAATCGTACGGCCAGTTTGGCAGCGATACTTCAGTTGGCAGCATGCCGAGCTTCTTCACGGTTTCAAGCGCTGCACGGTCGACTTCGGTGGCGGGGCGTTCATTCATCCAGGCAGCGAAGTAGCCGACGCGGAGTCCCTTCACGCTTGCGTTTGCGTCGAAATCGAGATGGCTGGGAACGCTGGCGACATCGCCGGCATCAGGACCGGAGATCGCTTGCAGGACCAGCATCCCGTCTTCGACGGCGCGAGTCATGGGACCGAGCTTGTCGAGCGACCAGCAGAGCGTCATCGCGCCGGTACGGGGGACACGTCCGTAGGTTGGACGAAGTCCGGTAACGCCGCATCGCATGGAAGGACTGACGATGCTGCCGCCAGTCTCGCTTCCGATCGAGAATCCGACGAGTCCGGCAGCGGTGGCTGCACCCGGTCCAGCGCTTGATCCGGAAGCGCCTTCTTCCGGCAACCACGGATTCATCGTCTGTCCGCCAAACCAGATGTCATTGAGCGCGAGAGCGCCGAGACTCAGCTTGGCGACGAGGACCGCGCCCGCTGCATTCAGTCGCTTCACCACAGCCGAATCGTCTTTTGGAATGCGATTCCGGTAGGGCTCGGCGCCGTAAGTCGTCGGAATGCCAGCCGTGTCGAGCAGATCTTTTACGCCAAACGGAATGCCGTGAAGAGGTCCCCGGTACTTTCCTAGCGCGATCTCCTCGTCTGCCTGCTTTGCCTGTTTCAAGGCGTGTTCGCGGGTGATCGTGATGGCGCATCGCAGCTTGGGATTGAAACGCTCCAACCGTTCCAGATAAATATTCGTCAGGCGTTTGGAGCTCAGCTGTTTGCTTTCGATCCAGTTCGAAAGTTGCGACACTTGAGCGAATGCGATGTCCTCGTCATCTTTCGGAAGGGAAGTTCCGGCTGACTTAGTTCGCACGAAACGGTCTTTCGTTGCAATGATTGAGAGGCCGGGCAGCATCGGATTCCACTGCGTTGCTGGTGCCAGAGTATCTTCGAGCGCCAGTTTCCGCGGGCCGGTGCGCCGTTCGTAAACCGACGCCAGCGTCCTGCGCCAGCTTGACGCGGCCATGGCACGCTCGGCGTCGGTTAGCGGAAACTGCACCAGCTTTTCGGCCTCAGCGAACGTGTTGACCGTCACTTCCGGGCCGAATGCGGGTCCCGCGCCGTAGGCGGTCGGTGCCCCGGGGGGAAGCTGCGTCTGATTCTGTGCTTGCAACCGCGAGATCGCAGTCGCACCCAACACGCCCAAAGAAGTAATGGTCAGAAAATCCCGGCGGGATTTGGACATGATTCTCCCTTAAATGATCGGCGCAAGGGGACCGAATCGCTGATTATGCCACGCTGGGCCGCAGTTCGACTTTTTTCGTGTTGATGGTCACGCGCGCAGCGGGCAGTTGTGGTGGAGGGAAATCTCCAGTCACCGCTTCCACCGTGATAGTGCCCGGAGTCTTTGTGGACTGCACGATCACCTGAGCCAGACCATTAAACAGGCTGCGCTTCGGCTCTTTATCGGATTCCTGACAGTTCGGATCGCCGTTGCCCACTCCGATCAGCTTGCCTTCTCCGGTTACGTTGAAGTGGAGGAGAACATCGGCCGTCGGAATGGCGCGGCCTTCTTTGTCGAGCACTTCCACCATCAGGACTGAAATATCTTCTCCGTCAGCATCAATGTCTTTGCGGTCCGCAGTCATGCGGATCGACGCTGGTTCGCCCGTGGTCTCACGCTTTTCTGTGAGCACAACCTTGCCATCTTTCGTCCCACGTGCTTCGAGGACGCCGGGCTCGTACTTTACTTTCCACTCGAGATGTGTGAGCGGCTGTATCTTTTGCGATCCCAAACTCTTTCCATTCAGGAACAACTCCACCGAGTCGAGGTTGGAGTGCACCCAAACTGAAATCGGTTCGCCATCGCGTTGCTCCCAGTTCCAGTGCGGAAACAGATGAAGCACCGGTTCCGATCCCCACCACGCTTTGTAGTAATAAAAGTTATCTTTGGGAAAGCCGCACATGTCGACGATGCCGAATTGCGAATTGATTGACGGCCATCCATAAGGCGTGGGCTCGCCGCGGTAGTCGAAGCCGGTCCACGCGAAACCTCCAGAGAGCCATTCGCGCGCGGCGTAGAACTTCCACCACTCTTCCGCCAACTGCGACCAGGAGGTGTGATTCAGGTCGTATGCACTGACCCAATTCCGCTGCTTGTCGGTGATGTAGATCCCGCGCGTTGAAACGGTGCTCGCCGTTTCCGAGCCGACGCTCGGTTTGTCGGGATGCGCCTTGTGCCAGGGATCATGCTCTTTCAGGTTGTAGTTGAAGCCCATGACGTCAAGTTGCTCGGGGAAGTGCGTTTCGAAATCCGCATTGACTGCGCAAGAGCACATGCGCGAGGGGTCGAGTTCATGGCTGCGAGCAATCATCTCGTCGATCACGCGCACGCCCTGTGGCTGCGGCATCATCGTCCACTCTTCGTTGCCCATGGACCACAGGATGATCGAAGGCGAGTTGCGGTAGCGCTTGATCATCGTTTCGAGCTGCGCCATGCCCTCGGGATTCGAACTCATCATGCGCGTCTCGCACATCATCATTACGCCCATGCGATCGCAAGCTTCGACCCACTCCGGCGTCGGCATGTTGTGCGACGTGCGGACGCCGTTTCCGCCCATGTCTTTCAATACAGCCAGACGATAGCTTTGCAGGCGGTCGGGAAGAGCGGCGCCGACTCCAGCGTGATCTTGATGATTGCAGGTGCCCTTGATCAGAACGTGCTTGCCGTTGAGGAAGAAGCCTTTATTGGCATCCCACTTGATGTCGCGGACACCGAAAGTGATGCGCTCGGCATCGCGCGCTTTTCCGCCTGATTCGACGGTCGCAATCGCAGCATAGAGATTTGGATTCTCAATCGACCAGAGAGCCGGATTAGGAAGATTCGTATTCGCTGTAAACGTTACTGACCCATCGGGGGGGACGGACTGCTGCGCTGAATCAACGGAAGCGACGACTTTTCCTGCGGCATCCTTGCACTGCCAGCGGACTCGGCAGCTTTCGGCTTGAGGGCCCTGATTGTGCACGATCGCTCCCAAGCTCAGCGTAGCGGCATTTCCTTTAACGCTTGGACGCACATAGCTCTCGCATCTCGCAAGATAGAGAGGGTCCGTCTTAGTCAGCCACACATGCCGGTAAATTCCCGCGCCCTCATAGAACCAGCCATCGCCGAAGCTGGCGTCCATGCGGACCATGAGATAGTTCTTGCCACCGAAATTCGCGAAGTCTGTGAGGTCGAAGCAGAAGGGTGCATAGCCGTTATCGTTGCGCCCGATGAAGTATCCGTTGAGAAAAACCAGTGCGCTGCGGAACGCGCCATCGAACTCAACGGACACGCGCCGATTGGCATCTTCTTTCGACAAATCAAACGTGCGACGGTACCATCCAACGCTCGTCTCCGGATAACGCCGTCCCAGCGGCTTGTAGCCGTGCGATTGCTGCTCCTCATCCCACACAAACGGCAACTCCACAGCCCAATCGTGAGGCAAATCGAGGGAGCGCCATTTCGAATCGTCGAATTTTGCAGTCGAGAATTCGAATTCTCCGCTCTTCGAGAAGTCGCCCTGTCCCATGCCGAATCCGAGATCGCGGCGCGGGTCGGATCCGTGTCCCTGAAAGAATTTCCATCCAAAGTCGAGGAGCAAGCGCTCGCGAGGCGCTACGGCCGAAGATGTTTCCGGATCGGGGAAAGGGTGTCCGGCCAACAGAGCATGCGCACGGGTTGCGGGACCAATGACCAGTGTGGAAGCTGAAATTGCCAGACCGGAGCGGAGCAGATCACGGCGGGTAAGCGATGACATCGCGGGCACCTCTGTATTCGGTCAGGATGAATTGGCTCGCGCGAGCGGCAGGATTAAACGGTTAAGCCGCTCGCACGGAACCCCGCATTATAAAAGTTCGTCGCCCGACTGCAAGCGTTTCATTTGTGAAGTTCGACCGAGAGCAAGTGGGGAGTCTGTGATTTGTCCACTGATTCGACGTACTCGACCTTTGCCGGCCGGCCTTGCAGTTGTTCGCACGGCTTCAATTCTCCCTTTGGCTGAAAGCCGAGAGCTGAAAATTGGACCTTGTAATAATCGTCGCTGTGAAAATTAAATGTCCTTGCGCCGAGTTTTACCGAGAGTTCCATGGTAGGTTCAGTGCAATGAACAGCCTGGATCACTCCGATTACAAACCGATGCGGGCCGCTGGGAACAAAATCGCGCCGCGCAAGCCGTGGCACTTGCGCAGCATCTGAAGATTGCTGAGAGGCCATAGCATCTTCGGCTGATTTCGCTTCTTCGTTCTGGCGGCGTTGCCTCTCTGCAGCTTCCGCTTGTGCGGTTGAAAACTCTTCTGCGTTGATGAGGGCCTTGGTCAGCAGTTCGTTCTCTTCGTCAGTTTTGGACAGCTTCATCGCGTTGCGTAATACCGCCACCGCATTTTGCGGTTGCTGCATTTGCATGAGGACGCTGGCGACATTTACGCGATAACCAACGTTGGTGGGTTCTAAACTGACTGAGCTCAGTCCCATCATGTGGGCTTCATCGAGATTGCGGCGACGGCTGCCGAGAAATACTGCCAGCCGGTCGAATGCCGGCGCGAACGAGGGATTTAGTTTGATGCACTGCCGCAGGCTATTCTCCACCTGCGTTTCAGTGGCAGCGTCGAGTGCACCCTGCATCGACATCACCGCAAAGTAGTAGTGCGCGAGATAACTCTGCGAGTCGAGTTCCACTGCCTGTTGATACCACTTCTTGGCCTCGGGAATGTGCCGCTCGCTGAACTCGATAAATCCCATCGTCTCGTGGGCGGAAACATTTTTCGGATCCTCTTGCAAGACATGATCCAGAAGCGCCCGGGCATCCTGAGTTCGGCGGTTGTAAGCGAGAAAATCTGCGCGCTGCGCCTCGGCTTGAGGAGCAGTTAGGGAGGCCACCTTGAATGTCGCTGGATCTGCCTCCGTCGGCACCTTCTTCTTAAAGTAAGCGAAGGTTCCTCGTCGGACGTACTCGTCGATCTCAGCCTGGAGCTTCTTCAGATCACCGAAGGCAGTCGCCGCCGCGCTTTGAGGATCAGTCCCGCTCATCAACAGATCGGCGTATCGCACCAGGCGATTGCTTTGTTGGGGATCGGTGGCCATTATGTAATGCACGATGGCCCACGATTCGGCATAGAAGATCGATCCTTTGTTCTCCTCGTGGTAGTAGGGTGATTTGTAGTCAACCGCGAAGAGCACGGGCAACGGTAGTAAACGGACGTGCCGCAAGAACAAAATGTTTTCGACGCTGGGCTGTCCCAACCGGGCATCGCTCTCGTCAATGTCGGTGTTCTGATAGAACTCTGCCAAGCCCTCATTCATCCATAGAGGCATCCACTCGGCCTTGCTGAATACCAAGTGCGTGTACTCGTGGTAGATGACAGAGTAAGGATGTTCGCCTTCCGCCTCAAGACGCATCAGGACGTAATTCTTATCGGGACCACGAAGGAATAATCCTCCAAGGCGCAATGAACCCTTCGCCAGGTATTCCTGCGGTTCCAGTGCCCGAAAGTCAGCATCGCTCTTGACGGCCAGGACGACGATCGGTGAACTCGGGTCGATCTTCAGCTTTGGAATGAGCGCGTGAAACAGTGACCGCATGCGCTCGAAGTGGTCGGCAATCTTCCGCGCTTGTTTTTCATTGCCATTCGTGGCGACCACAAAGTGCGGGCTCGTTACCTGAATCCAGTTCTCTGCCTTATCGCGCGCAGGCGCGACGCAAGCCAAGCCAACCAATATCACCAGCAGCAATTTTCGACACATACAGGGCGCCGATCTGCGGGAGGGAAGAGGCCGCGAAATGGGACGACGATTATAGAGCCAGAACAGATGTTCTTGTCGATGATTTTGATCACCGCTTACGGCTGGACTTTGCCCAGTATTCCTGCATCAATTCGTGCGACCAGCGCGGCTGCCGGATTGTTTCGCGGGGTAGAAACTCGGCCATCACGGGCTTGACATCAAGAATGGGAGTGCCGTCGATGGCGTCGAGCTCCGCGACATAAAGATTGGTGCCATCAATGCGGAGAACGCGACAGATGGTAACGCCAATGCGGTTGGGCCGGTTCTTGGTGCGTTGCGCGAAGACGCCGACTTCAGGCCAGTCTTTGTTGTTACGGGGATGGCGCGAGCCTTTGATTATCTTGCCAGGATCTACTAGGCTGAGATGAAAGATCACTTCGACATGAGAAAAATCAGCGAGTCCCTTTAAGGCATCGGAACCGAATTCTTGCGTCAGCCTAATGCATGATTCCTGTTCACCCCAGAAGTCGTCTTCCACCTGTAGACGCGACGACCGCACAAATCCAATTGGCTGTAGTTCGATCTTCACCGGTGCGCCTCGATTTGAGCGCCGCCCGACGCTCGCAGACTATTGCTTGCTCGGTTCAGCTACGGCGGGCTGCTCGTGGACCTCGCCCATGCTGACGATCTTAGTGGAGGTGCGGAATTTCTTGTAGTCGCGGTAGGTCTGTTCGCCGTCGACGTTGAAGCCTTTCAGCAGGGCGACACGGGCATCGACTTTGAACGTCACGTGTTGAGGCAGCCAGACTTCATCATTGACGCGGGTCTGTTCAAGCAGGAAACGCGTGCCTTTGTGGATGCGAGCGAGGAATAGTCCGATCGACACGGTATCAATCGCCTCGACGTTGAGCTTGGAGAGTTGCAGGTCAGCCTTGTCAATCCAGACCCGACCCCGGAACTTGGGCAAGAACTTCGCCTCTTTCATGTGAGGCTCATATCCGGGACGCGGCTCGCCATCAATGACCCAGGCTTCACGGCCGTCGACTAGCTCCGTGCCGACTAACGTGAAGTTGTACGCATCCGCCACTTCGCCCACGAACTTGCGTCCGTCTTCCCGCTCTTTTTCTGCTTTTTGCTCGCGCTTGCGGCGATCGTCGTCCGATTCGTTCTTGCGCTTGTCGATGATCTTCTGGATCTTCTCCTCTTCCTTGGCCGCGTCTTTGCCTTCGAGCGGCTTGTCGTCTTTGGCGATCAGTCGCTGCACCTGCTCGCCATCAATCTCCAGGACCTCGTACGTCTTGATCTCTTTGGATTTTGCCTGGCCCTTTCCGTCGAGATTGGTTTGCACTTCCCGCTCAATATAGGTGTAGTCGCGCTGGCGTTTGTCATTCTCCATGTCCTTTTCAGCGACCACGCGAAAGAGTTCCTGCATTTGCTGCTGCGACAACTTGCCGTTGGCATCGGGAGTCAGATCAGGGGCAGGGGGAGCCTTCTTCGCGGGGCTGGCCTCTATGGCGGAATCCGTCACCGCTGGAGAGGAGGGCGATTCCTGCTGCGCAATTGCGGGAAGGCAGATGAATGCGAACAGGATGAATGCAAGAAAGCGTGTCCCCATAAGTAATCCTAACCTGATTGGAAGCAACGGTGAGTCTCTGAGATGTAAAGACGAGCGGAAGATGGAGGGAATTACAGGCCGGGGTGACTTTTTTGGTCTCTGCTATCGCCGGATGGTGGCCTGGTCGACCGCGAGTTCGCGGCAGGTACGCCCGATGACGTCTTTGGCAGAACTGGCCTCGACGAACTGGAATCCGTAACGGAAAGCTACTCGCTGCCGGACCATGGCATGTACCTCTACGTTGCCAAAGGGCAGAGAAAACTCAAGTCGTACAACCTCTCCGAGCGAAACCTCAACCAGTAGCATAGCGGAAATGCCCGACTCGCTGATATCAACTGTTTGCCCATGCACGACCAGGCGGTTGCGAGCATACACACGAATTGCAATGTTCAGCTTGTAGCGAGGACATAGACGGGCGTCGAGAAGCCGTTGAGTTGCAGACATTCCGTGTTGATCTCCAAGTTCCATGTGACCTCCACAGTACTTTCAAGGCGTCACCAGGCAGCACCTCGACGGCGAGGATTTCCCTGCAACATTGAAGATCGGCAAAAGAGGACTGGAGCTTGAACGAATACGGCGGGATCAGTCGCGGGTTTTGTAGGCTTTGCCCAGGCACTCTGCCTGGAAAAGCCGCTCGTCCACGCGATGCAGGCGTTTTTCCTGTGCCTTTGTCATTAAAGAGTAATGTTTGATATCGAAAAGGTGATACACGATGAACCACACCGGCTGGTCGGTGGTCATCCAGTTTTGGGAATCAAACCGTTTCAGATTTACCGGAACTGAATAACGACGAAGAGTCCGCTCACGCCGCAGATTGAAATATGCGTTGAAGTAGCTCAATGCGAGTTCCCGTAAATTGCGGTAGATCGGTTCGCGCCAGCGGCAGCCAGTGTAGTTCGATTTCGCAATTGCCCCCCAGCAGCCATCTTCCTGAAAAACTGCGATCACATGGTCGGTGTCGTGATCAGCCTCAAAATCAAGAATCAGCGGCGGATAACCGTTGGCGCGCAACGCGGCCGCCCCAAAGATGGCGCCTTCCAGGCAATGCGATGACTCCTCCGCCAGTACTTTGCGCGGAGACCACGCCGTATCTTCCAGGTGATATGGCATGTCGTCGAGGAACTTCTGAATCCCGTAAGGATTTTTCATGCTGCGCAACTTGCGCAGCTCTTTCGGCGTAAAGCCGGAGTTATTGTTCATGTCGTTCGTCGCGCGTCCGATCCTGAAGTCATTTCGCGTGCGGATGTCCCAGGTCTCGTTGATTTTGTGAGACTTGGGAAATCTGGGACAGAAAAACGCTGCTTAACTCTTGCGGCGTATCCACAGTTACGTCGGGTTCTTCGACGTCCAGCGTGTGCGGCGCGAAGCCATAGGTCACGGCGACAGTCCACAGCCCGGCGTTCCGTCCAGTACGAATATCGATGTGCGAATCGCCCACAATGACTGCCTGCTCGGGCTCTACCCCTGCTTCGGACATCAGCTTCAGCGCGCCTTCCGGATCGGGCTTCTTCGTTGTAAAGCTGTTGCCGCCATAGATCTGTGAGAAAAACGATCCAAGGCCCAATGCGTCGACGATCGCACGCGATGGATTCACAGGTTTGTTGGTCAGTACCGCCAACCTCCGCGGGTGTCCGTTATGTGAGTTTTGGATGGCCGCCAGAGATTCGCGAATCCCAGAGTAGACGGTCGTGTGATCGAGCTTGTGCTCGCGATAATAAGAGAGAAAGAATTCGAGCCCTCTGCGGACTAGGGCTTCATCGACGGACTCGCCTCCAAGTGCCCTTTGAATCAGCACCGGAGCGCCGTCCCCGACATAGCTGGCAATAACTTCTTCGGGAAGTTCAGGGCGGTTGATGTGCCGCAAAGCCGCATTCACGGAGTGGACCAGATCCAGGCGGGAATCGATCAGCGTCCCATCCAGATCAAAGATCACCAGCTTGATCGATTGCGCGTTAAATGAGCGAAGAGTACGGATCATGAATACTTCAGAATAAAGCACGCGGCACTCAGCCGTCAGCACTCACTCCGACTTCGCCCAGCCTTTGGAAGACAGCCACTCCCGCCACCATCGCTGATTGTTCTGGATGGTTTCCTGTTGCTCTGCGGGCAAATCAGGGCCAGGTTCGGGGATTGGATGCAGTGGCGGCAATCCCACGGAGGCCCGGAATTCATCGACCCGCTCGGGATTGCTCAATTTCCAGGGACGGGCGCGGCCGTCGCGTGGATCATCGAACCACTGCGAACCATATCGTTGTGGACGGCCTTCGTACATCGCGATCCGGTCTTCCAGATAAGCCGCATGCCACGCAGGAATGCGCCCGGCGGCCGCACATTTGTTGAGCAAGCGCAAGACGTCCTTCTGAAAATCCGGTTCTCCGATCGCGTGCTGGGTGATGATCCATGCCGCTTCGGCGCCGTCCTTTCCGGCAATATCCTCTGCGGGCCAACCATGCTCGGAGATTACTTGGCGAAGCCGGACGGCATTTTTGATGTGGATCGCTTCCATGCGTGGAACGTAAGCTCCGCCGAGTTCTCCGGCATCGAGTAGTTCCTGGCGCACGCGCAAATCTTCCGCGCGCATGGCGAGCAGTTCGTCGCGGAGACTCTCATTGACCATAGATGGATTATCGGACAGCGCTAGGAACTTGACATTTACTATATTTCTAGTAATATCGAAATATGGTTGGACCCGCAAAACGCACTAGTGAATCCAGCGATCGCGTTATCCAGTACGCCGACATGTTTTCTGCCATGGGAAACGAACAGCGGCTGCGCATCATGCAACTGCTGCTGACGGCTCATCCCGAAGGTCTTGTCGTCAGCGAGATTCAGGACGAACTCGACATTCCGAATTCAACACTTTCTCATCACCTCGACAAACTTAGAACCGAAGACCTGGTGGAAGTAAAGCGGGAAGGGACTTTCTTGCGCTACACGGCTGATACAGAGGCGCTGCAGGAGCTGTTGCAGTTCCTCTATGCAGAGTGCTGCACGCGCAACAAGGCTCTCAAGCCGCAGGACATCGTACAGATCTGCAAATGAGAGCCATCATGAGCACGACGGAAGCGACCGATATCAAAGAGGTAGTCAAACAGAAATATGGAGAAGCCGCCCTGCGGGTGAAGTCCGGAGGGAGTTCCTGCTGCGGAGCTAAGACCAACTCCGGATGCGCCGATCCGATCACAACCAACCTTTACGATGCGACGCAGATCGGACAGGTCCCGGAGGAAGCGGTGCTGGCCTCGCTTGGCTGCGGAAATCCCACGGCACTGGCGCAGCTGAAGCCTGGGGAATCCGTGCTCGACCTCGGCTCCGGTGGCGGCATCGACGTCCTTCTCTCTGCGCGCCGTGTCGGCCCCACGGGGAAGGCCTACGGTCTCGATATGACCGACGAGATGCTTGCGCTGGCCAACGAAAACAAGCGCAAATCAGGAATCGAAAACGTTGAATTTCTAAAGGGAGAAATTGAGAAGGTTCCACTGCCCGATAACTCTGTCGATGTAATTATCTCGAATTGCGTGATCAATCTTTCCGCCGACAAAGACAGAGTGCTGCGCGAGGCATTTCGCGTTCTCAAGCCTGGCGGGCGCATCGCTGTGTCGGATGTCGTCACCCGGGGTGAGATTCTGCCCGAGATTCGCCAGAGTGTGCTGGCTTGGGTGGGATGCATCGCCGGGGCGCTAGATGAAAGCGACTACAAGGCAAAACTAGCGCGAGCGGGATTTGAGCAGATTGAGATCGAACCGACGCGCATTTACCGCGCCGAAGATGCACTCGAGTTCCTGTCCGGCCAGCAGATTCCGATAAAGCTCGATCCTGCATTGATCGACGGAAAGTTCTTCAGCGGATTCGTCCGCGCTGTGAAACCTGCGCCGGCGAAGTCGTGTTGCGGTCCGACGTGCTGCAACTGACGAGAGGAACAATGAGCCGTCACTACAATGTTCTGTTTTTGTGCACGGGAAATTCCGCCCGTTCCATCCTAGCCGAGGTCATTCTCAACTCCAAAGGCGGGCCGAACTTCACGGCGTACAGCGCTGGGAGTCATCCCGCAGGCAAGGTGCACCCCGGTGCGCTGAAGCAGTTGGAAACGGCGCAACTCTCGACTGAAGGACTGCGCAGCAAGAGCTGGGACGAGTTTGAGGGGCCCACCGCCCCGCAGCTCGACTTTGTTTTCACGGTATGTGACAACGCTGCGAAGGAGGTCTGTCCGGTTTGGTCAGGGCACCCGATGACCGCGCACTGGGGAATTCCCGATCCTGCTGCAGTGCGTACGTCGCCGGAAGCAATGGAGAAAGCCTTCCGTGATGCTTTTTTCCTCCTTGATCGGAGGATCAATCTTTTTTTGAGTCTCCCGCTAGCGAAGCTGGATGAGCTTGCACTGAAGAAGGAACTGAGCAACATCGGCCGCCGATGACAAGGTAAAGCATGAATGCAGGTGTTTCATCCCATCTGAAGTTTCTCGATCGTTTTCTCACCGTTTGGATCTTCGCAGCGATGTTGGTCGGTGTGCTTGCTGGATGGGCATTGCCGGGTGTCGTCCCGTTTCTCAATCGCTTTAGCCTGGGCACCACCTCGATTCCCATTGCCGTCGGACTGATTCTGATGATGTATCCGCCATTGGCCAAAGTTCGCTACGAAGAAATGGGCGAAGTCTTCCATAACAAGAAGGTTCTGCTGCTCTCACTTTTGCAGAACTGGATCATCGGGCCCGTCCTGATGTTTGTTCTGGCAGTCGTCTTCCTGCGTGGATACCCCGAATACATGGCAGGCCTGATCATGATCGGGCTCGCACGCTGTATTGCAATGGTGATTGTGTGGAACGAACTGGCCAGAGGCGACACGGAGTACGCCGCCGGTCTTGTGGCGTTCAACTCCGTCTTCCAGGTCCTGTTTTATTCCGTTTATGCCTGGGTCTTTATCACGAAACTGCCTCCGTGGTTCGGACTGGCCGGCGCGATCGTGGATGTCTCCATTCGCGAGATCGCCAAGAGCGTGTTCATTTATCTGGGAATCCCGTTTCTTGCCGGCATGATGACTCGTTTCGTGTTGCTGGGACTACGAGGGAGGGTGTGGTACGAAACAAAATTCATTCCACGCATTAGCCCTCTCACCCTGATCGCTCTGCTCTTTACGATCGTGGTGATGTTTTCTCTGAAAGGCGAGTACATTGTGCGCTTGCCGCTCGACGTGCTCCGAATTGCAACCCCTCTGCTGATCTATTTCGTAGTGATGTTTCTGGTCTCGTTTTACATGGGACGCAAGCTGGGTGCAGATTATTCGAAGACCGCGACCCTCTCATTCACCGCGGCCAGCAATAATTTCGAACTGGCGATCGCGGTGGCCGTGGCAGTATTCGGAATCAACTCCGGGGCTGCGTTTGCGGCAGTAATCGGACCGTTGGTAGAGGTTCCAGCCCTGATCGGGTTAGTAAATGTCGCTCTGTACTTTCAACGAAGGTACTTTGCCTCCCAGGCGCTCGTCACTCCGTAGTTGGTTCAAGCGTCAACGAAAAAGGCCCCAGGTGACTGCGGCCACCCGGGGCCGAATGGGCGCTTCCAGCCCGCAGAAACGCCCTATGGATTGGCGGACTGTATCCATGCGGAGGAGGGGTTGTCTGTGATTGCCAGCACGCTACTACGTAGCTCCGGTCACATGGTCAGACCAACCCCTTATTTGCCTTCAACTTCCATGTTTTCCAACCTCCCTTGAACATATACAATCCAAACGTTCGACCTTGTTTGGGACAAGAGTCGCCGGTTTGCGTGGGGAATCTAAAGACTAGGGACTAAATTCCGGATGGCCACAACCAAGACTGAACCCAAGCTGCCGCTTTCGACGCCCGTCGCGAGAAAAGGTAAGAATTATGAAGGACTTACACGCGAACAGCTCATCCAGGCCTACCGCCTGATGTATACGTCCCGGCGCATCGACGACCGGGAAATTCTGCTCAAACGTCAGCAGAAAATCTTCTTTCAGATGTCAGGCGCCGGACACGAGGCAGTCGGAGTGGCTGCCGGATTAGCTCTGAAGCCGGGTTACGACTGGTTTTATCCCTATTATCGTGACCGTGCGCTTTGTCTGACGCTGGGAGTCGAGCCTTACCAGATGTTCCTGCAAGGCGTTGGCGCAGCCGAGGACCCCAGTTCGGGCGGACGTCAGATGCCTTCCCATTGGAGCTATCCTGCGCTGCACATTGTGACGCAGTCGTCGCCCACGGGTTCGCAGATCCTGCAGGCAGTGGGCTGCGCTGAAGGCGGACGCTACCTTTCGCGCCATCGTAAGGCTGCAGAAGTTTCGTCTGGCACGGACGATTATCGCGAGTTCAAACAGGTCAGCAGCGAGAATGATGAGGTCACCTACGTTTCGCTGGGCGATGGCACATCGAGCGAGGGCGAGTTCTGGGAGGCGATGAACGCCGCCGCCCTCGGCAAACTGCCCATCATCTTTTGCGTTGAAGATAACGGCTACGCCATCTCCGTACCGGTCGAAGTGCAGACGGCGGGCGGAAGCATTTCGCGCCTGGTATCGGGATTCCCCAATTTCCACTTCGAGGAAGTCGATGGCACCGATCCGGTGGCCAGTTATGGAGCCTTCCGCCGCGCCGTCAGGTATTGTCGCGATGGACTCGGCCCGGCATTCGTCCATGCGCACGTAATTCGGCCATACTCGCATTCGCTATCGGATGATGAGCGGCTGTATCGTCCCGATTCCGAGCGTGAGCGCGATGCCCAGCGAGATCCTGTCACCCGCACGCAAATGTATCTGCTGCGAGAAGGCATCCTTGACGATAAGGGCATCAATCAGCTGGAAAAAGAGGTCGAAGCGGAACTGCAGACCGCCGTGGACCGCGCACTCGAAGCACTGCCTGCGGCCCCGGAGTCTGTAACGACATTTTTATACTCGCCGAACATCGATCCAACGTCGTCGGATTTCGAGACACAGGCAGCGGCTGAAGTGGTCGTCGAGGGCAAAAAGCCCGCGGCAAAAACGATGGCCGACCTCATCACAGCGACGCTCCGGGATGAGATGAAGCGCGACGAGCGCATCGTGATCTTTGGCGAAGACGTCGCGGATTGCAGCCGCGAAGAATATCTGAAGCAAAAGCTGGTAAAAGGGAAGGGCGGCGTCTTCAAACTGACTTTCGGCCTGCAGTGCGAGTTCGGTAACGATCGTGTATTCAACTCGCCGCTGGCGGAAGCTGCGATCGTTGGCCGCGCGACGGGCATGGCGACGCGTGGACTGAAGCCCGTGGTCGAAATTCAATTTTTCGATTACATATGGCCCGCGATGATGCAGATTCGCGATGAGCTCAGCACCATCCGCTGGCGCTCGAACAACGGCTATTCGTCTCCGGTAGTGATACGCGTGGCCATTGGCGGATATCTGACCGGCGGCGCGATTTACCACTCGCAATGCGGCGAGAGCATCTTCACACACATCCCGGGGCTTCGCGTCGTTTTTCCATCGAACTCCCTGGATGCCGCGGGCCTGCTGCGCACGGCAATTCGCTGCGATGATCCAGTGCTGTTCCTTGAACACAAGCGGCTGTATCGCGAATCGTACGGACGCGCGGCGTATCCCGGCCCGGATTACATGATCCCGTTCGGGAAGGCGAGGATCGTGCATCCCGGAACAGATCTGACGGTCATTACATACGGAGCGGTTGTGCCGCGCGCGCTGCAAGCCGCACAAAAGCTGGAGCGCGAGCAAGGCGTGAGTGTTGAGATCATTGACCTGCGCAGCCTCAATCCGTTTGATTGGGAAACGATCGCGGCATCGGTATCAAAGACCAGTCGTGCACTGGTCGCATACGAAGACACGCTGAGCTGGGGATACGGCGCCGAAATCGCCGCCCGCATCGCCGACCAACTTTTCGATCAGCTCGATGCTCCCGTGCGCCGCGTGGCGGCCAAAGATACCTTCGTCGCCTATCAACCGATTTTGGAAGACGCCATTCTCCCGCAGCCCAACGACCTGTACCTGGCGATGAAGGAATTAGTGAAGTACTAGATTTGGCCACGGATTCGCGCGGATTCTCACAGATCGATGATCAGACCTATCCGTGATGTCCCGTGAAATCGGTGGCTTTATTTCTTGCCGGCTGCGTTACTACTTTCCTGCACGTGTTCTTTGTTGTAAGCCTTCCACGCTCCCTCGATCACGTAAGCGTGGATTGCATCGGCCTGCTGCGGTGTCATCCGCAAATGCGGGAACGCAAATTTCGGAGGGTTCAGGAATCCGGGCATGCCCTTGTCCCAATGAGTCCCGGCGAGGACGATTGCGTACCACTGCTCGTGAACCTCGGGCGGGGCGTAGCGTAAATCGGGCACCGCACCATCCAGCACCCAGGCACCGCTGCCGTCGAGGTCGGGAGAGTGACAGCCAGCGCAGTAGAAAGTCTTGTAGAGCTTCTCGCCTTCATGAATCGTTTCTGCGTTGGCTTCTTGCACCGGCGGCTTTGGAACCGGCGGAACGATGTCAGGAGGCGTCGGGAAGGGAACCTTCCCGTCCAGCTTAAATGCGAGCAACCGGGACGGGCCGCGCTTTGAGCGCGGAGTCGCCATTGTCCAGGCGGGAGCAAACAGCCGCGATCCAGAGCCCCATCCCACGGGCAGCATCACGTATTGCTGGCCGTTGACGCTGTAAGTCACCGGAATCGATTCGATCGCTGAGCCCGTATCGATGGACCACACCTTCTTTCCTGAGTCGGCCGCGTACGCCGCAAATTCGCCCGTGCCTTGACCTTGAAACACAAGATTGCCAGCCGTAGAAAGCACGCCGCCGTTGGTCGCGATTTCTTCTTCCACCGACCAGCGCTCCGACTGGTTCACCGGATCCCACGCGATGAGCCGTCCCTCGGTCTGTTGCATCCATTCGCCCGTCTCGACTTCGGAGCGTGTGTTGGGTTTGCGATCGGTGGTCGGAACGTAGACGAGCCCAGTGCCCGGGTTGTAGCTCATCGGCCACCAGTTGTGCACGGTCCACTGCTTGCCTCCGCCCTGCGAGGCAGGAACTTCGACCGCCTTGCCCGTGGCGACATCAATCGAGCTGGCCCAATTTACTTTCACGAGAGGCTTTGCGGAAATCAGCTTGCCGCTCCAGGCATCGAGCACATAATAGAAACCATTCTTCGGAACGCTCATTGCCACGTGCTTTTTTTCACCGTTGATCGCAAGATCCGCAATCACGATGTGATTGTTCTCTGTCTGCATTCCCGGAGAACTGGTCTGGAAATGCCAGACATACTCGCCGGTCGAAGCTTTCACCGCGACGATGCATCCGGAAAAAAGCTTGGCACCGGGAGCTTGAATTGCGGCGACTTCGCCGAAGTCGGCGCCAGCTCCAGCAGTGCCGAAGATCACGTAATCCGTCACAGGATCGTAGGTGATCGCGGTCCAGACATCGGCGCCACCCATTTTCCAGGCATTGCCCCCGCGCGGCCACGTCTTGGCCGCGATTTCTTTCAGGGCTGCCGATTCGAAAGGCTTGGCGGGATCACCCGGGACCGTCCAAAAACGCCACAATTCTCTTCCGGTATTTGCATCGTAGGCCGCAATCGATCCACGCACGCCGTCGTCGGACCCGTTGTAACCCATCAGCACCATGCCTTTGGCGATGTGCGGCGCGTTGGTGATGCCGGTCTGCGTCGGCTCACAAACTTTTGCTTCCCAAATTTGTTTGGCGGTGGCCGCGTCGATTGCAATGAGCCGGCAATCTCCCGTTCCCACAAATACTTTGCCTTCCCAGACGGCAACGCCCGCATTCGTCCGGGCCGAATAGGAGCCGTTGGCGGATTGATCTAACCGAATATGTGGATCGAACTTCCAGATGAGCTTCCCGGTTGCCGCATCGACGGCGTAGACCTTTGATAGAGGAGCGCTGACATATGCAATTCCATCTACGACGATGGGTTCGGAAACGAAGCCCGCGGCGCTATCAATGTCGAGATACCAGGCGAGCCCAAGGCCCGAAACATTCTGTTCGTCAATCTGTTTTAGCGGGCTGAAATGGCTCTCGTCGAATGTGCGGCCGTTCAGCAGCCAGTTGGAGCCATCGTCGGTGCCGACGCGAGTTGCATTGACGTTACCCGGCTTCGCCGGACTATCAGCGTGAGGGGAGATGAGAAAAATCATGGCTCCCGCTAATGCGAGAGCCGTCAGGAAAAGGATTTTGAGATTAGCAGTTCCCGATAAGGTGGACACGAAGTTGTTTCCCAGTGGTCTGATTTGTTCGGACACGAATTCCCTCGGCTATTCAGGAATAACCGATGTGCGTGGTGATCCGCGAAAATCCGTGGACGATTTATTTTACGAAACCGGTGCCGCTACGCGTGCTTCCTTCGCGAGCGCAGCCTGCACTTTGCCTGTGCTGCCGAACAGCGCGTGGTAGATTCCGCCGCCTAATGCGCCGCCGATCAGTGGCGCAACCCAGAACAACCACAATTCCTGAAGCGCCCATCCACCCGCGAAGATCGCCGGGCCGGTGCTGCGGGCTGGATTGACCGACGTATTCGTAATTGGAATGCACACCAGGTGAATCAGCGTCAGGCACAATCCGATCGCAATGGGTGCGAAAGCTTTCGGAGCGCGGTCGTCGGTCGCGCCCATGATCACAATCAGGAAGAACGCAGTCAAGACAATCTCAGCCACAAGGCCCGAAAGCATGGAATATCCACCAGGAGAGTTCGCGCCGTAACCATTGCAAGCGAAGCCATTATGCACATCGAATCCAGCCGATCCGATGGCAATGTAGTAGAGCACTCCCGCGCCGGCAATTGCACCCAGCACCTGTGCGATGATGTATCCGAGCAGATCAGAAGCAGGGAAGCGCTTACCGACGACCAGTCCCAAACTGATCGCCGGATTCAGGTGACAGCCTGAGATGTGCCCAATCGCGAATGCCATCGTCAGCACCGTTAGACCGAATGCGAGTGCTACTCCCGCGAATCCGATACCGACCGCCGGGAATGCGGCTGCAATCACTGCGGCGCCGCATCCTCCAAATACCAGCCAAAATGTCCCGAAGAATTCTGCTGCTAAACGCTTACTCATAGGCATGGGAGCCTCCGTAGGATTCAGTTATGGAAAGCGACTCTAATTGAGCCTCAACACGGGAGGGCAAAAGCGTAGCACAGGAAGCAAGTACTTAGCACTGGCATTTCGTGAAATGCTATGAGCAATGAGCTATGAGCGATGGGTCTTACTGATAGCTCATGGCTCATCGCTCATGGCCTTACGTTACGAACGCTTTCCTTGCATTCGAATGCCGATTGTCCGTTCTGTTTTCGAGTGCTAGCCTCAAATTCAGTGGCTTCCATCGCCAATCCGCTGAAATCAGGACTGTCTCTGCCCGGCCGGGTGGCCGAATGGCTGCAGTCGTCGTCTGTCGAGGTGTGGATCAAGTTCCTGCTCGCCCTAGTCGGACTAGGATTTGCCTTCGCGGCGGCCTTGTTCTCTACAATTTCGCGGGATGCCGGGAACCTGTGGGCCACAGTCATCTTGGCTTCGGTGTCCCTGGTGCTGGCCGCGCTCGTGGGATTAGTGACGGTGCCCTACCTGGCGCGACGCGCCGCAATGGAGCGCCTACGCGAGTCGTTTGACTACGATGTTACTCGCGCCGGCATCGTGTATGTGCTGGTCACGCTCGTCATCGGCATCGCGGCCCTCAACACCGGAAACAATCTTCTCTATATCGTGGTGGCTGCGATGCTGGCGGCCATTATTGTCTCTGGATATATCTCCGCGTGGGTGTTGCGCTACCTCGAACTTGATATTCACCTGCCCGAGCATGTTTTCGCCGGACGTCCAGTGATGGGACGGATTGTGCTGCGCAACGACCGAGGAACATTTCCATCGTTTTCAATCCAGGTGGTATCGACGCGCAAAAAGCGAGATAAACCCGCAAAGCAGTGGCAATGGGAGACCACGACGTTCGCATTTCCCTTCAACCGGACGCCCGAAGAACAGTGGTTGAAACTGCCGGACCGTCGCTTGAAGCGCGTAACCCTGCTCCCACCACCGCCTGGGATATTTCAGGGCATGGCTTACTTTCCATTTCTGCGGGCACAAACGGAAGCCGTAGCCGATTTGGAATTGAAATTCGATCGCCGCGGACGTTATCAGGAAGAAAGCTTCGGCCTCGCTACGCGTTTTCCATTCGCGTTCTTCACCAAGACGCGTCACGTTTCACTGAAACGAGAGGTGCTGGTATATCCCCGTATTGAATCGACCGATGAGGTGTTTCAGATTTTGCCCCTGGTGCGCGGCGAATGGGAGAGCTTCGTCCGCGGCCGTGGCTCTGATCTTTACCGCATTCGCGAATACATGCCCGAGGATTCCGCCCGCCATGTCGATTGGAAAGCGACAGCGAAGTCAGGATCGCTGAAGGTCCGCGAGTTTGCCCGCGAAGACGAGCGCAAACTCTGCATTGCGTTCGACAATCCAGATGCGGGATTGCTCCCTGAAGAAGTGTATGAAAGGGCCGTTGACCTCGCTGCGTCTCTGGCGTGGCATTTCTCGAGCGAAACGGCAGAAGTGAGCTATATCATCCCAGGACGCCCTCGCAGCCGCGATCTGCACGAGTTCCTTGCATGGCTGGCGGTGGTGGAACCGATCGCTTCCGTGAAGCAAGGCGCAGCGAAGCAACACCGAGATGAAAGTCCTGGCGGTGTCTGGTCCGCGCTAAACAGGTCGGTGGACGAGTACAACATCGTAGCCACAGCGCGCCCGCGCGGGACAATACCCACAGCTTTATGGAATTCCTCGTATTTCGTGTTCATCGGGCAGAGCTTGTAAACTCACGCCCCGCTTCTCGGTTCAGAGGGTCTAAGACGCCTTGATCTCAGTCCAGATACGGTCCCGCAAACGCTGCGCATCGGGAGGTAGTGTTTGCGGCCACTCGCCACGTTCAAGAATTGAGGGCGGCGGGTACAACGTCGAGCTGTCCCGGGTAGCCTCCGGAAGGAAGCCCTTGGCCGCGCCGTTCGGGGTTGCGACGCGGGAGTAATCTGCTGCCGCAGCCGCCACTTTTGGCCGCAAAAGATAATCCAGGAATTGATGAGCAAGACGTGAGCGCTGGCTCTCGCGCAAAATCACGGCACAGTCGCAATAAAGAGGAAACCCCTCCTCCGGATACGCAAAAGCTAGGGTTGGTCCCGCATCGATTGCCTGTTGTGCTGTCGTCGCCCACAGTTGAGCCGCCAGCACGTCGCCTGAAACTAACTGGTCCCGTACTTCGGCATTTAGATACGCGCGAACCAGCGGCTTTTGAGCGATCGCTTCCTGCTTGGCGCGCTGGAGTTCCGCGGGATCGGTCGAGCTAAAAGATAGCCCGATCTTCTTCAGACACGCGCCCAGCATATCTTCCGGATCATCGAGCATGGTGAGGCGCCCCTTCAATCGCGAATCCCACAGGTCCGCCCAGCGCGTCGGTGCGGGGCGAACATCACGGTTGTAGACAATACCCGTTGCAAACCACATCCACGGAACACTCCACCGCAGGTCCCGGTCCCAGGTTGGCGCTCGAAACCGGGGATCGAGATTGCTGAGCCCAGGCAGCCACTCATGCTGAAGCGGCTGAATAAGACCGTAGTCCAGCATGGGTTTGATACGCGTGTAGGTGGGGAAAACGATGTCCCAGCCAGAATTTCCGGTGACCACCTTGGCGAGCATCTCTTCGTTGCTCTCGTAGGTGGCGTATCGGACCTTGACGCCAAACTCTGCTTCGAAATTGGAAATTGTGTCGGGTGCGACGTAGGCCGACCAGTTGTAAACGTTGAGTCGGGGACGAGAGGCACGGCTGCATCCCGCAAGCGCTGTCATCCCCAGAATGAAATAGCGCCGGTTCATGTTTCGCGCACTCGCTCGGAGATCACGATGAGCAATCCAAAAAAGACGGTGATGAGCGCAGAGATGGCATTGATGATCGGACTCGCGCCGCGGCGGGCCATGGCATAGATCACCATGGGCAGCGTTTGGGAATCAACGCCGGCGACCATGCTGGTAATTACGTAATCATCAAAGGAAACGGTCAGTGCAAGCAGCGCAGCGGCAATAATCCCCGGGCCAAGCGCCGGAAGGATGACGTAGAAGAACGCTCCCCATTCACTCGCGCCGAGATCCATGGCGGCTTCTTCCAGGTTCGGACTGATGGTTCGGAGCCGGGCGGAAATTACGATGACAACGTACGCGATCGAGAACGCGACATGCGCCAGAATGACCGTGTAAAGGCCAAGATGCCAGTGCAGCCAGCGGAACATCCACTGAAAGAGCGCCAGCAGCGCGATCCCGGTGACGATTTCCGGCGTGACGAGGGAAAGATACAACGTCCCAGTCAACAGGCGCGAACCACGCTTCCATAGACCGTATGCACAAAGCGTTCCCACCACCGTGGAAATTAAAGTCGCGGCGATCGCGACGATCACGCTATTCCATGTACCCTCGATGAGCTCTGGATCGTGAAAAATCGCCCGATACCAATCCAGCGAGAAGTGCTCCCACACGGTAAAGCGTGAAGAGTTGAAGCTGAACACGCTCAGCGTTAGCAGCGGCAGATGCAGGAAGGCAAAAAATGCCACGGCGTAGAGGCCCAGCCACCGTCTCATGTGAGTTGCTCGCTTTCCCGCCGCAGAATGCCCCAGACCAATACCGTCACCAGTAGCATGAGCAGCATGGAAACTGCGGAGCCGAATGGCCAGTCCCGAGCAGTTGTGAACTGAGTTTGCACCAGATTCCCAACCAGCACTGTGCGTCCTCCTCCAAGCAGGTCAGGCGTCAGGTACGCGCCAAGGCAAGGGATAAATACGAGAATCGCTCCCGCGATGATTCCGGGGCGGGACAACGGCACAATCACGCGCAGCAATGTGGCCCAGGGACGCGCGCCCAAATCCGCGGCGGCTTCCGGCAATGACGGATCGAGTCTCTCGAGCGTTGCATAGATGGGAAGCACCATGAAAGGCAGGTAGCCGTAGACCAATCCCAACAAAACGGCACCATCGTTGTAAAGCAGTTGTAGGGGAGAATGAATAATCCCGATCTTCTGAAGAACCGTATTTACGAGGCCGGTGTCACGCAGAAGGAATAGCCAGGCATAAGTCCGGACGAGAAAACTGGTCCAGAACGGCAGCATCACAAGCTGCAGATACAAATTCTTATGCTTCGGAGACCGCGATATGAACAGTGCGGCTGGGAATGCCAGAAACAGGCACAGCAAGGTAGCCACTAGCGCCATGGCAAACGACCGCAACAGAATCGTCAGGTAAAGCGTGTCGAACAGCCGCTGGTAGTTTTCCCACGTCCAGGGATGTTCGACGCCGCCATACACGCCTCGGGTGAGGAAGCTGTAGGCGAAGACGATGGCGAAGGGCGCTGCGAAGAGTCCCACCATCCAGATCCATGTTGGCAGGACAAACCAGGAGCGCAGCTTCATGTCACGAGGATTTCGTCCGCGGGATTCCAGCAAATATGGACGGATTCGCCTGGCTGAAAGACGTCAGAACTACGCTGGACCTGCGCTACAGCCTCTTCCCCGGTAGCGAGCCGCACGATTACCTGGAAGCAGTCGCCTAAGAATACTGAGTCGGTTACCAATGCAGGGAATGACTTTGCGCCATGATTTTGAGCTTCGCGGGCGAGCCGTGTCGCTTCCGGACGGATACCGACGCCGTCAATCCAGTTCACAGCGCCAAGAAATCCTGCAACGAATCGAGTGCGTGGGCGGAAATAGACCTCCTCCGGCGTCCCCACCTGCTCGACGCGCCCATCATGCATGACCGCCAACTGATCGGACATCGAGAGCGCCTCTTCCTGATCGTGCGTTACCAACAGGAACGTGATCCCAACGCGCCGCTGCATCGCTTTTAGCTCGGCGCGCATTTGCTTTCGCAGCTTGGGATCGAGCGCTGCTAACGGCTCATCCAGCAGCAGTACATCGGGCGCGAGAACGAGAGAGCGGGCAAGCGCCACCCGCTGGCGTTCGCCGCCAGACAGTTGCACCGGTTTTCGCCCTTCTTTACCAAAGAGTCCTACAAGCCGGATCGCCTCGGCCACGCGGTCCGAAATATCAGCGACGCCGTGCCGTTTCAGGCCAAATTCAATGTTTCCTCGAGCAGACAGATGCGGGAAAAGCGCATAGCTTTGAAAAACAGTACTCACATTGCGTTCGTAGGGCTTGCGGCGATTCACGACCTGGCCTTTGATCAAGACCTCGCCCGATGTCGGCTCTTCAAAGCCCGCAATCAATCGCAGTGTCGTCGTTTTCCCGCAGCCGGACGGCCCGAGCAGTGAAAAGAAACTGCCTCTTGGGATGGAGAGCGAAATACCTGCCAAAGCGCGATGACCGGGATAATCCTTCACCAGGTCACGCACTTCAAGTATCGGTTCCATTTCCGTTGGTGACATCCTCCCTTGACTTATGCAGATCGTAAAGCATTTTCCGTTGGGGCAGTTAAGAAAAATCGAGCTGAACGCGGATTTTTTCTGACAGATGGTGGGGGTTCGTCTGCCTGCCTGAAACCGCGAGCGGTCTGCCGGCGCCCAGAGATTGTTGAGATTCCGAATTTCTAATCGTAAATGTAAACGTAACGGGTTGAAGGGAGCAGACCGGCAGAGATTTTCCAAGCCTGCAGCCAGGCGTACTTCGCGTTTTCAGAGGTGCTGTCTATCGCGAGACCGGCACGGTAGTGTTCGAGGGCATTGTGACGTGAGGCAGGCGCTTCGGGTTGGTACTCCTTGGGATCACCATATTCCGTCTCGGCTCCGCCAGCGAGGGCGAAGATCGTGGAGTTTGCATCACCGATGATGAAGTGAATCTGAGCTTCTGTAGCGGCATCGGGCTTCTGGGAGAGCAGCCAGTCGCCATCCGAGATGACTGTGTGAAAAATGTCCAATTTATCGCCCTTGTCTTTCGGCAAGATCGGGGCGCTTCCTCTAGCCAAGGAAATTAAGACCGCCATCTGGCCGATCCGGCCTTCCGGATCGAGTTCTCTCGCTCGACTCAGCCAATCGCCGTTGTATTCATAGCAGCCGCCAAGCTCGCGATATTCAAAACTGGCGCCAAGTTCTTCTAATCCAGCGCGTAGCTCAGTGTTTTCCTTTCCGATTAGGTCCAGCCATCCGTTGTCGCTAGCTACTACTAACAGTCGATCCGCCACGTACAACATAGCGGCGCGTCGCACGGGCGGTAGGGAATTGGCCGCATGGAACCAATCGCGAAGCGCGGGCAACACTAATGCCCGGGCAGTCTCTCGTTGATTCGAGTCCGGCGATTCTTCCTCGCCGATTTTCCGAAAAAGCCTCCGAAACAGGGTTGCTACCTGGGCGCTGAGCGCTTCATCGGATGCAGCAATCTCAAGCGCGTGATGAAACTGGGATTCTTCGATCGAGTGATAGTGATCTTCGATTCGGCAGCACGCCCGCTGCTCAATCTCAGTGACGATCGGCAATCGAGCAAAAGCAAACGCCGTTCCCGCCTTCATGTCTTCTCGATCGTAGGACGCCTTGATCGGATCGTACGCGCTTACGATCTCTGCACCGTTTGTCCACTGTCCTTCCTCTTGCCAGGCGGCAGACCGCGGGAAGACTGCACGAGTCCGCTCCAGCCCGGAGGAGTAGCTATTCGTAAATGCATTCTCGAGGGCTTTTCCAAACAGACGACCCGCCGAGTCGGTTTGCACATTGGTTTCCACCCGGACCATCGACAGTTTGCAGTCCCGGTCGAGCAAGACCTCTGCGCTGTCTGTCGGAAACACGGCGGGCGTCGCAGCTTCCGGGGGATAGAAGTAAACAAGATGTGTCGCCTGTCTCCCGGACGGGAGCGTCTCTCTCTTAGCGAAGGTACGACAATCGAAGAAAGCCTCATCCTTTACAGGAAGCCAGTCCTCGAAATTCTCCTGTGACTTCCTCCATTGTTCGAGCGAGATTCCATCATGAAGTTCGGCGATGGCTGAGTCAGCGAGCGAAGCGAAAGCGGCGGCATCATCAGGGTCAAACCCTGCTTGTTTCATTTCTGGCTTCGATTCAACTTGGCCAGACATTTCCCCCGTTACCCTGAACGGGACGTTTTGTCGGGCGAAGCGGATCTGGCGGCGACTTCATGGTGAAGTTTTCGGAAGCGAAACAACAGCAGCGTGCCGGGGGAAAGCGCGATTAGTACGAGCGCAACAATAGAGGGTCGGCGCATACCGGATGTCCACTGCATTTACTTTTCCTGAATCAATGCTAGGCACAGGTTCGGTGCTGGTCTACGTTACCTCTGCGTAACTGGCGGCGAAGATCATTGCACCCCCAACCTTTTTTCCTTTCCCTACATCTGCTTTCAGGCATATACTCGCGCCCCGATAGAGAGTGGGGCACTCGGACTTCGCTGAGCCGGGAGGTGTCTAATGCGCATCTGCGACCTGATCAAGGATCAGGAAACCTATCAGGCAGAATTGGGACATTCCGTCCTGCAAACCGTCTGCGCGATGGTGGAGCGAAACATCGGAGCAGTTCCGGTCATCCACAACGGCAAACTTGTTGGGATCTTCTCCGAACGCGACTTGATGCGCCGCGTAGTCGCCGAAGGACGCGATTGCCGCACCACGTGCATGGCTGAAGTCATGACCGACGATCCCATGACGGTGAGCATCACAGAAGAGCTTGAAAGCTGCATGACCCTGATGCGGCGGCACGGATTCCGTCACCTCCCGGTCTGTCACGAAGGCCAGTTGGTGGGGATCGTCTCATTGCGTGACATTCTGTTGCACGACCTGAACGAAAAAGACGATGAGGTGCGGATGATGCGCGCCTACATCCACTCCACGCCCGACGCCTGAGGCCAACGCGTCAAGTCCAAGAAGGGAACAATCCAGCCTCGTCCGGGAAATCCCGCAGCGTGCACCAATAATCCGTTTTGCCCCGATTTCTACCCTCAATCCACCCGGGGGTATTTTCTCAGGTTCGTCGCAGGTAACCTTGGTAACTTGCCCAAACATTAGGGCATGGGTAACGTTACGTTGGATTACCGTGGTGCATTGAACATTAGGTTCTTAGGTACTAGCCTAGGTCTACCAAAGGGAAGCGCCCGCACTGTCAACATAGAGCGCATTACGTCGCTGGTTTTGGATTAGGCCAGCGAAGTAGGTTCGACAGGATTCATGAGCGACCGACTCAATCTCGCCTATTACGGTCTGTGGATTCTGCATCCAGTGCTGCAGACAGCGATCGCCGTATTCATGGTGCGGCGCGGGCAGATCCGGAATTTCCGCTTCTTTTTTGGCTACCTCATCAGTCAGATTCTTTCCTTTGCCATTGTTTTTCCAGCTTACGTGTGGCGTGGCTATTCCGGAATGTTTGCTTTGTCGTGGGCTACAACAGCGATCAGCGTCACCTGCGGATTCCTGGTGATTCACGAAGTCTTCGTTGAGGTTTTTCGCTTCTTCCACACGCTTCGCGATCTGGGGACTGTGCTATTCAAGTGGGCGGGCCTGGTCATGCTGCTGGTGGCGGCCGTGGTTTCTATTTCAACCAACTCATCCCAGAACACGCCGTGGATGCAAGCCATCATCACATCGCAGCGTTGCGTGCGCATGATTCAGGTCGGCATGATTATGTTCTTGCTGTTCTTCGCCCAGTACCTGGGCGTCAGCCGGAAACAATACAGCTTCGGGATTGCGCTGGGCTTCGGCTCTTTTGCGGTTATGGAACTGATCCTCATCAGTTCGTGGATCGGCAATCACGTCAGGGAGCCCTGGATGAGCATCATCAACATGATTGCCTACAACAGCAGCCTGGCTCTTTGGCTCGGTTATTTTGCGGTGAAGCGTCCAGCCCGCGATCTTTCTCGTTCGCTACTTCAGCCCCAACGCTGGGAGCAGAGCATTTCCGATATTCACCACCCGCTGCCGGCCGATTCTCTGATCCCGATGTTTGAGGGTATGGTAGATCGTGCGCTCTCGCGTACGCCCAGCTACGCCGCACCGCTTGCCGAGGGTGCCGCGGCTTCCGCGGGAGGAGGGACTCGTAGCTTCTTGGGGAGGCGCCCGCACGAAGAGGAAAAGACATAGGCAGCCCCCTGGCGGCTTTGGTGAATGAGTTAAGCCACCTCACGATAACTTCCTTTGTTTTGTTCGGATTTTGTAACAAGATTAGGCGCAGGTAACATCGCCCGCCCGGCTCTCGGCACATCAACCAAAACTTCAAAAAAATGTTTCTAAGCTGCTAATGGCAAAGCAGCTGTACCTATCGTGTATGTGTGATGGGGGGTGTGTGCCTTACAGGAGTAAAATTTCCTACACGGGAGTCTTGACACGTGTCCTATAATGCCCGTCCGCGTGAAAAAGTTTCTTCGGTGCACTTTGCGCGGATATAGGAGACGAACCCATGAAACGTGCTATCAGGATTGCGATCCTGACGGTAGGACTAGTGGGCACATTTATCGCGGCTTCCGTCCAACAGCTTCCCGCCTCGGACGGCGGCCCGCTTCCTCTGTGCCCACCAAAGAACCAAAACTGCCAAGCGTCAAAGTAGTCTCAGGCATGCCAAGGTAGCAAGTAACCGAAGTAACCTGTCGTAACTGGGCCGAGTCGAAAGGGCTTGAACAATTCGGGCTGACGGACCATAGAACCCGGCAGCCCCCTATTTTTTTGTTCAGGGTGTGGGGCGCAAGGTAGCGGAAAGCTGGGTTCTCAGTTCGTCCGCTGAGAACACCGGCGGCCGGCAGCTCATGCCCGAACAAAGCAAGGCAAAAGATCTTCCCTCCCTGATTTGCGGAAGATTTGGAATGGTTTCAGCGAGCGCGGGCGGCAGGTTCTGAGCGACTGCCTGATTTGCGGCTAAATGTACCGAACTCTTCGCGAAGGCAAAAGGTTCGACCGCGGCTTCGTAGAGTTCGTCGGCGTCGTCTTCCCCCTCAATCACGACTACCTGAACTGGGCTCTCCAGAAAATGCAGCACGGCAATTCCGTACGTGGCCGCGAAGATTCCAAATTGTTCGGCAATTCCCGCGAATGTTTCCAGCGTCTGCTCTGCTTTATCGCGATATCCTTGCTCTCCCGTGTAATGGTGCAACCGGAGTAACGCGATCGCGCCCATCGGATTTCCTGCCGGAGTGGGTGAGTCCTGGAGCGGCTTGCGGCTCGTCGCGAGCACGCCCAGGTGGTTTCCATCGGTCGGAGCTTCATTATCGAAAAATCCGCCCGAAGTAGAGTCGAAAAAGCGTTCGACCATGCTGTCGGCGAGCGAACGCGCGAAGTTGAAATAGCTGATGTCAGCCGTGGATTCGTAAGCATCCAGGCAGGCCAGCGCCGTGAACGCATAATCATCGAGCATCCCCGGGATCTCGCGGTGCTCAGCGTGCGGGTCGGAATACGCAACCACGTGAAGCAGTGCAGAGCGGGCGTCCCCGCCCGTATCTTCGCCCGAAGAGTGGCTCCACGCCCGGGCCAAAACCCGATCCAGCGATCGCAAAGCGAACCGGCGGGCATCGGGCAAGTCGAGCACCTTCGCTGCCTCCAGGTACGCCGAGATACACAACGAGTTCCAGCCGACGTATACCGTTTTGTCGATGTAAGGAGTCGGACGCTTGAGGCGAGCGGCGTACATTTTCGTCGATGCCGCAACCAGAAGTTCGCTGACGCGCTCTGCCGGGATATTCATGCGTTTGCTGATTTCGTCGATGGAAGCCCGGACGTAAAGCACGTTTTTTGCGGGATTGTGATGCATCTCGCCAACTTCGTTGATGTCATAGCGCAGGGATGCGGCCTGTGCCTCTTCCTCCGTAAGGACGGCCTTGGTCTCCTCAACCGTCCATGTGAAGTAATCCCCGTCATCGTCCATATTGATGTCAGCGTCTTGCGAGGCGTAGAAACCGCCGTGCTCGCGGTCGCTGAGGCATTCGTCCATCCAGCGGATAATGTCCTGCGCTACTTCGCCGAAGAAGTCCTGCCCCGTCACCTGATAAGCATGGACATAGTTTTTCAGCAGTTCGGAGTTGTCGTACGACATCTTCTCGAAATGCGGCACGACCCAGCGCTCGTCCACCGAGTAGCGATGGAATCCGCCGGCAAGCTGGTCGTAGACACCGCCATGAGCCATGTGCTCGAGCGTGGTGACAATTAACTGGCGGAGGGGGGAATCGCCTTGGGTGGGCGATTGTCCATCGGAGCGATGCTCTGTTTGCTTGGATCGTCCGTATCTCTCAATCAGGAGATCCAGCGCCGAAGGATGGGGGAACTTCGGCGCCGAACCAAATCCGCCATTCCGCGGATCAAACATCTTCTGTGCCGAATCGTAAATCGCGCTAATGACATTGGCGGAAACTCGCCCGCTTCGCCCCGCAAAGGACTCCGATTGCGCGATCGCGTTTTCGACCATGGCAGCCTGTTCTACTACGTCCCCGTGTTTCTCTTTATAAGCACTGGCAATACTCAGCAGCACGCGGCGAAAACTGGGACGGCCGTATCCATCTTGAGGAGGGAAGTAGGTGCCGCCATAGAACGGCCTGCCGTCGGGAGTCAGAAATGCAGTAAGCGGCCAACCGCCCTGGCCGGTTACGGCCTGTACCGCCGCCTGATACCGGCTGTCGATATCGGGGCGCTCGTCGCGATCAACCTTCATAGCAACAAAATGCTCGTTCACAATTGCCGCGATCTCAGGATCGTCGTAGGACTCGCGATCCATGACGTGGCACCAATGACACCAGACTGCACCGATGTCGAGCAGCATCGGTTTGTTCTCGCGCCGCGCGACCGCAAATGCTTCCGGACCCCACTCGTGCCACAGAATGGGCTGGTGCATCGCCGAACGCAGATAGGATGAGGAAGCGCGGGAGAGGGAATTCAGGGTCGCTTGCGACATCTTTTTAGTCTAGCCGATGTCGGGCCATGCATTCGGACCACCCATTCAAGGGCTCGGTTTCAGCATAAATTGTGGTCGGTCAAAACCTTTGAGGACACTCACCGAACATAAGTTTTCCACAACACCAGAGACGATTAATGTGATATCTGACCTTGCGCTTTTCAGAAAAACTGTTGGATCATCGCGGAGCCAGAGATCTCGAGGGCGCCGTCGACAGAGTGGATAAGTACTTGCGGCTCAATATTTTACCCCTAAGTGATTGCAGCCCATAGATTATTCTGCAATTTCCCCCTAAGGGTTATTATATACTTGACACACGCGAACAACTGGCGTATGCTTTTTTACATGAAGATGCCGCGCACACTCCAAGAAGCCATCGTTTACTTCTCCGATCCTAACCGCTGCTTTGAGTACGCCAAGACTCTGCGGTTCCCGGATGGCAAGGTTGTTTGTCCGCGCTGCTCTTCGGACAAGAACTACTTCATCAAGACGCGGAAACTTTGGCTGTGCAAAGGTTGTAACCGTCAATTCACATTGAAGGTCAACACTATCTTTGAAGATTCGCCGCTTGGACTCGACAAGTGGATGACCGGATTCTGGATGCTGGTTAACTGCAAGAACGGGGTTTCCAGCATGGAGATTCACCGCGCACTTGGCATCACCCAGAAGTCGGCATGGTTCATGCTTCAACGGCTCCGAACGGCGCTCCATAATCGCACGTTTGGCTCTACGACGAAGCTTGGTGGTCCTGATACCGAAATCGAAGCCGACGAAACGTTTGTCGGAGGACTCACCAAGAACATGCACAAGGACCGCAAGCTCCGCCTCGTGAAGCAGGGAGGTATGCATGGCGGCAAGACTGTGGTACAGGGAATCTTGGATCGAAACCTTCGTCAGGTTCGAGCGCAGATTGTTCCTAACGTTACTCGTGAGACCCTTCAAAATGTTCTTCTCAAGAACATCAAGTACGGGTCGAAGGTCTACACCGATGACGCGATAGGCTACGACAAAGTTAGCTACAATTTCGTTCACGATGTTGTGAGCCATGCGGAGAGGTATGTCAACGGGCGAGTACACACGAACGGCCTTGAGAACTTCTGGTCGCTGTTGAAGCGCGGCCTTCGTGGTACCTACGTTGCTGTTGAACCGTTCCATTTGGCTCGTTATATCGACGAACAAGTTTTCCGCTACAACAACCGCAAACGCGCCGACAAAACTCCTATGAATGACGCCGACCGCTTCAAACTGGCGATGAGCCAAGTTGCTGGCCGACGCCTCACCTATACCGCACTCACTGGCAAAGACGAATCGCCGCGCCACGTACCGACAGGGACGGGGGAAACGGTCGAACCCTTTTAGTCCTTGTCGGAAAGCCGTGGTTTACGCTGGGTCGCATTGCGGGAGGCACGCGCACGTTTCTTCCGCTTCTCGACCTTTACAACTTCATCTTTGGGAACTTTGAAGAGGGCCTTCATGCCTTCTTCGAAGTTCTCTTTTGCCCGATTTCCTTCTATATATTCACATTTAGGCATAGGCTCTCACGCGGCATTAATAGCAGCCGCCCATAATTTCGCTCTCACCGCTTCAACGTATTTCGGATCGCACGTTACGCTTTGTGACCTTGCTAAATCGTCATTGATGGATTGATCAAAAGTTATCCGTCGAACTTGAATCTCGTCTCTTAGGAGATGAATGGAATCTCGAAACGTAAGCCGAAAGTCGGCGCCCAGATCGTCTCGAAATTTAATCCGTTCGCGAATTTGTCGAGCGACATATTCCTCTTCAACCTCTCCAGGCTGGCGTTTTGGATGAGGCAATGGGCCATGTTTAGATAAGAAACTGCTCAGCTCGTCGCATTTCTTGATTATTCGTTCGCGCAGGGTAGGGGGCTCTAGAATCGGCTGCTTTTTGTACGTCTGGCTATTCTTGCCGTCCGTGATTTCAGCATTTGGCCCAGAGGTCAAGAACTGATAGATCTGCAAGCCAAAGCTGACTACGGGATTATCCGTCACTAATATGACGGTGCCTTTCTCTATTACCGATTTTGGTGTTATCTCACTCGGTGCCGTTCCGTGATACATGAGTTTTACGTTTTTGAACGTGCATTCAAAAAAGCGCTTTCCATCTATTTCTATGATTTCGTTCTCAAACTCCTGTCTACTTACCAGTTCGAATTGTGGATTTTTGAACGAATCTGGTCCCCTTGATTGATAGTTTGAGACGGGAATACGAAATCCATATACAGATAGCGCTATACTCCCAAAGAACAGCAAAAATGCGGCAACCAACCACGCCCAATGAGGAATAGTTAAAGGCATGGTCCACTTCCTGAAATCTGCTGGAGTGACACCCAGCCACTGAAAGACGCAAGCGAGACCTCCGGCTGCGCCGAGAATGGTAGCGACGAAAATCCCGACCTTCTTAAGCATACGCGGCAATTGTGCCAGAAATTGCAACGTGTGCCAAGTATATAATTGACCCCCTAAGTCGAAGATTCCACGGAACCAGGAGGGGGAGTGGTATCTCAAAAACGTTGGGCATTCCCATTTCGGGAAAAAAATTCAGAATTCAAGCCGAAGAAAAGAACCGAGGAAAAGATGGAGCTAAGCCCGCGAGTCTCTTCGCGTACTTCGCGGTAAGAAGCTTGAAATCCTGTCGGCAACGCGTAGCTCATTGCTCGTGACTCGTAGCTATTTCCCTACCTGCTTCGCGATCCTGCAATAGAGATCGATCGCCTCATGCAATTGCTTCTTCTCAATGTATTCGCCTTCTGTGTGCGCGACGTGAATCGAGCCTGGACCGATTAGCAATGGTTCTCCCCAGTTCGTCAATTTTGGAATGTCCGTCGTGAACTTGGCAATCATCGTCGGCAATCCATTGATGCTGCGAAAGCGTAAGAAGGGAAGTTCGAGCGGAAATGTGACCTCAACCTGATCTCCTGCAGTCGCTACGATCTGTTTCCGCAATTCCGCTGTCGGACCAATTAGCCGAAAGAGTAAATCCGCATGCGCATAATCGGGAATCACATTCGGCGCTCGTCCGCCTTCGATCAAGCCGATGTTAAGTGTGCAAGGTCCAACCTGCGGATCCGAAGGCAACGGCATCGCACGCAAACGTCCGAGCGCAGCAATCAACTTGTCGATCGCAGAATCTCCAAGTTCGGGATACGCCGAATGCGCCATCTTCCCACGCGCAGTGACTTCGACGCGCAAAGTTCCCTTGGAAGCGAGCGCAATGTGATTTTCCGTGGGTTCGCCGTTCACCAGGAACTTGCAGCTCCTGGGAGCATGATCATTTGCAACTTTGGCTCCGAGACTGTCGCGCTCTTCGCCGACCACGAAGAGCAATCCGACAAAGATGTTTTCCCGCTGCAGCCGTTCCGCCGCAGCAACCTGCGCGGCAATGATTCCTTTCGCGTCGCACGAGCCGCGGCCGTAAATGCGATCCGCATCTTCCGACGATGGAATGAATGGAGGGACTGTGTCCATGTGCGTGGAGAACACGACCGTCGGATCCGGATGATCGGGATGAACTGCATAAACGTTAAAGCGATCGCCTTCGACGGAAATCTTCTTCGTCTGATATCCGACGCGGCAGAGTTCACCGTAAAGATAATTGCCAACTGCAGCTTCGTTGCCTGAGATCGATTCGATGTCGATCAGTTGTCGCGTAAACGTGACAGCGTCCATGTGGAAGAGAATAGCAAAACTAATTCGGGCTTCCGGTTTTCGCCTTCCAGGTTCAGTCTTGCCAGACCTTCGCTTTGAGCCTCAGACCTTGGCCCTTCGGCCTTAGACCTTAGCTCACCAAGGTCGACTACAAGACAAAATCGCTTGCTGCGGCTTCGGAGCAAAGCCAAAGGTCCAGGGTTTTACGGTCTAAAGTCGGATTTGTGTAATCTGTTGAGGTGATTCCATCCACCGGAACAATTCGATCACTTTTCCTCGACGGTCCTGCTGGGCGACTGGAGGCGTTGCTTAATGCCGGAGCTGGGAATGCAACGCACGCGGCTGTTGTCTGCCATCCGCATCCGTTGTTTGGCGGAACGCTGCACAACAAAGTCGTCTTCCACACGATGAAGGCTCTGGGCAGCTTCGGATTTCCAGTGCTACGTTTCAACTTTCGCGGAACAGGATTGAGTCAGGGAGAACACGATCGCGGTATTGGCGAAGTTGAGGACGTCCGCACCGCGCTCGATTGGCTCGACGCCGAGTATCATCTGCCGATTGTGTTTGCCGGATTTTCCTTCGGATCAGCAGTTGGCTTGCGTGCCGCCTGCGCGGATCAACGAGTGCGCGCCGTAATCGGAGTAGGAACGCCGGTTGCTCCCGTAGCAGCAGACACCGAAGAGCCACGTGTCTATACGTACGAGTTCTTGTGGGATTGCCATAAACCAAAGCTATTCGTCAGCGGAGCGCGTGACCAGTTCGGGCCACGGGCGAAACTGCAAGCAATGACCGATTCACTTCCTGGGCCGAAGAAGTTGGTCGTTATCGAGGGCGCTGACCATTTCTTCGAAGGCCGACTGCGAGAATTGCGCGAAGCGATTGAAGTGTGGGTCAAGGACGCAATCAGCGCTCCATCAACTCCTCGCTAATGCCTATTTATAATTCTCGCCATGCTTGACCCTGCGGCTGACGCTCGATTCCGCGAGATGCGCGAGACTGCGCGTTCCATTTTTCTCAGGACACTGGAGCACGCCTCAATTTTCAACAGGTTTCAGCAGCATGTGAATTGTGAGCGCGGGATTCTGCGGGTATGTGAAGACCTCTATGATCTTCAGTCGTATTCCCGTGTGCTCGTAATCTCGCTGGGTAAAGCCGGACATACGATGGTTGAAGCACTGACCGCGCAAGTTGGCACGTCGATCGAGGGCATTGTTGCCAGTTCACTTCAGCCAGTTTCGCAGGTCGCCGGATTTCGTTATTTCCACGGAGGACATCCGACTCCGAATGCAGAGTCGATGCAGGCAGCGACGGCAATCTTGCGTGCTGTGGAGTCGCAACCGGCGTCCGCTCTTGTGATTTTCCTGATCAGCGGAGGAGGATCGTCGATCGTCGAGAAGCCGATTGATGACGAAATATTGCTTGACGACCTGATTGCGACTTATCGCGTGCTTGTCCATTCGGGAGCGCCGATCGCCGAGATTAATACGGTGCGCAAACATCTCTCTGCCGTGAAAGGCGGACGTCTGGCGCAAGCAGCATTTCCAGCGCAGCAGGTCTCACTGCTCGTTTCCGACGTTCCCGATACCACACCCGATGCGTTGGCTTCCGGTCCTACGATGCCGGATTCGACAAGCGTGGAAGATTGCTATCGGATCTCAGAGAAGTATGAGCTGCTGAAACAATTTCCGCACTCCACGCGCGAACTGTTTGAGCGGCATGCGATTGAGGAGACGCCAAAGTCGGACGATCCCGTGTTCCACAAGTCTCGCTGGTGGACGATTCTTTCTAACCAGAGCGCGATCGAGGAAGCGAGCACGGTCGCAGAACGAGCTGGATTCATCGTGCACATTGACAATTCGTGCGACGACTGGGACTACGAGAAAGCAGCAGAGTATCTGCTGACCAAAGTTCGTGAATTGCGGAAGCAGTTCTCCCCCGTGTGCTTGATCACTGGTGGCGAAGTTACCGTGAAAGTGACAAATGGAGGTGTTGGAGGACGCAATCAGCAGTTCGCGCTGGTATGCGCGGACAAGATTGCTGGTGAGAACATCACTGTGCTCAGCGCAGGAACTGATGGAGTCGACGGGAATAGTACTGCTGCCGGAGCGGTTGTCGATGGAAGCACCATTGAGAGAGCCCGGTCTACAGGCTTAGATGCCACTGCAGCCCTGGGGAAGTTCGATGCGTACCCGTTTTTTTCTGCCCTCGGCGATACGATTGAAACGGGACCGACCGGTAACAATCTTCGTGATCTTAGGATTCTGCTTGCGTTCTGATCTGCGGATAAATGGCGAGGACCTATGCAGATGTAAGCAAGATGCATAGGTCCTTCGCTTCGCTCAGGATGACAAATCTGAGTGATCCTTCAGGATGACACGCCTGAGTGGTGACTGGATTGAACGGAAGACTGCTAGGCCAATGCTATGCCGTCTTCTGCATCTGGGCCATCGCTTCGTCCATGCTGCGCTTCATTTCATCCGCTGACATGTCTTTAACGTGGGTTGCGATTGACCATTTATGGCCGAACGGATCTTTCAGCTTCCCGTAACGGTCGCCCCAGAATTGATCCGAGACGGGCATCTCAGTTTGTGCGCCGGCTTTCACGGCGCGAGCAAAAGCTTCGTCCGCATTGTTGACATAGATGTGCAGTCCACTGCTGCTGCCTCCAACGGACTCGGGAGAGAGCGCGCCGAAATCGGGGAATTCGTCCGCCAGCATCACGATCGAATCGCCGATCTGCAGTTCGGCGTGCATTACTTTGCCATCTGGACCTTTCATCACTCCGCGTTCCTGAGCGCCGAAAGCCTGCTTGTAGAATTCAATCGCTTTCGCTGCATTGCGGACCGTCAGATATGGAGTAAGCGTGTGATATCCATCGGGAATTGGTTTCACTGCCATAAGGCCTCCTAAGTAGAGAATTTTCCGGCAGTTTACACCCAGATGATTGAACAGTGGTTAAAACGGGTCGAAAAAATCCCAGATTTTTTGCGACTGCATTTGTTTCAAAAAGACGTATACGTTTAATGAGAACAACGACTGGACTATGAGAACCAGGCACGCATTTCAACAGACACTCGCATGGTGTGTTTTGTCAGCGCTCCTGTCTTGACAAGCTGAAATCCGGAATCGTCATCATGACGAATAAGCAACGGGGAAGGAATTTTCAAGGAATTGCTGGAAACGCTACTGAAGAATACTTACACTCCGATTGAGTGGGAAGGTTACGCGCCGTACGACAAGTTGCCGCCGCGTGCTCCGCTGAAGCAACACAAGATCGTCGCTGTCGATCCGAAACTGCTGGATCGCTACGCCGGTCGATACGAGATTCCGCCAAACGTGGTGCTTACAGTGCGCCGCGAAGGTGATTATCTCTCGCTGCAAGAGAAAGATGAACCTAAGCAGGATTTAGTGCCGGAGAGCGATAGGGATTTCTTCTCAACAGCCAGCGATGATCAGGTGACTTTTCAGGCGGACCGAGATGGGCATGTGTGGCAGATGGTCTTGCATGTGGATGGGAAGGATATAGCAGCGAGGCGCGTCGAGTGATCGGATACTACCGCGAGGCAACAGATTTCTCCATCGTCGCTTCGCGACTCGTCGGAATGACAAGCTCAAAAATGGGCGATTAGAAGAACCTGGTTATGCCTTCTTCGAGCACTATGACCCGATCTTCAATCCCAGCTGCGCTGGCTTCCTGATCTAACAATTGCAGCGGTTCGTCTACCGGTTCGTGCGACAGGCGGAAGGTGCCATAGTGCATAGGAACCATCCAGCGGGCGTTCAGATCAAGGAAGGCTTTGGTGGCGTCGGCGGGGTTGGTATGAACGTTGCGGTACTGTGGTGGGTTATAGGCGCCGATGGGCAGAAGAGCGAGCTCGGGAGACAACCGGCGTCCGATTTCAGCGAAGCCTGAAAAATACGCGGTGTCTCCCGCGTGATACACCGAGTGCTTTCCGGTTTTCAAAACAAATCCGCCATAACCCCGTTGGGAGTCTTTCAGGATACGTGCGCCCCAGTGACGGGAAGGTACGTGGGTGACGGTCAGGCTGCCATGACGTGACTGCTTCCACCAGTCGAGTTCTATGATCTCGGAGAATCCAAGATCAGAGATCAGGTCGGAAACATGTGTCGGGATGATGATCGCTGGTGCTACACCGCGTGTTCTCAGGTTGTTTTGGACGATCGCGCGCAGCGACGGACGATGCAGATGATCGAAGTGTGCATGCGAGACCAGGACCAAATCGACAGGCGGAAGGTCGGCAATGCGCAAGCCAGGGCGGCGAAGACGCTTCAGCACAAATAACCACCGGGCAAAGTTAGGATCGATTAGGACGGTCTTGCCGCCGATTTGGACGAAAAAGCTGGCGTGCCCGATAAACGTGACGCCGAGTTCTCCATTACCTGCGAGGCGCGGCTTGTGTGTCTCGCCGGAACGCGGCGTTACGGCAGAGTGGCGCACGAGACGGCCGAACTGAGTCGCGCGTTTGCGAAGAGCCGGATTGCGAAGTGTTTGCTTGATCATCCTTGGTGCAGAGCCCGGGGGTAAATCCAAGCTGAGTTCATGCCCGGATTGAACAACTACACGTTTAGTGGCTAGTGCGAACCCTAAAAGCCTCCTGAATTTTAGATGACTCCCGGGGGAGCTGCGCTGCCTTTTACTTTTCTTGACAGTACGAGAGTAATAGCTCAACTAGTCGTGAGTCGCGAGAAAATCCCAATTGCCGGAACCAGGGGCCGACAGCAAAAATGATGGCGGTTCAAAGTCAATTGTTTACCGCGCTTCCGCGTTGGCGATCCAGCGCGAACGTGGAATTTCCCGATGACCTTCATCATCGTAGAAGAATTTCATTTCGTGATCGGAGTGTGCGTTCGGGACCGGATGATCATCGGCCGAGCTGAAGCGTGGCGCATCGTAAGACACCGGTAATGGATTCCGGGTAGTGTAGATCGCCTCATTGAGCGTGGTCCCATTTGGAGGCAAAGCTCCTGCGAGGACTCCGAATGGATTTCCGTTCACGTACGAGACAGCAATGTAATCGGCGAGCATGGGCCCATTGTCGGAAACTGGCAACCAACTCACTTTCATAGGGCCGCCGAGCTTAGTTCCTGCAGTCCAGGTTGCGCCGCTATCCACCGAAGTTGTGAACCCGGCATACAGCTGGCAGGTGCTGCTAGTGCAATTGGTGTTGGCATAGTAGTAGTAGACGATCGCGAGGTGCGCATTCGCTCCTGATGTAGTCGGGTCAGCGCCAATTCCTGGGATGAAGTGATCTACCGTGCTTGTCGTTGGATCGAGCGGGATGCGAGTAACGGCGCTCCATGAAGTGCCATTCGATGACGTGCTCATGACGATGTCATTGGCGGAACATCCACTGCGGAAACGGCAATCGGCCCAAACGACATACACCTTGCCGCTGCCATCGATCGTTGCGGACGGCAGATTGGGATTGCGAATACCGGCAGCGTCGAAATGGCTGTCGATGGATGCGATCTGTTGACTGCGGCCCCAGCTGGCGCCGCCGTTCGTCGAACTGAAGACATCGATCCCTCCGCCCTCGAAGGGAACGATCACCGTGCCGTTCGGTTGAACCACGGGCTCACCGCCAAGGCCAAAAGCATGATCGGAAGACGCGAGTCCGGCCCCCCAGGTTTGGCCACCATCACTGGAAACGCTCATCAGGACATCACCGCTGCCGAATGCCTGGTCCCATTCCGTGTAGCAGTTGCCGTAGTAGGGGCTGGTTGGAGTGTTGTCGCAGACGGTCCAGTTCTTATCGTCAAGGTGGGTTTTGTCGATGAGAATGGGATTGCTCCAATGCAAACCGTCGGCGGAGCGGCTGACGGCGACATCTCCAATGAGGCCCGAGTTTTCGCTCAGACCGGCAAGAGGTAGAGTCGAGATCAGCCAGACGCCGTGCTTGGCATCGTAAGCGACAGAAGGATCAGCGGCAGCTCCGTAGGTTCCATTCTTGTAATACTTCGTGAGACCCGGAAGAAGACCGTAGTGCCAGGTTTTGCCGGCGTCCGTGGAGGTGGAGAATCCGATGTCGCCACTTCCCCATCCGACTGAACCGGGACGGCGAGCGACGTGGAATGCTGACACCATCGTGTTGCCCCAGGCAAACATGTGAGGCTCGACTTCAGTTTTGTGATCGCTATCCGAGTTAGTGAGAGTATCGACGCTGATCCTTACTGGAGAGTTCTGGGCTGCAGCCAGTAGGGCGAACTGCAAGCCGAAAGCCAGCATGACAATCGCAGAAAAAATTCGGGCTGGGCGCAGTTGGGCAATGAAAAAAACGGTCATTACGCGTGTCCTTGGTGTCAGGATGTACTCGGTTGCAGGGGACGATCCACCAAAGCAGGGATCGAAATTCATGCCGCGCACTATATCTGATAGCGATCGGGCTGTCGATGTGAAGGAATTTTCACACGCACAGACGACAGCCTCGATTGAAAGAATACGAGGCGATTGCTTGACCTGAATAATCCGCGTCATATTTAATCCGAGTAAGCCCGGTACTGGGGACAACAAGGAGCGCTCCGAATGAAAGTTGCATTTCTGGGGTTGGGAATCATGGGTCAGGCGATGGCGACGAATCTGGCAAAGGCCGGCCATGAAGTGACCGTATGGAATCGCACGCCAGGCAAGATGGTGGAGGGCGCGGCGATCGCACCAACTCCGAGTGCCGCGGCACAGGGCGCCGAAGTGGTGTGGCTTTGTGTTTCGGACACCGATGCCGTCGAGCAGGTGATCTTTGGCCAAGACGGAGCAGAGTCATCGCTCGCGGAGGGCGCGATTATCGCGGATTCGAGCACGATTTCGCCTTCAGCAACGATTAAATTTGCGGAGAGGCTCGCGGTGAAAGGTGTGGCCTGGGTTGATGCTCCAATGACCGGGTCGAAGATCGGCGCACGCGACGGCACGCTTGTGTTTATTGTTGGGGGGGCCGAGGATCACATCGAACGTCTGAAGCCTCTGTTCGCAGCGATGGGCAAGAAGATCTTCCGTATGGGCGAGACTGGAAAGGGGCAGGCTACCAAACTCGCAATGAACCTACAGATTGCCATGATCTATGAAGGATTCGCCGAGGCTTTGACTTTAGCCACAAAATTAGGGGTTGACACTCAACAATTGGTTTCATTAATTGAAGCCACAATGGTTCGATCGGGAGTGGTGGAATATAAGGCGCCATTTATTTTGCAGCGCGACTTCACGCCGAATTTTCCGTTGCGGCTGATGCATAAGGACATCCGACTGACTCTTGAAGCCGCAAAGGAATCGCGCGTGAAGTTACCGGGGTTGGAGACCGTCGAGGAGATTTACGAAATGGCGACGGAAGACGGACATAAAGATCTGGATTACGCGGCCACGTTAACGTTGCTGGAAAAGTGGGCTGGGGTGCAGGTGAAGGGCAAAGCTGCGTAGATCACACCTGGACCATGTGATGAGGCTACGTTTTCGGATGGTATGATGGTTTGGGTCAGGTATCGGTCTCACGCGACGTACTCCCGCCAACCCCGCCAGGTCCGGAAGGAAGCAACGGTAACGGGCTCTTGCGTGTGCAGTGAGTCCCCGGTGCCTGACTTATTTTTTCCACAGCCCCAGTTTCCCAACCTCTGATTACCAACTTTTACACTCTTTTTACGACTCTTTTCGCAGGAAATGCGATTTCAGATCATCTATAGAAGTCAGGCGCATTGAATTCAGTGACGCTTGAGATTCCCAGGGCTCGGTAAGGAGAGTTATGAACGCTCGCGGCACGTCGCCTTCGCTGGCTCCGCATGTCACTATTCGCGTTTCCGGCAAATTGTTTGAGGGGCATCTTTCGTATCTGGATCAACTGGTGCAGTCGGCGGCGGAGTGTCATCTGTGGCCGCTGCTGAGTCTGGCTGCGCTGGAGGAAGTGGACAACTCGGCGCTGTCGTACTTAATCGACGGCGAGGGAAAAGACTTCGGGATCATTTCGTGTCCAGCGTTTGTTCAGGAGCGGCTTCGGGATGAGCGAGAGCGGGCCGCGTGATCTTCGTGGTTCTGAATCGCAAAATCCAACAAATAAACATCCAAAGCCCGATATTCCCACTTCTCGCAAGGCGGCGAGAAGTGGATCGGTCCATTCGTCTCAGTACGTTGTTTGGCGTTTCTCGTTAGACTTTCTGGCTACAATCCTTCAAAATACAGGGTTTCCATAGAAACAGGAGCCCTCATTGACTACACGTGTGCGCGCCAAGATCACGGCGCTGGGAACCTACGTCCCCCCTCGCGTTCTTACCAATGCCGATCTGGAAAAGATGGTCGATACCACGGATCAATGGATCATGGAACGGGTGGGCATTCGGCAAAGACACATCGCGGCAAAGGGAGTTGGCGCTAGCGATTTGGCTGTTTGTGCGGTGAAGAACCTGCTGGAATCGCATCCGATCGACTTGCAAGAGATTGATCTCATCGTGGTTGGGACA